>Ga0116217_10000080_pt1 | contig 109256 bp, 91 predicted proteins | sample Sb_taG_6_FD_89697 | JGI IMG/M metagenome (GOLD analysis project Ga0116217, IMG submission 89697) | Peat soil microbial communities from Weissenstadt, Germany - Sb_50d_4_PS metaG | ecosystem: Environmental > Terrestrial > Soil > Wetlands > Peat | place: Germany: Weissenstadt | collected 2010-09-21
TAGAGCATGGTCGCATTCGACTTGAGTCCGATCTGGTGGGCGAGCCGGGCGGTATCGAGCCACTGGTCGCCGTCGATCTTGTGGTCGCAGATAATGTGGCGCACGCGGTCGGCGAAAATCTCTGCGCCGCCCCCAGGCAGAGAATCGACACCCGAGGCTTTCAGTTGCTCAAGAGTCTCGCGGATCGAGAGCTTGGCGCGCTTGGAGAGATACGCAATCTCAACCATGGTGAAAGCCTTGAGATGCACCTGCGGAAAACGCTGCTTCAGGCCGGAACAGAGATCAAGAAAATATTGAAATGGCAGGTCGGGATGCAAACCGCCGACGATGTGGAACTCGGTGACAGCTTCGGAGTATCCCGAGGCGGCGGTCTCAAAAGCTTCTTCAAGCGCCATCGTGTAGGCGCCGGGCGCGTCCTTCTTGCGGCCGAAAGCGCAAAGGCGGCAGGCCGCTACGCAAACATTCGTGGGATTGATGTGGCGGTTTACGTTGAAATACGTCTTATCGCCGTGCATGCGTTCGCGGACGTAGTTGGCCATCCAGCCGACGGCCAGAATGTCGCCGGTGCGGTAGAGGGCGAGGGCGTCGTCAGCGTTCAGGCGCTCGCCGGCCATCACTTTGGCATGAATCGGCGCTAGCTGCGGATCGTCGGTTTGAAAGCGGTGCGTTGCAAACATCCTTCTGATGATATCGCAGGATTGTGGGCGAAGTCACAGACATGTGTGGAGCGGACACTCTTGTCCACTGCTTTTGAAGTTGCATTGCTGGAAACCGACCCGAGGGACACCTGCCGAAATCAAAGAAAGCGGACAGGGGTGCCCGCTCCACACGTGCGTCGATGGTCTTGCTCACCGGTCCTGTACAATTTTGCTTCCGATGTCCTCGCGCACGAAATGGTGCCTGTGTTTGATCGGTGTGCTGGCGTTGGTCTTCGCTCTGGCAGCGGAGGCCGAACCGGTTGCCCAGCTCAAACCCACCGACTACGTCAACGATTTTGCCCATGTTCTGGATCAGAACACGATCGCGCAGATGGACGACATCTGCCGGCAGATCGACGAGAAAGCACACGCTCAGATCGCGGTGGTGACCATCAGGTCGCTCGATGGCTCAGATATTGAAAGCTACGCGGTCGATCTTTTCCATCGGTGGGGCGTCGGAAGCAAGTCCACCAATCGCGGAGTCCTGATTCTTTATGCCATTGACGACCATCGCGCCCGGATTGAGGTTGGCTATGGCCTGGAGCCGATCCTGCCCGATGGGAAGGTGGGTGGATTTCAGCGGGAAGCCATCCCGCTCATGCGGAGTGGCGACTACAGCAAGGCATTGCTGCTGGTCACTGCACGCGTTGCGAACGTGATCGCACAAGATGCAGGAGTGCAGCTTACAAACGCGCAACCGGAGACTCCGCTTGAGCCCGTGCCCCAGCCGAGTGGGGGGATATCCGCCGCCGGGATTATCCTGCTGATTATTGTCGTGCTCATCGTTCTTTTCACTCCGCTGCGCGGCATCCTTTTCTGGATCCTTCTTTCCGGAATGTTTGGCGGCGGCGGATCCAGGGGCGGAGGTTGGGGCGGGGGCGGGTTCGGCGGGGGTGGTGGTTTTGGCGGATTCGGCGGCGGGAGTTCTGGCGGCGGCGGGGCTAGCAGCAGTTGGTAGCGAGCGAGGACGCATATGGTTTCGGAAAACGTGATTCCGCAGAAAAGGATTGACGACTTTGTCGGCCGGCTGCGAGCCGCAGCTGGAACGAACCTGGAAAGCGTAATCCTGTTCGGATCGGCGGTCGCGGGAGATTTTCATCCCGAGTTCTCCAATGTGAATCTGTTTTGTGTGATTCGCGACAACTCATTCGCGGCGTTGCAGGCGCTGGCCCCTGCCGTGAAATGGTGGGACGCGCAGAAGCAGCCGCCGCCCCAGTTCATGACCCGTGACGAGATCGAGCGTTCCGTAGACGTATTTACGATTGAGTTCATGGACATCAAACAGCACCACCGTGTGCTTTTCGGCGAAGACGTTTTTCAAACTTTGACGATTCCTACAAAACTGCACCGTGTCCAGGTGGAATACGAGCTGCGGGAGAAGGTCGCGCTCCTGCGCCAACACCTGCTTCTCGCGTCGGGCAACGACGCTCGCCTGTGGGATCTGCTGACGCGGTCAGTCTCGTCGTTCGCCACTCTTTTCCGCCACGCGCTGATGGTGCTGGGGAGCGATGCTCCAGTTGGGAAGCGGGAGGCGGCGCAAGCCTTGGCAAAACAAGTTGGGTTTGACCCCTCGGCTTTCATGCAGGTGTTCGACGTCAGAGAGCGCAAAGCGGAGCACCGCAAGTTCGACGTGGCGGACGTTTTTTCACGATATCTGACAGCGCTGGAGCAGGTAACGGCCGCTGTTGATAAAATGCTGGACTCGGGTACCGCGGGCTCCTCGTAGAGTTCGCGGATGCTGCTTTTCAGGAGAATGTCATGAGCAAGGCACTCATCGTCGTCGTGGTTCTCGTGTTGGTGGTTGGCCTGTTCGCTTTTGGCCAGTATGTAAGCGTGAAAAATACGCTGGTTCAAAAGAACGAAGCGGTCAAGGCAGCGTGGTCGCAGGTCGACATTGTGCTGCAACGCCGCGCCGATTTGATTCCAAACCTGGTGGAGACGGTGAAGGGTTACGCGCAGCAGGAGCAGACCGTGTTCGGCGATATCGCGAAGGCCCGCTCGGCACTGCTTTCTGCGGGGTCGCCGCAAGAGAAGATCGCGGCCAACGGACAGCTCGACGGAGCGCTCGGACGCCTGCTGCTGATTGTCGAAAACTATCCGCAGTTGAAATCCAACGAGAACTTTCTGCGCCTGCAGGATGAACTGGCCGGCACCGAAAATCGCATCGCCGTCGAGCGCAAACGCTACAACGACACTCTGCAAGACTACAACACGTACGTGCAGCAGTTTCCCAACAGCTTCTTCGCAGGATTTGCGGGATTCAAGCCAAACGAAGCTTACTTCGAGGCTTCGGCAGGATCGCGCGAGGTTCCGAAGGTGAACTTCTCCAGTCCGGGCGCGACGGCTCCAAAGGCGACGCCGCAGCCCGCGCCAGTGCACTAGAAGTCCGGCGCGCAGGAGGGGAGAGTATCGAGCGCAACTGCCGCTCAGGCCCCTCCGGCCAACTTCTTCCTGGCCAGCGGGCGCGCGAAGGCGTTGCCGGGACTGTGGGCGTTGGAGGTCAATACTTTCCGGTAATAGTCCTGGGCTTGCTTCTGGTCTCCGGACTTCTCGTAGGCCTCGCCCAGCAGCGCCAGAATCATGGGATCGCGCTGATCGGCCTTTTGCAGCTCCGCGATTGCGGATTTATAGTTTCCCGCATAAAAAGCGACGTAACCGGTGAGATAGGGGAAGAAGCGGGCCTGGTCCGGATTGCTGGCTTTGTCGAGAGCGGCCTTGGCGGCAGCCACGTGCTTCTGCGCGTCCTCGGGCTGGCCGCTGCGCGCGGCGACGCGGGCCTGAGCGTGCTCCCAGCGGAACAACCACAAGTTTTTGTCAGGGTCGGAGAGTTCCGGCTTCTTCATGGCGGTGTCGTAGCCTACCTGGTACCACTTGGCCGCGTTAGCGACATCGCCAGATTCAAGGTAAATGCGGCCGAGTTCGTTGGCGGTTCCCGCGGCGCCCTCGAAGTCGCTGTTGCCCGTGCGCACGCTGAAAATCTGCACCTCGAAGCGGGACGCCTCATCGGCTTTGCCCTCGAACGCGTACGAGATCGCCGTGGCCTGCAGAACCTGGACCCTGGCATCGAGGGGAGCAAGATCCAAGGCTTGCGACAGGTGAGTGCGGGCTTCCGCGTATTCTCCTTTCAGATCCAGGGCGATGCCCGATGCCAAATGCGCCTCATACAGCTTGGGCGACATCTCGAGTGCCTGACGATAGAGGGCGAGCGCCTCGTCCTGCTTGCCTTCGTTGTTGAGCTTCTGGCCCTGCTTGACGAGGTTCAGAGCGTTTGGCGCAGGGGCAGTAGGGGTTTGTTGCGCGAAACCGATGAAGACGAGCAGGAAACAGCAAGAGATGATACGGAGCATAAGGACCTCCGGTTGGCTGCAGAGATTATGGCACGAAGCGAGGGACAATGGCTTCCCCGCCCGACGTTCAGTCTCAACCGGGAAAGTCCCAACCTTCCGCTTGCATTTTCTGACTGGTCCAGTGTTGCAGATGCTCGAAGAGGGCGGGCTCAATGACAGCAAAGCGAAGGCCGACGCGGCCTTCGTCGCCGATCCACACCAGGCGGGCCTTTGCGCGAAAGACCACATCGCTCTCCGGCAAAGGAAAACTCACGTTGAGAAGTCCCGCGAAACGCAGCGGTTCGCTCAACCCAGCCAATCCCATGCCACCGGTGCTGAGATTCACACCCTGCACTTGGACCTCGTTTCCCTGCTGATTCTTGAGCGTCACCGCAAGTTCGACGCGAGCCCGGAAGAACTTCTGCTGCGCCGAGCTGATCGCGCCCAAAGAACCCGCGCCCTCGCCAAGATTCACATTGATGTCGTATTCCTTCAGCTTTCGGCTGAGCGTACGACGGGAGATTCCCAGTTGTTCGGCGGCCAGGGTGCGCTGCCCGCCAGTGCGTTCGAGGGCCCGGATGATCATCTGCTCTTCCATGCTTTCGAGGTTTCCCACCGGCATGGAAGCAGACTGGCGCCGCGTGGCAGCTCCGCCGGACAGAGCCGCCTTGATCTTTTCCGCATCGATCTGCGATTCGCTCGACTCCATCGAGACCTTGGCAATCAGATTGCGAAGTTCGCGGATATTGCCTGGCCAGGAATGTGAAAGCAGCGCGGAAATGGCATCCGGTGCGAACGACTTCGCCGGGGTCTTGAGGCGCAGGAAATACTCGGCCAGAGCCACGATATCCTCCGGACGCTCACGCAACGGCGGGACGCGCAACTGGATCTGGCCCAGGCGGTGGAAAAGGTCCCGGCGAAAGCGCCCTTCTTTGACCGCGGCCTCGAGATCCTGGTTGGTAGCGGCGACAATGCGCACCTCGACGTTGATCTTGCGGTGTCCGCCAAGACGATAGAAAGGCTGCCCGTCGAGCACCCGCAGCAGCTTGACCTGGGTCTGGAGCTGCAACTCTCCAATTTCATCGAGGAAGAGCGTGCCCCTGTCCGCCAGTTCAAACAGGCCGGGCTTGGAGGAATCTGCGCCGCTGAAGGCGCCTTTTTCATAACCGAACAGCTCGCTCTCGACCAGATTCTCGGGAAGCGCGGCGCAATTGATGTCGACCCAGGTGCGGCTGCGGCTTTGCGACGACTGGTGAATCGTGCGCGCAATCAGTTCTTTGCCAGTTCCGGTTTCGCCGGTGATCAGAGCGGTCTCGGTATGGCCGGCCACACGGTCGACCATCTCCATAAACTCGCGCATCAACGGGCTGGCCAGGATAAATTCGGTGCCCTCGATCTCGCGGCAGACGATGCGTGAAAGGTCACCACCTTCAGGGCTTTGCTTTCCGGCGGTCGGCGCCAGCGATGTCGCTTCCTTCGCGGGTGTGAAGAAGCAAACCAGCCCGGCAGGAGTAGACCCGACACCACGGAGCAGCGTCACCGAAAGTTGGCCGTTGACGTCTCTTCCCGATTTACTGCGAGCGCCAATCTTGGACTCGTAGTGCCCGAGCTCTATCGCGGAATCCACGATGCTCGATTGCCGTCCGCCCAATCTGGAGTCATGGTTCGAGGAAAATATCGAAGACAAAGTTCTGCCCAGAATCTCGGGCGCCATATAGCCAAGAATCCTGGTGGCGGCCTGGTTGCAGCTGACGATGTTGCCTTGGAGATCGGCGGAAAGGACTGCCTCTTCTCCAACCGGCGACGATTCGGCCATAGCGGGTGTCAATGCCTCGCGCACCTCCCGGTTCGTTTCAATACCCGCGGGGCTGGGCGCGGGAGGACGCGAATTGCGTTTCGAAGGAGACATTCCGCACGTTTGGATTTGATCTTGACACAGGAGTGCCGAATGAAACGCTGTGGCGGCTTGAACCCCGATCACGAAAGTAACGTGTTACTCGCAGGAACGACGAACGAACCCGGTCGACAAAATGCACCAGTCATCCAATCGCACCCTGACGAAAAGCACCATCCCGAGGGTTACTTCAGTAAGCTATTGCAAACCCCTTACCAACATTAGGATTTGTAAGTATCGGCTCAGAGAGAAACGTGTGCGGAGCCCTGTCTGCAGGATGGAAAAGGGGACTTGCCGTACACCCGAAAACCGACTCGGCGGGGGACCAGGAAAATCAACACGCCTGAATGAGCAGTGCGGCCGGACGACGGGTCCGGCGCAATGAACCACCCAACTGAATGTCGACTCAGACGAAAGTGTTCGTGGGCATCACAGCCTCGATGGGGGCTGCGCTTCTGGCCTCTTCATTGTGGCACTGGCAGTCGGCGGATCTCACCCGGTTTTTCTGCTATCTGGGCGTGGCGGTGCTGGCATCGGGATTGAAAGTGCAGTTGCCCGGCATCGACGGCACGATGTCGGTGAATTTTCTCTTCATTCTGCTCGGCGTCATGGAACTCAGCCTGCCCGAGACGCTGCTCATCGGCTGCACCGCCAGCCTGGTGCAGAGCGTGTGGCAGACGCGCAAGCGCCTGGACCCCATCAAAGTCATCTTCAATGTGTTCGGCATGATGGCCAATGCCACCGGATTCTGCTACACCAGCTATCACTTTCTGGACGCACGCTTCGGCCCCAACAAGCCGCTGCTGCTGATGGCGGCCGCTCTCGTCTTCTTCCTGGCGAATACGTTGCCCATCTCCGTGGTCATCGCTCTGACCGAAGGCAAGTCGAGCCGCAAGGTTTGGTCGGAGTGCTACTTCTGGTCGTTTCCCTACTACCTGGTGGGTGCGGCCGCGGTGGGACTGGTTGGAATTGTGAACCGGCAAGTCGGCTGGGGGACATCGCTGATGGTCCTGCCAGTGATTTATTGGGTGTACCGCTCCTATCGCCTGTATCTGGGACGGCTCGAGGCCGAAAAAGAGCGGGTCGAAATCGAGAAACGGCATGTTGAAGAAATCGCTTCGCTGAACATGCGGACCATCGAAGCCCTGGCCCTGGCTATTGAGGCCAAAGACCATACCACGCACACGCATCTACAGCGCGTCCGCACTTACGCGGTAGAAATCGCTAAGGACCTCGGCTTGCCAGCGGATCAGACTGAAGCGCTGCGCGCCGCGGCGTTGTTGCATGATATCGGCAAACTCGCCGTACCAGAGCACATCATCAACAAACCGGGACGGTTGACGCCGGAAGAATTCGAGAAGATGAAGGTTCATCCCCTGGTGGGCGCGGAGATTCTGGATCGGGTCGTCTTCCCCTATCCGGTGGCCCCCATCGTGCGCTGCCACCACGAGCGCTGGGATGGTTCGGGATATCCCAACGGCTTGAAAGGCGAAGACATTCCCATTGGTGCGCGCATTCTGGCGGTGGTCGACAGCCTGGACGCGCTGGCTTCGGACCGGCAGTATCGTCCGGCGATCCCGCTCAGCCAGGCCATGAGCAGGGTCAAGGACAAAGCCGGCGTGTGGTTCGACCCGAAAGTGGTTGAGACGCTGGAGAAACACTTCGTCGAGTGGGAGCGCAGATCCCAAGCCTCGGAAGCGAGGGTCGCGTCCCCCTTTTCACGGGAAGTACGGGTCGAGCGTGGACTTGCACCGGCCACCGGTTTCGAGCAGTGTGCCGACAGCACGCAGAACGAGTCCGACTTCCTTACCTCGATCGCGTCGGCGCGGCAAGAGGCGCAAGCCATGTTCGATCTCAGCCAGGATCTGGGCAACTCACTCAGCCTCAGCGAAACCCTCTCTGTCCTGTCGATGCGGCTGCGCAAGATGATTCCCTATGACTCCATCGCCGTGTTCGTCAATCGCAACGGCTGGTTGCTGCCGGAATTGGTCAGCGGCGAGAACTTCCGCATTTTGTCGTCGTTGAAGATCCGCGTAGGGGAAGGACTTTGCGGCTGGGTCGCGGAAAACTGCAAACCGATCATCAACGGCAACCCGCAGGTAGAAGCAGGATATGTCGCTGATCCCGAGAAATATGCAACCCTGCGTTCTGCCGTAGCAGTTCCGCTGGAGGGATTGAACGGCGTGGTCGGGGTTTTGGCGATGTATCAGGCCAACCAGGACGCCTTCACGCCCGATCACTTGCGGATCCTGCTGGCGGTCGCTTCGAAGGTCGCGCTCTCCGTGGAGAATGCCCTGAAATATCAGCAGGCCGAAAGCTCCGCCACCACTGACTACCTGACCGGGCTACCCAACGCCCGCTCGCTGTTCGTGCATCTGGCGCAGGAAGTGGCCCGCTGCCGCCGTATGAAGAGCTCGCTGGCCGTGATGGTCTGCGACATCGACGGCTTCAAACAGATCAACGATGTTTTTGGGCACCTCGAGGGCGACAAGCTGTTGCGCGAGTTCAGCACCCGCCTGAAAGATGCCTGCCGGGGCTACGACTACGTGGCGCGGATGGGTGGCGACGAGTTTGTGATCACGGCCCCAGGGCTGAGTTCCGAGGCGGCCGAGGAGAAGGCGAACCGGCTGAACCAGGCGGCCATCGAATCAGGACGCCACGTTTGTGGACGGGAGATCATCACCCTGAGTGTGGGCACCGCCTTCTGCCCGGAAGGCGGATATGACGTCGAAACGCTGCTGGCCGAGGCCGACCGCCGCATGTATTCCATGAAACAACTCCATCACGCCCAAGCGGCGCAGTCGGAAGCCAAGGTGCATGGCGCCTCGGCCAGTTAGGGAGCGGGCATGCTGGCTGGCAAAATCGCGCGGCACGCCCTGGCTCTGCTGGCGACACTTCTGGTTGGGGGGCTGCTCGCTGCCACCCTGGTGAGGTTTGCGCCGGGTTTCGACGTCGACGAGCAGCAACTGGATCCGCACCTCAGCGCCGAGAGCATGCAGGCGCTGCGTGCGGCACGCTTGCAGGATCGCAACATATTTCGCTTTTATCTCCACTACATGAATCGTGCGGTTCACGGAGACCTGGGCACTTCCGTTTCCCTGGGAGAGCCAGTGCGCACGCTGTTGCGGGAACGCGCGCCGTTGACCCTGCGGTTGGTGGGAATCGGGCTCGCGCTCGCCTGGGCTGCGGCGATGGCACTGGCTCTAACCGCCGCCTGGCTGCGCACTTCCGCTTACGATGCGTTGACCACGATGGTTAGCGGAACGTTTCTTTGCATCCCTGCTGCGGTCTTGGCGCTGCTCTCGGTGCTGTGGAATGTTCCCGGGACGCTGGCCATCGCCTTGATCGTGTTTCCGCACGTCTACCGTTATGCGCGCAACATGCTGGCCAAGGCCTACTCTCAGCCCCATGTGCTCGCTGCCAGAGCAAGAGGAATAGGTGAACTGCGAATCTTGTTCTGGCACGTCGTTCCAGTGGCCGGCTCGCAACTGTTGGCTGTGGCGGGCGTGTCGGTGAGCATGGCCGTGGGAGCCGCGATTCCGGTCGAGGCCTTGTGCGGACTCGCCGGCATCGGACAGCTGGCGTGGCAAGCTGCTCTGGCGCGCGATCTGCCCCTGCTCGTCAATATCACCGTCCTGGTGACGCTGGTAACCTTGCTGGCCAACTCTGGGGCAGATGTAATCGGGCATATGGTCCGGGACCAGAAAGCATGAGCCTCTGGCGCAAGCTGGCGTGTGCTGTCTTGGTGCTGGTGGTGTGTGCGTCGCTGGCGGCGAGCTGGCTGGCTCCCTCCGGATACGCTAAGCAGTATCGCGACGCAACGGACGCGCCTCCGTCGCGCACGCATTGGCTGGGCACTGATGAAATCGGGCGGGACCGGTTTGCGCGTGTGCTCTACGGAACTCGGATTTCGCTGCTGCTGGCCCCGGCGGCGGCGCTGATTTCTACGTTTCTAGCGGCGCTCATCGGGGGCCTGGCCGGATACCTAGGTGGCGTTTGGGCGAAGTTGGCCATGGCTGTGACCGATCTTTTCCTCTCGCTGCCGTGGCTGTTTTTGCTGATCGCGGTCCGGGCCCTGATGCCATTAAACGTCTCGCCCGTGTTCTCGGTGCTGGCCACGTTCCTGCTGCTGGGACTCCTGGGATGGACCAGCGCTGCTCGCGTGCTGTGCGCGAGCGCAGGATCGTTGCGCGATTCTGATTTTGTAAAGCAGGCGCGAGCCGCCGGGATTCGCGGCGGAAGGCTGTTCTGGGTGCATGTGATGCCGAATCTGAAACCGGTGCTCTACGCACAATTCTGGATTTCGATTCCGGTCTTCATTTTGAGCGAGGCCAACCTGGGAATCCTGGGTCTGGGCGTGGCTGAACCGATGCCATCATGGGGAAGTTTGCTGAAAGAGTTGGAAGGTTTGATTTCCGGGGGGGAAGAACCTTGGAAGTTCATACCGCTGTTCTTGCTGGTGGTTGTGGTCACGTCGTTTCAAATTTTGTTTTCCAAGCAGGAAGAGGTTGCGGCATGAGGCTCCTCCGCGAGAGTTTGAGAGCATTCGCAATCAAAGGCAGGTCGGCAGTTGTCGTCGTCATGATCTGCCTTGGATTTCTGCTCGGGCATGTCCTCGCCCAAGGCGGAGAGTTGCGCTTCTGCCTGCGGACTGAGCCCAAAACATTCGATCCGCTCAAGGTGGAGGACGATGCATCGAATGCAATCCGGTATCTGACTGGCGGTGTGCTGGTGCGCCTGAACCGCCAGACGCAAGATCTGGAGCCGGAACTGGCCCAATCCTGGAAAGTCTCAAAGGATGGGCGCCAGATCACGTTCAAGCTGCGCAGCGGCCTCTCGTTCTCCGATGGCTCGCCATTTTCTGCTGAGGATGTGGCTTACACCATGCAGCAGTTGATGGATCCCGCCCTGCACTCGCCCACCGGAGATGCTTTCCGGTCCGGAACCGGCAACGTTGAGACCAAGGTTCTCTCGCCGACACTAATTTCCGTCACATTCCCCGCGGCCGTCGCCGGGCTGGACCGCCTGTTTGATCAAGTGGCGATTATGTCAGCGCACTCGCCGAAGAAAGAAATGGCGGTGCTCGGCCCGTTCGTCGTTGCCGACTACAAACCGGGAGCAACGGTGCTGCTGCAGCGCAATCCGAATTACTGGAAAACAGACGCACAGGGACACAAGCTGCCCTTTCTGGATTCGATCCGCCTCGATATCCAGCCCAACCGCGATGTCGAAATGCTGCGCTTCAAACGGGGCGAGCTGGATCTGATCAATGCTCTCGACAGCGAATACTTCGACAAACTTGCAACGAGTTCGCCGCAGCTGGTCCACGATGTGGGGCCGTCGCTCGATAGCGAGCAGATATGGTTCAACCAGGTGGCGCGCGCTCCGATCCCCGGATACAAGAAGACCTGGTTTCACTCGGCGACGTTTCGCCGGGCAATCTCTGCAGCCATCAACCGCGATGATCTGAGCCGGGTGGTTTTTCACGGGCACGCGCAACCTGCGGCGGGCCCGGTTTCCCCGGCAAACAAATTCTGGTTCGATAGCAAGCTGAAGGCAGAGCCTCACAACCCCGATGCCGCAATAAAAGCGCTGCAGGGCGAAGGATTCCGCCTGGAGAACGGCACCCTGAAAGACCCTAACGGCAATGCGGTGGTTTTTTCCATCATCACCAACGCGGGCAACAAATATCGCGAACGCATGGCCACGATGATTCAGGAGGATGTGCGGAAGATCGGCATTCAGGTCAACGTGGTGACGCTCGACTTCCCTTCCCTCATTGAGCGCATGGCGCAAACCTTTGACTACGAAGTGGTTTTGCTGGGCCTCACCAACGTGGGGCTCGATCCCAACGAACAGATGAATGTGTGGCTTAGTTCTGCCGAGAACCATCAGTGGAATCCTCAGCAGAAAAGTCCTGAAACGGCCTGGGAAGCGGAGATCGACCGCCTGATGCGAACGCAAGCTGCCTCAGCGGATCCGAAAAGGCGCAAAGACGCGTTTGACCGCGTGCAGGAGATCGTGGCCGAACAGGCGCCGTTCGTGTACCTGGTCAACCGTAATGCGTTATCAGCTATCTCGGCGGCGGTGCACGGCGCGAGCCCCGTGATTCTGTCGCCGCAAACCTTCTGGAATGCGGAACGGCTGACGATTGGGCAAAAGTAGAGTCGGATTTGTCCTGATTCATAGCGATCAAGATCTTAACCACAGAGAATACAAGGGAGCACAGAGGAACTTGACATGGAAGCGGACATCCTTTTATCGGCTGCACTTTCCGTGCGTTACGCAGACCGGCCGCCCGTGTTATCCGATGTTGCCCTCGAAGTCCGGCGCGGCGAGGTTTTAGGCCTGGTAGGACAAAGCGGCTCGGGCAAGAGCACGCTGGCCATGGCAGTTCTTGGCTTGCTCGACAGAAAGCGAGCACAGGTCGACGGCTCCATCGAGTTTCGGGGATGTGATCTTCTACAACTCCCGGAGCGGGAGCTGCGCGCGCGGCGCGGCCGCTCTCTGGCTCTGGTACTCCAGAGCCCGCTGTCGTCGCTCAATCCGGCTCTGCGCCTTCGAACTCAATTCCGGGAGGCCTGGCGGGCTCACGCTTCCGGCGCAACCTCCGATTGTGATCGTGCCATCCAAGCAGCGTTGCAAAGCGTTTCCCTCCCCGCCGAAGATGACTTCCTGCGCAAATACTCGTCCCAAATCAGTGTCGGCCAAGCCCAGCGAGTGCTGATTGCCATGGCGGTCCTGCACCGTCCGGCCCTGCTGATTGCAGACGAAGCTACCAGCGCGCTCGACGTCATCACCCAATCGGAAATCCTTGCCCTGTTCCGCGACCTGAACCGCAGTACCGGAATGTCGATTCTCTACATTTCCCACGACCTCGCAACGGTAGCGGGCCTCTGCGACCGCATCAGCATTCTGCATCAGGGCCAGATCGTGGAATGCGCCACGACCGAGCGCATCTTCACCAATCCCCAGCACGAATACACTCGCCGCCTTATCTCGGCGATGCCGCAAACTCCGCTCAGGATCGGGCCAGACTCACTTCACCACGAAGCGGCCGCGGCGAAGTAGGGTACCGGCTTCCCTGCTTCCGCGCCGATGATGCCTGGAGCACATCTTCGCTACCTGTATTGACCTCCGGTAGTTCTGCTGCGATCGGAAGTAATGGCCCTAGCACAACCGAGGGACAAACTGTCCCGCGCCCGCCGACATGGGACAGTCTGGCCCAATCCCCTGCGTGATAGAAGCGATATTTCCTTTATAATCAATCATTTACAGCAGATGATTTGGCCTTGCCCGTGCACGATACCTCCCTGAGTACGAGCACAAATCTGGCCCACCAAAAGAAAGAAAGAATGGTGAGATTCATGTCGCAGAAGCGGAAAGCACAAAAGCCAGGACGTGGCGAGCGCCACAGCGCGGCCTGGGGAAAGCGGCTCAGCGTTGCTCTCTTGGTAGTCATGACAGGGACGGCCCTGGCACAGGTCAAGCACCAAAACTCTGGGCGCCTACCCTCGTTTTCGAAGCTGGCTCCCGAAGTCGTGGCGCACGCACAGCGCTCGTCCGCCAACCAGGCGGTGCAAGTGATCGTGCAATACAGGCAGGTTCCACAGTCAGCGCAGATGGGGAGAATGCAAAGCCTCGGCGCCCGCATGGGCGCGAAGCTGGGCCTGGTGAAAGGTGCCGCCTTCAGCGTTCCAGTCAGCGCGTTGCCGGAATTGGAGGCCGATCCCGAGATTGTCTCTGTCACTCTCGATCATCCGTTGAAAGCAATGGACGACTACACGGATGCGGCCATGAACGTCAGCGCGGCGTGGAATGCGGACTACGACGGAACCGGCGTCGGCGTGGCGGTGATTGACAGCGGCATCAACGACAGCCATCGCGATCTTTGGGATTCGACCGGGAGCTACTCGCGCGTGGTTTATCACCAAGACTTCACCGGGACCAGCGCCTCCACCGCGCGGGGCCGGGTCGTGTATGACCTCTACGGTCACGGCACGCACGTGGCGGGGATTATCGGCGGAAACGGCTCGAAGTCGAACGGTCGCTACGCCGGCGTAGCGCCGAATGCCAATCTGATTGACCTGCGCGTGCTCAACGCGGCGGGCTCGGGCAGCGACAGCATGGTCATCGCGGCGATTGAAACCGCCATTTCATTGAAGGACACCTACAACATTCAAGTGATCAACCTGTCTCTGGGCCGCGGCATCTCCGTGGGCTACGCGCAGGATCCTCTCTGCCAGGCGGTGGAAAGTGCGTGGCAAGCCGGAATTGTGGTGGTCGTAGCGGCCGGCAACTTCGGCCGAGTCAGCGTAGACGGCAGCAACGGTTACGGAACGGTCGCCGCCCCGGGCAACGATCCGCTGGTCCTCACGGTTGGCGCGATGAAGTCCATGGGCACGTATCCGCGGACCGACGACCAGATCGCCAGCTACAGCTCGAAGGGTCCGACGACTTATGACCACGTCGTGAAGCCGGACATTGTCGCACCGGGCAATCTGGTGGTGTCGCTGGACGCGCACCCGAGCACTCTGGAAACGGAATTCCCCGGTAACGAAGTCGCGGGGAACTCTACGTCGCACGATTACTTCGCCTTGAGCGGAACCAGTATGGCGACTCCGGCCGCGGCCGGCGCCGTGGCGCTTCTGCTGCAGCAAAATCCTTGGTTGACACCGGACCAGGTGAAGGCGCGGCTGATGAAGACCGCGTACAAAACCTTCCCCACGTCCTCGACAGCGACCGATCCGACGACGGGGCAGACCTACACTTCATACTATGACCTGTTTACCGTGGGGTCGGGCTACCTGGACGTGCAGGCCGCACTGGCCAACAACGACCTGGCGCCGGCGACGGTCGGCTCGGCATTGTCGCCGACAGCGGTCTATAACTCCTCGAACGGCACTGTGACGCTCTCGAACGGAAACAGTTCCGTGACGCCATCGTCCGTGGTGTGGGGCTCCTCGGTGGTTTGGGGATCGTCGGTAGTCTGGGGAACGAATGTGTCCGGCAGTTCCGTAGTTTGGGGCACCTCGGTGGTATGGGGCAGCAGCATCACCAGCGGATTCAGCGTGGTCTGGGGCGCGAGTTCAGGAACGTCGGCGACCAGCGTGGTTTGGGGGGCGTCGCTGCTGGGTGCCAATGGCGCCTTTACCGATACGGACTTCGAACAATAATCAGCCGTGTGAATGGCAAAAGATAGGAGACGAATGGTGACTGGCAACACACGGCAAACTAAGAGCTTCATCGGGGCGATGGTTCTGACGGCAGTGGCGTGCGCGGGTTGCGCTGCCGTGGCCAGCCACGCCCTGCATCCGCTCAATGCGATGGCGGTGATGGCGCTGGCGGCAGCCACGTCGCGGATGAAAGTCAAGTTGCCAGGGATCAATGGCAACATGTCGGTCAACCTGCCGTTTCTTCTGGTTGCCGTAGTCAGCCTCAGCGCTCTGGAAGCGGTGAGCATCGCTGCTCTTTCGACGGTTGTGCAGTGCTGGCCAAAAGCAGATGCGAAGTTCAAGCCCGAGCAAATGGTCTTCAACGTCAGCATGATGGCGTTCGCCGCCAGCGCGGCGAGTTTGATGGGAGGCGCTGCTGGGATCGGCAGGGCTGCCTGGGCTTCCGAACCGGTTCTGCTGGCCTCGGCAACCACAACCTTCTTCCTCGGGCAAACGGCGCCGGTAGCGGCCATCATCAAAGTGACCGAGGGCGCAGCTTTGCGACGCGTCTGGATCAGCATCGTGCAACTTTCGTTCCCATATTACGTAGTCAGCGCGGGCGTGACTTCGATGGTCCATCTGGTGACTCGGAACCTGGGCTGGCCAGCAGCCTTGTTGTCGTTCCCCGTGATGTACGGAATCCACTGCTCTTACCGGCTGTACTTCAACAAAGCTGCGGATGTTCCGCAGCCTGCGCCCCTCAAGGCAAGAGCGGTCGGAGCGGGATTGTAGAAAAGCGCACGCCTGGAACTTGCTCATTTGGCTACTGCGCAATTTTGGGACGATGAGGTGGATTTCGGGCGAATCTGCCGACTATCGCTTTTCTTGCGGAGCCGAAGCGAAAACGCCTTCGAGACGTGGAGGCCCCGGGCGGAGTCGAACCGCCGACCAACGGTTTAGGAAACCGCTGCTCTATCCAACTGAGCTACGGGGCCGGTCTGTTTCTCCTTGATTTTACAATGCCAAAGCACCAACTCGAGGATCGATCCACCCCACCTGCAGCCGGAGAAGTGCGGTACGGGGTCAATTCGCCCAACTGAACCACGAAGGTCACAAAGGTTTACCAAGCTCCAGTTTCACGGTTTTTCCTTCGTGAGACTTCGTGCCCTTGGTGGTTCATTGTTTTTTCCATCCTGTCGCGAAACGATGCGTCTAGGAATGGCGTTGCGACGGGCGGTGCATTTGCCCGTCACGGGGGGAATGATTTAACCTCAGCCGCAATCGATCATGAATCCAACCAAACCCAAAGCCAGCGCTTCCGCCAGCCATTTTCCGCATTTGATGTGCCGTGAAATCTACGAACAGCCGGAAGCCATCGCGAAGACCATCGAAAAGCACCTGCGGGACGACATTATCTTCCCGGGGGCGCTGCATGCCATCGAGAGCGCGCTGCTGACGTTCGAGAAACTGATCATCGCGGCCAGCGGGTCGAGCCGCCACGCGGGCCTGGCCGGAGAAATCATGATCGAAGACCTGTCTGGCGTCGCTGTGGATGTGGAATATGCCAGCGAGTACTGCTACCGCTCGACCCACGCGGCGGTCGATCCCATCGTCATGGTGATTACGCAGTCGGGCGAAACCGCCGACACGATTGCCGCGCAACGCGAGGCCCTCACCCGCGGCGTGAAGACGATCGCGCTGTCGAACGTTGCTGAAGCAACCATTCCGCGCGAGGCGAGCGCGGCGCTGATCACAGGCGCCGGACCCGAACTGTCCGTGCCCGCCACCAAGAGCTTCACGACCCAAGTGACGGTGCTCTACCTGATGGCGCTGTTTCTGGCCCGCAAGCGTGGCCGCATGACCTCGGAAGTCACCCGGTCTTATCTGCAGCGACTGGCGCAGCTTCCCGCGGCCATCGAAGCCAACTTGCGCGCCTGGGACGACTTGGCCGAGGAGTACGGGCAGAAACATTTCCGCGCAGAGAAGTTCCTTTACCTCGGACGCGGTGTCCACTATGCCATTGCGCGCGAAGGCGCGCTCAAGCTTAAAGAAATTTCCTACGCGCACGCCGAAGGTTATCCGGCAGGAGAACTCAAACACGGGCCCAACGCGCTTGTCGACGAAAAACTTCCTGTGGTGGTGCTCGCCACCTGCGACCACAACGATCCGGATTCGCTTCTGCGCTACCGCCGCACGCTCGATGTGATGAAGGAGGTCAAATCGCGCCATGGGCGCCTGGTGGCTCTGGCTACCGAGGGTGATCGCGAGGTTGCCACGGTCGCCGACGATGTATTCTTTGTTCCTGCCGCGCCGGAACTCCTACTGCCGATTATCGAGGTCATTCCTCTACAACTCTTCGCGTATCACGTCGCGGTCAAGAAGGGCTACGACGTCGATCGTCCCAGGAATCTGGTGAAGGCTGTGGTCACGGAGTAAAGCTCCGAGCTTCGAGACAAAAATCACCGGCGTGGCTCGAAAGTCGTGGCTCGAAGCTTTTTCAAGGAAATCATGCCTGACATTCATCCCTCTCATCTCGATCTGCAGGCAACGGCCAAACAAATCATGCTGGAACAGGGCTTCGAGCCTGACTTTCCGCCTGGCGTTCCCCAGCAACTGGCGGAGCTGAAGAGCCATCCGCCGAGTATCGCCGCCAACGGCAACGTGCGCGATCTGCGTAGCTTGCTTTGGTCTTCGATCGACAACGACACGTCGCGTGACCTGGACCAGATCGAAGTTGCCGAGCGCCTCCCAAACGGAGACGTGAAAATCCTGGTGGGCATCGCCGATGTCGATGCGTTTGTGCCCAAGCAAACCCCGATCGATCAGCACGCGGCCAAGGAAACTACCACGGTTTATACCGGGATTAGAAACTTTCCCATGCTGCCCGAAGAGCTTTCCACTGGTCAGACTTCCCTGCTGGAGAATCAGGACCGGTTGGGCGTGGTCATCGAGTTCGTGGCCGGTAACGACGGCCGCGTCGTTTCCAGCGACGTCTACCGCGCCCTGCTTCGCAACAAGGCGCAACTGCAATACAACTCGGTGGGGACGTGGCTGGAAGGCACGGCGGCCGCCCCACCGAAAGTTGCGGCTTCGTCCGACTTGCAGTCGCAGCTTCGCCTGCAGAACGAAGTCGCGCAAGAACTGAAGGACCAGCGTTACGCCAACGGGGCGCTCAACATCCAGACCGACGAAGTTCAGCCGATCGTGCTCAACCAGCAGGTGGTCGACGTGGTGAAGCAACAGAAAAACCACGCCACGGAATTGATTGAGGATTTCATGATTGCCGCTAACGGCGTGGTGGCGCGAATGCTGGAAAAAGTTTCTTCCCTGCGCCGCATCGTGAAAACGCCGGAGCGTTGGGACCGCATCGTGCAACTGGCGGCCACGCATGGCGAGAAGCTTCCGGCACAGCCCGACTCCAAAGCGCTCAACGATGTCCTGCTGCGGCGCAAGGCAGCCGATCCCGATCATTTTGCTGATCTGTCGCTGGCAGTGATCAAGCTGATCGGGCCCGGCGAGTATGTGCTGGAACGCCCCGGAGATCCCGCGCCCGGACACTTCGGCTTGGCGGTGCAGGACTACACGCATTCCACCGCTCCCAACCGCCGCTTCGCCGACATCGTGACCCAGCGGCTGATCAAGGCCATGCTCGCTGGCCAGGTGAATCCATATTCCGACGACGAACTCACCATCATCGCCGCCAACTGCACCCAGAAAGAAGACGCCGCAAGAAAAGTCGAGCGCGAAATGACCAAACGGCTGGCCGCAGCCGCCATGCAAAATCGTATCGGCGCGATTTTCGACGCGATCGTCACCGGCGTGACGCCTCACGGAACCTTCGTGCGCGTACTGCAACCGCACGTGGAAGGCTTGCTGGCACAAGGACAGCAAGGAGCCGACGTGGGAGACAGGTTGCGGGTGAAGTTGATCCGCACCGATGTCCAGCGAGGCTATATTGACTTCGCACGAGCGTAAGCGCAACCGCTCGGAAGTGGTGGGCTGGCAGGGGCTGAAGCCCGGATTTCTCTTGGCCCTGGTGGCACGGCTGAAGCCGTGCCCTGATACGAACCCCCTTAACTATCGAATTCGTATCAGGCGGCGCCCACAGTGGATCTATCAGGGCACGCCATTAGTCGCCGCAACACCGTCGGTTCCATTTTTCAGCGCACCTCCCCAACTTCATCCCACCCGGTCACCACGCAAGCCAATATGCGAACGAACGGCCGCAAGCTATTCTGACGCAAGCAGTTAGTGCGGAAGTCGGGGCATATCTTTGTCGACAGGGCGCAATCTTGTTTGCGGAGTGATGATCTTCGTTCTGCCGGTGTCGCTCACCGCCCAGGACTTGGGTCGGGCTATGCTGCGCAATCAGGGAGGAACCTGGGTGAACGGCAGCCAATCCCCCGACTCCACGGCCATCTTTCCCGACGATTCCATCCAGACCGAACCGGGCCACGTCGCGAAGATCGACGCGGACGGATCCACTGTCACCGTGCAGCCGGAGTCCGTGCTGCAATACAAAGGCAACGAGATCGTGCTCGATCACGGCAGCCTGCAAGTAGATACGTCGCGCGGGATGAAGGTGAGCGTGAACTGTTTGACCGTCGTCCCAGTCACCCAAGATTGGACGCAGTACGACGTGACCGACGTGAATGGCAAAGTGACCGTGGTTGCGCACAAAAGCGGCGTCAACATCCACTCTCAGAGCTCGCTGGCCAAACGGTCAAAGGAAGCGGCCGCCTCGGGCGACGTGACGGTGCGCGAAGGTGAAACCGCGACCCGCGACGAGCACTGCCCGGCCACTGCCAGGCTGCCGGGATCGATCGACGGCAACGGACCTTGGCTGAATAGCTGGTGGGCGAAGGGGCCGGCGTTCGCTGCGATCTTCACACTGTGCTTTTTCCGTTGCTTCGGGCACGACGATCCGCTCAGTCCCTCCAAGCCTTAACGTCCGGCGGGCGAAGTGATCCTGGCTAGTTGCTCTTGTGCAGGCGTTCGATGTCGCTATTCCCATAGACGCGAGTCGCATGCCGGACGTGCGCCTTCCAGTACGCTGCAGCCTCCACCAGAGTGACTCCGTAGCCCCGTTCCCGCAAACCCTGGACGGTGGTCGTCTGCCAGGTGCCCAGGTCCAGAATGCTCGCCGGCAGGCGCTGCTCCAGCGATGACTCTCCCTCGTACCCACGAAGATTGATCTCACTGACCGCAGGTACGCCGTAGTAGACCGGAAATAAGTCGGCCGGCGGCGCAGGCTCGGGCAGCGTGTCCACCGTGTAGTCTGCCGCTCCAGCCGAGAGACTTGAGGTGGCATTGCTGGCACCCACGGCCAACGGCGGGCTTTGCCACGGCAGTGACGGCGTGCTGATGGAACCCAGAAGAAGCGGCGAGCCGTAGTTCATCAGATACTGCGGGCCGGTGGAGAAGTTTGTGTCCTGTCCGGCGGCCGCTCCCGCCGCGAGGAGCAGAAGCACGAGGCACTGGGCTGCGCGCATAGGAACCTCCAGAGCGAATCCGTTCTGAAAGGAATTATGCCGCAACTGCAGGATAGACAGCCAGAGTCGTTCGACTCTACATGCCGCGCCCAGAGCGGCTTTTCGTCGCGGCAGCCTCGGCGCGGCGGCGCTGCCGGCCCGCCCGAATCAGGTAGATCATGAAGACAACGACCCCGACATTGCCGACAAAAATCACAGTGCGGAAGACCGTGATCCCGCGCATGAGTCCGTGAATCTCAACCGGCAGCAGAATCGCTCCCGAAGTGAAGGCTACCCATTCTGCCCAGACCCGTTCCCTCCACAGGCCGTATCCTTCGGTAAAACGCATGGATGAGTAGGCGAGCGACACCCAGGCGGCGGTATACAGGCGAGCCTCGGTGATGTTGTCGGCAAAATCGAGAAAGAGCTGGGCGAAGTGGCGGTCGGTGCTGATGTGCAGCAGCGCGAGCAGGCTCTCGGCGATCACCCACGCATCCTGGTGCACGAGCAGCAGGGCGCTCAGGCCGATCAGCAGAACGAAGACGCCCTTGGCGAACTCGAATGAGGCTACAGCCCTCAGCGCTTGCCTTTCATGGCGGTGTGGATCGGATTTCGTTCCGGACGAGGGCATGCCGTGGCGCGAGAACTGTTTGAGAGTACCACGGCAGCGGAGAGCGCTGGTTACACCTTGCGCTCCTTACCTCGGTAACTGGAGGAGATTCCCGCAAGATGAAAAGATCATGCAACCGTTCGGCCAGGATTGGTTCGGCAGCAATCAGGCAGGCCGGGACCGTTCCAGCAGGGAGAATCATCCATGAGAAAACTCGCCATCGTCTCCACATTGTTGGGGATCACCTGCACCAGTCTCCTCGGCCAACAAGCCGTGGCACCGGCCGGTCCGCAGACCGCGCGGCAGGCCTTTCTGGAAATGTTCTTCAGCAAGACGCCTGGGACGCTGGTGAAGCATCTGCCGAACACAACTCGCGCCGCATTGGAAAAATCCGCCGCCCTCACCACCATGCAGCAGTACTCCGTGCTTGCCAGCCAGTTTCAGGCGCAAGGCAAGGACTTCCAAACCTTCGAAACCGGGTCCGTGCTGCTGGCGGCCAACGATCCCAAGACCGGGCAGAAGTTTGAGGTCACGGTGGAGAACGACTCGCTGCAGGGTGACGAAGACGATCTCGAGCTTTCCTTTCAAGGATACAAAGACGGAAAGGTCGAGCGAACCCCCTTCATGCCGCGCATGACTTTCGTGATGAAGACGGAATCCGGGATTTGGAAGCTGAATGAGATTGATATGACCATTCGCCTGCCGCTGGCCGATCCGGATTTTCTCAAGAGCCTCACCGAGAAGATGAAGCCGCAAATCGCGGCCCAGGGTACGCTCTCGCCCGGTATTCAGATGCAAGGCCAGACGCAAGCCCAGACTTCGGTCTCGTTTGGTTCAGACACGCAGGTGCTGTCCGCGATCCGGACCATCAACACGGCGGAGGTCACCTACTTCAGCACGTACCCCACCGTGGGCTTTACGTGTACGCTGTCCGATCTGGACGGCTTTGGCGGCGGAGAGGTCAATCAGCACCAGGCCATGCTGATCTCCAGCAGTCTGGCCAGTGGGAAAAGATTCGGCTACGTGTTCACGCTCTCGGGATGCGCGGGGTCTCCCGCCACCAGCTTCCATCTGACGGCGGCGCCGAACGGAAACAGTTTCGGCCGTCGCGCCTTTTGCACGGATCAGAGCGCGGTGATCCGCTTCTCGGCGGACGGTAACGCAGCGACGTGTCTGGCCAGCGGCACGCCGGTGCAGTGACGCACTTGTGCGCTTGTGGTGACGTAGCTTCCTGCGTGTCTTCCTGCGACTCTACGGCTCGAGTGGTTGCTTCTTGGTCCGCACCGCGGCGCGCAGTTCGGTCACGATCTCCTGAGAGGCTTTGATCGCCGCCGCGTGCTGGTTCACATTGAAGGAAATGGCGCCGACACGGGCGTGTCCGCCGCCGCCGTAGCGCTCGCAGATCTTGGCCAGGTTGACGACCGGTTCCTCTGGCGCCCACGGGTTCGATCCCACCGAAACCTTCACCCGGAAGCTGCTCTTGCTGAGCCCGACGCTATAAATCGATTCCGGATGCAGGTAGTAAGGCACGAACTTGTTGTAGCCCTCGAGCTCCTGGTCGGTCACATCGAAAAAGATGGTGCCATCCTTGCACTCGGTGCGCTGTTTCAAGATGTCCATAGAAAGTTCGTGCCGCCTGAGCAACGGCGGCAATAGCGGCGCGACGAAAGGTTCTTCCAGAATCTCCGCCAGCGGCTTCGAGACAAGTAATGGAATCAGATGGGGAACGAAGTTCTGATCCGGCGCCGACTCAATCACCATGGTCAGCTTCATGGCCGGCGCCTGCATCTCCACCGCTGTCTTGGCATCAGGATAGAGCGCGCCGTCAATGATGTCGGTCCAGTGCACCAGGTCGGCTACGGGCGCGGGATCGAAGCCGAAGCGCTGTTGCGCAATCATGGCGATAAAGCTGGTGCACGACTTGAACGCCGGGTCGTAGAACTTGCGGTTGCTCTGGTCCTGCTCAAAGTGAGCGGCGTCAGACGGGGAAAGAAACGCGCTCTGGTGATGGTCGAACCACCAGGTGATGCTGGGCGAGCTGGAGTATTTGAAGTCGACAATGGCGTTTTCGTCGCCATCAAACTGCGACTCGTCAAAGAGCGCCCCCGCGCGGTGCAGAAGGCCGGAGAAAACAAACTCGGCATCGCCGCGGATGCGCTCGCGGTAGAAGCGGGAAAAAAGCGCGGCCGAGGAGGCTCCATCAAAACACTTGTCGTGGTAAAAAACCCGAATTCGCAATCAGTTCCCCAGTCGTGCCGAAAAATGGTTCCGCCCAGAAAATCTCCGCCTGCCCGCGAATGCCACATCCCTGCAGAATCCTGGCTGCGGAGTAAAAGCTAATAGGATTGACAGCTTGCGAGGAGAAAGTCAAGCGCGCGTGCACTGAATCAACCACGAAGGACACTAAGGGACACGAAGAAATTCCTACAACTTGTCCCTTCGTGTAACTTCGTGTCCTTCGCGGTTGATGAATTTAAGAACTGAGCATAGCGAGCTCTTCCCTTGAGCCCTCACATAACGTTTGCCTGCTTCTCCGCGAAGTCGCCCAGCACGGGCAGCTTAAACATCTCGCCTTGCAGGGCCTTCACCACCAGCACCAGCCAGATCACAAAGGCGGCGAAACCAATCAACCCAGAAATCAGCAGGGCCAGCAGATGGCCGAGAAACGGAATGATGAGCAGAACCACGTTCACGATCTTGAGCGCGGCGCCGATCACCACGCCCGCCAGCCAGATCAGCAGACACTGAATGGAATGGAAGCGCACGAAGCGATTCTTGTTGTAAGGGTCGAGCACCAGAAACACGATGGCCGGAATGATCGTGAAGTAGGCTAGTGCGCCGGCAATCGTCTCCGGGAGCGCGCCAACCGTGCCTTGCGCCCGCTCCGGTGGGTGCATGGCGCGGCCGCAGCCCGGACAATATGCGGCAGTGTCGGGCATCTGCGTGGCGCATTGGGGACAGGGAATGGTCATAGCTTCCTCAGGCCAGCCGCGCGGCAAGGCTCCTCTTGCGGCCGTCTCCTTTTGAACTGTCTTGTTTTCGGCTGTCGTCTTTCCTGCCGTCTTCCTTTCGGCAATCTTCGCAAACACCGTAAATCTGGAACGTGTGGCGGGTGGTCAGGTAATGGTGGCGGCGGCCGATTTCCTGCTCCAGTTGGTCAACCTCGTGCGAAAAAAATTCCACCGAACTGCCGCATCCGGTGCAAACCATGTGGTGATGGCTGCGGCGGTTGTACTGGTGCTCGTAGCGGGCGATGCCGTCGTGGAAGGCAACTTCGCTGGCCAGTCCGCACTCGGCGAGGAGTTTGAGAGTGCGGTAGACGGTCGTGTAGCCGATGCCCGCATCTTTTTTCTGCACCAGGCGATGCAGTTCGTCGGTGGAGAGGTGGTCGCGGGTTTCGAGGAAGGTGCGCAGAATGGTGTCGCGCTGCGCCGTCTGCTTCAGGCCCACGCGCTTCAGGTGGCGGTGGAGAATTTCCTGCGCCTCGCGCACCATCTCGCGCGAGATGGAGGGCTGGTCATCGATGCGTTTTTGCAGCATGAGCGGGTCGAAATTATTATTGCGGCCGGTAACGTCCGGAGGCGCTGCAACCGGCAGGCAGGTGCAGGGTGAGAATATCATTCCGCGTCTTGAAAATGAAATTCATTTTCAAAAATGACGCGGCGGCCAAGCCGTTCTCCGTCTGCCGAGATTCGCTGGGCGGACAGCCGGGGCGGCTGTCCCCACATAAGCTGTTCTCAGTCCGAGGTCTGAGGTCCAACGCCCGTCTCACTTCCTTGTCTCGCAGGCATGAATCCCCCTACAATCAAAGTTCTCCATGAGCACGTTGGCTTCAGTAAGTGTCCCTGCGCGTCGCCGGTCTCTGGCCCTGCGGATTCTGCTCTGGCTGGTGTTGGTGATCGCTATCCTCGCAGTGGGCGTGCTGGGCTGTGCCTACCTCGTTGCCCGGTCAGCCTTGCCCCAGCTGGACGGCAGCCTGCAGGTGCGAGGTCTTTCTGCGCCGGTTACGGTGACCCGTGACCGGCACGGCGTTCCCACCATCGAAGCCGCGAATACGGAGGATTTGTTCTTCGCCCAGGGCTACGTCACCGCGCAGGACCGGCTCTGGCAGATGGACGTGATGCGCCGGTTCGCATCCGGCGAGCTTTCCGAAATTCTCGGCCCAGACGCGACCGAGATCGACCGCGAGCAGCGCGTCCTGGGCCTGCGCGCAGCCGCGAAAACCTCCCTGGAAATGGCAAGTGCCGCGGACCGCTCCAACTTTGCCGCTTACGCGCTCGGCGTGAACGCGTTCCTGGAGCAGCATCTCTCCCGCCTGCCGATCGAGTTCCGCATCTTGCGCTATCAGCCCAAGCCGTGGCAGCCGGAAGATTCCATCGTCATCGCCAACCAGATGGTGAAAGATCTGAACTACTACTACCTGCCGGATGTGCTCGCCCACGAAAAAGTCCTGGCGAAACTAGGGCCGGAGCTGACCGCCGATTTGTATGTGAACCGCTCCTGGCACGATCGCCCGCCCACGGTGATGCGCGAGGACCTCACCCAGCCGGACAACCAGGGCGATTCCGACGACGACGATGACGAAGACGATCCCGGCTCAGATAATTCCGTAACCGAACGAAGAGCTCCCGCCCAGGTTAGAGCCCAGCACGATTGGGCGCAGCACGATCCTGAGGCGGTGAACGGATCGAACGACTGGGTGGTCTCCGGTGCGCTGACGGTCACAGGAAAGCCGTTGCTCTCGAACGACATGCATCTCGGGCATCAGATGCCGAACCTGTGGTACGAGGCTCACCTGAAATCGGACAAGCTGGATGTTGCCGGAGTGACGCTGCCGGGCATGCCTTACGTCATCGTGGGCCACAACCAGCGCATTGCGTGGGGATTCACCAACGTTGGTCCGACCGTCACCGACATCTACATCGAGAATTTCAACCAGCAGGGCGCCTATCAGACGCCACATGGCTGGGCGCAGCCCGAGCACCGCAAGGAAGTGATCCACGTGAAAGGCCAGCCGGATGTCACGGTCGATGTGAAAATCACGCGGCACGGTCCGATCATCACCGACATTGTGCCGGGCGAGACGCGTCCGGTGGCGCTGCGCTGGACGCTCTATGAAGGCCTGCACATGCCCTTCTTCGATGTGGATGCGGCGCAGAACTGGGACGAGTTCCGTCATGCGTTCGCGCAACTGGACGCGCCCGGGCAGAATGTGGTCTTCGCCGACGTAGATGGAAACATCGGCTACCAGGCCACGGGACGCATCCCGATTCGCGCGACAGGCGACGGCAGTCTGCCGGTCAGCGGCGCGGACGACGCCCATGAGTGGACCGGATATATTCCCTTCGACAAGCTGCCCAGCATCTACAACCCGCCCTCCGGCGTCATCGCCACGGCCAATGGTCGAATCGTTCCCGACGATTACAAGTATTCGATCAGCATGGAGTGGGAAGCGCCGTGGCGCACCGCGCGCATTTATCACGTACTGGAATCGGGACGAAAGTTTTCGCCTGCCGACATGCTGGTGCTGGAGAGTGACATCCATTCGGAAAACGATCTGTTCGCGGCCGAGCGTTTCGTCTATGCCGTCGATCACGCGGCGAAGCCTTCGCCGCGGGCAAAGCTGGCCGCCGATATCATGCGCAACTGGGATGGCCGCATGCTGGCTTCCTCGGCCGCTCCGACGATTGCGGTGCGCTCCGCCCGGGAACTGACACGCCTGCTTTTGGAACCGAAGCTGGGGCCGTCACCCAATGACGCGAAGAAGCAGGAGGAAACGCTGAACTGGAAGACGTACCACTGGGAGATGCGGACGGTGTGGCTGCAGAATGTGATGCTGCACCAGCCCAAGCGCTGGCTGCCGGAGAAGTATCCGAACTACAACGAACTTCTGACGGCGGCGGTGGAGGCGGCGGTAGGTGGCTCAAAACAGGACGGATCGGGCGCGCCGAAGGACTTGACGTCATGGCACTGGGGCGAAGTCAACGTGGTGGACATCGAGCACCCGGTGCTGGGGAAGATTCCTGTGCTGCGTCACTGGGCGGCGCCGGGCGTGAAGGAACAATCCGGCAGCGGCTACACAGTCAAGGCGGTGACGCGACATCACGGTCCGTCGGAGCGATTCACCGCAAATCTCGCAGATCTCGATCAATCCACGTTAAATGTGGTGACCGGGCAGGCCGGTAACTTCCTTAGCCCTTACTACATGGATCAGTGGGAGGCGTGGTATGAGGGAACGACATTCACGTTGCCGTTCACGTCCAGAGCCGTAGAAGCGGCCAAAGCACACCGGTTGGTGCTGGCGCCGGGAAGATAGGATTTGCCGGCGCTAGAAGAAGTCGATGGCCTTCACGCCGATCACCTGGCCGGTGATGGTGATAATCCCGTTAATCACGGTCCCATCAATATTGTCGACCAGCAGAGCATCGTGAGTGGTGTCATAGACGCGCAGGTTGCCGCCTTCGGCGACATATTCGACAAAGCGCGAGGTAAAGCTCTGCAGGTCGGTCACGTCGCCATTATCGGGCGGGATGACTACCTCCCCGTTCGTGGTGTTGTAAATTGAGAGGCAGCCACGTACTTCTCCCTGCGGAGCGTTCACATTGCCCACATTCGTGCAGGTACTGGCACCGATGAAGAGTTGCCCGTTGGCGCTCTCGCTCATCACCGTATGGTAGCCGTCGGTGATAACCGCGCTGCCAGTGACGGTCAACGAACCCAGATCGACGATGTCGAGGCGTCCGCAAGTCTTAGCAGCCGTTTTCTCGCCGGCACAGGCATTGTTGGTAGGTGATGTGCCGGCCACAAATAGAGTGGAACCGCTGATGAAGCCCATCGTCGCCCCATCCACTGGAACGGACGCGCCTGCGGAGGGCGTTGCGCCCAGGTTCAGAATCTGCACACTGGCCTGACTCTTTCCTCCGCATTGCGTGCCGCAATTGAGAATGTAGACAACATCACCGACGAAGAATCCGTAGACCGGCCGGTCAAAACCCGGCACCGCAATCGTGGAAGCAGTTGGAGGGTTCGTGGAGAGGCTCGGCGTAATGATGGTCACCACGTCGCTTGCGCCACCGGAGGGGGAGTCATTGCTGAAGGCCAACAGCTGGGTCCCGTTCGGATTCGCCACCACGGTCTGCGCATTGGGCACGCTAACCGCAAGAGCAATGGCCCCAGCGGTGAGGTTCATGATTTCAACCGCACCCGGAGGGGCACCGGTCAGCGGTGCCGTGGGCACCGCGGCGTAAGCGAAGGTTTCCGTGGCCGGGAGCACGATGCTTGTCGTCGCCCCCGGCAGCCTCACGGCTCCCGTGACGGATTCCTTTATTGTGTCAACGATTTCCACGTTGTTCCCGTTGGAGTCAAATGCCAGCAACGTAGCTCTGGTAGAAGAAAGGACCATCAGACCGGGAGAGCTCCCCGCGCTGATTGGCGCCACCGGGGCAAGCATATCCGTCTGGCCATTAACAATCACAAGTCCGGGGTTCGACGTTAAGCTGGAAACGCCCTGCGAGGCAAGCACCCGCTGGTACAAACCGCTGGGTGGTTTGGGGATGGAATACCCTCCGGAACAGGAGACGAAACCTACGCTCACCAGCGTGAGCAGGGTAAACAGGGCTGCTTTCTTCAAACTTCAAGCTCCTAACTACAGGGAAACCAGAGATTTAAGTGCGAAATAGCGGATTATAGCAAACCGGCGAGATCGCGTTGTGCTTGACCTCTTCGCTGTCCGTCGACGGGGCCATTGAAAACTCCAGAACCGTGTCGTGCTTTGAGACCTGTCAGGATGCAAATATTGACGTTCATCCTGTATTCTCAAAGACTATGGCAGCTGAGTTCCTGGCACAGCTCCAACGCGCGCCCCGGCTTTGCGACGGTGCGATGGGCACGCTCTTGTATGCCAAAGGCATCTTTATCAACCGCTGCTACGACGAACTGAATCTCTCCCAGCCTGACCTGATTCGCGGCATCCATCACGAGTATCTGCAAGCTGGTGCGGAGATCATTGAAACTAACACGTTCGGCGGCAATTCCTTCCGTCTCGCCCGCCACAGCCTGGCCGACAAAGTACACAACATCAATGTGGCAGGGGCGCGGGTGGCCCGGGAAGCTGCCAAGAGCTTCGATGTCTGGGTGGCGGGATCGGTTGGCCCGCTGGGTACCAGAATTGAGCCGCTGGGCAAGACGTCTTTTGCCGAAGCTCGTGACGCCTTCCGCGAGCAAATTGCGGCCCTGGCCGAGGGTGGCGTTGATCTGCTGATCCTGGAAACTTTCGGGTATCTCGAAGAGCTGCATCAAGCCATGCTCGCGGCCAAGGAAGTGGCTCCCAAAATTCCACTGGTGGCGCAGGTCACGATTGACGAAGACGGCAACTGCCTGGATGGTTCCGACCCGGAAACTTTCGCTCCCCGGCTGGCGGAATGGGGCGCGGACGTGATCGGCTGCAACTGCAGCGTGGGCCCGGTGGCGATGCTGGATGCCATCGAGCGCGTCCGGGCGGTCAGTTCCCTGCCGCTGGCAGCCCAGCCCAATGCCGGCATTCCACGCTCGGTGGAAGGCAGAAACATTTACTTGTGTTCGCCCGAATATATGGCCAGCTACGCGCGGAAATTCGTGGCTGCCGGGGTGCGAATCGTAGGCGGGTGCTGCGGAACAACTCCCGACCACATTCGGGTGATGAAGAGCGCTCTGCGAGTCGGAGAGGCTCGCAGCAAAACGGTGTCAGCCCAGGTTTCGGGCACCCCAGCCGCACCGATGGCCGCCTCTGCTCTACCGCTTGAACAAAGATCTCCTCTGGGCGCGAAGCTGGCCCGCGGCGAATTTGTCACCATGGTGGAGGTCGTTCCACCCAAGGGGACAGACATTGGCAAGGAACTGGAGGGGGCGCGCTTTCTGAAGTCGGTAGGCGTAGATGGAGTCAACATCCCGGACAGCCCGCGAGCCTCGGCGCGCATGAGCAATCAGGCGCTTTCCTTGCTGGTGCAGCGCGAAGCCGGCATCGACGCCATTCTGCACTACACCTGCCGTGACCGGAACGTTTTGTGTATCCAGAGTGATCTGCTGGGTGCGGCGGCGGTGGGCATCCGGAACCTGATCTGCATCACGGGCGATCCGCCCAAGATGGGTAACTATCCCGACGCCACCGCGGTTTTTGATGTGGACGCGATCGGCCTGGTGAATATTGTGCACAATCTGAATCGGGGGCTGGATCTGGGCGGAAATCCCATCGGAAATGGCACAGGCTTTGTGATTGGCGTGGGCGCCAATCCCGGGCTCACCGACCTCGACGAGGAGATTCGCCGCTTCGAGTACAAGGTTGAGGCTGGCGCGGAGTATGCCGTGACCCAGCCCGTGTTCGATATCCGCCTGCTGGAGAACTTTCTGCGCCGGATCGAGCACTGCCGCATCCCAGTGGTGGCGGGAATCTGGCCCCTGGTAAGCGTCCGCAACGCCGAGTTCATGAAGAACGAGCTGCGGGTCTCGGTGCCGGATTCGATCCTGGAACGAATGGCTCGGGTAGCGTCGCCGGAAGCGGCTCGAGCGGAAGGCGTCGCCATTGCTCGCGAGATGCTGGTTGCGGTACGGCATACCGTCCAGGGGGCCCAGATCAGCGCGCCTCTGGGACGCTACAGCTCGGCCGTGGATGTGCTCGAAGCCCTGGGAACGAGGACTTCTGCCCCAGCCTGATATTCCCGCTTGAGGAAACCACAAGGTTTTTTTTCTTTAACTTTTGAAAAACACTGGACGCGTGGGCGGGATAGTAGCGTTAAGATCAGGGATAGGAGCTGAACCCGTTGGCCAAGTTTGAAGAGTGCCTGCAGCGACTGGAGAAGGTGGTGCAGGAACTAGAGAAGGGAGACGTGCCGCTGGAAAAGTCTCTCACGCTCTTCGAAGAAGGCATGCAGCTTTCCTCTACCTGTCGCAAGGAGTTGGAACAGGCGGAAGGCAAGGTGGAGATTTTACTGAAAAGAAACGGGAAGCTCCAGGCCGAGCCGTTCGAGTCCCCGGAAAAGGCGCCTGCACGCAAGTAGGGCCCAATTCTGGTCTTAGCCGCTCGTAGGAAGTCACGTCTGCGGAGTCGCGGTCCCCCAACGCCGCATCGCGCAGCCTTAGTCCGCCGTCGCGACGGCTGTTGATCAGGGGGTAGTATGGGCCTGAGTGTCGTTCTCCTCGCAAGCGATCCGAAAACTGCCCAGTCCCTGGCCGGTGGGCTGGAGCCTCACTTTCACTCGGTAGTGCTTGCCAACTCCCGTGACGAACTGCGGGAGAAAGTGGCCAAGAATCGTCCGGAAGCGGTCGTTCTCGACGTCGAACAATCCCGCCTCACCGACGTGCGCAACCTGCATGAGGATTTTCCTGCCCTGCCCATCGTATGCACGCATCGCATCCCGGATGAGGAATTATGGATGGCCGCGCTGGAAGCTGGGGCCAGCGATGTATGCGCCGCCGACGACGTGCAGAACGTTTTGAGTTCGGTGCTGCGCAGCGTGGCGATGGCACGGACCGCGGCAGCGTAGGTTATTTTCGAGTTTCTAGTTCACGAGAACGCTGGGTGCCCCAGGTCTCGCGCTTCTTCGAGACCCTGGAAGAGCCGACACTATCCCGTCCTTGTTCACCCTGTTCACCCTGGGCCCCCGTTTATTTCAGCCAGAAATCCACACGCCTGCGAACGACCAGGGACCAACGACCAGCGACGGTTTATACTCACTGCTTCATGGTGGAAGAAATCCTCAAACAGGGGCGGGCGGCCACCGACGCGGCGCTCGACCGGCTGATCCCGCTGGAGACGCAGCATCCGGTCTCCATCCATAAAGCGATGCGGCATAGCGTCTTTGCCGGCGGCAAACGCCTGCGGCCCGTGCTGTGCATGGAGGCGGGACGCATGGTCGCCGGGAAACTGCCTGCCGGCATCGAAGATCTAGGCGCGGCGCTGGAGATGCTGCACACGTACTCGCTGATCCACGACGACCTGCCGGCGCTCGACAACGACGACTTGCGGCGCGGGCGTCCGACCTGCCACAAGGTTTTCGGCGAAGCCATCGCGATTCTCGCCGGAGATGCGTTGCAGACCCAGGCGTATGAAGTTCTGGCGCAGTTGAAGTGTCCGGCGGAAGCGCGGGTGCGGATTATCGAGGAGATCGCGCGAGCCACCGGCACCGTGGATGGCATGATCGGGGGGCAGGTGGTCGACCTGGAAGCGGAACACGTACAGCCGAACGTGGAGATGCTCGAGTACATCCATCGCTCGAAGACAGCGGCGTTGATCACGGCGAGTCTGGTCAGCGGAGGGCTGTACGCGGGCGCCAAGGACAATGCCATCGCCAGGTTGCGCGCGTTCGGACAATCGGTGGGGCTGGCGTTTCAGATCGTGGACGACGTCTTGGACGTGACGCAGACCTCGGAACAGCTGGGCAAGACCGCCGGCAAGGATACTGCGGCGGAAAAGGCAACCTATCCCGCACTGTTTGGGATTGAGCAGTCCGAGCGCAAGGCGGATGAGTTGGTCAGCGCCGCGTTTGCGGAATTGGACAGCTTTGGAGAGTGTGCGGAAAGACTCAAAGAGTTGGCTCGGTTTCTGGTGGAACGGAAGAAGTAGGAACCCCGACATCAAACATCGGACCTCGGACCTCCGCTGTCACGAATTGACAAAAGCCCTGTGCTCCCCTGTGGCCTCTGTGGTAAAAATAGTCAGGGCGATGGAGTTCGCCGCAACCGCCTGCGAGGCTTCGGGCTGATAACTCCTACAAAATCTGAGACCGACTTGTAGGAGAACTCCATCGTGAAAGACTTCCTTGCCATTTCTGTGGCCGCCATCGTCGGCGCTAACCTGCGTTACCTGCTCAGCCGGCTTGCCGCCAAGGAGCTGGGTTCCGTCTTCCCTTACGGGACGCTGTTCATCAACATCGTAGGCAGCTTTATCGTGGGATTCTTCGTCATCTGGACCACCGAGCGCGCATTGGTCGACCCCCGCTGGCGGTTACTGGTGGTGATTGGCTTCTGCGGGTCGTTCACAACCTTTTCCAGCTACGCCTTCGAGACCATGTCTTACTTCGAGACGGGACAATGGGGACTGATGCTGGCCAACGTTTTCAGCAACAATCTGCTGTGCCTGGGCGGCACTCTGGCAGGCATGGCGCTGGCGCGGGTGCTGTAGAATGGCGAACGCGATGGCAGTGCAAGTCACCATCTATTTGAACGAAGCCGACCAGTGGCATCACAAGCCGCTGCACATGGAGATGCTCAACTACCTGCGCAAGGAAAACGTGTACGCGGCAACGGCGATCCATGCAGTGGCAGGATTTCTCGGGCGGCATCGCGTGGAGACGGCACACCTAGTAGAAGCGGGTGGCAAGCTGCCCGTAATCATCATTTTCGTGGATACCGACGAGCACGTGAGCCGCGTCTTGCCCACGCTAAAAGACATGGCTGCGCACCGGCTGATTGTGCGGGAGAACGTGGTGCTGGAGCAGGGCAATCTCGACTGATATGTCCTCGACCTCCATCGACATTCTTGCCATAGCGGCCCATCGCGACGACGTGGAGCAGACTTGCGGCGGCACGCTGCTCAGGATGGCACAACGCGGGCAGCGCACTGGGATTCTGGATCTGACACGAGGAGAGATGGGGACGCGCGGCACCGCCGAGGACCGGGCGCGCGAAGCGGAGGACGCGGCAAAAATTCTGGGCGTGAGTTGGCGCCGCGCGCTCGACATTCCGGATGGACGGGTCGAAAACACGTGGGAGAATCGGCTGCAAGTGGCCAGTGTGATTCGCGAGGTGCGGCCGCGGGTGGTAATTCTGCCTTATTGGAAAGGACGCCATCCAGATCACTACACTGCCTCGGTGCTGGGATATGAAGCGTGCTTTCTTGCCGGGCTGGGGAAATTGGCTCTCAGCTCTCAGCCGTCATGGATCAGCGGGCAGACTTCGGGCCTTGGACCGCGGACCTCGGACCCCGCCGCGCTGAAAACCGGAGGCCCTCAGGCCCCGCACCGTCCCTTCAAGATCATCTACGCGACCCTGTATTACGACATCCGGCCGACGTTTGTGGTGGACATCAGCGAACAGTTCGAGGGGAAGTTTGCGTCCATCATGGCGTATAAGTCGCAGTTCAGTGATCAGGAATCGGGTAAAGACGTGTTCCCCGCCCACGCTGAGATTCGGGTGCGGGTGGAGGCAATGGCGCGATATTACGGCATGCTGGGCGGGGTCACCTACGCCGAACCTTTCCTGCAAAAGGAAGTCGGGCTGGTCGACGATCTGCTGGCCATTCCAGTGAAGTCGATTTGACACATCCCCGAGCATTCGGATGCCGAAGAACAATCAAAGTCCGCGTAAACTTTCTGCGGCTTATTTCTTGATCGCCACGGCTAGTCCGTCCCGTATCGGCAGGATCGTGGTGAAGAAATCCTTTGCCTCGTAGAGTTGGCGGTTGAATTCGAGAATCGCCTTGGTCCGCGGCTCTGTGGGATTCTTCTCCGTGACGCGCCCGCTCCACAGCACGTTGTCGGTGATGAACAAGCCACCTTTTCGCAGACGCGGAGGTACGAGGCGTAGAACGCGGGGATAGTCTTCCTTGTCGACGTCATTGAAAATGACATCGAACTGCTGCTTCTGTTCAGAGAGAAACTCAAGCGCGTCGCCAGTGTGGAGGGAGATTTGCTTTGCGACTCCGGCACGATCGAAGTAGCGGCGGGCGCGTTCGACATTCTTGGAGTCGCCGTCGGTGTAGATGACGCGGCCGCTTTCGCCCACGGCGCGGGCCCACCAGATGGTTGAGTAACCGATTGCCGAACCCAGTTCGAACACCGTTTTGGCGTCGATCATCATGGCCAGCTGTTGCAGCACGCGCGCGACCGCGGGTCCGACAATCGGGACGTTGTGCTCGGTGGCGTAGTCTTCCATTTCTGCCAGAACCTGGTCGCGTTTGGGGAGCAGGGAGTAGAGGTAGTCATCAACGGGTCCGGCGGTGACGTAGTCGTAGTGCCGCCAACGGGGTTTGGTGTTGCTCTTGTTCGGCATTCGTCTCCTCTGAAATCTGTGAGAACCTCGCTTCGCGCGGCGGACAGCCGAGGCGGCTGTCCCTACATGGTGTTTGCCCTTTCGATTACGAAACTGTTTCGCCTGGTTTCATCTCTAAGACTTCTACGCCTGGGACGAGTTTTTGCAACGCGCCTGGTGTTCCCGTCAGCACCGGAAATGTGCCGAAATGCATTGGGATGACGGTTTTTGGCTTGAGCAGATTGCAAGCGTAGGCGGCCTCGCGTGGTCCCATGGTGAAATGATCGCCGATGGGTAGCATCGCAATTTCGGGGGCATAGAGATCGCGGATGATCGCCATGTCGCCGAACACGTTCGTGTCGCCGGCGTGGTAGAGCTTGACGCCGTTGGCGAATTCAATGATGTATCCGCAGGCTTCGCCGCCGTAGACGATCTCGTCGCCGTCCTGGATGCCGCAAGAGTGATCGGCGTGCACCATGGTGACTTTGATATCGCCGACGGTCTGGGTGCCACCCTTGTTCATCATCGAAGTTTGCTTTGCGCCCTTTTTCTCCAGCCATCCGATCAGTTCGGGAATACCCACCACCACAGGATTGTGCTGCTTGATTACCTCGACAGCGTCGCCGATATGGTCGCCGTGACCATGCGTGCACAGCAGAACGTCGACCTTCTTCACTTTTTTCTCAGACTCAGGACACATGGGATTGCCCATGATCCAGGGGTCGATAATAACGGTCTTTCCTCCAGGAGTTTCCATTCGAAACGTTGCATGCCCCAGCCATGTAAGTTTGATGCCTTTGAGTTTCATACGATTAAGGCTTCCAGTCATTGGTTTTCGGCTTCAAGCGATGAGCTTAGAGCTAGCTCGTGACTCGCAGCTCGTAGCTCGTAGCTCACTTAGTTTAATATGAAACGCCATGAGCGAACTGAAGGTACTGATTTCCAGGGAAGAGATCGCCAAACGCGTGGCCGAATTAGGGGCTGAGATTACTCGCGATTTTGCGGGGCAGTCGGTGATTTTTGTCGGCGTGTTGAAAGGCGCAGCCATTTTTCTGGCCGACCTTTCCCGGCAGGTTCAACTGGACTCGACCTTCGATTTCATCGGAGTTTCCAGCTACGGCAATCGGCCCAGCCCCGATCAGGAACTGAAGAGCGGCTGGGATTCGACGGGCGAGGTCAAATTCACCAAGGACGTGGACCAGTCGATGCAGGACAAGAACGTGATTGTGGTAGAAGACATCCTGGACACCGGCCTCACCCTGACCTATCTAAAGAAGGTTTTGCTGGCCCACAAGCCGCGGGCGCTGAAGATTGCCGCCCTCCTCGACAAGCCCTCGCGCCGCAAGTTGCCGTTGGAGGGAGATTACGTCGGCTTCAAGATTCCCGATGAATTCGTAGTGGGCTATGGCCTGGACTATGCAGAGAAGTATCGCAATCTGGCTGACATCTGCATTGTGCCGCGCGAGTGAGGATCGGTACCGAGGATTGAGACGCACATCACTTGACTAAAGCAAAACCGATACAGCGTGTCCGGTTCTCGGTACTCGCGACTCGGTACTCGGTACTCGGTACTCAAGACGCGGCTGCTATCATAGATTCTGATGGGTTCTATTCTCACCAAACCTGAAAAGCACCAGCAAATTGACCCGCTGCTACTGGAGGTTGCGGACGTACTGGCAACGTCTCTCGACCTGGACACCACGCTGCGCCGGGTCGCCGAAGTGGTGCGCAAAGTTATCGACTACGAGATTTTCGCCATTCTGCTGCTGCACGAGAAGACGCAGGAGCTGCGCTTTCGCTTTCAGGTGGGATATCCGCCGGAATTCGCCGAGCGCAGCCGGCTGAAGGTTGGCGAAGGCGTGACCGGTCGGGCGGCACAGCTGCGACAGGCAATCTTGGTCGATGACGTGACCCAGGATCCTGCCTACATCGCCGCCATCCCAAACGTGCGCGCGGAGTTGGCGGTGCCGCTCATTACCAAGAACCGGGTCATCGGCGTTATCGACATAGAAGCGCGCGAGCCCGGGTATTTCACCGAAGAGCACCGCCAGTTGCTCACGCTCATCGCCTCGCGGATGGCGGCGGGCATCGAGAATGCACAGCTCTACACGCGCACGACGCGGCAGGCGCGGATTCTGCTGCTGCTGAATGAAATCTCACGCGAGTTGACTTCCATTCTGAACCTCGACGAACTGCTGGGCAGAATCGCCGAACTGTTGCGCCGTTTAATCGATTATCAGATGTTCAGCATCCTGCTGGTCGACTCCTCGGGCGAGAAATTGCAGCACCGGTTTTCACTGCGCTTCAACGAAAACGTGCACCTCAAGCACGAGATACCTCTGGGACAGGGCCTGGTGGGCTACGCCGCGAACACGCGGCAGGCTGTTCTGGTCCCGGATGTCAGCAAGGATCCGCGATATATCCTGCTCAATCCCGAAACCAAGTCGGAACTGGTGGTGCCGCTGATCTACAAGGACAAGGTGATCGGCGTGCTCGATTTGGAGCACACGCGGCGCGGTTTTTTTACTGAGGACCATAAGCGGACGGTGACGACGCTGGCTGCGCAAGTTGCGATCGCGCTCGAAAACGCGCGTCTGTACGAAGAGATTGCCCGCCAGGAACGGCGTTTGGAACGGGATTTGTCTCTAGCGCGTGAACTTCAGATGCGGCTGCTGCCGCAAGCCCCGCCGAAGCTGGCGCATCTGGACGTGGCGGCAAAGTTTGTTCCGGCACGCGCCATCGGCGGCGATCTCTACGACTTCATACCTTATTCGCTGTCGCGGTTGGGAATTGTGGTCGGCGATGTCAGCGGTAAGGGAGCACCGGCGGCCATCTATGCGGCACTGGTGAGCGGCATCCTTCGTTCGCATGCACCTATCGAGCCGGGTCCGGCGGAGATGCTCTCGGCGGTCAACCTGTCGCTGGCGGAGCGGCGAATTGAGGCGCAATTCGTATCGCTCATCTACGCCGTCTGGGACGATGAGCGGCGCACGCTCACGGTGGCGAATTCCGGGCTGCCACGCCCGGTTCATGTGCATGCGGGCAAGAATGAGGTGGTTGAAGCTACTGGTCTGCCGCTGGGACTTTTCGACGAAACCAGTTATGACGAGTTCAGCTTCCGGATGAAGCCCGGTGATCTGTTTGTGTTCTTCAGCGACGGCATTCTCGACGCACGCAACCGGACCGGGGAGCTATTTGGACGAGGGCGAGCAGAAAACGTTATTGCTACTTGCGGCGGCACCTCCGCAGATTGTGTCGTCGATTCGCTGTTCAAGGCCGTGGCCGAGCATGCGGCCGGGGTAGAAACGTTCGACGACCAAACGGTTGTAGCCATCAAAGTGAAAGATGGAACCGCACTGGGAACCTCGAAGAAGAAATGAACCGGCGCGGTGAAAATACCGGGACTGAGCGGCCTCCCGGATTCGTTTTCCGCGAAAGCAAAAAGGGTCTGTTGCGCCGCAGTGCAAAGTCCGTGTTGCATTGCGAGGAAGTTTCCCTGCCGCGACTCGCAGAGCGCTACGGCACGCCACTTTACGTTTATTCCGCTGCGATGATTCGGGAGCGGCTGGAAACCTTCCAGCGCGCGTTTGACGGCGTGCCTCACACCATCTGTTACTCCGTCAAAGCAAATTCCAACGTGAACCTCCTGCGCCTGTTGGCTCGAGAGGGCTGCGGCTTCGATGTAGTCTCCGGCGGAGAACTGGAGCGGGTGCTGGCGGCCGATCGCCGAGCCGCTAGGAACGTCGTGTTTTCTGGCGTGGGGAAGACACGCGAGGAGATGACCGCCGCGCTGAAAGCTGGGATTCTGCTCTTTAACGTGGAGAGCGAATCGGAATTATGGGCCCTCGCCGAGTGTGCGGCGAGGCGGCGAACCACGGCAGCCATCGCTTTGCGCGTGAATCCTGACGTGGCGGCCAAGACTCATCCTTATATTTCCACCGGCTTGCACAAGCACAAGTTCGGAGTGCCCATTGGCGAGGCGCGCGCGTTGTACGCGAAAGCCTCCGGCGCGCGGTATCTGAAGGTTGCTGGAGTCAGTGTTCATATCGGCTCGCAGATTACGGAGGTCGCGCCGTTTGCCGAGGCCATGGCTTGCGTGGCGGACCTGGTGCGCGTGCTCGGGGACGATGGGCACCGCATCCAATATGTCGACGCTGGCGGGGGGCTCGGAATCGCTTACCAGAAACCCAGCCTTCCGGAGTTTGCCAACGATGTTGCGGAATATTCCCGGGCGGTCACAGGTCCGTTGAGAGGCCTCAATGTGCATCTCTTGCTCGAGCCGGGACGGTCGATTGTAGGCCCAGCCGGCGCGCTGATTACATCGGTGATTTACCGGAAGGCAAACGACGGCAAGCGTTTTCTGGTGGTCGACGCGGCTATGAACGATCTGATTCGGCCCTCACTATATGACGCTTACCACGAGATCGTGCCGTTGATTCGGCGCCAGGGTTCCGCGGCGAAAGCGGAAATCGTGGACGTGGTGGGACCGATCTGCGAGTCAGGAGATTTCTTCGCGCATGATCGCGAACTGCCCGCGGTGGAAGAGGGAGATTTGCTGGCTATTCTCGATGCGGGAGCCTACGGCATGGTGCTAGCCTCGAACTACAATACACGGCCCCGGGCGGCGGAAATCCTGGTGAGCGGAAAGTCGGCGAAAGTGATCCGGCGGCGGGAGCGGCTTCGTGATCTTTACGCTTCCGAAATGTAGGGCGGCTCCAATCTCCATCCGTGATTCGCACAGCAGGCCTAGCGTTCTCCCCACTTGAGTTTGGTGCGCAGCACCTGGAAGAAATCGGCATCGGTGCGAAACAAGGTGACTTTGTGCTGGGAGCGGCGGCAGCGCACGCGGTCTCCATCGCGCAAATCCAGGCCGGGTTGGCCGTCGAGACTGAGATAGGCAACTTCTTGGTCGCTGCGCAGCAGGAGCTCGATTTCGACCGAATCAGGCACTACCAGCGGCCGGTGAGTAAGAGAGTGCGGTGCGACCGGCGTGATCACAAATGCGGCAACAGCAGGCATAAGCACCGGGCCACCCGCAGACAGAGAATACGCAGTCGAGCCCGTGGGTGTCGCTACGATCATTCCGTCGGCGCGATAGCTGGAGACGAACATCTTATCGATGTAGAGGTCGTAATTGTTGAGCCGCGCCAGTGCGGTCTTGTTCACCACGGCATCGTTACACACCAGGTAACTCCCCAGGACAGCATCGCCGCGCATGAGCTCGCACTGCATCAGAGAACGTTGCTCCACGGCGGCGCGGCCTGCAACGATCGCGTCGAGCATGGGATAGAGCGACGAAAGCGGAACATCGGTGAGGAAGCCGAGTGAGCCAAGGTTGACGCCGAGCAGAGGGACGTCGATCGCCGCGGTGGCACGGGCCGCCGAGAGCAGCGTGCCGTCGCCGCCGAGAACCAGAACCAGATCCAACGGCCGGGAAGACATCTGTGAACGCGCAACCACCTCCAAATCGGTGGTGAAGCTACCGGTTTCCTGGTCGACGATGACCTGGTATCCGTGAGAGTGGAACCAGTCCAGCAGTCCGGGAAGGGCGCGCGCTACTTCGGGACGATCGGGCCGGGAGATGATGGCCGCGACTTTGGCCTGGGGCGATGATTGCGAGCTTGCCATGGTGAAAGAGAATTGTACAGAATCCGGGGGAAAGCTTTAACCACAGAGGGCACAGAGGAATACGGAGGGCTAAAAGAATCCCCACAGAAGGAATTCGCGATTCCCCTCCGCACCGAGGATGGGCGATTCGATGACCTCGGTCTTAGAGCAGCCCAGGTTCAGCAAAGTCTTCCTGACTTTTTCGACGGCGGCAAGTTGAGCCGTCTCGTCGCGCACGATTCCTCCCTTGCCCACGTGTTCCCTGCCCGCCTCGAATTGAGGTTTGACGAGGACGACGACTTGGCGGCCGCGGCGCTCAGCGGCAGATTCGGGAAAACCAGCACACACCGCCGCCGGAAGGACCAGAGTCGCTGAGATGAACGAGACATCCATGACGACAAGGTCCACAAGTTCACCGAGAGCCTCGCGGGTGAGATAGCGAGCGTTGCTTTTCTCGAGAAGCCGCACACGAGGATTCTGGCGCAGGTTGAAATCCATCTGGCCATAACCGGTATCGACGGCGATCACCCGAGCGGCGCCGCGCTGCAGCAGGCAATCCGTGAAGCCACCAGTAGATGCTCCGACATCCAGGCAGACCTTGCCCCGAACGTCGACGTGCCAATGCTCCAGAGCGCGCTCCAGTTTGAGGCCGCCGCGGCTGACATACTTGAGATCCTCGCCGAGCAACCGAATCGCAGAACTGTCGGCCACCTGAGCGCCGGATTTGTCGATCCTTTGCTCATCGACCAAGACCTTGCCCGCCAGGATAAGGGACTGTGCACGTTCGCGCGAGGCGGTGAGGCCACGTTCCACGAGAAGTTTGTCGAGGCGGAGTTTCATGGCTGTTTGGTCAATTTGAAACTCAATTCGCGGAGTGCTAGGTCAACTTCCCGACCACGAAAGTGCCAGCCCTCGCCGCAGTGCAAACTGCTAAAACATCTCTGGATAAATCACTTACGAAGATACATCTGTAGTTTTCCACAGAATTTTCCACGGTCCTGTTGAAAACTTTTTCTCGCGCAACCGAATGAGAAAACAGATGCAAGGCCCAGCGACGGGAGCGTTTCTGGCAGGGGCAAGCACGGTCAACTTATCACAGATGTGGAAGACGACGGAGGTGAGGCAGTCTCGAGGCAAGCCGGACAGCGGCCCCGTAAGCTGGGTCCCGTCCACGAGAATCTGAAACAGGATCGTCGACCCGGACGACCTATCCGGCCACTTCTTCCAGCAGCTTCTGGTCGATATCGAAGTTGGCGTGCACGCTCTGCACGTCGTCGTGCTCTTCGAGCGCTTCCATGAGGCGGATCATGGTATTGGCCGCGGCCCCTTCCAGCTTGATGTAGTTCTGCGGAATAAACGCGACGCTGGAAGATGCGGGCTCGATCCCGGCTTTCTTCACCGCTTCGAGCACAGCCTCGTAGGCAGACGGTTGGGTAAGAATTTCCCAGTTATCGCCGTCATCGTTGAGATCTTCGCCGCCGGACTCGAGAACGATATTCATAAGGTCGTCCTCTTTTGCGGCGCTCTTGGGAATAATGATGTCGCCCTTCTTGTGGAACATCCACGAGACGGCGCCGGCTTCGGCCATGTTGCCGCCGTTCTTGCCAAAGACGTGGCGAATCTCGCTGACAGTGCGATTCCGGTTGTCGGTATTGATGTCGAGCAGAATCGCCACCCCGCCCGGGCCGTAGCCTTCCAAAGAAAACTCTTCGTAGGTGGCGCCGGGCAACTCCCCCGTGCCCCGCTGGATGGCGCGCTTGATGTTGTCGGCCGGCATATTCTCGGCTTTGGCGGCGACGATGGCGCCGCGCAGCCGCGGGTTGGAGTCGGGATCACCGCCGCCGTTCTTGGCGGCGATGCTGATTTCCTTAATAAGACGGGTGAAGATCTTGCCGCGCTTGGCGTCGAGCGCGCCCTTCTTGTGCTTGATTGTGGCCCATTTTGAATGGCCAGACATGGTTCTACCTCGTGTTCAATGATCTTAGAATGGCGCAGGATTCGCCCGTAGAGGAGATCACAAGATTGCCTCGCTTTGTATGCAGGCGAACAGGGATTATAGCACGGGCGCGGTCCATCGCCCTTCTAATTGCGTCGCTGGGCCTACCGTATTGACTGGATTGACATCCCCACCTAACATCCCAAGGACAGCGTGTTCCCCTAAAGATTATGGTCGGCCGAGTCATAGGTCACTACCGGGTCCTCGAGAAGATTGGTCAAGGGGGAATGGGTGAGGTGTTTCGTGCGCGCGACGAAAGGCTGGGACGCGACGTCGCGGTCAAAGTCATCCGGCCGACGCTAACTGACCAAACCGACCATCTCCGCCGCTTCGAGCAGGAAGCACGAGCGGCCGCGGCGTTGAACCATCCCAACATCGTGGCGATTTATGACGTCGGGCTCGACGACGGTTCTCCTTACATCGTTTCCGAGTTACTGGAGGGTGAAACACTGCGCCAGCGCTTGGCGGGAGGCGCGATCCCGGCGCGGCTGGCGTTGGACTATGCGCGGCAGATCGTGCAGGGTCTGATCGCCGCACATGGTCGCCGCATCACTCATCGGGATCTGAAGCCGGAAAACCTGTTTGTAACCAACGACGGCCGGCTCAAGATTCTGGATTTCGGCGTGGCCAAGCTTCAGCCCCCGCCCGACGAAGCCGCACGTTCCGTCGAAACCATGACCACGGTCACTAAGAGCGGAGCGGTGGTAGGTACCGTGGCTTATATGTCCCCCGAGCAACTGCGCGGAAAGCCGGTGGATCATCGGAGTGACATCTTCAGCACGGGTTCCATTCTGTATGAAATGCTCTCCGGCCGCAGAGCCTTCCGGGGCGAAACCGAAGTGGACACCATGACCGCCGTGCTCCGGGAAGATCCTCCAGAAATCAGCGTGGAACAGCAGGCCGGGATCTCTCCGTCACTTCAGCAAATCCTCCGGCACTGTCTGGAAAAGGAACCCGAGAATCGTTTTCAATCGGCCCGTGACCTGGGGTTTGCGCTGGAGACCCTGGCCGGACCAACGAGTAGAAGATCGACCGCAGCTGCGACTCGGCCATTGCGATTTGCCAGGACCGTTCCCTGGGCATTGGCGTCGCTTCTTGTGTTGGCTTTGCTGTTTCTGGGCATCCAGCTGCGCCGAGAGGTGCCGGCTCCCGCGTTCCAGCGCCTGACCTTCGAAGAAGGAACAATTTATTCCGCCCGCTTCTCGCCCGACGGACGTTCCTTTGTGTACGGCGCCTCCTGGAATGGGCAACCGCTCCGTCTGTACTCTGCGGTTGGCGATTCACTCCTGTCGCAGCCGCTCAACCTCCCGGATGCCAGCCTGCTCGCTATCTCCAATACCCGCGAACTGGCAGTTGTGTTGCACGGCGACCACATGGCGCATCTGGAATTAGCAAATGGCACGCTGGCAAGCGCTCCACTTGCGGGCGGTTCGCCCCGGGAATTGCTGGAGGATGTTTCGTGGGCAGATTGGGACGCGCATGGCGAGCTTGCCGTGGTGCATCACATTCAGGATCGCTACCGCATCGAGTATCCGGTTGGCCATGTGTTGCGCGAAAGCAGCGGCTCGATCAGCCATGTTCGTTTTTCACGACAGGGCGATCGAATTGCCTTCATCGATCACCCCGCACTGTGGGACGATCGGGGATCCGTTTGTGTCGTAGATCTGGCAGGTCATGTAACTGTTCTGTCATCGGGGTGGGAATCCGCCGACGGCCTCGCCTGGAGCCCTGACGGAAAAGAAATCTGGTTTGCCGCCGCCGAGAAAGGCAGCAATCGCAGTTTGCTGGCTGTGACCCTGGCTGGCAAGGTCCGCACCTTGCTCAGCATCCCCGGCGGTCTGATCTTGCAAGATGTGGCGCAGGACGGCCGGGCGCTGGTAAGCCTGAATGGAGAGCGCATCGCCATGGCTGCGGTTGGGCGAGAGGGCAAGCCTGTCGATCTTTCCTGGCACGATTGGAACATCGTTCACGACGTGTCAGGCGATGGCCAGTCGGTTTTATTCGAGGATTCAAGCGAAGCAGCCGGACCGAACTACGCTGTCGCGATCCGAAAGATCGACGGTACGCCGCCGGTAAGGCTTGGTGAAGGAAGCGCAGGCGGGCTGTCGCCGGACGGAAAGTGGGCCTTCTCCGTATTCACAGGAAAGCCGCAAGGAGTGACCCTATTGCCGGTGGGAGCGGGCCAGCCTCGCAAGATCGACATCGGCGATCTGGAGATCCAAAATGGCCCCGCTCGCTTCCTGCCCGACGGAAAGGCCATCACGGTCAATGCCAACGAGCCCGGGCATGGCGTACGCTGCTATCTATTGGATTTGAAGGGCGGGAAGCCTAGACCAATCACGCCCGAAGGGATCGACGGAGGCCTGGTTTCACCGGATGGGCGCTACATTCTTCGCGCCGACGCGGCCGCGGAGGTTGCGGTTTTTCCACTCGATGGCGGCTCGCCCCGGGTTGTCCCCGGTCTTGAACAAGGGTTCGTCGCTTTCCAATGGTCCGACGACAGTGCGTCGATTTATGGGTATCATCCCGGCCAGATTCCTGCCAGGGTTTACCTGGTCAACATCGCGACCGGCAACAAGCGCGTCGTGCAGGAACTGTTTCGCGAATCCACTGCAGGCGTAGTCGGGGTCTCCCCTCTCGTAGCGACCCGTGATGGCTCGCGGTTCGCCTACAGCTACTATCAGGTGTGGTCGGTGCTCTATCTGATCTCTGGCCTACGTTGAGCATCGATCCTTGACTCTCTTCAGTCGAGCGGCCCTTTGAAGTCCGCAGCCACGTAGTGGAAAAAGATCGAAGTGGAGGTTCTACCTTCGGGCAACCGAGTTCGATAGTGAGGCACGCGCGGTCCGCGATACACCAACCCGTCGCCGAGCGCCTGGTAGACGGCGACCTCGCCCCGCGGAGTCTCAAGCCGGATGGGCCACGAGGTCTCACACGCCGGCTCAGGCGAAAAATCCAGGCACAGGGTGATGCTGAACTCGCACTGCGGCCGGTCCGTGTGTTTCACCAGTTCCGCGCCGCTCAAGTAAGAGGCGAAGTAGGCATATGAAGGCTTGACCGGTTGGCCAGCAACCGCGCTGACGGTAGTGGTGAGCTGGTGGTGAAAGAAGCGCGCTACGCTCTCGTTGTTCGCTACGTAACGTAGCGGATTGTCGTTGTCGCCCAGCCGAAACGCTCCCCGGCGGACCTGATGCCGGTAGTAACGGCGCAGTGCAGCCACGTGGAAGGGATGGATCAGGCCGCGCAGCGGCACGTACCCTTTCTCTCGAAAATCGGTAGCGTGCCTCGCCATAACTTCATCCCACGCAGAGCGCGCTTGGCTGGCCTGATCTTGCGAAGTCAGGATGCCAGCAGCCGCGAGACGGAAGCGTTCGCCCTCCGCCAGCGTCCGAGGCGCTGGTTCGTCCAGCCGTAGCGCCTGGACAACTGCCTCCAGTCTGGTACCCAGCCAAAAAGGAAGCAGCGCGCGAGTAGCGGGATCGCGCACCCATGCTACGGATCCCTGGCGAGCGAAGCCGGAGACGAGTTCCTCGCGGCCGCCGAGATCCTCCGGCCAATGCCCAGCGGGGTAGATCGAGCACAGCGGGTTGAGGAATAGAGGCTGCTCCAAGAGGTTCCGAACTCGTCCGGAGCGAAGAAAGTCCCGCGGAATGAGGTGCAGTGGCAGTTCATCCAGCAGGCAATAAAACCGGCCCGGGGGCAGCGTCGCGGTGTAGGTCTGGCGCGACGCCAACCCCATCAGACCGGCAATCCAGTCCAGCCACGCCGTATCTCTTACTCGCGAAGCCATCCGTTTACCGTGAAGCGGCTGTCGGCGAAGGCCCGTGACGGGCACTCCACCGGGGTGATTTCGTGCGATAGGGAGGACGCAAAGAACACGATCTGGTTCTGCTCGGGGATGACGGTCTGATAGCTGCCCGCATTCCCATAGCGTTCTTCGGGGAGAATCGCGTCGTGAAGGCGTAACTCTCCGCCTTTGAATGGACACGGATCCCGATGGAAGAAGTAGACGAAGGTCAGCTTCCGCGAGGCGATGGAATCCTGCCCGTCATCGCTATGCATATGGAAGAAATCTCCGTCATTGCTGGCGGTGATCTGGGTCTCCACCCAGTTCACGGGAAACTCCTGCATGCCCAGTTGTTGCAGCACCTGGGGCAGCGCTACACGGATCCGCTTCACGATCACGTCTTGATGCTTGCCCAACTCCATGAGCACGCGCGAGCGACGATGGTCATAGTCGATCGCGTCCTCAGCTCCGCTGGGCGAAATCACCTCGCTGATCTGAAAGTCGGACTCACGTTGGAGCGTGTAGCGCATGAGCTCGTCGAGTTCCTGCGGCGCAAGAAACTCATCCAGCACGACGCACTGCGCGCGAACGCTCCCGGGAGCATCCAGTACCCCGACACCCGTAGAGCGATTCGGGCGGCTTTGGTCCCGATCCTTCCGAGCGTCTTCGGTAAAGGGCTGTAACCCGTGGGGGCCCGGACCGCTGGGAACCTGCGGTCCCGGGGGCTGGTCTTTCAGCGGCGGACGCTTCACCGAGGGTGGTTGCGGTCGTGGACTAGGCGGCTTGGGCCCGCTGGGAGGTTGGGGACCGAGGCGCTGTTCTGTTTGGTTGGTACTTTCCTCCGTGCGCGCCGACGGCGTGGCCGCCAGGATTTGCTCCACAATGCTGCCGCCTAACAGCCCGAACGCACGTTGCGCCACGGTTTCGCCGACCGCCCGGCGAACAGCGGCGATCACTACGGTTTGGATTTCTGGGTTGCCGCCGGATGCGGTTCCGGCGTTCTGCAGAAGGCTTACAAGCAGCTCCTTTTCGCTGGAGCTCAAAATACGCTCATCCTGCATCAATGCTTCGGAAAAGCCGTTGAGAATCTGGTTCGCCCTCATGACGACACTCCTCTGTCTAAGCGCCCGCACATAGCGCTTACGCTTTTACTTAGGCGAAGAGGGGAAGCAGCTTTCGCCGAGACAGTAGCAGGAAAGTGGTGAGATTTTCAAACAAAATCGTTGCGGCGGGCGAAGGGCGATCGCTTCTGTCCGCGCGAGCCTATTTGCTGGCCAGGGCGCCAACCATTGACTGAAAGACTTTCACTCCATCTGTGCAGCCCAGCTCGGGTTCCGCCGAACGCTCGGGATGAGGCATCATGCCGACCACATTACCGTCCGGGCTGCAGATGCCGGCAATATTGTCCAGAGAGCCGTTAGGGTTGCAGGAAGGTGTAAGCGCCCCGCCCGGCGAGCAATAGCGGAAAACAATGCGCTCTTCCCTGCGCAATTCTTCCAGCGTCGCGGGATCGCAGAAATAGTTACCATCCATGTGGCCGATCGGGATGGTCAGGACCTCACCCCGTGCACAAGCGTTGGTGAAAGGTGTTTCGACGTTTTCCACGCGCACCTGAACCGGCTTGCAAACGTACTTGAGGCCAATGTTGCGCATCAGCGCTCCCGGCAGGAGGCCAGACTCGCACAATATCTGGAAGCCGTTGCAGATTCCCAGCACCAGCCCTCCGCTAGCGGCGAAATTGCGCACGGACTCCATGACCGGAGAAAACTTGGCGATGGCACCAGTGCGAAGGTAGTCCCCATAAGCGAAACCGCCCGGCACAATGATCGCATCGCAATTTTCGAGATTATGCGACTCGTGCCATAGAAAGGTCACCGGCTGCCGGGCCACGTGCTGAACCGTCCAGTAAGCGTCTTGGTCGCAGTTGGAACCGGGGAAGATGATGACGCCGAATTTCATCGCCTGTCCTTTGTCTGGGAATTGAGGCCAGTTTAGCACGGAGATCGGGGCAACCTGAGAGACGACCGTGGACAGTGGTGCTTGGTTAGACTGTCTGCCGGGCTTCTCCGCGCGCTATGCGGCGATTCTCCGCGAACTCTGCGATTTAAGACCTCTGTGTCATCCCGTGCATGGCCAAAACCCTTAAAACGCAGAGATCGCTGAGAACCGCCGCAGAGGCCGCAGAGATAACAAACCGCTTCTAAGAGATCTTCGCGTTTGCTGGGACTGAGATACTCCTCTTGGACCGGTCCGGCAGAAATCTGTTGGCAGGGTGTGAATTCGAAAGCTAGTGCGTGATTTCAGCCTGCGTGGGCGCGGGAACGGCTGCATGTGTTTCCAGCAAACCAGCGCGATCCGGCACAGGAGCTGGCTGGTCGGAAGTTTGTGCCGGCGTAATGGCTGTAGCCTGGGTTGATGCTTGCGGAGGAATCCCTTTGGCCCTCACGATCGCCCAGTGCCACTCCTGGTCCGGAAAGAGAGCAAAATTGAGCGGCGTGCGAAAAATCGCAGTGGTCGAGGGAGCGGCCGATCCTTTGATGCGCAACAACACCGTCGTGTCCGGCCGCTTTGCCGTTGCGTCTTCCGCTTGCGGTCCGGTACCACCGGCCACTGCCGGAACAATCCTGGCGGAGCCGTAGTATGAGCTCGCCTCCACATCGCGGGGCCGGACGATGGTCAGTCCGAGGACCACTTCGCGCAGGTCCCACTGCGTCCCGTTGTGAACCGAAACCTGCAGCGTGTCGCCGTCGATGGTGGCAGGGCCATCCAGTTTCATGAGTTCGCTGCGCGGCAGTTCGTCGAGCACCAGGGGGTCGGCTATCAGCGAGCTCGCGTTGGCGCTGAAAGACAAGCTGCAGGTCACGTCCGGGGTGGACACATGAAAGCTCTTGCCGCGCGGATCGAGGGAAAACAACAGCGAGGCACCGGAGGCCCGCCGGCCTTCGGCGTCATCCATCACTTTTGAAAAGTTGTCGTTGTCGATGACCTCCTGCTGGGTCGTGGGTCTTTTGCGCAGGCTGCGGGCGACATCGCCCAGGGGCGTGTCCCCGCCGTCCTCCTGAGCGGCAATTAACGGAGTCAGGACCATGAGCAACCCCAGCGCGGGGAGCACAAACTTCAGGCGGATTGGCGTAATTCTTGACACTAAGATTCCGGAGGCCCGCTACCATTCTGCCGCAAAGCCCGCCTGCGGCAGAGATCGCCTCGCACCGGGAGAATATGGTTGATTACCAGCGCGTCGGCCTATCCAGATTGTAGTGAGTGGGAAGCGTGGGGTAGAGATAACCCCTGGGAACTTAGGTGCTAATACCTTCGAAGAAATGGGGTTATTTGGGCGCGCGGGACGAAATGGAGGCGCAACGGGTGCGCACGCCCAAACCTTGAACGCAAATCTCTACAGCAGGCCAGAGGAACGGAGACGCGTGACTGGATCAGTTACCGGCACTGGCTCCCGCCGGAATACCCAGCGAGCCACCGCAAATCCCAACGCCGCATAACACAGATGCATGAGCCTCATAGACACCCCCACAATCCAGAACCATCAACACCATCAGGGGAGGATCAGCATCACTACCTATCGGCACAATAGTCCCGGACTGTAGACCGGACAAGGCCCGTCCGTGCCATAGGCGTGGCACGGAAGTAATACATGACGGGTTATTAACGGGTCTTTGAGTCGAGCTTTGTCAAAAGGACTGATTTCAGTGGGCTTCCGCGCTTTCCGGTTCGACGGATCGGCCAGCCGGGGGCACCACTACCGTTGAAAGGCTGCTTTCGACAGTCAGCTTCTGGAAGGCTGCCAGCTCATGGTGCTGCAAGTCCTCCCAGTGACTAAGCATTTCTCCGCTTTGGCGCTTGAGCTTCTCGAACTCAAGTTGTTCCGCCTCGGTCGGGGCCGAATCGGCGCTCCCAACGTCCATCGCGAGGAAAGCAAGCTTGGCATCCATCTGCGGCGGATAAGCCAGGGAATCCTCGTTCGCGCTGATGGTCAGGTTGACGAACTCGTCCCGCACCGCCACAAGCTTCTTCTCGAGATCGTCGGCGGAATCCGCGATCGCCTTTACGCTCGCGTTCTCCGGCAAGCGCCGCTTGAGCCCGGCCACCTGGGAACGCACATCCTGAATCTGGTTGACTGCGTCATACACCTGGTTAAGCTGGTTGTGAATCTGAACGAGAAGGCTGAATTGCTGATCCAATTCGGCCTGGCTGACGTTTACTCGCGGATCGAGTTTCACATCGAACTGTGCTGCCTGGCTCTGGCCACCCATGTTGAGCCGAACTTGATAGTGTCCGGGCACGGCCACGGGCCCATGAGCTCCGCTGCCATACTCCCAAAGGTAGTAGCCCGGGACGCGGTGAGCTTCCTCATACCGCAGATCCCACACAAAACGATTCAAGCCCGCTTCCGGCTTGATCTCCTTTTCCGGCTTCTTGTCGTCGGGACCAAGCGGTTCATCGGGAGTGATCGTCTCCAAACTCGAATACTTGCGGATCACCTTACTAGACGCATCCAGAATCTCAATCCTGGTTTCTGTGCCGTTTTTCGGGGCATCCTTCAAGTAGTAATAGATCACCGCACCCACCGGCGGATTCTGTCCTGTTCTCTTCGAGGGATGTCGTTCGGCCTCCGCTCCCGCCTGAATGCGATAGGCTGGGCCCGGGGTGTAGAGATGCACGTCCTTCTTCGCCAGGTCATCGCTGAACTGGCGCAGTGGGCTAATGTCATCCAATATCCAGAAAGCCCGTCCATGCGTCGCCAGGACCAGGTCATTATCTTTCACCACCAGATCGTGCACCGGAGTCGTGGGCAGGTTGAGTTTCAGGGCCCGCCAATCCGCCCCATCGTTGAACGAAACATAGACTCCAGTCTCAGTCCCCGCATAGAGCAATCCGCGCTTCTTGGGATCTTCGCGGACCGCGCGGACGAACGTGCCGTCAGGAATCCCGGAGGTGATTTTCGTCCATGAACTGCCATAATCACTCGTCTTGTAGATGTAGGGCCGAAGTTCGTCGCTCTGATGGCGATCTACGGCGACATATGCGGTGGCGGCGTCGTGCGGTGATGCCTCGATCAGGCTGATGCGGCTCCACTCCGGCATATCCTTCGGCGTGACGTTGGTCCAGTTCTTGCCGCCGTCCAGCGTGATCTGAATCAGGCCGTCATCTGTTCCCGCCCAGATCAATCCCTTCGTGATGCTTGATTCGGCTACCGAGAAAATGGTGTCGTAATACTCTGTGCCTGAGTCATCCAGCGTGATGTCGCCGCCGGAAACTTTTTGCTTGCTCTTGTCATTGCGCGTGAGATCGGGACTGATCGCCTCCCAGTGCACGCCGCCGTCTGTGGTTTTGAATAGACGTTCCCCCGCGTGGTAGAGCGTGTTGGGGTCATGCGGGGAAATCACGACCGGCGCTGTCCACTGAAATCGGTGCTCGAGGTTGGCGACGCCATGAGCGTCGGAAAGCTCCGGCTGCAGGGTGATGGCCTTGACCTGACCCGTGCGCTTGTCGAACCGTGTGATATTGCCCTGATAGTCCGCCGCGTAAACGATATTCAGGTCGGGAGGATAGGGCGCAATGTAGCCGGCCTCGCCTCCGCCCACCTCGTACCAGTCGGAGCGGTCGATGGAGCCGTTATCACTGCGGCTGGTGATTGCCACGGTGCCGCTGTCCTGCTGCGGACCGTAAACCCGATAGGGCGTGGCCGTGTCGGTAATGACGTGATAGAACTGTGCCGTAGGCTGGTTATCTTCACGAGTCCAATTTTTGCCACCGTCGAGGGTGATGGTAACGCCGCCGTCATTCGACGCGATCATCCTTCGCGTATCCAGGGGGTCGATCCACAGACCGTGGTTGTCGCCGTGGGGAACGCTGACCTTGTTGAACAGATGTCCGCCGTCGGTCGACCGGTAGGCTTCCACGTTCATGATGTAGACGGTGTTCTCATCTTTCGGGTCGGCGATGATGTGCATGTAGTACCACGGCCTCTGCCAAAGACCGTGACTGGGGTTGACCAGGATCCAGTTTTCGCCGCCATCGTCGGAGCGGTAGAGACCGCCATCGGGATTGTGCGCTTCAATCAACGCGTAGACACGTTGCGAATTGGCCGCAACGGCCACACCGATGCGCCCGTAGGGACCTTTGGGTAGGCCGTGCTCTTCCAGCCGTTTCCAGGTTGTTCCGCCATCATTGGAGCGGTAGAGTCCGCTGCCCGGGCCGCCGCTGGACATGCTCCAAGCGTTGCGGCGGGCTTGCCAAAGTGAGGCAAAAAGAATGTTGGGGTTGTGCGGATCGAAGTCGACGTCGATGGCCCCGGTATTCTCGTCCTTGTAGAGAACTTTTTCCCAAGTCTTGCCGCCGTCGGTGGTACGGAAAACGCCGCGCTCGGTGTTGGAGCCAAACGGATGTCCGAGGGCCGCGACGAAAACAATGTCCGGATTGCTGGGATTGATGATTACTTTACCAATGGCGCGCGAATCGCGCAGGCCCATGTTTTTCCAAGTCTTGCCGCCATCGAGCGACTTGTAGACCCCGTCGCCATGCGAGATGTTGCCACGGATGCAGGCCTCGCCTGTGCCCACGTAGAGCACGTTAGGGTTGGAGTTCGCGATGGCCAGGCTGCCGATCGACGACGTGCCTTCTTTATCGAATACCGATGACCACGTCATGGCGCCGTCGGTGGATTTCCACACGCCGCCGCCGGTCGCTCCGAAATAGTAGGTCGTGGGATCGCCGGGAATGCCAGCTGCCGTGAGCGACCGTCCGCCACGGAAGGGACCAATCATGCGGTATTTCATGCCCTTGAAGAGCTTATCTTCCGGCTTGGTGGAGTCCGGCGCGGTGGATGCGTTTTGATCGGTTGGGCTCGCCTGCGGAGCTGGAGCGCTCTGCGTCGGCTTCACGGCTTTTGACTGCCGTTCCGGTTTGTTCTGGGCGAGACCCGCTCCAGTCGCGAGAACGGCAAACATCGCCGCAATCCACAAACCCCTCCAGCAAGAATGTCCTGATTCGTTTCCGCCAATTATGTGTTGGCCCGCCATTTTCGAGTGATCCCCCCAGGGAAGAAGTGAACAAGCAGCTATGGTAATGCTCCGCCAGCCGGATGCAAAGCGAGGGGGACGGTAATTCGTCCCAGACTGGCCTGCAGTCACATTCGCGAACCGGGAATCAGGCAGCTTGGTCCATACGGGGGCTACCTCTTTAGCAGTGCCCTACGCGCGGCGGCCAGTTGTTCGCGCTTCTTTTTGTCGACCTGGGGATAGGAAAGGTTGAGTTCTTCGAGAGTCTCCACAATCGCCGCGGAGATCGCCAGCCGCGTGAACCATTTGTTGTCGGCTGGGACCACGTACCAGGGAGCATGTGCAGTGGCTGTGTTCTGGATCATCTCCTCGTAGGCTTTCTGATAGTCGTCCCAATATTCGCGCTCGTGAATATCTGCCGCGGAGAACTTCCAGTTCTTTTCCGGCTCCTCCAATCGCGCGAGGAAGCGCTGCTTCTGCTCCTTCTTCGACAGGTGAAGGAAAAATTTCCGTATCACCGTCCCATTGCGCGCCATATGCCGCTCGAAACTGCGGATATCCTCAAAGCGCTCCTGCCAGATATTTTTCCCCACCAGGGAGGGTGAAACTTTCTGACTCTTGAGGATCTCGGGGTGCACCCGCACCACCAGAACTTCCTCGTAGTAAGACCGGTTGAAAATGCCGATGTGCCCGCGCTCTGGCAAGTTGCGCGTGGTACGCCAGAGAAAATCATGTTGCAACTCTTCCTCGGATGGCGCCTTGAACGAATACACCTGGCAGCCTTGCGGGTTCACGCCCGACATCACGTGTTTGATCGCGCCATCCTTGCCGGCGGCGTCCATCGCCTGAAAAATCAGGAGGACAGCCCAGCGATCCTGGGCGTAAAGCTTGTCCTGCAACTCGGACATGCGCGCGATCCCATCCTCCAGGGCTTTCTGCGCGTGCTCTCGCGAGTGCCAGTGCCCGGTATCCGCGGGGTTGAAATCCTTCATGCGGAAATGTTTGCCCTCGCTGATGCGATACGACTTGGCGAGTTTGTGGGTCTTCATCTTTTACAGGCTCCGAATCTCGCCGCCATGCATACGATGCGCCGGCGCTGCATGCGGTTGATTGCATCGGCCTGGCACGGTCCGCCACCTTTAACTTCCGGCCGGCTTCTCGCTCACCACCGGAAGCTTGGCCTGCTGCCACGCGTCGAAGCCGCCGACGACATTGATGACATTCGTGAAGCCGGCGCGTTGCAGAAGGCTGCACGCGATCAAGCTGCGGTACCCGCCCTTGCAGTGAACGGCGAGGGGCGCGCGGGTGTCAATTTCGGGAGGCGAGACCTTGAAGTTATCCAGCGGCCACCAGGAAGCGTCCTCGATGTGACCTGCTTCCCACTCCGGCTGGCGCCGCACATCCAGCACCTGCAGGCCATTCGCATGTAGTCGTTCGTTGAGCACTTCAACGGACATCTGTGGGACTGATTCCGAGGGAAAGCCTGCGGCCTTCCAGGCCTCAACCCCTCCACGCAGATATCCTCGCGCCTGTTCCAGGCCAACGCGTGCAAGTCGCATACGCGCTTCCGTGAGCTGTTCTTGCGATTCCGCAATCAGCACCGGCCGGGCTGCCAAGCCGAGAATCGTTCCTGCCCATGAAGCAAATTGTCCGGACAGCGGAATGCTTACCGATCCCGGCACATGTTCAGATGCAGACTGTTCACCCGGCCGCACGTCGAGAGCGACTCCACCTTCCTCGAGGATGGTTTTCAGTTCTGCGGGTTCGACCGCCTGCAATGTGGGCAGATCCGCCAATGCCGGAGCTCCCGTCCGATTGATTTCCGCATCCTGAAGAAAATATTCGGGGCGCGCCGGTAAATTGCTGGTCAACTGCTTGATGAACTCCTCTTTCGTCTTGATCTGCAGGGCATAGTTGGTCAGCCGCTCGGTGCCGATGGTAGAAACGCGCTCGGCCCGCATGTTGCGGCCGCAGAGCGAACCAGCGCCGTGCGCTGGATAGACCAGCACGTCGTCAGGAAGTTTGAGCAGCTTGTCGTGGAGGCTGTCATACAGCGAGCCCGCAAGTTGCGCGGGCGTGTAGCGCCTCGACAGGTCGGGACGGCCCACGTCTCCCAGAAACAGAGTGTCGCCGGTGAGAACTGCCCACGGTTCCGGAGATTGTTCTCTGTCCGTGACCACGAGACAGACACTTTCCGTGGTATGTCCAGGAGTCTCAAGCACCTTGATCAATATTTGCCCGAATTGCAATTCGAACCCATCTCCGATCGCGACGTGAGGAAACTGAGCCCCGGCCTGCGCGCCTATGTAGATCTTCGCCCCCGTTCTTGCCGCGAGCTCTCGATGACCGGAGACAAAATCCGCGTGCAGGTGGGTCTCAAAGATGTGGCGGACCGTGACGTGATGATCTTCCGCTGCTTTCAGGTAGATCTCCACGTCACGCTGGGGATCCACTACGACTGCCTCGCCTTCCGACGCCAGCATGTAGGAGGCATGTGCCAGACAACCGAGATAGAACTGTTCAAAGTACATCGCTGTTCACCGTTGATTGACGCCGGAATTCTAGAACAATTATGCCAGCTTTCCCACAAGCGAATGCGGTCAGGAAGCTGGTGGACCCAAAATGAGTGGAACCGTTTGTGCCTTCATCGACCCACAGAGTGTATAAAAAGGAGGCCATGGATCGCCGGGACTTTCTCAAGCTGACGGGCACTCTGGTGGCTGGGGCCGGACTCGCACCTGGCGCCTTTGCTGAGCCGCCGTCCCAGTCCACGGGCGCCGTAGTCCCGAGCCGTCTGGTGGTCCCCATCAATCGCAATTGGCGCTACAGCCGCGCTCCCGTTGCGGGAGCGACGCGAAGAGATTTTGACGACTCCTCGTGGGAACGGGTAGTCGTTCCGCACACCAACGTCCGCCTGCCCTGGCACGGCTTCGATGACAAAACATACCAATTCGTTTCCGTCTACCGGCGCCGTTTCCGGCTTCCTCCCGAGGCGCGCGGCCGGCGCATTTTTGTCGACTTTGAAGGCGTTATGACCGCCTCCACCGTGTGGCTGAACGGCGTGCTCCTGGGCGAGTACAAAGGCGGTTACACTCCGTTTTCGTTCGATCTCACTCCCCACATTGATTTCCAGGGCGAGAACGTGCTCGCCGTCGAAGTGGATTCAACCGAGCGGTCCGACATTCCGCCTTTTGGCGGCCAGATTGACTATCTCACCTTTGGCGGCATCTACCGCGAGGTTTTCCTCCGGATTGTGCCTTCCACGTTCATTGAAAACATTTTCGCCATACCGAATGATGTGCTCTCGCTTCCGACCCTCGACGTGCGATGTTTTCTCCAACATCTGGAGCCATTGCGCGAGGACCTCACCATCGAAGCCGAACTCCGCGATGGGGAGCGCGTAGTCGCGAAATCCGCTGTTCCTTTGCGAGCAGGCCAGTCCATCGGCCCAGAGCCGGTTGCACACGCCGTTCGACTCGAAAAACTGGACGGCATCAAACTTTGGGACCTCGCGCATCCAAATCTGTACACAGTGCACGTGCACCTGATGAGGGGAATGCAGGTGATCGACGCGGATTCCCGCCGCACCGGCTTCCGCGAAGCGTCATTCACCGACCATGGTTTCGAGCTCAACGGAAACGTGGTGAAGCTGCGCGGCCTCGATCGTCACCAGACTTTTCCCTACGTGGGGCAAGCGATGCCAGCCCGCGTGCAGCGTCGCGACGCGGAGATTCTGCGCAAGCAGTTCAAGTGCAACATGGTCCGCACCTCGCACTATCCGCAGTCCCGGCACTTTCTGGATGCCTGCGACGAGTTTGGCCTGCTGGTGCTGGAGGAAATTCCGGGCTGGCAGCACGTTGGTGACGCCGCGTGGAAAGATCTGTCCGTGGACAACGTCCGGCGCATGATCCGCCGCGACTGGAATCACCCGAGCATCGTGCTGTGGGGCGTTCGCGTCAACGAGTCGCGCGATGACCACGACTTCTATACTCGTACCAACGCGCTGGCGCACGGCCTGGATCCGACGCGCCAGACCGGGGGCGTTCGCACTTTCCAGGAATCCGAGTTTCTCGAAGACGTTTTCACCATGAACGACTTCGGTTTTCCGTTGAAGCTGCCCAACCGCCCGCGATACCTGAATACAGAATTTGTCGGCCACACCTTTCCCACCAAGGCGATCGACAACGTGGAGCGGCTCCGCGAGCACACCGTGCGCCATGCCCGCGTGCACGACCAATTGGCATCGAATCCTCAATACGCTGGCGGTCTGGGCTGGTGCGCCTTCGACTACAACACGCACCGCGATTTCGGCTCGGGAGACCGCATCTGCTATCACGGCGTGGCCGACATTTTCCGCGAGCCCAAGCCTGCCGCAGGCTTCTACAAATCACAATGCGATCCCGAAGAAGAAGTCGTGCTTGAACCGGCATTCCACTGGGCGCCGGGCGACGAGTCCGTGGGGTTTACCAAAGCGCTGGTCTGTTCCAACTGCGATCATCTGAAGTTTTACATCGGGGGTGAGCTGGCAGCCGAAGCAGACCCTGATCGAACTCAATTCACCCACCTTCGTTATGCCCCGTTCGAGGTGAATCTGGGCAAGGTCATGCGCCGGTGGGGAGACCTGCGGATCGAGGGTTATATCCGAGGTCAACAAGTGATCGTGAGGAGCTTCTCGGGCAAGGGCGTCGACCAGAAGTTCGTGATTGTCCCCGACGATACGCGCCTGATCGCGGACGGAGCCGACTCCACCCGGGTAGTGCTACGTGTGACCGACGAATTCGGCGCCGTGCGACCATTCGCCAACGACGCGGTTTCCCTGGCGATCGAGGGGCCAGCAGAGATTATCGGAGACAATGCGTTTTCCCTGATCGGCGGCTCGGGAGCGGTGTGGGTTCGTGCCAAGGAGCAGCCGGGAACAGCCCGGCTGAAAGCCACCCACCCAACCCTGGGCACGCAGCAGGTGGAGCTGGATATTGCCCCGGCGCCCGCTGAAGCCGTCTAGCTCGGCGCCTCTTCATTTCCCGCCGCCGCGGCTTTAGTCTTGAGTTCGCCTCTGGAGGCTCCGAGAGTGAAATAGAAGGTCGCGCCCTTGTCCAGTTCGGCTTCCGCCCAGATGCGTCCGCCGTGTTTCTGGACGATTCGCTGGACCGTGGCCAGGCCAACGCCTGTGCCCTCGAAATCCTCGGCGCGGTGCAGGCGCTGAAACACTCCGAAAAGTTTGTCTGCGTATCTCATGCTGAAGCCCACGCCGTTGTCACGCACGAACACAACCGGTGTCCCGTTTTCATCTTTCTGTCCAACCTCGATGACGGCCTGCGGCCGCGGACGCGTGAACTTGACCGCGTTCGACAGCAGGTTCTGAAAGACCTGCTTCATCAGGGCGGGATCGCACTCCACAAAGGGCAGGCCCTCGATCTTCCAATCCACCTGCCGCCCCTCACATTCCGCCTTCAGGTCGGCTACCGCTTCGTTCACCACGGAGTTCAGACCGGTGACTTGAAGGCGTATCTCATGGCGGCCGACGCGGCCAAGATTCAACAGGTCGTCCACCAACAGGCCCATGCGACGCGTACCTTCCTGGATGCGCTGCAGATGATGTTGGGCCTCTGGCGCGAGGCTGGGAGCATATTCATCGGCCAGTATCTTGGAGAAGCCACTGATATGCCGTAGAGGCGCCCTCAGGTCATGCGAAACCGAGTAGGTGAACGCTTCGAGTTCTTTATTCGCCGCTTCCAATTGAGCAGTGCGCTGGATTACTCGCTGTTCCAGTTCCGCGTTGAGGCGACGAACTTCTTCCTCGGCTTGCTTGCGCTCTGTGATGTCGCGCGCCGCTGCAAAAACGCCCTCGATCTCTCCCTCCTCGTTCTTGAACACGGTGGCGTTGTACAACACGTCCGTCACGACGCCGGACGTGCTGCAGATGGCCAGCGGGTAGTCGCGAACTACGCCTTCGGCAAATACCTGTTCGTACCCCCGGCGGGCACTTTCCCGGTCGGTGAAATAGTTCGAGAAATCGCTGCCGATCAGCCGGTCGCGAGTGACACCGGTAACTTTTTCCGTGGCCTCATTGACATCGGTGATCTTGCCCTCGCGGCTGATGGTCACGAGGGGGTCGAGACTGGCCTCGATCAGGCTGCGGGTGTAGAGTGATGCGATCCTTACCTCCTCTTCCGCCCGCTTGCGGGCGGTCACATCGCGGGCCGCGGCAAAAACACCTTCGATTTCTCCCATCTCATTCTTGAATACGGTGGCGTTGTACAGCACGTCCGTGATCTTGCCCGATATGCTGCGGATGGCCAGCGCGTAGTCGCGGACCGCGCCCTCCGCGAACACCTGCTTGTACCCGAGTCGCGCCTTCTCGGGTTCGGTGAAATAATCGGAGAAATCGCTGCCGATCAGCTTTTCGCGAGAAGCTCCGGTGACCTTTTCGGTGGCTTCGTTCACATCCGTGATCTTCCCCTCTCGGCTGATCGTCACCAGCGGATCTAGGCTGGCTTCAAGCAGGCTGCGCGCGTAAAGCGAAGCTTGGCGTACCTCTTCTTCGATTCGCTTGCGCTCGGTGATGTCCCAAAAAATGCCCAGTATGCCGGTTACGTTCCCAGCCGCGTCCCGCATCGGTGTCTTTACCGTCTGAACCGAAAGCTCTTTCCCTTCGTGGATGTATTTCTCCTCGATCTCTTCCGTCGTTCCAGACTCCATGACTCGTTGGTCGTCCCTCCGGTACTTTTCCGCCAGCTCAGCAGAGAAAAAGTCATAGTCGGTCTTGCCGGCGTACTCCTCAGGACGGATTCCCAGCGACCGGGCAAAGCTCTGGTTGCAGGACACATAAACCGAGGCTCGGTCCTTGACGAAGACCATCTGGGGAAGGTTCTCAGCCAGCGTGCGGTATCTGTTTTCGCTGGTGCGCAGTGCCTCCGCCGCCCCCTTCCGCGTCCGGTCCACCGCTCCGGCCACCCAGCTCATGCCGATTCCGATGCACGTAAATACGGCCAGCCCTACCAGGTCGGAAAGATGCTTGTTGCCGAACTGTCCCTTTGGTTCTAGCAAAAAGTAATCGACACAAACGTCGGAGAGCAGGGCGGCCAGGATGCCGGGTCCCAAGCCGCCCACCAAGGCGGCAATCATGGTCGCCGGATAAAAGGTGATATAGATGAGTCTCTCGGGGAGGAAGCCTCCTGGAATGTAGCGCAGCACCGTCGCCAGAAACACCAACAGCACTGCCAAGCCATAGCGCAGTGGCTTGCTCCATGCTGGCCCATCATCTGAAAGTGCCCCTGCCCATAGCCCTCGCGCTGACCCGGATCGGAAATCGGCGCTCAACAACATCCCCACAAACCCGCGTTCCGGCCGGGAACACACCACTCCCAAGGAAAGCAGACACAGCGCGACCGCTGTATGTAAGGCCATCCCCGTATGAGAGCTGTGAGGTTGAACAATGAAATCCAGCAACGCGAACAGGGAAATCAGCCCCGCGCTAAAAGCTAGGGGCTGCGCTGGTGAGGCCTCGCTACTTCTGGTCCAATCCAGCAGCAGGAGAGCCAGTCCCAGCAGGACGAAAGCTAACGCCGTGATCGGAGACATCAATCCCGGCCGGACGCTGCCGATGGCTCCTTCGGCCGTTTCCACGAACAGCAACTGGTCGATGCCAAAATTCCACCCGCCCATAAACTCCAGGAAAGAAAGCAGCCCGACTGTGCCGACCATCGCCGCGGCAGCTTTTGCGATCCAGTTTGAGACGGGGCGAGAAGGTTTGTTGTGTCCTCCCAGCCACCAAAGGGAGAGGCCGACCAGTACGAAGCACGCCGCGGTATTTGCCTTCATGCTCGCCAGGCCGGGGAACACTCTTCTGAGGATCTCGATCTGAAACACCCATCCCGCCATGCCACTTAGCCCGGCAGCAATCGAGAACAGACTGGAGAAGGCGACGAACCGGCGCAAGTGTTTCAACATCATAGGAACTCTCCGGCACTGCGCCACCGCTGCCTTGCCGGGATCGAGACCGACACCGAGAGCGCACTGCATGGGGAAACAGACTGACCCAGCTTGCGCGAAGTGCGGTGGGCCAAGGGAAGGGTCATCGGGTTTCTTTGGCGACTGCCAGTGATTGCTAACACGGAAATGCAGGAGAACAGGAACCTGACACGTTGATTATCGGTTGCGGGGTTTGGGGGAGAGCGTGACAACCATCACACGAAAGGTCCCAGGCGTCCCGAAGTGGCACATTCTTCCCCAAGCTCTGACTGCGGGTGCGTTACTCCGCCGATTTCCGCCAAGATCCCGAAGAGTTGCGCAATAACGTGCTGGTGACGGCCAGCAACGGCGCGCAGATTCCGCTTGGACAAGTGGCCGACCATGGCGTGGTGGGGACCCTCCATGATCAGCAGCGAAAACGGATTGCTGAGAGGAAGCGTGGTGATGGTGATCTACCTGGAAGAGGCCGTGGAACGAAAGCGAGTGGCGCCGGGCGCACTTACGATACAGGGTTTGCGTGAAGCGGTGATGGAAGGTGCTCTGTTACGTTTACGTCCCAAAATCATGACCATATCCACGGTTGTGGCAGGCCTGTTACCGATCATGTGGTCTACTCGCACCGGGGCCGAAGTGATGAAACCGCTCGCCGCCCCTGGGCTCGGAGGCATGGTCAGCTCTCTCCTGCATGTGCTGATTGTGACTCCCGTGATCTTTACCTGGCTGCGAGAAAGAGAGCTGTCGAGAAAGGAAAGTGCGCACCCGGCATAGGCACAGGGCGGCTCAATATTGGCCATAACCACTGAAGATGCCGCTGGCAGCAAAGAATTGGCGGGGACGACGGGACTCGAACCCGCGACCTCTGCCGTGACAGGGCAGCGTTCTAACCAACTGAACTACGTCCCCTACTTTGTTTTCTTACCGTTATTGGAAGCCCGCGTATTTATTGGCTTTCCTCAGGTTCAATCGGTTCGTCTGCATCGCCCCATTTCAACCCCATAAAACCAAAATTCCGAGGTTGATGGACACCCGAGCTAAACCCAGGCCCCAAACCGTTCTGCAGGCAAACCCAACCCAGAGCAGCTGTCCCTGCCCCGTCAAATTGTAGCAGACCGAATTCACATCAGCACAGTGCCGGCGAACGTTGGGAACATTTGACAGGAATGGACTTGGACGGGAATACGCCGGGCCGATGTTGAAATTGTTGAATTTTCGCCGTGTTCATCCTCGGCGCATCTTTTTGCCCTATGGCCATCGGGGCGGTACCTGAGAACCCAGGAGACCTGCACGGGTCCGCGGACTGAATCGCTGATTGCGAGCGTGGTGTGATCGGCGGAGCGGATCATGCGGCGGATGATGGCCGGTATCACTGAGATCAGCGCCCTGTTCGTTAGTGCCAACGACCTCAGCCGAGATTGTCTTGAGTGATCCGGTCTCGGTGGACCGCCACGTTCGAATCGACTGACCAGATATCTCCGACGCCGCGCGCAAGCAGCGACTCAAGTGCCACCCGCCGACCGCGCCAATATTTTGCGACCATCCCAGCACACTGTGTAAAGCAACACGATTGCCTCTCTCACCTCTAAGTGTTGCAAACCCTTGTTTCTGAGCCGGATAAGCGGTAACGGCGGGCTTGGGCAAAAAGAAATTCAAAAAATGCTTGCATTTGATATAGTGTTGTAGTTAACTATATCACTAGATGTCAATTTGAGACTGATCTCTCGCACTCGAGTACGCGAAACCGAAAGTGAAAGAAGTCTAAGGAGAATCAAACATGAAATCCCTTCGTTTTATGCTGTCCGTTATCCTGCTGTCGCTCTCCACCGTGGCTTTTGCTCAGTCCGACGCGCAAAAGGCCTTCGACAAATTGAAAACTCTGGCGGGTTCATGGGAGGCCCACGTGACAACCGTCCCGCCGCAAGCCGACATAGAAGGCAAGCTCATGCAGGTCTCGCTGCGCGTGACTTCCATGGGGAACGCTATCATGCATGAGGCGACGGGAGCGGGGAGACCCGACGATCCGATCACCATGCTTTATCTGGATGGGGACCGCCTGCTGCTGACCCATTATTGTGACGCAGGAAATCGGCCTCGAATGACGGGCACGATGTCGCCGGACGGGAAGACGGTGGAATTCGAGTTTCTCGACGTCGCCGGCAGCACGCAGTACGGGCACATGCACCATGCGGTCTTTACCGTAATCGACGCGAACCATCACATCGAAGACTGGACTTATATGGAGCCCGGGGACAAACCTATCCGCGCGCACTTCGACCTGCAGCGGACCAAGTGACGCCGCTTTGCGGCGTCTGAGCCCGCAGGCGTCATCCTGAGGAGAGCCTTAGCTCGACGAAGGATCTTGCGCGCACCGAATGCATGGAGTAGTGCAAGCAAGCATATCTCTGGTAAGGGCAATCTGGAAAACATATGGACCGTGAGTGGAACGACAGTCAGCCGATTTACCGCCAGCTTCGCGACCGCGTCGTCGCCATGATACTCGACGGCGTGCTCAAGGAAGGTGATCCGCTGCCCTCCGTGCGCAACGTCGCGGCCGAGTACCGGGTCAATCCGCTCACGGTGCTGAAGGGCTATCAACAACTGGTCGACGAGCAACTGGTCGAGACCAAACGAGGTCGCGGCATGTTCATCAATGCGGGCGCGCGCAGTCTCCTGCTGCAGGGCGAACGCCAGAAGTTTCTTGCGGAAGAGTGGCCCAGGATCCACGCAACCATTCAACGGCTGGGCCTGACACAGGAAGAACTGCTGAATGCGGCCGCTGCCGAAACTCGCCCGCCGAATGTCCCAGAGGAGGAGCCGAAGTCATGAAGGTCATCGAAGCGCGCGGTCTCCGCAAGGCTTTCCGAACAACCATCGCGCTGGACGGCGTGGATTTGCATGTCGAAGAGGGCCACATCCTCGGACTCATCGGTCCCAACGGAGCCGGCAAAACCACCGCGCTCAACGCGATTCTCGGCCTCATCCCCTACCAGGGAGAACTGAGGGTGCTCGGACGCGATCCCTCGACCGAGCGCGATCAGCTCATGCGCGATGTCTGCTTCATTGCTGATGTCGCCGTGCTGCCACGGTGGATCAGGGTTTCGCAGGCACTCGACTACGTCGCCGGCGTGCATCCCCGGTTCGATCGTGCCAAGGCGGAAGGCTTTCTGGCCAGGACCGACATCAAGCGCACCAGCAAGGTCAGGGAATTGTCGAAGGGCATGGTGACCCAGTTCCATCTCGCTCTGGTCATGGCCATTGACGCGAAATTGCTGGTGCTGGACGAGCCCACGCTTGGCCTCGACATCCTGTATCGCAAGCAGTTCTACGATTCGCTGCTGAACGACTACTTCGATCGTAGCCGCTCTATCGTCGTGACCACACATCAGGTGGAAGACGTCCAGCACGTCCTCACCGATCTCATGTTTATCAACCGCGGCCGCATCGTACTCGATTGCAGCATGGAAGAATTCGAGTCGCGCTATCTGGAAGTGAAGGTGCATCCCGAGCATGTCGCTGAGGCGCGGGCGCTCAAGCCCATGCACGAGCGCCAGGTGCTCGGCCGCAGCATTCTGCTGTTTGATCTAAAGCTCGATCGGGTCGATCGTCAAAAACTCGCCCCACTGGGCGACGTGCGCACGCCCGGCATCGCCGACTTGTTCGTCGCCGTAATGGGCAAGCAGGCAGGCCAGGCACAAGGAGTGGCTCAATGAATACGCAATCGAACGCTGTGCCTGAGTCCTTCGACTCGCAGGGTACCGCGCCGGCAGCCATATCGGCCACTCGGCCCATGTACTGGTCGATACGGCGCGAATTGTGGGAGAACCGCTCCGTCTACATCGCACCGCTGGCCGCCGCCGCCGTCTTCTTAATCGGCTTCGTGATCAACATGGTTATTATGCGGCGCAGCATCGCATCATCACCGCTCGGCCCGGCGCAACAGCACGATCTGCTCGCCACGAGATACGAAATATCGGCCTCACTGATTATGGGGACAGCTTTCATCGTCGGAATTTTCTACTCTCTCGACGCCCTGTATGGGGAGCGCCGCGATCGCAGCATCCTCTTCTGGAAGTCGCTGCCGGTTTCCGATCTCACCACCGTGCTCTCGAAGCTGACCATTCCCTTCGTGATTTTGCCGCTTCTCAGTTTCGCCATTACCCTCGCCACCCAATTCATCATGCTCGTGATGAGCAGCGTAGTACTGGCAGGCAGCGGCGTGAACATCGCGGCACTATGGACAGAGGCGTCGTTCTTCCGGGTGTCCCTCGTGCTGCTTTATCACCTTCTCACGGTTCACGGTCTCTATTACGCACCAATCTACGGCTGGCTTTTGATGGTTTCGGCATGGGCGCCACGCGCGCCATTTATATGGGCTTTTTTGCCTCCGTTCGTGATCTGCGGAGTGGAGAAGATTGCATTCAACACTTCGTATTTCCTCGCGCTGCTGGAGGAGCGACTGACGGGGCCGGGAGGCTCAATGGCGGGGCACGATCACGCTACGGATTTCGCGGGAACACTCATTCCCCACCATTTTTTTAGTACGCCGGGTCTGTGGATCGGCCTCGCACTGGCCGCGGTGTTTCTCTTTGTTGCAGTGCGCCTGCGCCGCTATCGGGGGCCGATCTAATTTATTTGAAGGAGTGTCAAATGCGGTCGCCCATGTTACTTCTTCACATTGTCGCCGGCACTTTGGGAATGCTTTCTGGTTTTGTCGCAGTGTTTCTCCTCAAAGGTTCCCGCCGGCATGCCGTCGCTGGAAAGGTATTTGTCATAGCAATGCTCTGCCTGTCCGCAACCGGAGTCTTCCTGGCAGTCATGAAATCCCAACCGGGCAACATTCTCGGAGGCACTCTAACTTTTTATCTAGTGGCAACGGCATGGCTCACCGCCAGGCGCAGCGACGGGGAATCCGGCATTTTCGATTGGGGCGCGCTTCTGGTCGCCTTGGCTGTCGGAGTTGTCGAGATGACCTATGGGTTCGAAGCGGCGACGAGTCAGACGGGATTAAAGTACGGATATCCTCCCGGTCCTTACTTTTCCTTTGGTTTCGTGGCTCTGCTTGCGGCTATGGGAGATGTTCGTATGCTCGTTCGCCACGGTATTTCCGGCACACAAAGGCTTGCACGTCATCTCTGGCGCATGTGCTTTGCGCTGTTCGTCGCCGCCGCGTCCATATTTCTGGCGCGGCAACATTTATTCCCTGCGTTTTTGCGCGAGACTGGCGCACTTGTATTCCTGAGTGTGCTGCCATTGCTGCTGATGATTCTCTGGCTGGTTCGCGTTCGCTACGCCGATGCAGCGGGGAGAAGAACGCCGATTCTGGCCACTTCCCAGGCATCACTGTCCACCCATTGAAATTGGCTCTCGTAGGAGAAACGACTATGAGCACCGCTGTAATGACCAACCGCTTGGAACTGAATTCCGTTGCCGACACCGCCTTGAAAGCAGCGGCGCGCTTTTGGTTTGGCGTCACCGTCATCGGGCAATTGGTGTTCGCATTTGCCGTGGCGTCGTTTTACAGCCTTACGGCAATGCGCGGCGATTACCACGCGTGGAAGTTTACCAACGGTTACGTCCCCGGCGTGACCAGGGGCAACTGGGCCGTCGTCATGCACGTCGCCTCGGCCGCCGTCATCATGTTGGCCGGAGCAGTGCAATTGATTCCGCAGGTCCGCAGCCGTTTTCCCGTCTTCCATCGCTGGAACGGGCGCATTTACATGCTGGCCGCCGTTGCCCTCAGCGCCGCCGGTCTTTATATGGTCTGGATCCGCGGAAGCGTTGGCGACCTTCCTCAACACCTTGCGAGCACCCTGAACGCCATCCTGATCTGGCTTTTCGCCGGGCTCGCTCTCCGCTTCGCGATGGCTCGCAATTTCAAAACTCATCGCCGCTGGGCCCTCCGCCTCTTCCTCGTGGTCAGTGGTTCGTGGTTCTACCGCATCGCCCTGTTCCTGACGTTCATGATCTTCAAAGGCCCGGTCGGATTCGATCCCACCACGTTTACCGGCCCCTTGATCACCTTCATGGGATTCGCTAATTTCCTGTTTCCCCTCGCTGTTCTTGAAATCTATTTCCTCGCACAGGACCGTCCGGGCACTCTGCGCCGCATTGCCACCGCCGGCTTGCTCTTTGTCCTGACCATCGTCATGATCGCTGGACTCTTTGCCGTTACCATGGCCGTCTGGGTGCCCGACGTTAAAGCCGCATTCGATCCCCGCCGATCGATTACCGAAACTCTTTCCGCAACCATTGCCTCCAGCGGCGTCGACGCGGCCGTGAAGCAATATCATGACTTGAAAGCCGCCCAACCAACCACCTACAACTTCGATGAAGGCGAGCTCAATAGTCTCGGCTACCGGCTCCTCAACGCCAAAAAGTTCAGCGACGCAATCCGCATCTTCCAGCTCAACGTCGAAGCTTATCCGCAATCCAGCAACGTCTACGACAGTCTCGGGGAGGCGTACATGGATGACGGCAACAAACCCCTGGCCATCGCCAACTATCAAAAATCTCTCCAGCTCAACCCAAGGAACCGCGGTGCAGTCAAGATGCTTCAGAAACTCAACGCTCCCTGATTTGCTCCAGCGGGCATCTTGATTGCGCACTGTGTATTCGCACGTTGTACGTGGACTTTCAACTGATCTTAGTTTTTGACAGGAGGGCACAATGATTCGAGAACGGGCGCTAAAGATCGTGTTGGTGATAGTGGGGTTGCTCTTCGTAACTACTGTTTACTGGCTGGTGCAACTGCGTGAGGAAGAAACCCTGCAGATGATGCTCAGCATTTACGTCACACTCGGAGTTTTCCTGCTGCTTGCGTCACGTAACCCGTCCGCGAATCGCAGCCTGATTGCCTTTACCGCATGGTCGAGTCTTGCTCATGCGAGCGTTATGACCGTGCAGTCATTGCACAATGTGGCCGAACGTACACATCTGCTGGTCGGCAGCCTAGCCTTTGCAATCATTGGCGCAGCACTGATCGCCCTCGCGCCCGCAAAGGGCACGGGTGCTGGGTCCTGATCGCAGCAGAGTTGATGATCTTCAGGCGTTGGGTAAGGAGGAAGGAGCATGGCTGCAGCAGTAGTGATGGAACGGATTGCAGAAGCGTCGTCGCTCGCGAGGAAGCCAACAGAGGCACGATGGGGCACGAAAAAAAGTGATAGGGCCAACTCAAGTTTACGATGCTGACTCCTGACGGGTAAATCTCGAAGGAGCCCTTAAGTTATTTGTCTTCTATGGGTTGTTTGCTCCTGGTTGAGGCCCGGAACAGACGGCGCCGACTCGATGGGGATGCATGGTCCTTGTCCCTATCGAACCAGACTGTAGAACGCGATTGACCGAGAGACGCCAACCGTCCTAGGATCGAAAAAGTATGACCTCGCGCAACCACCATCATCACTACCACCATCACCATACGATGAGCGTGTCGGCGGAGGAGTACGGATAACAACCTAAAGCACTGATAGGAAATCCAAGCCCGCTGACGCGAACCTCGCACAGCGGGCTTTTTGTTTCTGTTGCGAGCGCCGAAGCATCGGGATGGATGGAAACAGGAGGTTTCGATGGAGATCGACTTCGACAAAATGCAAGGCTTGGCGCCTGCGGTGATTCAAGATGCGGCCACCAGGGAGTTGCTGATGGTGGGTTTCATGAACCGCGAAGCGCTGGAGACAACCTTGCATACGGGCTTCGTCACGTTCTACAGCCGCACCCGGAAAACCCTGTGGACGAAAGGAGAAACCTCCGGCAATCGACTGGAGGTGGTGGCGGCATGGACGGACTGCGACCGCGACACTGTGCTGCTACTCGTCCGCGTGTTGGGTGCGGGCAAGGTTTGTCATACGGGGTCGAGATCCTGCTTCACGCAGGCACTGCCGCTGGTCGCGCCGGCATCGGCCGTGGAAGAGGAGGCGCGAACATGAAAATTCGCCTGGGCATACCAAAGGGCAGCTTGCAGGAAGCAACGCTCAGCCTGTTCGCCCGCGCCGGGCTGCGTGTCTACACCAACCCGTGCTCCTACTTCGCTGCGACCGACGATCCCGAGATCGAATGTTTGCTCATTCGTGCGCAGGAAATGGCGCGCTATGTCGAGCACGGTGCGCTGGATGCAGGCTTGACCGGTCTTGATTGGGTGCTGGAAAGCGGCCTCGAGGTGGTCCGCGTGACCGACTTGATCTATGCGAAACAAAGCATGGGAAAAGTGAAGTGGGTACTTGCCGTGCCGGAGGATTCCGACTTCCAGAAACCGGGAGACCTTAAGGACCGGATCGTTGCCACCGAACTTGTGAGTTTCACCAGGAATTACTTTGCCAGCCGGAACGTGCCGGTGCGGGTTGAGTTCTCCTGGGGCGCAACGGAAGTGAAGCCGCCGCTGCTGGCGGATGCCATCGTCGAAGTCACTGAGACCGGGAGTTCACTGCGTGCAAACCATCTGAGAATTATCGAAACGGTGCTGGAGTCAAGCACGCAACTGGTCGCGAACAAGGCAGCCTGGGCCGATCCCGCGCGGCGGTGCAAGATCGAAAACCTGGCTGTGATGCTCTGCGGGGCCATAGCCGCGCTGGGCCGAGTGGGACTGATGCTCAACGTGCGCAAACCAGACTTGGCCGCTGTTCTTGGCCTGCTGCCGGCGTTGAAAAATCCGACCGTCGCGCCTTTGGCCGATGGCGAATGGGTAGCAGTCAATACTGTCATCGAAGAGCACACCGCCTGGTCGCTGATCCCGAAGCTCAAGCAAGCAAATGCCCAGGGGATCGTCGAGTATCCGCTGAACAAGGTGGTCATGTGATGCGCATTCTTGAAGGTCTTAAGAAAGACCGGTACGTGCGGGCGGTGGAGCAGCGCGGCGCGAACGATCTGGCCGAAGTTGAGCCAGCCGTGTGGCGCATCGTGAACAATATCCGGCGCAATGGCGATCCCGCTTTACGCCGTTACGCGGAGCGGTGGGATGGTTTGAGCAGGAGCGAACCGCTGCGCGTGCCCGAGACTGACCTCCATGACGCCTGGCGGAGAACTCCCCCAGAACTGCAGGACGCCATCACGCAGGCCGCCGGAAACATTCGCCGCTACTGTGAGTGGCAGAAGCCGGAGGAGTGGCGGCGCGAGATTCAGCCCGGAGTTTGCGTAGGGCAGGTGGTGCGCCCGCTGGAATCGGTGGGCTGCTACGTTCCCGGCGGCCGCTATCCGTTGCCTTCCACGTTGCTGATGACGGTGATTCCAGCGCTGGTTGCGGGCGTGCCTCAGATCCGCGTGGTGTCGCCTCGCCCGGCCCAGGCGACTTTGGCGGCTGCCGCATTTCTTGGCGTGCGCGAGTTCTACCGCGCTGGAGGGGCACAGGCAGTCGCCGCGCTGGCCTATGGAACGGAGAGCATTCCGCGCGTGAACAAGATTGTGGGTCCTGGCAACCGGTACGTGACCACAGCCAAGAAGCTGGTTGCGTTCGATTGCGCCATTGAGTTCCTGGCTGGTCCTACCGAAGCCGTGTTCATCAGTCAGGAGGGCGATCCAGCTTTCATCGCGAGTGATTTGGTGGCGCAAGCGGAGCACGATCCCGACTCGCTCTGCATCTTGATTACGAATTCGCGGGGATTAGCAAAAGCTGTCCAGACGAAAGTTCAGCGGCTCACGCGTACAAACCCGATTGCTGCCCGATCACTTTCCCGTCGCGGGGCCATCCTCCTGGTGTCATCTCTCGATCAGGCGGTTGAGACCGCGAACCGCATCGCGCCCGAGCACCTCACGCTACCGCCAGCCCTGGCACCGGCAGTGCAAAATGCCGGCTCGATTTTTCTTGACGAATTTACGCCCCAGTCCGCCGGGGACTACATCTCGGGTCCGAATCACGTGCTGCCTACGGGAGCGATGGCACGCGTGCGCGGCGGCCTGAGCGTTTCGGATTTCGTCCGCATTATTTCTTGCCAGGAAATTTCCCGCGAGGGAATTCGCCGCCTGGCACCGCCAGCGATTGTGTTGGCCGAAGCCGAAGGTTTGCACGGACACGCTGAATCGCTGCGGGTGAGGTGCTCTTATGCTTGAGGCCCGCGCCACAGTGCAGCGTTTGCATGCCTATCGGCCGCCGCTGGCTGGCCGTCAGGGACTGCGTCTTGATTTCAACGAGAGCACGATCGGTTGCTCGCCGCGCGTGTTGGCACGCCTGCGCACGCTGGATGCCGAAGCGCTGGCACGCTATCCCGAGCGCGAGCCCGTGGAACGCGAGGTCGCTGATTTTCTCGGACTCAATGCAGCTCAGGTTCTGCTCACAAACGGAGTGGATGAGGCGATTCATCTGCTTTGCTCGACCTATCTCGAGCCCGGAGACGAAGCGCTCATTGTCGTTCCCACCTTTGCCATGTTCGCGATCTTCGCTGGGGCTGAAGGCGCTCGCGTGGTCCAGATTCTCTCCAGTGAGAACTTCGCCTTTCCTTTAGAAGACTTGCTCTCGCGGACCAGCCAACGTACACGGTTCATCGCGGTAGCGAATCCGAATAATCCGACGGGAGCGGCGGTGTCGTGCGAGGTTTTGCTTAAAGTCACTCAAGCAGCGCCCCACGCCGCTGTTCTGGTCGACGAAGCCTATTTCGAGTTTCACGGAGAGACGATCCTCAACTACCCCACCGAGCGGCCAGCGAATCTCTTCGTGGCGCGCACCTTCTCCAAGGCCTACGGGATGGCCGGTCTGCGCATCGGCATTCTCGCCGGAGATGCGGGCCAGATGGCGATGGTGCGTCGTGTCGCTTCGCCATACAACGTGAATGCGATCGCGCTGGCTGTGTTGCCGGAGGCGCTTCGAGATCAGGAGTATGTGGAACATTATGTCGCAGAGGTGCAGCGCGCCCGCGGAGCATTGGAGCAGGAACTCAGAACTCTTGGCCTGCACTACTGGCCGAGCCGCGCCAACTTTGTGTTGGTCCGCGTCGGTCCCGCCCACACGAAATTCGTTCAAGATTTGCGCGCGCGCGGAATCCTGGTGCGCGACAGGAACTCCGATCCAGGATGCAAAGGCTGCGTGCGCCTGACCGTGGGATCAGAGGAACATACACGGACTCTGATTGGCGCGCTGCGCGAGGTGGTCGAGAAACTCAGGGAGCCGGGTGAAGTCAGGGCATGAGAAAAGCTAAGCTGCATCGCAAGACCGCGGAAACCGAGATTCGGATTGCACTCACGATTGAGGGTCGCGGGAAGTACGAGGTCTCCACTGGGATTCGCTTTCTGGACCACATGTTAGAGCTGTTTACCCGGCACGGCGGATTCGACCTGAAACTCGCAGCACGGGGCGACCTGGACGTAGACCAGCACCACACCGTGGAAGACGTCGGGATTGCTCTGGGCGAGGTCTTCGACCACGCATTGGGAGATCGCCGCGGTATTCTGCGTGCCGGTTACTTTGTCATGCCCATGGACGAAACTCTGGCTTTGGCGGCCGTCGATTTCGGTGGGCGCGCGGCCGCGGTGGTCGATAGCAAGGTTCGTGCTGCGCGGGTGGGAGATCTACAGGCGGAACTGGTGTGCGATTTCTTCGAGGGCTTTGCGCGCGGCGCGCGCGCCAATGTTCACGCGCGCGTGCTTTACGGACGCTCGAGTCATCACAAGATCGAGGCGCTGTTTAAGGCTTTCGCAAGGGCCCTGCGTGTCGCGTGCTCGCGCGACCGGCGGCTCGGCCGGATGCTCCCGAGCACCAAGGGACTCCTATGATCTGCATTGTCGATTACAGCGCGGGCAACTTGAATTCGGTGAAGAAGGCGTTTCACTATCTCGGTGCTGACGTGGTGGTGACGGACCAGTCTGAGACCGTGGCAGCAGCCGACAAGATCGTTTTGCCGGGAGTGGGGCATTTTTCCTCTCTGCAAGCGCTGAATCGCACGGGCTTGCGAGAGGTCTTGCTGCAAGGCGCTTTCGCTGGCAAGCCGTTTCTGGGAATCTGCCTGGGAATGCAGTGGCTTTTCGAAGGAAGCGAGGAGTGCGCCGAGTTCGCCGGAGCGGGAATCTTTCCCGGCAGATGCCGGCAGTTTCCATCCTCAGTGAAGTCGCCGCATGTTGGCTGGAATTCTCTGACAGTGCGGGAAGGCTCGCGATTGCTGCGAGGCATCGCACAAGACTCGTTTGTCTACTACACGCATTCTTTTTACGCCCCTGTGGTTGCCGAAACGACGGCGGCTAGCGAATACGGTCTGCAGTTTGCCGGCGCCGTCGAGCGAGGCGGCATTTTCGGAGTGCAATTCCATCCGGAGAAATCAGGAGAAGTGGGGCTGTCGATCCTGAAGAATTTCTGTGAGGTTTGATTTGTTGACCAAACGCATCATCGCCTGCCTCGACATGGACGGTGGCCGTGTCGTGAAAGGCGTGCGATTCAGGAATTTGCGCGACGCCGGAGATCCGGCAGAGTGTGCTGCGGCCCACGCTCGCAACGGCGCGGACGAGATCGTGCTGCTTGACATTACCGCGACCAGCGGAAACCGGCGCACGATGCTGGACGCGGTTTTCCGTACAGCACACTCGCTGTTTGTTCCGTTCACGGTGGGTGGAGGAATTCGCGGGCTCGATGATGCAGCCGCGGTCTTCGATGCGGGCGCAGACAAGATCGCCATCAACTCCGGAGCCGTACGAGATCCCAGTTTGATCAGCAGGATCGCGGGACGTTTTGGTTCACAAGCAGTCGTGGTCGCCATCGATGCCAGAAAGATCGACGGAGGTTTTGAGGTGTTCATCGCCGGAGGACGCGTACCAACGGGACGGGAAGCGATTCAATGGGCGCGCGAAGCCGCTGCTTGCGGTGCGGGCGAGATCCTGCTGACTTCGATGGACCGGGACGGAACTCAATCCGGGTTTGATTGCCGGCTGGTGCGCGACGTCGCGGAAGCGGTTTCGATTCCGGTCATTGCCTCTGGGGGCGCAGGATCGGCGCGCGACTTCATAGAAGTGTTTCGCGACGGCCGCGCGGACGCCGCTCTGGCGGCCTCCATATTTCACTTCGGCATCGAGAACATCGCACAGTTGAAGCGCGAACTGCGCGATGCCAGCATACCAGTGAGGTGGCCATGCTGATTCCGTCGATTGACCTGATGGGTGGCAAGATTGTCCAGTTGGTGCAGGGCGAGAGGAAAGCGCTGGAGTTCGACAACTTTGACTATTGGATCGAGCGCTTCTCCGAGTGCCCGCTGGTGCAGGTCATCGACCTGGATGCCGCCCGAGGCACCGGAAATAACCGCCCAATCGTGAATCAGATTGTGCAGCGCCTCAACTGCCAGGTTGGCGGCGGGATTCGCAGCCTCGAAACCGCGCACGAGGTTTTACAGGCAGGCGCGCGCAGAATCATCCTCGGCTCTGCTTTGCTTGAGAGCGGCCAGATCAACACGCAATATGCTGCGACGCTGGCAAGCGAACTGGGCACCGCAGCGCTGGTGTTTGCCCTCGATTCGCGAGGCGGCCGGGTTGTGAGCCACGGCTGGCGCAAGGAGACTGCCGTCACCGCCTTCGACATGATTCGGGCGCTGGAACCATTCTGCGAAACATTTCTCTACACTCACATCGATACCGAAGGGTTGATGGCGGGAATCCCCATGGACACTGTGTGCGCAATCCGGCAGGCCACGTCCCGGCGACTGGTGGTCGCCGGCGGCATCAAGTCACAACAAGAAATCGACACCCTCGACGCGCTGGGGATGGACGCCGTGGTCGGGATGGCCTTGTATGCAAACAGGATCTCGTGAAAGGCAACACCAGCCCGAGCACTGGGAGTCAACGGTTGTAACGGAATGCGGGACTGGTGGGCAGTGCAGGACTCGAACCTGCGACCTCCTGCTTGTAAGGCAGGCGCTCTAACCAGCTGAGCTAACCGCCCCTCGCGCCTTCACGCGACCCGATCCCTCTTTGGATTCTCAGGATAGCGCAGCGCCGGTCGGAACTGGATGAGGGGCATCCACGAACTGCGCCTCCATGAGTATACGGGACCCACGAAAAAACGGTCAAAGATGAAGCGTGTTCGGGGGAAAGACAGCGACAGTCACGAAGCGCTCGATCGCCACCGAACAAGCGCTCCCCTGCTAGACTGGCGCAGTGCGCCGGCTGATCGTTAACGCGGATGATTTCGGCTTCACCTCAGGCGTCAATCGCGCCATTATCGAGGGGCACACCCGTGGGGTGGTGACTTCGTCTACCCTCATGGCCAACGGGCACGCCTTCGCCGAGGCTGCACAGCTGGCCCGGACCGTTCCGCAGCTGAGCGTGGGCTGCCATGTGGTGCTGATTGACGGCGAGCCCGTCCTTGATCCGCGGGAGATTCCCACCCTTGCATCCACGTCCGACGCAAACTCTGGCGCATCGCATTTCCACCAAGGGCTCAAGGCCTTTGCCGCCCGCGCCCTCGCAAGACGTCTCAGTCCTCAGCAAATCGAAGCCGAAGCCAGCGCGCAAATTCGCAAGCTTCAATCAGCAGGCATCGTGGTTTCGCACCTGGACACGCACAAGCACACGCATCTGTTTCCCCAGGTGTTGAAGCCGCTGTTGCGCGCGGCTCGGTTGTGCGGCGTGCGCGCAATTCGCAATCCGTTTGGGCCGCGCCGCCCACTTCACTCGAAACAGCTTCTGACCCGTCCCGGACTTTGGACGCGTTTCGCCGAAGTGCGAATCTTGCGCACTTTTGCGGGAAGTTTCACCGAATCTGCGAAGCGGGAAGGCTTTGCGACTCCTGACGGGACGTTGGGGATCGTCGTGACGGGCGCGCTCGACGAGAACCTGTTCCGCGCCATCGCCCGATCCATTCCCGAGGGCACATGGGAATTCGTCTGCCACCCCGGCTACAACGACGATGATCTGCGATCCGCCAGAACTCGGCTGCGCCAGTCGCGGGAGACTGAACTCCGCGTTCTGACCATGCCGGAGGCGCGCGAACTTCTTTCGCAGGAAGGCATTCGGCTGATTTCCTACCGCGACCTCATTTCCGCCGAAGCCGCGGCGCAACAGCCTGCCGAATTACCTTCGTAACATTAAGAATCTGTTACCGGGAGTATATTTATCTTTAAATTCTCCCTTGGAAGGAACTTGGCCCGATGTCTTCCGGGGCAGCCCCGCGCACGACGCTAGACCTGCGCATACGTGTGTGGGGGATGGGCGCCAATGACCAGGCCTTCTTTCAGAATGCAACCGCACAAAATGTGAGCGCTACTGGAGCCTGCATCCATGGGCTCGAGCAACAACTCAAAGTTGGCGACGTCATCGGTGTCCAATACGAAACGAAGAAGGCCCGCTGCAAGGTGATCTGGGTGACCGATGCCGGCGGGCTGAAGAAGATCCAGGTAGGCGTTCAGTTGGTGGTCGATCAGGAGTGTCCCTGGCTTTCGCAGTTGTCGCCGGAAGCAAGGTCGAACGTGCCGGCGCCTCGCCATGACAATCGCCGGCGCTTTGCCCGTCATAAGATCTCCTTCCCGCTGGAACTGCGCGATGAGCGTGTGAATACGCCAATGCGCTTGAACGCGACTGACATCAGTGGCAACGGTTGTTATGTTGAGACCGTCATGCCATTGCACCTCGGCACCACCCTCAAGGCTGTTTTCTGGGTCGACCAGGAGCATGTCTCCACCACTGCCGCGGTGCGCACGCGCGACCCTGGAGTGGGCATGGGAGTGGAGTTTACCGGAATGACCGACGAGGCCAAGAAGCGGTTTCAAGCCTTCCTCGACAAGATCGATCCGAGTCTCTCAGCTCAGGCTCACAAGCCCTCCGAATAGCCCGGCACGTTCCCTTGCAGCTCGCAGAACCTGTGTCTGGCGTGTAAAATCTGCATCCGCAACTCATTGCTGCCATCGAATCCACAGATCGAAATGGAAGGGCGGGCCTCGCGGAATGAAGATCGGGATTACCTGTTATCCCACCTACGGCGGCAGCGGCGTCGTCGCCACCGAACTCGGACTCGAGTTGGCCCAGCGCGGCCACGAAATTCACTTCATCTCCTATGCACAACCGATCCGGCTGCGAGGCCAGGAACCCAACATTCATTACCACGAAGTGGAGGTTTCGCGGTACCCGCTCTTCGACTACCCTCCGTATGACCTCGCCCTGGCTACGCGGATGGCCGAAGTCTCGCAGCTTTACGACCTTGATTTGCTGCACGTGCACTACGCGATTCCGCATTCCGTAAGCGCGTTGCTCGCGCGGCAGATGCTGGCGGAGGGTCCGCGTGGACGCCGTCTTCCTTTTGTGACCACGCTGCATGGCACCGACATCACGCTGGTAGGCCTCGACCGCTCCTACCTTCCCATCACGCGCTATTCCATCGACCAGAGTGATGGGGTCACCGCCATCTCCAACTACCTGCGCGATCGCACCATGCGTGTCTTCGACGTAAAGAAGAAGATTGAGGTGATTTATAACTCGGTCAATTGCGATGTATATTGCAGGCCTTCCAATCAGGCCGACTTGCGTGCCGAGTACGCGCCGAAGAACGAGCGCATCCTGGTGCATCTTTCCAATTTTCGGCCGGTGAAGCGGGTACCGGACGTGATCGAGATATTCGATCGCGTACGCAAACAATATCCGGCAAAACTGCTGTTGATCGGCGACGGTCCGGACCGCTCGGTGGCGGAGTGGCTGGCCGTGCAGAAAGGCATCCATGAGGACGTTTTGTTCCTTGGCAAACAGGACCAGGTGCAGGATCAGCTGGGAATAGCCGATATCATGCTGATGCCGAGCGAATTGGAATCCTTCGGGCTGGCCGCGTTGGAAGCGATGGCCTGCGAGACGGTCCCCATTGCAACCCGCGCCGGTGGCGTGCCGGAAGTGATCGAGCACGGCGTGAGCGGCTATCTGGCCGAGGTTGGCGACGTGGAAACAATGGCGCGTTATGCCATCGAACTGCTCGGCGACGAGAGCCGTCTGCGCGCGATGGGCACGCAGGCGCGAGCCGTGGCGAAATCCCGCTTTTGCTCCAGCAAGATCGTTCCCCAATACGAGGAGTTCTACCGGCGGGTGCTGGAGCGCTCTTCGTAGAAGGCTTCCGGAACCGCTCCCGCAGCCTGTAGCAGAGGCAGGCGAATCCGCACCAGCGTTCCCTTCCCCTCGTAGCTGTCGATCGTCATCCTGGCGGCGTCGCCGTAGAGAACCTGCAGCCGCTCCGAGACGTTGGCCATGCCGATTCCCGATCCCTGCCAATCGCCCGATTGCGCCGCTTGAGCCGCAGACATGCCCACGCCGTCGTCTTCGACCTCGATGACCAGCCGCGAGTCGGACAGACGGCTGCGCAGGAAAATGCTGCCGCCTTCCACCTTGGCGGAGAGGCCGTGCTTAATGGAGTTCTCGACCAGCGGTTGCAGCAGCATGCTGGGGACCATCACATCGAGCGAACTGGGATCGAGATCCTTCACCACGTGCAGATTGTCCCGTCCGAAGCGCGCCACCTCGATGTCAAGATAATTGTCGATGAATTCCACTTCCTCACGCAAAGGAACAAACGAATCCGTGCTATTTAGCAGGCGCCGAAGAATGGTAGCCAGTTTGGAAATCAGGTCGCGCGCGGCCTCGGGGTCGAACCGCACCAGCGAGGAAATGGAATTCAGGGTGTTGAACAGAAAGTGAGGATTGATCTGGTTCTGCAGCGCCTCCATGCGCGCATGCAAGAGCAACCGCTCCTGTTCTTCAAGTTTGATCTGGATTCGCACGCTGTTGAAAATCTTGAGTTCGATCCCCACCGCCATCACCGATGCGGCGTAGATGGCGGCTTCCACCCAGAGATTGCCGGACTCCAGCGTGAAGATGGAATGGGGAAAATAACGCGACAACTCGGTCTCGACAAACCGCAGACCTATCGCCGTGGTGAAAAACATGATCTGCCAGTCGAACAGGCGCGGCTTCGGCAAATTGCGGCGGATCAGGCGGTAAATGCTGAGATCGATAAACGGAGAGAACGACCAGATATCGTCCTTGTCGAGCGCCATGGTGCGCAACTGTCCGGCGATGAAGCCGGACATCACATTGAAGGGCAGCGCCCCCCACTCGCCATGCAGAAGCGCCGGAAGCGCCAAGAGGATGCCGCCCAGGGAGCCGGCCCAGCGGCCGCCGATCACGCCAAGTAAAAGCGCAGTCTCAAAGCTGAGATCGCCGGCCAGAAAGCTCTTGGCGGAAAAACGAATCCAAACGCCGACCGTGATGGGCACAGCAATCCACAACACCAGGTAGATCTTTTGGCGCAGCGTGCGCTCTTCGCGAAACAACAGCGACTTGAATTCCTTCGAGCGCACCAGGCTGCTGGACACGGCTGCTGCCACGCCTAGCTTGAGCAGCAGATTGATGAAGATGAGGCGTGTGTCCATGGGTGAGTTCGGCGGTTTACCGTCGAGAAAACTGTAGCACGAAGGCGAGAGGCCTCGCGGAAATCAGCGCAGATGATGCGGCGCCCGCCCGCGAATTCAGCCTCCGTCCATGCGCCGATCTCTAGTAGCCCGTCTGCTTGTCCACCGTAAACAGCAGTTGCTGGCCCGCCAGATAGCGGCGCAGGTTCTCGGAAAAAAGATCGAAGTGGCGGGGCCAGAGCTTCTCCGTGAGGCTGGCCGTGTGCGGCGTAATGAGCAGGTTATCGAACTCCCACAGCGGAGATCCTAGTGGCAACGGCTCCTGCCCAAACACATCGAGCGCCGCCCCGCCGATGCGCCGGTTGCGAAGCGCGTCGGCGAGAGCCGCCTCATCGACCTGCTGGCCGCGGCCCACATTGATCAGGTAGGCATCGGGCTTCATGGCCGCAAGGCGGGCTGCATTCATCAGCCCGTGGGTTGCCGGAGTAAGCGGCGCGGCCACGACCACGAAGTCAGATTGCGCGAGCATGTGATCCAACTGATTTGGAGAAAAAATCGCCACCACACCTTCCGGCTTCTGCTTCTCCACATGTTCGCGCGTGGCGATCACTCGCATGCCGAGCGCCGAGGCCATCCGCGCAACCGTACGCCCGATCGTGCCAAGACCGATCAACCCCAAGGTCGCGCCGGAAATCTCGCGTGGCCGCGGGCCGGTATTCCAGATCGTGTCCTGTCCCCAGATCCGTTTCTCCTGCAGCCGTGCCGCCTGGGGAATCTTCTTCGCCAGCGCAAAAATCAGCGCCATCACATGCTCTGCGACCACCGGCCCGTGCACTTCGCGGGCGTTGGTGAGCACGACATCGCTGTTCACCAGATCCGGGAACAGAAACTGATGCACGGCGGCCGTGGGCGCGTGAATCCAGCGGAGCTTTCGTGCGACTTTGAATTGCTGCGGCCGCAGCGAGAAGGTGAATACGACTTCGATATCGCAAAGGTCTTTCTCGATGCCGTCGTAATCTGTCCGGTGGGTCACTTCGATCGCGGGGAAGTCTTGTCGCAGTTTCCGCGGGAACCAATCGGGGACGTTCCACAGATCAAAGCGGTGGTGAACGACGATGAGAAGCTTCATGGCGTGCAGCGATTTAACCACAAATCGCAACAGTGTGACTGCAAGAAAGCCGCGCTGGAAGCGTTCCCAAAAGCAGGAACTTCGGAGAATCTTGCGGAGTCTTATAATTTAGGAGAGAGCTTAGTTAAACGCTTTGCTGTGGAGGACGACAGACCATGCGACCGATTGCTCTCGCTCTGGCAACTACGCTCGCCGCCTGCGTGTTTCTGCATGCACAAACTACACCGCCAGTCGTGGCGCAAACACCAGCGCAAACTGCCCGGCAGGCCCTGATCGAGATGTTCGTGGGCAAAGCCTCAGATGCGTTTGAGCGGCATCTCCCAGCCGTGACGCGCAAGCTGTTAGTCGGCAAGGGCGAGGCTCCGGAAATGTCGATCGTGAAGCGGATAGCCATGCTCGGTCGTCAATGGTCGGCAAGCGGGCATTTTGAAACCTTCGACGAGGGAGGGTTTCTGCTCGTGTCTGAGCCGGAGGGCACTCACGAAAAAGTTGAAGTGACTTTGGAACAAGACAGTTTTCTTGGTGAAGAAGAGATCATCGAGGTCTCCATCCACTCATTCAAGAATGGCGAGGCAGAATTTCTCCCGGTTCTTCCGCGGCTTTCCTTCACCATGAAGCAGGAAGGTGAAATCTGGAAGCTGTCAGAAGTAACTGTGTCGGGCCGCGTTCCGCTTGAGGACGTGGACTATCTGAACGGAGTTCGTAAGCAGCAGAATGAGATGAGCGAACGTATGGCGTCAGCCCAGGTTAGCACGATCGCCACCGCCGAGGCAGCCTACGCTTCGCAGCATCCGGACCGGGGCTATACGTGCAAGATGGCAGACCTCTTCTCCGCCCCAAGCTCGCAGCCGGCGTCGGACGAGTCGAGCGCGGCCGCTCCGATGCAACTCCCCGAAGAATCCAACGGCTATCGTTTCTCACTCGGCGGCTGCGGCAGCGCTCCCGCGTCGAAATTCCAAGTCACCGCAGTTCCTACAGACTCGGAGTCCGGGATGAAGGTTTTCTGTGCCGACCAGTCTGGCAAGTTGCGTTTTTCTGCAGACGGGAAAGGCCCGGCATGCTTCAGCCGGGGGGAATTGGTGAACCCGGACTCTGCTAATTCCGCACTCCTGGATTAGGCGCATTTTGGCTGACTATTGTCGGCTGTTCATCTCTTGATCGGAAGCCGCAGATCGTGTCCCGTCATCTCTTTCGGTTCATCAATGGCAAGCATCCCGAGCAAAGTCGGCGAAATGTCGCGCAGAGAACCGTCGGGCTTCAGCGTAAACTGCCTGGCATCATCCGCAACCACGATGAACGGCACCGGATTTGTGGTGTGCGCGGTGTGCGGGCCACCGGTGGCGGGGTCGATCATCAACTCGGCGTTCCCATGGTCGGCGGTAATCAGCATCGCCCCGCCCTTGGCGCGTACAGCGGTCTCGATGCGGGCAAGGCAGGCATCCACGGTCTCGACAGCTTTGATCGTGGGCTCGATCTTGCCCGAGTGGCCGACCATGTCGGCATTGGCGAAGTTCACAATGATCACGTCGAACGTACCCTCTTCGGTGGCCTTCACCACCGCGTCGGCGATGCCTGCGGCACTCATCTCCGGCTTCAAATCGTAGGTCGCCACCTTCGGCGAGGGCACCAACACGCGTTCTTCGCCTGGAAACGGCGTCTCCACGCCGCCGTTGAAAAAATAGGTCACGTGGGCATACTTCTCGGTCTCGGCCACGCGCAAGTTGCGCATGTTCAGGCCGCCCATCACGTTGGCCAGAATGTTGGCCATCGACTCAGGAGGAATCACCACCGGCAGGCTGAAGTTCTTGTCGTACCGGGTCATGCACACGTAGTGCAGATTTTTGGGCACGCGGTCGCGAGGAAGCGTCGCGTCGAGATCGGCCGCGCCCGGAAGGTCGCTGCCGCCCTTGTCGTTCAACCCACTGTTGCGGGTGAGCGCACGCGTAATCTGCCGGACACGATCGGCGCGGAAGTTGAAGCAGATGCAAGCGTCGTTATCCCGGATGGTGGCCAGCGGTTGACCGCCTTTGTCGGTGCAGACATAGGGAACGACGAACTCGTCAGTCACGCCTTTGTTGTAGGAATCCTTCATGCCCTGCACGGGGCCGGAGCACTTGCCGCCTTCCGCATCCGCGAAGACCATTGCGTTGTAGGCCTTGGCAATGCGCTCCCAGCGGCGATCGCGGTCCATGGCATAGTAGCGGCCGTTCACCGTTGCGATCTTGCCGGAGTTGTACTCGCGCATCTTCTGCTGCAGTTGCTCAAGATAACCGGCGCCGTTGGTGGGCAGGGTGTCGCGGCCGTCCATGAAGGCGTGGACAAAGACACGGTCCGCCCCGTTCTGCTTCGCCATCTTCAGCAGCGCGTAGAGATGCGCCTGCTGCGAGTGCACTCCGCCGTCTGAGACCAGCCCGAAAAGATGCAGCCTGCGCTGGTCGATGCGCGCGTGCTTCATGGCCGCGAGCAGCACGGGATGCGAGAAGAACTCTCCGTTCTGAATCATCAGGTCGATGCGGGTGATGTCCATGTGAACGATGCGCCCGGCGCCGATGTTGAGATGGCCCACTTCGCTGTTGCCCATCTGCCCTTCGGGCAGGCCGACGAATGGACCGCTGGTGTGAATCAGCGTGTTGGGATATTCGCGCAGCAGGCGATCGTAGGTGGGCTTGCGGGCCAGAGCAATGGCGTTGGCCTTGGTCTCGGCGCGGTATCCCCAGCCGTCGAGGATGATGAGAACCAGAGGCTTGGGTCTAGGCATTTTTCACCACATTCTTCACCACAGAGACACAGGGGCACGGAGAAGATAAAGGCATGGAAACGAATCTATCGGGATGTGGTCAGTTTTTCAAACAAGCGCGGCTTTCTGGTTCTGGGCCTCCGCGCTCCGGCTTCCGGTTGGTTTCTGGTTCCTAGTTTTGTGGTTGATGCTCACGCCCCACTTCCGCAGAAGCACACAGAGTCTTGCTCTCGGAGGCGCCCTTCTGATTTCCCGATTTGGGACGAAGCGCCATTTACTGCTTCGTTATTGGGGTGGTACCCCCCTCCCCCCGGTCTATTGGAATCATCGCGTTAGCGTGAAAATCGCGAAAAATCCTAGAGCTGCAATAACTTACTGGCAAAATCTTGAGAACTAAGGAGTTAGGATCGCCACGATGGACTTCGCCACACGGCCTCCGCTGTCATCATCTGCTGCTGGGGCTGTGGAAGGCAAGGTCGGACGTCACAGAGCGCTGTGGAGAGAATAAGATCGTGTCGCGGGGTGATTGATACGGTCTTTCCCGCACTCCTTGTCCATGGCCGACTTCATCCCAGACAGGACCATACCAGTCAAACGAAACGGAGCCATGAGATGGATGGCATAAGTGCCGCCGATGCATCTCTGGCAACGCTCCGCGGCGAGGTGATAGATATCGTCCTGGGAACGGTTTTCTTGACCGTTGGAGCGACAGCCTGCGTCATCGCCGGGCTCCGTTGGCGCAGGGGCGTTCGCATCCTGGTATGGTGGGGAATCTTCAGCGGGATGTACGGACTCCAAACCCTTGGGCAGACGCTCACCATTTTGACGGTTCTGCCGCACTCCCTCATGTCTGTCGCTCCCTATGTCAAGACGGCGGTCAGGTACCTGCTCCTGGTTTCTGCTTTGTTCGCCTGGCGAGAACTGACCCTGGGCAAACTCAGGCTTCTCATCCAACTGGAAATCTTCGTCGGGTCGGCAATTGCTCTGCTGGGTATTGGCACGTTCGTCCTCGGTGGCCCAGCCGACAAATGGATGTTCTACAACAACCTGCTCGCAGTTCTTGGCACGCCTGTCCTGTTAGCTGTCATGCTGGTTCCAAGGCTATCCAGGTTCCTCGTGATACCCAATCACCGCGTTCTGGCGGCTGGTGCGCTCATTTTTGCGTCGGAGGTGCTGTACACCAACCTGGGGACCGTCCTGCACTATCCCGCGCTGCCTTTGGTAGACTCGTTGGGCTTTGCCGTCTTTCTGTTTTCGCTGGGATACGTAGCTCTGGAGATGCTGTTTACGAACGAGCGCCGTCTGCTCTCCATCGAGACGGAACTGGAGACCGCCCGGCAGATACAGTCTTCAATTCTTCCCGAGTGTTCCCGAGCTTGAGAATCTGCGCATTGCGGCTTCTTACCTTCCCATGGCCGCCGTCGCGGGCGACTTCTACCAATTCGTCCGGACGGACAACAACCATCTGGGGATTCTTGTCGCAGACGTCTCCGGGCATGGCATCCCGGCCGCGCTCATTTCTTCGATGATCAAGGTGGCTATGCAGTCCGTGACCGGCCTTGCCGCTGATCCCGCGCAGCTGCTTGGCGGCTTGAATCGCATCCTCTCTGCCGAGTTGCGAGGCCAGCTCACTTCCGCCGCCTACCTGTGGCTGGATACAGAGAGCCACGCTGCACGGTATTCCGCAGCAGGACATCCCTCGTTGTTATGGTGGAAGGATGGGCGCGGTGAACTGCAACGCATCGAAAGCAACGGCCTACTGTTTGGAGTCGCGCAGGACTCTGAATATCCAGTGTGCAGTCTGACGGTTGAGCCTCGCGACCGCCTCCTGATTTATACCGACGGGCTGACAGAGCCCGAGAACGCTCGCGGCGAGTCGTTCGGTGATCAGCAACTCGAACAAGTGGTTCGCGACAACCGCTCACAGCCAGCTTCGGAGTTGCTGCAGCAACTGCTTTTCGCTCTCCGCAAGTGGCAGCCCGCGGCGGTCAGCCAGCAGGACGACATCACGATGATCGTCGTCGATGTTCTTAGCTGACCCCGCAGCTATTAAGGAATCGACCAAACAGTGATTCGAGTTTCTGACACCGGCGGACCAGGGAATTTTTGGCTAGGAAACCTTAGCTGCGAGCCCAGGTTCCCTTTCAATCCGCAGTTGGACGTAGTTCGGATGGTCTGGAGGTGCGCCGCCTCACTTCTGCGGCGAATCCGTCTTCTCCTCGGCGCGTTTGAGCGCAGCGTCGATCTCCGCCTGGATTCGCGGATACACCGCCTTCATGGTTTCCGCCGTGACGGCGGGCATCTCGTGGAGAAACTTCTGCCCGGGCGGAGAAGAGTAAAAAGCCGTGAGTGCGTCGATCTCGGATTTCGTGAAGTGCCCCTGGTAAACCGGGATCATATCGCTCAGCATTTCGTCCAGCGGAAAGTTCTTGATGAGATCTTCCGACTCGCGGTCCGAGCGCGCGAGTTCGGCTTCAGTGATGTCGGGACGCCGTTTCTTCAGCTGCTCACGGTTCAGGCTGCGCATCTGCGCGAACAATTGCTGCATCATCTGACTCATCTGCTCGCGGCTGGCCATAACGTCAAAGAGTTTCTTGACGTCTTCCTTGGAAGCTGCGTCGGGAGTGATTGAGACGGTGGTTTGCGCGGCGGCGCAGATAGACAAAACGAAAAGACAGATAGACAGGAATGACTTCAACCTCATTAAACGCTCCCTCCCAAGAATAGCCTTTCAGCCTCGGTAATTCAGCGCCTTGATCCCCAAAAACCTTGCCGCGCCACCCAGTTCTTCCTCAATCCGCAGCAACTGGTTGTACTTGGCAATGCGGTCGGTGCGCGAAGCCGAGCCGGTCTTGATCTGCCCCGCGCCCGTGGCGACGGCCAAATCCGCGATAAACGTATCTTCGGTTTCTCCGGAGCGATGGGAAATCACCGACGTATAGCCGTTGCGGCGGGCAAGATCAATCGCATCCAAAGTCTCGCTCACCGTGCCGATCTGATTTACCTTGATCAGAATCGAATTCGCGACGCCCTTGTCGATTCCCTCTTGCAGAAAGCTGATGTTGGTGACGAAAATATCGTCGCCTACCAGCTGAATCTTGCCGCCCAACTCTTTCGTCAGGCTCTGCCAGCCGTCCCAGTCTTCCTCGGACAATCCGTCTTCGAGCGACACGATGGGATAATCGTTCGCCCACTTGGCCCAGAAGCGCACCATATCGTCGGAACTCTTGGCCGACTTGTCGGACTTTTTGAAGACGTACTTGCCGTCCTGATAAAACTCGCTGGCGGCCGGGTCAAGCGCGATCGCGATTTCCTCTCCGGGCTTGTATCCCGCCTGCTGAATGGCTTCGAGGACAACCTCGATCGCTTCCACATTCGACTTCACCGACGGAGCGAAGCCGCCTTCGTCGCCGACTGCGGTGTTGTAGCCGCGCTTCTTCAGCACGCCCTTAAGCGTATGGAAAACTTCGACGCCCCAGCGCAAGGCCTCGGAAAACGAAGGTGCACCGACGGGCATCACCATGAATTCCTGAAAATCGACATTATTGTCGGCATGTGCTCCGCCGTTGAGGATGTTCATCATAGGCACGGGCAAAGTGTTCGCACCCGCCCCGCCCAGATATCGGTAGAGCGGAATTTTCAGCGAATCCGTCGCCGCCCGCGCCGCCGCCATCGACACCGCCAGAATCGCATTCGCGCCCAGACGGCCTTTATTCTCCGTGCCGTCCAGCTCGATCATCTTCTGGTCGAGGCCGCGCTGGTCGAAGGCGTCCCACCCACCGACCGCGTCCGCAATCTCGCTGTTCACGTTCTCCACAGCTTTGAGGACGCCTTTGCCCTGGAAACGGTTGTGGTCGTCGTCCCTGAGTTCCACAGCCTCGTGTTCGCCCGTAGACGCTCCGCTGGGCACGATGGCGCGACCGTGCGCACCGTCCATGAGCGAAACTTCGGCTTCTACGGTCGGGTTTCCCCGCGAGTCCAGCACCTGCCGAGCATGAATTTCCGCAATATTGCTCATAGAAAAGTCCTTAGGTTTCGATTCCGGAAGCTTCGCATTGATATCCGTATTAAAGGTAAGACGCCGTCCTGTCACATATCCGACGCCTGCGTACGTCTTGCTCATGATTAGGTCCGGAACTTTGGATTATATCGGATGGAGAGCGATCGTATTTGTGACCATCCACACACTGCGTGCGTCCACTTCCCGGCTTGGAACCACCATCCGGCCTCCAGAAAAGCGGCTTGATACTCGTTTGGTTGTCTTGGCTGGTTCCCCGCTCGCGACGCATGTTGTGCCGCATCTCTGCCTGGTCTAAAGTCAAGGACAACCATCGGGAACTCGAGGAGGCGCAATGAAGAAATGGATCGTTCTACCCTGCATCCTGCTGCTGGCGGGGATGCTCGCCGCGCAGACCAATCTGTCAGTGCCCGCGGGCACAGCAGTAATGGTCAAGCTGGAAACCACTCTGGCAACTTTCAGCAACAAGCCCGGCGACCCGTTCCTTGGACACGTAACCCAGCCCGTAGTGCTTGACGGCAAAACCTTAATCCCGGCGGGCGCCACGGTGGAAGGGCGCGTGACCAAGGTCAACGAACCGCGCCGCATCTCAGGCAAGCCGACGATCGGCATTTTGCCCGAGGCCGTGATTCTTCCCACCGGCGAGCGCTACTTCCTCGATGCCACGCTGGTCGATACCAACCTGGGTCGCGGCTCCGATGTCAACGAAGAAGGCCAGTTCAAGGGTTCAGGCCATGACCGCAAGGACCAGGTGGAAGTCGGCGGCGGCGCCGCTGGGGGAATGCTTATCGGCGGCCTGATCGGCGGAGGACCGGGCATCCTCATCGGAGGGGCGGTGGCCGGCACCGCAACCACGGTTCATTGGCTCAGCAAACACCGCTCAGCCATCCTGCCCTCCGGCACCGAGTTGACTCTGGAACTGAATCGCCCGCTGGTGCTGACCAACACGCCCGCCGGCGCGGGACAGTAGACGACAGTTCTCGTTGGAAGGGAGAACCGGAGCAAGGTTGCTCCGGTTTTTGTTTTAGTCTGCACTGCAAGAAAACCGGCCGGGTCTAGGCGCCCGACCGCAAATCTCCTTCACTCAGCAACAGCAGCTCAATCCATCCTTCCAGCGGCAGCGCATCCGTTGGCAACCCGCCATGCCATAGACTGAAGCGCAGGCGGAGTTTGCCGGCGGGTGCGACCCCCTGCACTGCAGGGCGGCCGCTCCTCGCACCGCTTTCTTTGTCTTGTGCTGGCATCGCCAACAGCCACGCCAGGGGCAAGCGGAACTCGAAGTTGCGTAGCAAAGCAACCTTCGCCGTCTCCGCGGGCGGCGGAACCAAAGCCGTCGACTCTTCCGCCCGTCCTTCGACCTTCCAACCTGTAAGTTTGCGCTCCCGCACTTTGGCCTCCAGTCGCAGCGCCCGCCGTGGACGCGCTTCACCGCTGGCCCATGTTTCCAGGTTCACTACCAGATCAAAATCCATCGCCGGAACCGAATCGGCAAAGTCCAGCCGCCCGTACACGAATGAGTTGTCGATTCCGGCATATACCGAGTCCAGTAGAAATTGCTTGCCATGCATGGCGCCGGCGCGTTGGTCGGAAGTGAACATAGCCGCGCCCATCCACTCGAAGTAGCGAATCATGTCTCCGGTGATCCGCGGATGAATGTAGGCCGTCTGTGGCGTGAACGCAGGACGCACCTCTCCGCCAGTGATGGGGTGGGCCAGATAATCCGGCGGGCTTGCGCCCAGCGCCTGATACACGTTGGAAAGGTGTTTGCGGTAAAGCTCGTCGAAATCACGGTCGTTGGCGGAGTGGTGCTCCGGCCCGTACCACCAGTTCCAGTCGCTGCCCTCAGCGATGAGCAGTTCCTCAAACGCCAGCTTGCGCTGAGCCTCGGCCGCGCGAGCCGCGTTCTGCGCGTAGAACTCGCGCGCATGGTACAGGTAGTCCCACGCGCGATTATCTTCCGGAGCTCCAATCCAGACATTGAAGTTCGCGTTGATCCAGGAGCCGGGAACCAGCGACGGCAGTTTCCCAAAGTTCCGATGGCGGGCAATCGCCTCCGAGATCGTCACTGCCTCCACACCCGGTTCACGCTGCAGGGCATCGTAGAACCGCCGCAAGAATTCCCGTCCGGACTTCGGATAGTATTCCCAGGCATTTTCGCCATCGAGAATCACAGAGACGACCGCGTCCTTTCCCTGGGCTAACAGAGGCTGTGCCGCGTCCTTGATGCTGCCGAGCAGATGCCGTGCAGCCTCCGCCGCAGGCATCCCGGAGTAGACAAAGCCGATCAGGTCGGAGAGGGTATGGTCGCGAAAAACCAGATGCATCGTGGTTTGGCCGTTTTCATAACGATGAATGTTGTAGAGCCGTTCGGCTAGAGGCGCGGGCAGTCGGCCATTGCCGTCGCGCGCGAAAAACACTCCGGTGCTGCGTCCGAGAACGCCTTCGTCAGTCGCCATCCACTGAATGCCCAGGCTGTGAGCGATCGCCAGCACCTCTTCCGATACGCTGCCTTCCGACGGCCACACCCCCTTGGGTCGCATACCGAAAACCTTTTCGTGAAGGGCAAGAGCTCGTACCAGTTGCTCACGCGTGTCTTCGGGATGACGGTAACGGTTCTGCGGCAGCGGCAGTCCGGGCGACGATGCCGCCCCTGCATTCGTATCGCACACCAGCGGGAGAATCGGGTGATAGAACGGCGTGGCCGAAATCTCGATCGATCCCTTCTTCGCGGCCTCGGTATGCGCCGGCAGAACCCTGCCCAGCAGTTCCCCCTCCCGCTCGATTACAAACTTCTGATCCTCCAGTGAATAGTGGTGCCCTTTCTTCACCAGAGCGGCGACATCCTTGTCTTCCAGGAAAAACTCGTCGAACCAGGCAACTTGCGAAAGTACCTGCAGGTCGGTGAAGTGCCGCGGCTGAAAATATTTTTCCGCACGCTCGGGGGAGTCGCCATGCTCGCGAAGGCGCTCTCGCAATTCCGCATAGCGGGGATAGCGGCCGATCAGGTTTGCCGGGTTGGCCTGAAACAGATACTGCAGGGCGAACTGCCGCTCTGGTTGCGTCAGATCATCTGCCGGCTTCGCGGCCACGTTCAGAAACGGATCCTGGGCCGTGCCCGCGACATAGTCCTGAATCTGCGTGATCAGCGACGGCACCAGGTTGAAGTTCTGATGAACATTGGGAAACTCATCCAGCAGCTTCACCATGCCGTAATAGTCCTTCAGCGCATGCATACGCACCCAGGGCAGGCGATATTCACCGGTAACCAAGTCCTTGTAGAAGGGCTGGTGCTGATGCCAGAGCAGAATCAAGCGGAGGGCTGGCATGGCTGGAAAATTCAGTCTAGCATGCGGATTCGACCCCACATGTGCACGAAAGGAGACGCCTTCTGACCCCTTGGTATATGGCTCTCGCCGCGCTTTGGGTGTCACAAAGCGATTCCCTTATACAAGGCCAAGCCCCTCTTCCGGTACACTAGAAGCTCCGGAAATGCCCGAAACCACCACATCCGCCGCGACTGGCTCTGACCGCCTGTCCCTGCTCACCGACCAAGATCTCTACCTGTACAACGAGGGTAGCCACTACCGGATCTACGACAAGATGGGTGCGCATCTGGTCTCGCGCGACGGCCAGGCGGGCGTGATCTTCAGCGTGTGGGCGCCAAACGCGCGCGAGGTTTCGGTAATCGGCAGCTTCAATAATTGGCATCCCCGCTCTCATCATCTCGAGCCGCGCGGCGGTTCCGGCATCTGGGAAGGCTTCATTCCGGGCGCAACGCGCGGCACCCTCTACAAATTTCACATCGAATCGCAGCGTCATGGCTACCGTGTCGACAAGGCCGACCCGGTTGGCCTGCTGCACGAAAAGCCTCCACGCACTGCTTCAGTGGTGTGGGACCTGAACCATGAATGGGGCGATCGCGAGTGGATGGAGAAGCGCGGCGGCCGCAATTCCCTGCGCGCGCCCCAAGCCATTTATGAGGTGCATCTGGGTTCCTGGATGCGCGTCCCTGAGGAGCACAACCGTCCGCTCACTTATCGCGAGGCTGCTCCCCGGTTGGCCGAGTACGTCGGCAACATGGGCTTTACCCATGTCGAATTCCTGCCCTTGATGGAGCATCCTTTCTACGGCTCATGGGGATATCAAACTACGGGGTACTTTGCCCCCACCTCCCGCTACGGCACGCCGCAGGACTTCATGTACCTGGTCGATTACCTGCACCAGCACGGCATCGGCGTGATCCTCGATTGGGTGCCCTCGCACTTCCCTTCCGACGCGCACGGCCTCGCCTACTTCGACGGCACACACCTCTACGAACACGCCGATTCGCGCCAGGGCTTCCATCCCGACTGGAAGACGCACATCTTCAACTACGGGCGCTCCGAAGTCCGCAGCTTCCTGATGTCGAGCGCCATGTTCTGGCTCGACAAGTATCACGTCGACGGCTTACGGGTGGATGCGGTCGCTTCCATGCTCTACCTGGACTATTCCCGCAAACAGGGTGAGTGGATTCCCAACAAGTACGGCGGCCGCGAAAACCTTGACGCCATCGAATTTCTTCGCCGCTTCAACCAGGAAGTGTACAAAGAGCATCCCGACGTTCAGACCATGGCGGAAGAATCCACTTCCTGGCCCATGGTTTCCAAGCCCGTCTACGTCGGAGGCCTGGGCTTCGGCATGAAATGGGATATGGGATGGATGCACGACACGCTCAAGTATTTCCAGAACGATCCCATTCACCGCAAATACCAACACAATCTGCTTACCTTCCGCATGATCTACTCGTTTTACGAAAACTTCGTGCTACCGCTCTCGCACGATGAGGTGGTGCACGGCAAAGGGTCGCTGATCGGCAAAATGCCCGGGGATGAGTGGCACCGCTTTGCCAATCTCCGGCTGCTGTTCGGCTACATGTACGCCCAGCCGGGAAAGAAGCTGATGTTCATGGGCGACGAGTTCGGCCAGGTGCGCGAGTGGACTCATGACTCGAGCCTGGAGTGGCACGTCCTGCAGTATCCAGTCCACCGCGGCGTGCAGGCCTGGATGGAGCAGTTGAACCGGCTCTACCGCAGCGAGCCCGCCATGCACGTGCTGGATACCAATCCCGCGGGCTTCGAGTGGGTGGATTGCAACGACAACGCCACCAGCACGATTTCCCTGTTGCGCAAGAGCGAGCACGCGCAAGACACCGTTCTAGGAGTATTCAACTTCACGCCCGTGGCCCGCACCGGATACCGCATTGGCGTCCCCCACGGCGGCTACTGGCGCGAATTGCTGAACAGCGATGCCTGGGATTACGGCGGCACCGGGGTCGGCAACCTCGGCGGCGTCCACGCCGAAGCCGAACCTACCCACGGCCGACCCTATTCGCTGAAACTTACGCTGCCTCCGCTGGCCGCATTGTTTCTCAAAGCCGGATAAAGCAGGTGTGAGATTTTCTCTGCGCCGTCTGCGAGCCGTCCTCAGCGATCCCTACGATTTGTTTTTGAGTGGAAAATGCGCGCAGTAACGTGGAAGAGCGGCGCTTCAGCGCCGCGAACAGCACCGCATCAGTTTGGGCTTTAGCCCTGGCGGTACTTCGTGGCAACGGAGTTCCCCGATGAAAAACAACCTGCTCGCGGGCGCGTTCTTCGCGTTGGCGCTATCCACCGCGAGCACAGAATCTCGAGATCGCAGAGGTCGCGCAGAAAGGCCGCAGAGCGCGCCGAGAAACCCGGCAGAGGGCAACTTCGGACACTGCCCGTCACGCTGGTCTGACCGCGACCTGAACCAACGCCCCCAATCTGTGGCATGATGGAAACATGAAGAAACAGGCGTCGGACCAACAATCCCATGATCGCCGCTACCAGGAACGGAAACGGGCCGCAGCGGCGAAGAAATCCGCCAAGAAAACCACGACCGGAACCACCGCCCCAGTTGCCGAATCTCAAGTCGCACCCCTGAGCCGCTCTTCGAGTTAGATGTTCCCGAGTTAGACCGCCCCGAGTTCAGCGGGCCGGCCACCCCATGCTATTCTCGCTTTAGCGCGTCGCCATGCGGATTCTCACCCGCTATACTCTGCGCGAAGTGGCCTCGCACGCCGTGATCGGCGCGGCGATCTTCACCTTTGTCCTGTTCACGCGCGACCTGGGGCGCATCCTCGAACTGGTGGTCCGCGCCAGCGCGCCCTTACCCAGTGTTGCCCAGATTTTTCTGTACACCGTGCCGCTCGCCCTCACTTACACCATCCCGATGAGCGTGCTGGTCGGCATTCTGATCGGGCTAAGCCGCCTCGCCGCCGACAGCGAAATCACCGCCATGCGCGCCAGCGGAATGGGTGTGTGGACCTTCTTGCGCATGGTCTCAATTTTTGTGATCGCCGCCTGGGTGCTGGCATTGGCCAACGGGCTGTATCTGGCGCCCTGGTCGCAAGCCTCGCTGACCCGTTTGGAGGATCAACTCAAAGGCTCGCAGGCTTCCTTCGAAGTCCAGCCGCGCGTGTTCTACGAAGGCTTCCCCAAACTCGTGCTCTACGTCCAGGACGTGCACAGCGCGCAGGGCGCGGCCGTGTGGAAGGGCGTGTTTCTGGCCGACATCACTGATGCCGCGAATCCCACTGTCACGTTGGCCCATGAAGGCATTCTGGTGGCTGAAGGTCAGGACCGGTTGCATCTGCATCTGACCGACGGTTCGACCCATGAATCCGATCCCAAACTGGCAGATCATTACCAGATCTCCACCTTCCAGGAGACGGACATTCCCATCGAACTGGCCTCCAGCGAGAATAAAGGTGGGGAAGCGATTCCTGTAAGCGTTTTAGGAACGTGGGATTTGCGCAATCATGCCCGGCAAGTCGATCCTGTCTCTGCGCGCTGGTATCTCATCGAGTTTCACCGCCGCTTTGCCCTGCCCACCGCCTGCCTGGTGCTCGCGCTGGTGGGCATTCCCCTCGGTCTCTCGTCAAAAAAGAGTGGCAAATCCGGCGGATTCGTTCTCACCATCCTGCTCGTGTTCACGTACTACGTCGTTTCTCTGGTGGGAATTTCGCTGGCGCGCCAGGGCCATGTCACTCCTGCGCTGGGAGCCTGGCTGGCGAACATCGTGTTCTTTGCCGGGGGAGTGTTTTTGCTCTGGCGGGCGGAACGCCGTCCGTTTGAGCTGACTTCCCTGCGCCTGGCCTGGAAGCGCGCCGACCTCCGTCAGAATGGCCAGGGGCGGCTGCTGGGCCGCGGACGCAAAGAAACCGCCTTCGAGCGAGCCGCCTCGCGCCGACGCGTCTTCAGCGCCAGCTTCCCCACGCTCCTCGATGACTGCGTCTTGCGCGATTTCTTTCTCTATCTCGGCCTCATCCTGGCCACCATTTTGGTTCTGGTGCTGGTGTTCACGCTCTTCGAGTTGCTGGGCGACATTATGCGCAACCAGACGCCGGCCATCGTGGTCGCCGAGTATTTGCTCAATGTCACGCCGTATCTTCTCTACAACTCGGCCTACATCATTGTGCTGCTGGCCGTGCTGATCACGTTTGGTCTGATGAGCCGGTCGAACGAGATCACGGCCATCAAGGCTACGGGAACCAGCATCTATCGCGTCGTCACCCCGGTGCTGGTTGCCTCGGCTCTGCTGGCCGCAGGATTGTTCTTCGCCGACCAGTTTTATCTGCCCCATGCCAACAAACGCCAGGAAGCACTCCACAACCAGATCAAGGGGAGGCCGGCGCAAACCTACCTGCGTCCCGACCGCAAATGGATTTTCGGACAGAACAACGACATCTACTATTACCAGTTCTTCGATCCCGACCGCGATCAGTTCGCCAACATCACCGTGTTTCATCTCGACCCCGCGCGTTTTGTCATCACCCAGCGCATTCACGCCGATCGCGCGCACTGGGCCGACAATCTGGGCCGCTGGGTTTATGAACAAGGCTGGCAACGCGCGCTGAATGGCGCCGCCATCGGCGACTATCACACGTTCGACGTATCTACGTTCCCTGAGCTCAGCGAGGCGCCGTCCTATTTCAAGAAGGAAGTAAAGCAGTACTCCGAGATGAACTACGAGGAGCTGCACCGCTACATTCGCGACCTCCAGCAAAGCGGTTTCGACGTAGTTCGCCTGCGCGTGCAGTTGCACAGGAAGCTTTCCTATCCCCTGATTACGCTGATCATGGCTGTGCTGGCTGTCCCGTTTTCGCTTTCCTCGGCGAAAAAGGGCGCCGTCACGGGTGTGGCAGTCGCGGTGGGAATTGCCGTGGTTTACACAGTGGTGTCGCGGGTATTCGAATCCATGGGCGATCTCAGCCAGTTGCCGCCGGCGCTCGCAGCGTGGTCTCCCGATCTCATCTTTTCTCTGATCGGCGGATATTTGATTTTGAAAGTGCCGACATAGCGTGGAAAGCTGTTTGCTGAGATACTCGGGCAGAACACCTCAGGGCCTAAAGCCCGCACTCAACTGAAAGCCTTATCGCAGCGCTAGAAGCGCTGCGCCACCAAACATTCATGGTCTTTCAGCAGACCAGAGGCGGGTTTCTCATCGCACGACGAGGTTGAGCAGCTTGCCGGGCACAAAAATCTTCTTGACGATTTCCTTGCCGCCGATAGCGGTGCGTACTTTTTCGTCGGCGAGCGCGCGTTCGAGGACGAAATCCTCTGTGGCATCGGCCGGCACGACGACGCGGCCGCGCAGTTTGCCGTTGACCTGCACGGGAATCTCGACCTCTTCTTCTTTCGCAAGCGCGGCATCGTATCTGGGCCACGGCGCCTTGAGCAGGCTTCCCTTTTCACCGAGCATTTCCCAGAGCTCGTGCGCAACATAAGGAGCAAAGGGGGCCAGCAAGAGCACCGCCTTGCGCTGCACATCCGCCAAGAGCGCTACCGGGATTGCATTCTGAGCCATGGCGTCTTCGGCTGCGTACAGGACATTCATCAACTCCATGATGGCCGAGATGCACGTGTTGAAGTGCCAGCGTCCCTGAAAGTCGTCACTGACGCGCTTGATCGTCTGATGCAGCTTGCGCTGAATCGCCCGCGCTTCCGGCGGCAGGTCAGCAGGGACGGGCTTGCGCCAATCCGGGTGATCCGGCTGCGCATTACGTACCACAAACCGGTAGACGCGCCCCAGGAACTTCCGTATGCCTTCAATTCCGGAATCCTGCCAATCCAGGTCGCGGTCAGGCGGCGCGGCGAACAAGCTGTAGAGGCGGGCGGCGTCGGCGCCGTAACGGGCGACCATCTCATCGGGGGAAACTACGTTGCCGAGGCTTTTCGACATCTTGGCGCCGTCTTTGATCACCATGCCTTGTGTGAACAAACGCTCGACGGGCTCATCGTTGGTGATCAAACCCATGTCGCGCATGAATTTTGTCCAGAAGCGCGAGTAGATCAAGTGCAAAATCGCATGCTCGACGCCGCCAATGTACTGGTCGATCGGAAACCAATATTGTGCGGTCTTCGGATCGAACGGCGCGCGGTCGTTGCGCGCGTCGGTGTAGCGATAGAAATACCAGGACGAGTCGACGAACGTGTCCATGGTATCGGTCTCGCGGCGGGCCGGGCCACCGCACGTTGGACAGGTCGCGTTGACGAACTCGGGAACTTTACCCAAAGGAGAGCCGCCGGCCAGCGTGATGTCAACGTTCTCCGGCAAAATCACCGGCAAATCTTTTTCAGGCACGGGGACAATGCCGTCCTTATCGCAGTACAACATAGGAATCGGCGTGCCCCAGTAACGCTGGCGCGAGATTCCCCAGTCCTTCAGACGATAGGTGATCGCAGCCTTCCCGAAACCCCTCTTCTCGGCGTCTGCCGACATCTCCTTGATGGCCTCGTCGCACCCGAGCCCGCTATACGGCCCGGAGTTAATCAGGGTCCCGTCGTGAGTGGTGAAGGGGAGCGCGGGCTCGCACATCGTTTCCTCAGGATCGTCGGCGCGCGGCAGGATCACCAAGCGAATCTCGAGCTTGTATTTCTTGGCAAACTCGTAATCGCGCTCGTCATGCGCGGGCACGCTCATGATGGCGCCAGTGCCGTAGTCCATCAGGATGTAGTTTGCCACCCAGATGGGCACCTTCTCGCCGTTGTAAGGATTGATCGCATAGCGGCCGGTGTTGACGCCGTGCTTTTCGATCTCGCCAATATCTCCGGTTTCTTTGGCTTTGCGCTGCTCGGCGATCAACTGATCGACTTTCGCGCGCAAGTCGGCGTTCGCCGCCGCGAGATCGGCGACGATGGGATGCTCCGGAGCAAGTTGCACGGAAGTGGCGCCGAAGATCGTATCCACGCGCGTGGTAAAGACACTGATGGTCGCGCCTCCGGGGCCGAAACCGCGATGATTTTCTGCATAGTCGAGCTTGAAATCGACCAGCGTGCCTTCGCTGCGGCCGATCCAGTTGCGCTGCATGATGCGCACTTTCTCCGGCCAGCCGCCCAGCTTCTCGAGGTCGCGCAGCAGTTCGTCGGCGTATTTCGTGATGCGCAGGAACCACTGCTCCAGTTCCCGCTGCTCGACGGGCGTATCCTCGTGCCGCCAGCAGCAGCCGTTCACCACCTGTTCGTTAGCCAGCACGGTGCAGCACTTCGGACACCAGTTGACTTTGCTTTTCTTGCGATAGGCCAGGCCCTTCTCGTAAAGCTTGAGAAAGAACCACTGGTTCCAACGGTAATATTCGGGAAAGCAGGTGGTAACCTCGCGCGACCAGTCGTAGGCGAAGCCGAGGCGCTTCATCTGCGCCTTCATGTTGGCGATGTTGCGCAGAGTCCACTCGCGCGGCGGCACGTTGGCGGAGATGGCCGCGTTCTCCGCCGGCAAGCCGAACGAATCCCAGCCCATAGGATGGAGCACGTTGTAGCCATTCATCCACACATAACGGGCGAGCGCGTCGCCAATGGAATAGTTGCGCACGTGTCCAATGTGCAGTGCGCCCGACGGATAGGGCAACATCTCGAGCACGTAGTATTTCTTTCTGGCGGGGCTCGACGGGTCGGAGATGGGATCAGCAGCGTAGAGCGACGCGTCCTGCTGCCAGCGCTCGGACCACTTGGTTTCGATGCGCTGGGCGTCGTAGCGCTCGTCGTTAGGACGGCCATTGATGCCGGCGCGGCCATTGTTGGTCGCGGTGGCGGTTTCCGACTTTTCTTGCGAAGGCATAGGAGAGATGGCCCGTCGATGAATAAGCCCTGATTTTACAACGAGTGCCTCGCGTAGCAGGGCAGTATTGCCAAGCGAACGTCAGCGATACACGTCCTTGCGATGCCCGACTTCGAGCACCAGCACTGTAATTTTTTCATCCTGGATGTGGCAGATCAGGCGATAGTCGCCGACACGGTAGCGCCAGAGTCCGCGCTTCTCGCCTTGCAGAGCCCTTCCCCATTGCCGCGGATTGTCGGCAGGGCTCAACCGCTCGACCAGGAAGCGCAGTATGGCCTTCTGTGTCTGGCGGTCTAGCTTTGTGATCTGCCTTTCGGCAGTGCGGGTGATTTTAATTCGCCAAGTCTTCACGGACCCGGCCTTTACTGATCTAGGCCGAGCCGCCGTTCCAGCTCTTCCAACGTAATGGAAGGCTCACGGCGCTCCAAGGCGGCGATGCCCTTTAAATAATCCTCGCGGTCTTCCAGATACTGCCGGATGGCCTCCCGGGCATAGTGGCTCTTGCTCCGGCCGGTCTCTTTGGCAAGGGATTCCAGCTTTTCTTCGAGTTCGGGTTCGAGGCGAATACCGAGCATTTGTTTAACATGTTTAACATAACAGATTTGCAAAACCGGAGCAAGGCTGTCGGACCATTCTCCGCCTGATCGAGTCCACGAGATCGGGGGTAACGCTTCAGCGCTTCACTTCGGACAACTGCCGGAACTCGTCGGCGGTCAACCGCAACGAAGCGGCTCCCAGATTCTCTTCGAGATGCTCCGCCGAAGACGTGCCAGGAATCGGCAGCATGATGGGCGAACGCTGTAACAGCCACGCCAGCGCTACCTGGAATGGCTGGGCCTGATGTGCCCGGGCAATCTTGCTGAGAGTCTGGTGCGCTGCCTTGCCTGCGGCCAGCGGGAACCATGGGATAAACGCGATGCCGTGCTGTTCACAATAATCGACAACCGAATCCCATTCGCGATCGGCAAAGCTGTAGCGATTTTGCACCGAAGCGATCGGCACGATCTTTTGCGCCCGCTCGACATGCTCCCGTGTCACGTTGGAAAGGGCGACCAGCCGGATCTTGCCCTGAGCGCGCAGCTCGGCCAGCGTCCCCACCGAGTCGTCAAAGGGAGTCACCGGATCCGGCGCGTGCAGTTGGTATACATCAATGCGGTCTAGGCGCAGTCTCTTCAAGCTGCCCTCGATCGCGCTGCGCAGGTGTTCGGGGCTGGCGTCGTGGGTCCACTGGTTGGGCCCAGGACGATTCCATCCGCCCTTGGTTGCAATGACTAAGTCCTGCGGGTAGGGGAACAATGCTTCGGCAATGAGTTCCTCGCTGATATTGGGGCCGTAGGAATCGGCGGTATCGATGAAGTTGACGCCGAGCTCGACGGCGCGACGCAAAACCGCCAGTGCCCCGGCGCGGTCCTTGGGCGGACCCCAAATGCCTTCGCCGGTGATGCGCATGGCGCCAAAACCTAAACGATTGATGGTGAGTTCACCGCCAAGAGTGACAGTTCCGCTAAGACTTGCTGATAAATTTTGCAGCTGGGCGTTCATCGGGCCTCCTTGAAACCTGTGTGGTTATGAAATCGGATCAGACTCCACCATGCGAAGTTGAGTAATTGCTTCTTTCGGCGGAGGATCCCATCCGGCTTTCAGTAGTAGATGAGGGGTGCTGGACGGCGATTCAGAAATCGGGTTGTGGATTGCTCTGCCCTAAACAAGGCGATAAACTCATTGACTCGGCCCCATGGGCGGCTGTCCCCACATGAGCAGTTAAAGGCGGAATCATGTTAGTGGTCATGAAGGCGCACGCCAGCGAACAAGACGTGCGCGCAGTTTGCGAAAAGATCGAGAAGCTAGGCTATCGCGCGCACGCCATGCCGGGCGCGCAGCGCACCGCCATCGGCATCACCGGCAACAAGGGCGAAGTGGAGCAGGGCACGCTGGAAGAAATGCCGGGCGTGCAGGAAGTCATCAAAGTCTCGAAGCCTTACAAGCTGGTCAGCCGCGATATCAAAGAGGACAACACGGTTATCCGTTTTCCCGGGACGGCGGCCACCATTGGCGGCCAGGGGCTGGCGATCGTCGCCGGGCCATGTGCCGTCGAGAGCCGCGAGCAAGCCTTTACCGTAGCTGAGCGTGTGCACCGCGCTGGAGCGCAGTTTTTTCGCGGCGGCGCTTACAAGCCGCGCACATCTCCGTATTCTTTTCAGGGACTGGGCGAGGAAGGCCTGCGCATCATGGCTGATATCCGGGATAAGTATGGCATGAAGATTATTACAGAAGCCATTGATAACGAATCACTTGATCTGGTCGAAGAGTATGCCGACGTGATCCAGATCGGGGCCCGCAACATGCAGAATTTCTCGTTGCTGAAGCGCGCCGGACGGGCCAAAAAGCCGGTGCTGTTGAAGCGCGGCATGTCGGCAACCCTCGAAGAATTCCTGATGGCTGCCGAGTACATTCTGAGCGAGGGCAACTACAACGTCGCCCTGTGCGAGCGCGGCGTGCGCACGTTTGCCGACCACACCCGCAACACTCTCGACCTGAGCCTGGTTCCGGCGGTGCAGCGGCTGAGTCATCTGCCGATTTTTGTCGATCCCAGCCACGGCACGGGCAAGCGCAATAAAGTCACGCCACTGTCACGCGCGGCGGTGGCTGTGGGCGCGGATGGATTGATGGTGGAAGTGCATCCCAAGCCCGACGAGGCGCTGTCGGACGGTCCGCAGTCGCTCTTCCCCGATCAGTTCGATGAGCTGATGGTGCAAGTGCGCCAGATCGCAGCAGTTGTAGGAAGGACCGTGCCGGCGATTGGGATGAGAGAACCGGTGGAAGTCAGCAAATAGGTCGGTGGAAGTTACAGTCGAGCCTCGATCGCATTATTTACAAATGCCGACCAGCAAAACAAAAATGCTGGATCCCCCTCCCCGTTGTGAAAAGAACTGTAAAGTTTGTGGCTATTTCTTCGCAATTGAGCCAAGCTAGGCCTTCCTCGCTGGGAGCGGGGGCGTACTGATTTCATACCTTCGGATCACCGTCAAAGCGCAGCGCCTGAAGGCGTGATTGATGGTGAATTCCTTGCGTGTATGCCTGAAGGCATACCCTGATACGAATCTTGATTTTTTCTAGCCTGCTTCCGCAGATTGTTGGGTTTGCTTTCTGGAGATCTGGCCCATGTTTTGGAATACGCTTCGGAACATGTTTCGCAGAGGGACCGGCATTTCTGCTGTACAGATCGCCGTTTTGGCAGCGGCGCTGCTGGCGTATCCGTGCGCAACGCTCGCGCAGCACGGCGGCGGTGGAGGTGGGGGCGGCACGGGCGGCGGGATGAACGGAGGGGGCAGAGCCAGCGGAGTGGATGTCAAGGACGACTTGAAGGACTTTCACGCCGCCCTGGCCGTGCAAGCCACCAGCCAACAGATTCTCCAGTACGACTCCATGTTGAAGAGCACGGCGGCCGCGGGAACAGAACTACAAGCCTTTTTGGCGCAACTGGAAAAGAAAGACAGCGCTCCCGCACTTGCCGGTCGCGGAACGACTCTGGAGCAGGAGCTCGAAAAAGCCCTCACGGAAAACAGGAAATTTCTCGACGGCCTATCCGGCCCTCAAAAATCCGGCTTGCGAGACCTCATCAGGAAGCTGATGAGGACAGATTCGGACTTGACGCAACAGGCCAAAGCCCTGAATCAACAGGTTGGAGATGCCAAGGCGGTAGCTCAACAGGCAGCCAGTTCCGCGCAAAATCTGGGGCACGCGTTCACCAGTTTCCAGAGCCAACAACTCGCCCTGGGAGAACAAATGGGGATCCAGGATCCCAACCAGATCCAGGACGTCATTTTCAACCTTCCGCTGGTGAGGAGCTTGGTGAACTTCGGGAATCAGCCCATCGCCATCACCACATCTCGAGTGATTTCCAAAGGCGTGGCGGAGGGTGGTCAGAATACGTTCACCCTGGAGTTGACCGCCGACATGTCGGAGCTGCAACAGAACATGACTCAGGTTCTGCGCACCCAACTCGACAAATCGGACCGGTGTGGGGAGCGGATTGCCATTCAGGACGCGACTCTCACCCCATTGTCGTCAGCTGCGTTGGTGGTTGCTCAGTTGCATTTTGAACGTTGGGCATGCTTTGGCAGGGAAACAACGAACGAACTGGTGGAAGGCAACGGCGCCATCGAGGTGAAGTTGACACCGGCGGTTGCAGAAGACGGCACGCTGCGACTTGTGCCCGAGATCAGGCGCATTGATGCACAAGGATTGGTCGGCGAGTTGCTGCGCTCGGGTTCTCTGGGAGAGCTGTTGCGCGACAAAATCTCGGAGGCGCTGCTTTCTACAGTGCGCCAGGCTGGGGACTTCAAAGCGATGCTTCCTCCCTCGGCACAGGGCTATGCCTCCCTCCGCCATGCGGAATTTCAGGGTACTGGCCTGGGGAAGTTGATAGTCGTGTTGGATGGCGAGATCCGGGTTTCCAACGACAAGGCAACTTCATTGACCAGCGAATTGAAGGAGCGATCGTCGTCCCAGGAAAACATGCCGGGGACCATGCCACGGTAGGACTGGCCATGGCGAACAACTCCGATCTAGAGACTCAGCACCTAAAGGCGCGCTCATAATGCCGCTCTTACGGCATGCCTGAAGGCACGCCCTGATACGAGTCTCATCCACGCCACGAGCTGCCACGCTGCCTCTCTGGTAATCTTGCTTCTTTCAGAAAGTAGCCGTCATCTTGCGAAAGATCCTCTTCATCATTGTCCTGATCCCCGTCCTGGGTGGGATTGCCTGGTGGTACTTCCGCGAGCAGGTCCTCCCCAACTACGGACCGGCCTATCGCGAATATGCCTACGTCAGCAACGGCAAGAGCAACACGGTCAGCGTGATTGACCTGCGCACGTTTGAGTTGGCGAAGACCATCCCCGTGGGCACGGAGCCGACCGGTATCGCGGCGAACAGCAAGAAGAATGAAATCTATGTGGTGAACGCGGGGTCCAGCAACGTCAGCGTAATTGACGCCGAAAAGAACGCAGTCGTGGCCACAATCGGCGTACACGGACGGCCGTATTTCATCGACGTTTCCGAAGACGGCCAGCGCGGCTACGTCGCCAACTCCGGCTCGGCCAATGTCTCGGTCATCGATCTCGAAAAACGCGCGGTCATCGGGAACGTGCGCGTCGGCGCGTCTCCGGGGATGGCTCGCGTTTCGCCTGACGGCGCTACCGTGGTAGTAAGCAATCGCGGCGACAACACAGTTTCCATCATCGACGCCCGGCAACTGCTGGTGCGGGCGACGCTGCCGGTTTGCCAGCAGCCCGAAGACATTGCCATCCTGCCCGATTCCAGGAAAGCCTTTGTTGCCTGCTCGGGATCATCGCAGGTCGCGTCCATTCTCTTGAAAAACGATGCTTTGCCACACGTCGATTCGAGCTCCGATTCGAACAGCGACCGCGTGCTGGCGCTGCTCGACGTGGGCCGCACGCCCGTAAGCCTCGTGCTGAAACCTGATGGCGGTGAGCTGATCGTCTGCGACTTCGATTCCGACAGCATTTCCATCGTCGAAACCGGTAACAACGAAGTAGGCAGCAGCGCGCTGATCGGGCAGCATCCGGCGCGGGGCGTGGTCACGCTCGACAATTCGCGGCTTTACGTCAGCAACTTCGGTTCGAATAGCGTGGCCGTGTTCGACATCGACATGGGCAAGCGTATCGCCACCATGCCCGTGGGCAGCCATCCCGACGCGCTCGCCCTATCAAAGGATCAGAAGTATCTGCTGGTGCTCGACACGCAGTCTGGGGACGTAACGGTGATTCAGAAGCGCACTCCGCGGAAGCTGGAGCCGACCGAATATTCACTGCTGACCATGATTCCCGTCGGGGTGCAGCCGAATGGGATCGTGGTGAAGTCGTTTGTCATGGGTAAACCAGCAAAGAAATAGGAGTTCGACGGGGGGAAATCGCCCAGACGCTGCGGGGAAAAGCGCGGCGCTCTTCCCGAAGAATGGTCAACCCTCGCGCGCGAGCCCAGTAAGTCATTGAATCAAATACATTCCTACGTGGTTCTAGTGCTGGCCCGATTGGCATGCGGCGTGCTTTTCTCATAGTTTGATTCCACGGCAGGTGTACGGACGAAGGCGCACACCGCGCGGACGCCGAAACTAAGGAGCGTTAATCCATGCCTGAGACCGAAAAAGCATCCACCACGGAAACCTGGAGCAGTGTTCAGGCCTATACGCTCGCGGTGATTTGCTTGCTGCTAGGAGTGGCGGGCGGATGGCTGTTCCGCGGATCGCAATCTCCAGCGACCGCCGCACCGGCTGAAACCGTGAGCGCCGCGGCTCCTGCTGGAATGAAGTCAGCGAATGGCACGCAGCCGACACCCGAGCAGATGAAGAAAATGGCCGACATGCAGGCCGCGCCGTTGCTCGAAAAGCTCAAGGGCGACCCGAACAATCTGGAGTTGCTGGTAAGCGCCGGCAACTTTTATTACGACACCCAGATCTATCCAACGGCGATCGAATACTATCAGCGGGCGCTCCAGATCAAGCCTGCGGATGCCGCCGTCCGCACCGATATGGCCACCGCATATTGGTACCTGGGCAATGCGGACACCGCCATCGACGAGTTCAACAAAGCCCTCTCCTACGAACCCAACAAGGCGAACACGCTATTCAACCTGGGCATCGTAGAGTGGCAGGGCAAAATGGACATCGACGGCGCGGTAGCGGTTTGGCAGAAGCTGCTCAAGACCAATCCCAATTATGAGGGGAAGGACAAGGTCGAGCAGATGATCGCACAAGCCAGAAAGCACGCCGGTGTGAAGCCGGGAACGCCGGCCCAGCCGCTGGCGCAGTAGTGGGGTGAGCAAGAAACCCGGTTTGGGTCAACCAGTTTTCTCCGGTTAGAAGATTCTCACCAACCAGCGGCTGCACTTGGCAACTTGCAGGCCGCTGCGCGAGGCGGGAATGACCAGAGTAACGGCCGGCGCGTAGGTACGGCCTAAAGTTTCGCACCAAAGGTGCGATATTGTCCCGTGTGGACAGACTTTTCACCAGCCGGCTCGTGCCGCCGGCGATCCTCTTAATCCTCGTTTGCGGAGGATTTGCTCGCGGGGCTGCCGGTGATACTTCCGACGTCACCCTCCGCACCAGCGTCGCCGAGGTGCGTCTGACGTTTTCCGCGACCGATCAGAACCATCACGGCATCGCCACCTTGCTTCCCGGCGATCTCGCCGTCGTTGACAAAGACATTGTCGTCCGGAATTTTCGCAGCTTTCATCGCGCCGAGTTCACGCGGCTTGACGTCGCTTTGCTGGTCGACACTAGCAGCTCCATCACCCCGAAATACCGTCAGGAGATCACGCAGGTCGCGCAGTTGCTCTCCCAATCCGGCGGAGTTCCCGACGATGCCCTCTCCATTGTCTCCTTTCACGGTGAGAAACCCGCGCTGGTGTGCGCTGGAGATTGCCGCGCTTCGCACGCAGCCGACCAGCTTCCCGCCATGCCGGCTGGCGGCCTGACTCCGTTGTTCGACAGCGTCGTATACGCGTCCGGCTTTCTCCAGCAACACGCCGATCCTCATGCCAGAAAGATCCTCATTCTGCTTTCCGATGGAGAAGACACCATCAGCATGCACTCTGCCGTGGATGCGCTGAACGCAGTGATCGCCAGTGAAGTCCAGATTTACACCGTGAGCCTGGGCGCCCCCCGGCAACCTTCGCCAGGGGACACTCTGCTTCACCGCCTGGCGGACGCCACGGGGGGCCAAGCTCTCACGCTGCAGCAGGGCGCCGCCGCGGTTCTTGATGCAATCCTTGAAGATTTCAATGCAACTTACACCGTGACTTACAAGCTGCCAACTCACGCGGCCGGATTCCACGGGGTCCGCGTTCTTCCCACACACGATCTGAAACTAAAATTCCGCTGCCGAAGCGGTTACTACTATCCGGGCGATGCTCGCTAATTGGGGGCCTATGAAACGCATATTCTTGTTGGTTTTCCTACTCTCGACTCTATCGGCACCTTTGGCGGCACAAAATGGCGAACGACAGAAAGGCACGGTCATCCGCATGCGTATGACCGACTGCATGCCTCAGCACCACTTCATAGCAACCATGTCAGGAGGTACCGGGATCGAGACCGGCCTCCAATGCCCGGAATACGTGCTGATGAGCGATAAGGTGGTATACGCGATCTCAGGCAAGACTTCCAATCAACTCCTGCCTTTGGCTGAGGTGACGAGGTTCCGACTGCAGAATGGAGAAATCCTGATTCGGATCGACGATGAGCGCAAGGAATCACGCTTCCGAGTCAAAGCCATGATCCTGCGATCAGATTGGGAACGGCAACACATGGCCGAAGAAGAAATGCCGGTGGTAGGCCACGCACAGGATGCGGAGCCGGCCGCTGTCAATCAGAGATGACCCCAATGATGATGGCTGTTTTGTTGGCGAAACCGGAGTGTCTCACCACCCCACCCGCCATACAAAGTACCCAGTGAAAAGGTACAAGTTCCACACAGCGGACAGAACAAGCACGGCCTTGAACCCCACCGTCAGGTCCCCTCGCTGCTGACGATAGTTACGCAGCAACAAGTAGTACAGGAAGGGCAGGAAATCCAATGAGTACCGGTAACCAAATTGACGGTAGCCGATGCCATAGTACAGCAGGATCGGAACGGCAATCACAAAACTGGTCAGCAGCAGTAATAGGCTCGTGTCATCGCGGTGCCGAAGGCCAAACAGATAAAGGAACAGCGGGGATGTGACCCAGAGACTCATTCCCCACGGATTGGCGACAACATAAGGGAATGCCAGGACTGTGGATACGTCGTCGCGTCGAACAGGAATCGGTGTCCCCAGCATCAGGGTATAGAGGTTTGCCGCAAGGTGGTGCAGGTTCACGATGCTCAAGGCCCGGCCCGCCTCCGCGTGTGATGGGATGATTTGTTCCGCGTATCCCTGGTCGAATGCGTTATCAAAACGAGCATGGTTGTAAGCAAGCAGCAGAACCCCCACCACAACCAGCGGCACAGCGATCGCGAATAGTGACCCTAATTTTTTCCGCCGCGGGCTGTCGGCGCGCAGGATTTCGCCCACACACCAGAGCGCTCCCAGCGCGGCGGTCACACGGGTAGCGAGCACCAGTGCAAAGAGCGTACCCAGAATCCACGGGCGGCGCTTCCCTATCGTTTCGGCGATCGTCGCAAACACCAGCATGCATGTGATCACCTGGGAGAAATACCAACTCCATGGCCAAATCGCCAAACCAAGAAAGGCGGTGGCAAATGCGAAGCCAAACGCGAGGCACAGCGAATCCTTGTTGCCATATCCAGTAACTCGCGCAATGCGGAACACAATTGCCAGAACGGCCAAATCGAAGAGCGGCTGCAGGTAACCCTGATAAAAGAAAATGCCGAAGGCACTGCCGAGAAATTCGAATGGCATCAAGACAACCGCCGGAAACGGTCCCAGCGGCCAGTAGTAGCGACTACCGTAGGGCGAAGTGTCAGCCCAGCTGTCCCCGGGCATCTCTTGGAACGCCAAATCCCCGTGCAGGAAGGATCGCGCCAGAAAAGAAAACTGCTGTTCGGCACGCACCCGGATGTTGAGATACACCATGACGCCTAGAAACCCTGCCAGCAGCAACAGGAGCAGTGCCCAGCCCATCCATCCACGCATCCTGTTCGTCTTTTGTTCAGCGCTCGTACGGCTGAGGTTCTCTAGCGTCGACACGAAGAAGCTCCTAACCAACCTTTCCTTATTTTCGGTCCAGCCATTCCCAGGCGCGACGGCGCCCTTCTGCAAGTTGGGCGCGAAAATCTTCGCCGAGGGCGGCAGCCTCCCCGACAAACGGGCTCTCCTTCTCGGCCCGGTCGAAAGAAAGCAGTGCTTCGCGCGGCTGGCCCATCTCCAGTTGCACGTAACCCAATCTCAGGTACAAGAAGTGGGGCCGGTCAGATCGTTCCGCGGCGCGAGAAAGAATTCGCGCTTCGTCCTCATAACGTCCGAGTTGTTGGTACTGCACGGCAAGGGCTAGAGCCGCATTCTCGGAACCGAGTTCGTGGGCGGTGTATAACTCGCGTTCAGCGTCGTCCCAACGACCGACGCTCTGGAGAGCCGATCCTCTGGCGAAGTGCAGGAATGCACTTTCCGAGAATATGCTACCCGCGCTATTCAAGGACTCCAAGGCTTCCGCAGGTCGTCCGAGGGCAAGGAGAATGTAAGCTGCATTGAGGTGGTAATGGAAGGCTTCGGCACGACCACGATTGCTTGTGACCGCAGGAGGATGATCAAAGCGGATGCCGTTGCAATCAATCTGCAAGCGGCTGAGCAATCCGACCGTTTTAGGTCTGGCGCGTACGAAAACGGCAGCGTGAGTATCAAGATAAACTGGCCGCCATTGGTGACTTGCGCAATACGTTTTCAATTCACTCAAGGCCCCGCTCAGTTCATGATCCAAAGAAACGAA
>Ga0116217_10000082_pt1 | contig 107388 bp, 90 predicted proteins | sample Sb_taG_6_FD_89697 | JGI IMG/M metagenome (GOLD analysis project Ga0116217, IMG submission 89697) | Peat soil microbial communities from Weissenstadt, Germany - Sb_50d_4_PS metaG | ecosystem: Environmental > Terrestrial > Soil > Wetlands > Peat | place: Germany: Weissenstadt | collected 2010-09-21
AAACGTGTGGACCCCGAGCCGATGCTGGAGTTGGCTCGGACGCTGATGGCTCGGGCGTTAGATCCCAACGCCGGCCGAGAGAGATTCAGGGCCGATTGGTGGGGTTAAGCGATAACACATGAATGGGCGTTGCACCCACATCCGGGGTCGTTTGACCCCTCGAACAAGATCGGAGGGGATGGGGGACTTGTGGGAAGGGAGAATGCTCGTGACGTAAAAGTACGCGAGTTGAACGAAGGGTGGCGGGGCTCAAGTGGATAGGTACGAGTTCCGGCTCTAGGGAGTCGCCCTCCGGAGGGGGCTGAAAATGACAACCGGCCCGAGAATTGCCATTGCCTCTCCCTACGCCTTGAAACGATCTCGAGTTGCACGTAAGATTACCGCGGCCGCATTCTTGGTCACGGACGGCGTGATCGTGGGAGTAGCGGGATACTTCGCGTTGAGTGCCATTTCACCCACGCCCGTGCCGGGGCCCCCTTGTCGCCTCTAATCCTCCCCCACCGACCTGCGCCCGACCGGGTCCGATCTGCCAAAGCGGATTCCATATCGTGAGAGGTGTGGAAGAGCTCTTGCTTGACGAAGTCGCGCCTCAACGCTGATTGGCATCGGGAGCACAGCATGCCGCCCAAACCGACCGCTGAGGAACGAATCCGCTGGCACAAGGCCCGCGCGAGGGAGTGCGGGTGTCGCCCTATCCCGAAGGGAATTCAGAAGCTGATCGAGCAGTCCGTTCGTTGATCCGTTGACAGGTTGGGACTCGGAGCCCGTTGGGCACGCGCAGTATTTTGCCTATATCTACACCTCACCGGCTCTGCCCCGGGCAGACGCGCCAGAGGGACCGGAATGGACCGTAAGCCCGAGGGACCAAACCGCCAGTGGCAGATCGCACGACGCATGGAGGGCGCTCCAGAGGACTCGCTCGGTCCGAGCCTGTTTCGCTGGACCGAATCCCCGATCCCCTCTCCAGCCGAGGGGCAAGCTCTCGTCCGTAATCTCTGGCTGTCATTCGATCCGACCCAGATTTACATGCTGTCATCGCCGCCCGAAGCGGGGGGCCTTGCGCTCGGCGCGCCTATGCGAGGCCTGACCGCCTCCCAGGTCGTGGAGTCTCGTCACCCGTCCTTTCGACGTGGGGATCTAATTCATGGCTACTCCGGGTGGGAGGATTACTCGGTGATCGACGGACGGGGTTACTTCGATACGACCCAGATCCCGCCGGGGGTGACGCCCAACCTGGCCCTCGGAACTCTTGGCGTCACCGGTATGGTGGCGTACTTCGGCGTAGTGGAGATCGGGAAGCCGAAACGGGGCGAAACCTTTGTGGTCTCCTCCGCCGCCGGCGGAGTGGGGTCCATCGCCGGTCAGATCGCGAAGATCTTCGGCCTCCGTGTGGTGGGCATTGCCGGGGGGAAGGAGAAATGCGAGCGGCTGGTGCATGAGCTCCGGTTCGACGCGGCGATCGACTACCGTGCGGGGGATGTGGGATCTCAGCTCGCCGCGGAGTGCCCGGACGGGATTGACATTTACTTCGACAATGCGGGTGGGGCGATACTGGACGCCGCCCTGGAGCATCTGCGTCCCCACGGGAGGGTCGTCCTTTGCGGTGGAACCTCGCAGTATGGACGAGGGTCGGGGACTGCCGGGCCCTCGAACTATCTGCAGCTCGTCATGATCAACGGCCGAATGGAGGGTTTGCTCGGCAAGGACTACGCCCCTCGATTCCCTGAGGCCGCCCCGGTGATGTTGGAATGGCTGCGGTCCGGCCGGCTCAGGTCGGTCGAGGACGTACTTACCGGCCTCGAGCACGCCCCGGCGGGGCTCGCTCGCCTGTACCACCGGGCCAATTTCGGAAAGCAGCTGTTGAAGATCGCGGACCCCTCCGAGCCGGTCACGCGACCGGCCTAGGGTGGGTAACTGCTCTCGAAGAGTTCGCACCGCGCTACGGTTTCCGAGTCACCGTTGGGGTCCCTCCCAAGGTAGGGCTGAGCCCATGCGTCGGGGGCCAGTAGACGTGAGCGATCCCCGAGCCGGACCCCGCTGAACCGACCGCGTAGATCGTTCCCGATCCGTCCACAGTGAGGGTCGTGACATACCCGCGCTGGGGCGAGAACGTCAGGTTCGAGTTAGCGAACCATCGGAGTCCTGCCAGCGAACCGCCGAATAGGGCGATCGTGTAGACCCCCGAAGGCAGGTACGCGGTCTTTCCCGCATGAATGATGGTGACGGAGTCAGTCCCCACGACGAGCAGGGAGAGATGGGAATCGTACGGGAAATCGATGAACGTGACCGGGTGGACCGTCGGGGTGAAGTCGGCCGTTAGGGTCCCCGGTCCGGAGACGTTCATCGCGTACCACGGCACCCAGGTACCCGCCAGGTTCTCCAGATCCGCCAGCGTGTTCATGGTGTAGACGTAGTTGGTCTGCACTGAGACGCCGCCCGTGGTGGACCAACCGGAGAAGGTGTAGCCGGGGTCGGACTGGTACGATAGGTACCAAGTGCCGGGGGCGAACGGCACGGTGACGGAGTAACCGAACTGGGCCGATACGGTGTCGTCCACGGTCAGGATTCCGCCGGCCGTCCCTCCGAGGGTGACCGAATCTCGGGCCGAAGTCAATACGAAGTGCGGGTACAACTCCGTGCTCCAATTGACCTGAACCGTCGTGATCTCCGCCTGGGGGTCCGCGATCCACGCCGCCCGAGGGTTCCGGACCGTCCAGTGGCTGAAGGTGTAGTTGAACGTCGGAAGGGCCTCCAGCTGGCAGTTCTGATCGCCGACCTGAGGAAGCGAGATGCTCCCGACCACCCGTTGGCCGTCGATCGCGAACGTACCTTTCAAGATCGGCAGCGGCCCAGAGAGGATGGGGGTCGAGGAGAACACGGCGGTCAGATAGTCATCCCCGTACTGGACCAAGACGTCGGACGCCTGCGAGAAGTTCGTCATCGTGGACATGAAGCCCGGCGCCCAAGTGAGGAACTGGTAGCCCGGGGCGGGGATGGCACGAACCGAGTAGGTGCCCTGCGGGGCACTGAAGATCGCACCCGAGGAGTAGGTGAAGGGGCCGAACTGGATCTGTCCGCCTTCCGAGGGGTAGGCTGCCAGCCAGACGGTCGCCGTCAGCGGCGTGGCCTCATACTGGGCACGAAGCGTTCCGCCCGCGGAGGTCACGTTCACCCAGGTGTAGTTGGTGGAGGGGGCGAACACATAGACGCCGGGGGTCGCTGACCACCCGGTGAAGTTGTACCCGGGCTTGGGGTCGGCCTGGACCGAGTAGATCCCCGGCGCGAGGGAGAGGGTGGCCCCCGGGGTGACATCGGTGGCGTGAGATTGGAACACCGGCGCGAGGCCGTACCCGGGACCCGCCGGAGGATACAGGGCGTTCAATCCGAAGGCGAATCCGGGCACCAGGGTCACGAACCCGTGACCTCCGGAGTCCTTGAACGTCACCGAAGTCGTCGGGGGCGGAGAGGAACCAAAGTGGGCCGTGATCCGAGCGTCTCCCGTGAGCTGGAGACTGTTCCAAGCGGTTCCCGTGGCGTCGAGTGACACGCCCGAAGTGGTCGTGTATCCCTCGAAGTACTGACCGGGAGCCGGTGCGGCGTTGATCGAGTACGCACCCATCGCCAAATGGTTCCACTTGAACTGGTGGGTCAATGCATCCTGAAGGAAGTAGACCGTCCCGGCGCCTTTGACACCCACCGTCAGCGAAACCCCCGCGGCCGTGGGGATACTGAAGTTCTCCACCGGGTAGAAGTTGAGCCCGCTCGAATCGGTCTGCAGTTGCGAGGCATACTCGGCATAGGTGCCGAAGTCCTGTGTCGTTCCGGCATAGTCGGTGGCCCCGAACTCGAACGCGTTCGCCGACCCGTCAAAGCTGTACCACGGGTAGCTGCAGTAGGCGCTTCCGTCACGACCCGTGCAGTTCCCGTTGCTCAGGCCATCAATCCAGGCCGAGGCTCCGAAGTCCTGCTCGAACCCGTACTGGACCGCCGTTTGGGTCGCGTGGGAGTTGAAGAACACCGTCGGATAGAAGTGCCAGGGGACTTTCGTGTCCATCGCCCAGTCCTTCGGGTTGTAGCTCCCGCACGGGACCGCGCCATTGAGAGGGTTGGGAGGAGGGAGGCCCGAATTGCAACCGCCGAAGGTGTCGTTTTCGGGGTCGTCGGTCGTGTGACCGGATTCGAATGCGAACGCAACGGGTAGGTCGCCTCCCGGACTCCAGGGAAGCGCGTCGTCCACGTTGTTCTCGAGGTACGCCGGGTTGAGCGGGTAGTCGAGGTGGTGGTTGTAAAGACGCAAGTGGGAGGTCACTCCGAGGGTTGTGTCGACCACCGAGATCCGCTCTCCCGTGGTCGAGCCCTGCCACCCGGTCATGTTGACGTATAGGTGGTCTCCCTCGTTCATTTGGAGCGGAGTGCCGTTCGGCTCGTTGAGAGGTGCGGCGAAACACGGGTCCTCCTGCCCGTTGGAAAGTTGGATCTGCCAGGCCACGGCAAAGGCGGACCAGACGCCCACTTGAACGCCGCCCGCCCCGTTCGTGTCGGGGTACATCTGGAGCTCGAGGAAGCATTGGCCATTGTAGCCGTACGGATCGTAGAGATTCATCCCGAACCAGATCGCGATGTAGATGTCCGACTGGTTGTGCGCGGAGCTCCCGTCGACGGGGAGCGAGACATTCCAAGAGACGTTACCCCCGCTGCCGGGGAGGTCCGAATAGGGGTTGATAGCCGGCTCATCGTGGCCCAGGCAACCCGTCGAGTAGACCGATTGGCCCCCCGCCGGCCACTTTCCCACACAAATCCCCTGGGGACCCGGATAGCTGCTACCGCCCGACCACTGCTTTAGGAAGGAGGAGCTCGTCATACCGGCAGGTGTGGTCGGCACCGGGGCACCGGGAGGCATCGCCGACGGCCCCCAAGCGGCGGGGATGTGGGCGGGAGTCGGGCCGGAGTAAGCGAGGTGAGGGACCAATCCCGAAGGTAGATTCGCTCCGGAGGTTCCCGCGCCGGGAAGACTCGCCGGAGCGGTGGGAACCGAAACGGACGCCACGCCCGCATTCAGGGAGTCGCTGATGGAGGCCCCATGGGCGGGCGGCGACCCGCCCGCGCTGGCCAGATTGGCCCCGACGCCGAACAGGAGAATTCCCACGATCGCGACCGCCCAAATCCTCGCCTTCGCTCCGATCATAGACCGCACTCTTCTCCGACGAAACAGGGCCGCGGGAAGCTCCTCACCTCAGGGCTCATCGAGGAGCGGGTTTCCCGAAAGGCGCGGCGTGCGGAAGGCCCGTCGGAGGCCACCATGCGGGGGGCAACGCACCTCTCTATTAATCAGACCGGAAAAAGAAGGACGCAGATTCTGCATCCGAGCCTTCAGGCGCGGTCGATGTGGATAGGTATCCTCCGGGCGACCAGACGGATGAGGATGGCACCGGGGAGAGCTGGGAGGACCAGCAGCACCCACTCCCACAAGGGATTCGGCACCGCGGAGAGGATCGCTCCCCCGAAGAAGATCGCCGCGAGGCCCGCGGCCCCGAAGAATGTGTTGAAGGCGCCATTGTAGGACCCGATCTCCCCCGCCGGGGCGAGGTTCGAGGGCAGGGTAGTGGTAGGGATGGAAGCTAGGTTCTCCCCGAACGTCAGGATGAATACGGACAGGAAGAATATCCCCGTCGGGAAGAGGAGCCAGAGCGCCGAGATCCCGAGCAGGAGGAAGGCGACTACGTACAGCAGACCCCCCGCGATGGCGATGGAAGTATGCCGGAGTCCGAGCACGTGCTCGGTCGTGAACGATTGTCCGAAGACGACGACGAGACCGTTCAGGGCGAGCCCGATTCCGAGGATCGAGTAGGAGATCCCCATCTTGTTGTGCACGAAGAGCGCGAACGTCACGTTCCACTGTCCCGCGGTCACAAAGATGAGGGCGAACCCGGTGGCGACGAGAAGAGCGGTACGGTCGCGGGCGAGGAGGGCGAAACTCTGTCGTAGGCTCCGGCCGGCCGGCTCACCGGGGACGGAAGTTTTCGGACGAAGGGTACGTTCCCGAAGTCCCACATCGTACGGGGACGGGTGGAGCAGCGCGAGGACGAACACCATCGCTCCGGCAATGATGATGGAAGCCAGCGTAACGGCACCCGTGAACCCAATGAAGGCGACGAGGATCCCACCGAGAGACACCCCCGCCGCGAAACCGGCGTTGAAACTGATGCGATACCAGGTGAAACCCCGGGTCCGCTCCGACCCCTTCGCCCAATCGGCAATGTAGGCGGAGTACGCGGGACCTGTGGCCGAGAGGATCGATCCGGCGACAACGGCGATCAGGATGGCCAACACCAAGGATCGGATCTCGAACGCGTACGCCAGAAACCCGGTGAAGACGGCCTCGGTCGCGAGGCTGAAGATGATGAGGCGGCGACGCCCTACTCGATCCGTCCAGAGACCGCCGACGAACCCGAACGGAAGTTGGACGACCCCGATGCCGACGAAGATGATTCCGATCTCGAGGTAGCCGACATGAAGGATCGCGTAGAGGAACAGCGCCAGGAACGGGTTGTACAACGCGGCCCCGAACGTGCGGATGGCCATCCCCACAGCCAACAGCCGCAGGTCGCGTTCCACGGGGGGTCCGAACGCGTGTACAACTAACTAGCTAGCGCACGTCCGGTATGCCTCGAACGTAAGGAGCGGTAACGATCGGTCGAGTTCGAGTCGATGAGTCCAGCATTCCAGGGAGGCGGAGTTGCACTAGCCGTTGCACCTACCAGCGGGTCGATCGGGGCGGCGGTGGGTCGTCGCTACCGACGGCTCGGCTTCGCGCGATGGCCGGCGCAGACAGGGCATCTCCAGGTCTTGCCGGTTGGTGAAGCCGCGAAGAACACCGGTGAAGCGTGGACTCGTCGGAAACATACGAACAGGCGGCGCTCCGTCCCGTCCCTCGCCCGGAAGGGGTAGAGTCGCCAATAGACGATCCGTACCCCCCTGCGGGGTTTGGCAGCGGCGAGCTCGCGTTCGGCGGCTCGACCCAGTTCGGGGCCCCGGCGAGTTGCGATCCGCAGATCCCGCGAGCGCACGAGCGACGCGGGGAAGGTCCAGCGACGAAGGGCCGCCCGAACCGTGGGGGTCGGGTCGCGCCGCGTCCACTCCGCGTACGAAGTGACCGATACCACGCCCGAGGGACAGGCGCGGACCTGCCACGAGCCGGGGAGGCGGCTCGAGATGGACCGGGTCCCAATGGGCTTCTCACAATGTCGATAGCACTTTCCGCCGGGCGATTCGAGCGCCCTGCTCAAAGTGGGGGACAACGCACCGCGGCGTCTCAATCTGCCTCCCCCCTTTCGACCGCTCGCAACCACTGGCTCTCGAACAGATCGTCCCATGCACGGGCCGTTCGGGCCACCTGTTCTGAGAACCCCGTCAGCAGGTGCTGCACTCGCCCGTCCGACCATTCGAGGAAGACCTGAGGGATCAGGTAATCCGGAGACGCGTCACCATACTTCCGAACCAGCCGGTCCGCCTCCCTTTCTTGAGCGCGACGGTCGATGTCGAGGGTTTGGAACCGAATCCCGAGGCGCTTCGCGAGCTGCCGGCCCTTCCGGACGGACAGGGGAACGCAGTGGGGACACCATTGAGCCAGCACGACGGTCAAGCGACGGGGTCGGACGGCGGACCGGGCGTTCGGCATAGGGTCCGCCATCACATCGGGTGGATTTAGCCAAACGGTGCCGAACGTCGACCGGGTTCTGGAGTTCGCCCCGTTGGGTTCGGTGGATCCCGCGACTCGATTCCGAGAATGGGGCTACGCGGGCCCGGCTTCGGCGGCCGAATCCATGGCCATGTTACGCTGTCGCGCTTCAAGAAACAAGATCACACCGATCGGGACACAACCGGCGCCGACCAAGATCAACAGTAACTCCGACCACAGCCAGGGCGCGGCCGGGTGGGCGACGGAGATCAGTCCGAGCACGACCAGGATGAGCCCGGCCGAAAAGGCCGCCATGGACGCCTCCCCTGCGAGAAAGATGAGCAATGCGGGCGCCAGGAACGCCGCAATCAACGCGCCGATGAATGCGTTGGAGAACCCCACTCCGAAGGGGCCCAGTTCGGAATTGTTACCCGGGCCAAGGATTCCAACCACCAACAAGATCGCCCCAAAAATCGCCAGGGCGGTTCCGCGTCGCTGAGCGTCCTCATAGTAACTGAAGTCTCCAGGGTCGTACCCTCGGTTCTCCAGTTCTGCATAGTGGTCCGGCCCGTCGTAGTAAACGAAGTCTCGGGCTCCGTAGTTGCCGCGGCGCGGCACGGATTCGGAACCGAGCTGAGGACGGGATTCCTCCGGTTCCAGCGGGGGCGACATCGAGCTGGCTCCGTCCGGTCATCGCGGACCGCCTCATAGAATTGGCGTTCAACCGAATCTGCCCGTCACGCCGCCTCAACCACGGCCGACAGGGCTCGGCTGGGAGTCGCCGGTACCATCTAGCCCCCCGCCGGGTTCCTCCGGTGGGCGCGGCTTCGCTTTGGGTATATGTACCGCTCACTCGCGTGGCGAGGCCGAGCCTGGCGGTGACAGGGCTCGGAGTGAGAACCGGAACCATGCGGAAGCCGAAGAGGAGCGCGCGACGTTGGCCCCTGACGATTCCTTTCGCCCTCGGCATCGCTCCCCCACCCAGTGCCGACCTCCCTGTGAAGCCGGCGGGCCGTCGTCCGAATCCCCGGATCGCCCAATGGAAGAGGACTTGGTACTTCCTCCGCCGAAACAGCTTGGCCATGGTCGGCCTCGGGATCATTGCGTCCCTGGTCTTCCTCGCCTTGTTCGCCCTGACCCAACCGTTTCCGTGGACCAACCTGAACAACTACTGCGCCTACACGCCCAACGCTCCCGGATCGTACTGCGCGCCCGGTGAGGCCTCCGTCTGTGTCTACACCACCGGCACCGCCCCGCCCGCCCCCGGTTGTTACGTGACACCACCGGGCTATCCCGCCTTCATTCCCCCTACTCTTTCACTATCGCCCTATTCTACGGGTCCACTTCCGCTCGGTTCCTTCATTTCAAGCACGGTGAATCCGGGCTCGGTCACCTTCTACAATCTGTATCAGGGGATCGTCCGGGGTTCCGATTGGTCCCTCTCCCTTTCTGTCTCTATCGTGGGCGCGACCGCGATCATCGGGTTGATCGTCGGCTCGGTGTCCGGATACTTTGGAGGATTCATCGACGAAGCACTGATGCGCCTCACCGACATCATGCTCTCGATACCGGCGCTGCTGTTCGTCCTCATCACCGTCGCGGTCGTATCGCAGCTGGCCATCTTTGGAGATTCGCTCTCCACCCGGATGGCGTTGCTGGTGGGCGCGTTCGTCATCGTCAATTGGCCGCTGTATGCGAGGATCGTCCGGGGGCAGGTGCTCGTCACCCGGGAGATGAAGTTCGTCGAGGCCGCCAAGGCGAGCGGCGCGTCGAGCGCACGCATCGTCCGGAAGCACATCATTCCGAACTCGGTCTACCCGGTGTTCGTCCAGATGTCCCTCGACGTGGGGTCCATCCCACTGACGCTGGGAGCGCTGGTCTTTCTCGGGTTCACTACGATCTTCCCTTCGAACACGTTCCCGGAATGGGGCTCCCTATCGGCCCTCTCGGTCAACCCGCACGTGCTCCAGGCGATTCTGGTCAACGGCGAACTGGGCATTCCGGTCTACGTCCCGTGGTGGATGATCCTCTTCCCGGGTCTCATGCTCTTCCTGTACGCGCTCAGCGTCAACTTCCTGTCCGACGGGCTGCGCGATGCACTGGACCCACGCCTGAGGCGGTAGACGGCGTTCTTCGTCGGAACCGAAGGCGCATAGACCCACCTTGCCGGTCGGCGGCCGACCGACCAGGGGCTGGGTGCAATGGCGGTTGCACCCCTACGGGTCGAACTCGCGCTTCCGGACCCGTTCCACGATGTGAGAACGAAGCTCGGCTCGGGACAGGGTGCGCGTGTCCTTCGTCCCCCGTACGCGAAGGGCCACCGTCCCATCGGCGGTCTCCTTGTCGCCGAGCACCAGGACGTACGGGATCCGTTCCACCTCGGCCGTTCGGACGCGCTTGGAAAGCGACTCCTCGGTTCCGGCGACCTGTACCCGGATCCCGTCCGCCGCCAGCTCTTGAGCCAGTCCCGAGGCCGCCTCGGCTTGGCGCTCCGTCACCGGAAGGATGCGCGCCTGGACCGCGGCGAGCCAGGGAGGGAGTCGTCCTCCGGTGTGCTCCAAGAGGACTCCCAGGAACCTCTCGAACGACCCCAGGATGACCCGGTGGATGACCACGGGCGTGTGGAGCTGGCCGTCCGGGCCCTGGAACTTGAGGCCGAACCGCTCGGGGATCTGGTAATCGAGCTGGATGGTGCCCGTCTGCCACGGACGTCCGAGGCTGTCCCGGATGTGGATATCGATCTTCGGACCGTAGAACGCACCCTCGCCCGGTGAGACCCGGTACTCGATACCGGATCCGCGCAGGATCTTCTCCAGGATCGCCTCGGCCCGGTCCCAGGTCTCCTTCTCGCCGAGGAACTGGGCGGGGCGCGTGGAGAGCTCGTAGCTCCATTTCAGGTGGAACGTCGAGAACGCCCGGGCGATCCAAGCGAGCAGGGTCTGGATCTCCGGCTCGATCTGGTCCTCCGTCACGAAGAGGTGGGCGTCGTCCTGGATGAACTCGCGCACGCGGGTCAAGCCGTGGAGCGTGCCGCTCGCCTCGAGACGGTGAAGCGGCGCGAACTCGGCCAGGCGGAGCGGTAGCTCGCGATAGCTCCGGGCCCGGGACTTGAAGATCAGCATCGAGCCGGGGCAGTTCATCGGCTTCCAGCCGAACTTGCGATCGTCGGCCTCGGTGAGGAACATGTTCTCCCGGTAGTGTTCCCAGTGACCGCTGGTCTCGTAGACGGACTGGGCCCACAGGAGCGGGGTCCGGATCTCGGAGTAGCCCGCGTCCTTCAGGTGCTCCCGCACGAATCGCTCCAGCTCCTGGAGGACGATGACCCCGTTCGGGAGCATCGCCGGGAACCCGGGGGCTTCCTCAAAGAAGGTGAACAACTCGAGCTTCTGCCCAAGCGAGCGGTGGTCTCTCGCCTCGGCTTCGGAACGGAGCTTGAGGTATTCCTTCAATCCGGCTTCGGTCGGGAACCCGACGCCCCGGATCCGCTGCAGCGTGACGGTCGCCTCAGGCTTGTCGGGGGTGATGGCGGAGAAGCCGAGGATGTGGACCCCGGCGAGCCAGCCGGTATCCGGCACATGCGGTCCTCGGCAGAGGTCGACGAACGTGCCGGTCTCGTAGTAGGAGACCGGCTCTCCCGGCGGGATGTCGCGGATGTACCGGAGCTTGTGGGGGTTCGCGGAGAACAGCCGTTCGGCTTCCTCACAAGTGACCTCCCGCCGTTGGAACGGCTCCTTGGCGTGGGCGCTCCGGCGCACCCCGGTCCGGACGGCATCGAGGTCCGCGGGAGTCAGCGGCCGGACGTCGAAGTCGTAGTAAAATCCCTCGTCGGTCGGTGGCCCCACGGTGGGGAGGGCTTCGGGGATCGTCTCCACGAGCGCCTTGGCCACGAGGTGCGCGGCCGAGTGTTGGAGGATCTCGCGTCCCGCCCGGTCATCGAAGGAGAGCGGGGCCACGTGGGCCGACGCCGTGAGCGGGCTCGAGAGGTCGGCCGGCCGACCGTCGACGAGTCCAGCGAGGCACAGCGTCGAGCCCGGGGCGTCCCACTGACGGAGGGCATCCCCCACGGTCGTGCCGCGAGCCACGTCGAGGGCACGACCGTTCGGGAAGGTCAGATGGATCTCGTCCGCCACGGTTCTCTCCGAGGAACGGCGACCGCTCCCCCTTCTAAAAGGCTTGGCTGACCGCGAGGGCGAGCGGGGACGGCGGGGCCGGCCCAAGAGAGCGCGGAGGCTAACGCCCGCGCGTATCCGCCGTCGTTCCGACCTCGGGCCGTACCGATCCGTGTCGTGCGCTCAGCTCGCCCATTCACTCATCACCGTTCAGCTGGTTCTAGTCTTCATCATCGCGCGGCGACACGGTTGGGGAATCGGAAGGAGGATTGTCGACCGGAAAGACGAGGTCCTCGAGCACGCGGTCGAGGTGGAAGATGCCGCCCGCGGCCCCCACTTCGGTGAGGCGTGTCTGTTGGGTCACGTCGAACGTGCCGTCGACCCACGTGGGTCCGCCGGCGGCCAGCGAGCGGATCAGGATCCAGTCGGGGTCCTGCTCGCGCGGGGAGACGATCACATCCGTGATGCCGATGCTGCGCGCGAACTGGACGAGAGTGGGAGCGTCGGTCTTGTCCGGCTGGGTCCGGGCCGTCTGCACCCGACCCTCCACGAGCTCGACCTCGAACGCCCAATCCGTGGAGAGCTTCCACGCGCGCTTCAACTCGACCGAACTGCGCAGGTACGAGCTCGAGAGCACGGCCCGCTGCGCGCCCGCGACGAGGATGTCGATGGCCGCATCCGCGGTGGCCACCCCGGAATCCACCCAGAGGTCCATGTCACGGGAGAGCTCCTGGACGTACTCCAGTTGAGGAACACCCCGCTCGATTCCGTCGAGGTCCACGAGGTACAATCGCTCGAAGTCCGGCTCCAAGCGGTCGACCACATCGAACGGGTCCAGGGCGGGCCCCGAGCGCGTGTGGACCCGCACCGGACCCTTCGGGCCCGGCAGGCATACCTGCCCTCTGCGGAGCATCAGGCACGGGATCAGGAGAGGGGCCGAGGGAGAGGCCTCCGCCCCGCTGGAGGCGGCTCGAGCCGACGTCGGGGATCCGTTCGCCACGGGCAACAGACCTCGCGGGGGGTTATCCTGTTTGGCGGTCCCGACCCGGGCGCTTTTCCCCCGGCGGGAGATGGCCCTTTCGCCAGGAGGTAGAGGGCAGCTGACGGTGGTCCGAGTCGGCAACGGCTGGCCGCTGAGGAAAGTCCCCTCTCCGGGAAACACGGGGTCGGGTCGGAGCCCGACGGGCGAGAGTCCGAGCTCCGGAGCAGAAACGACACAGCCCGACGGTACGGTGATGGTGGTGCACCGGAGGTTCCGTCGGGATATGATGAAACGGCCGCCTCCCCGGGAGCAAGCCCTGACTGACGGGGTGAGGAGTTTCCCTGACCGTCGAGGAGAGCGCGGAGTCGAATGTTGCCTGAAACGGAAAGGGGCTTACTACTGCCACCTGGCCGCACCGGCGAGAAATCGCCGGTGCGTTACCCGCGCCCCACCGTCGCGCGAACCCTGATCGGCGTCCGAGCGATCTCACTCCGGGTAGGGCCAGCCCGACCGTCCCCTGGACCAGAGGCGCGACGCGATCGCCCGAGACGGATACGGCGGTCGCGTGGAACGGCGACCCCGATAGCCAATGCCGTGAGTTCTGGGAAATCAACCCGCGGTCGAGAGCGAGGGCCAAGCCGACGTTCGAGAGAATTGCAAGGCTCATCGGCGGGACCGTAAGGTTCGTGGGTCCGCCCGGTCCCCACGTCAGGTTGGTCGGACTCGCCGACGGCCCGTTCCAAACGAAGATCGAGGCGTTCGCCACGTTGGGGAGGGCCTTCGCGAGATCGAGGCTGAATGTGTAGCTCGAGTTGATGTTCAGGAGGATCAAGTTCGTGAGCGCGCCGGCCGACGGGCCACCCACCGCGGCGAGCAGGCCGCTCGCGGGCGAGTTCACTCCCATGGGAGCGGCGAAGGCGCCGACGCGCTGGGCCAAATCCGCGTACGCGAAGTAGGCCGGGGACGGCGCCCCGGTGTCGGTGAACCAGGAGCCGGGAGTGTCGCTCTCGAGATTGTAGTAGTCCGCGGATGTGAGGTCGAGCGGGAGAGTTTGGAGGATCTCCGCCGACACGTACGTCGCCAGGTAACCCCCTGCGATCTCGTCCCCCTGGGGAACGAGCGTTCCGCTTCCGAGCTCGTCGGCGAGCACGCTCAGCCGGCACGTCGGGCATGCCCCTTGGAGCTCGGACAGCGTCGAGTTCACCCGGTTGGGGAGCGCGGACCCTCCCTGGAGCGAGGCGAACCAAATCGCCGGCGGTTCCGGGCCATTGATCGTGCCGGCGGGATAGACGTGGATCGCGATTCCTGAAAGGTTGGGGCCGTTCGTCGCTACGTCGTCGGTGATCCACGTGGATTGGGAGCCGCCGGCCCCGACTCCCCCGATTCCGAGGATGGGTGTGGAGGGGTCGACCGTGCGGATCGCCGAGACGTACGACCGGACGAGTTTAGCGAACCCGACGGGGGTCGTCCCGATGTCCTGGCTCGAGTTCCAGGACGGCCACGGAACCCCGAAATGCGTCCACATCAGGGGCTCGTTCCCGATTTCCCAGTACGTCGGCGTGAAGTGGAGGTTCTGGATCGAGTAGCTTACGATCGCCGCCGCGAGCGAGGAGTTGTTGACCTCGGCTGGCAGGGTGACGATCGATTCGCAATGCACCCAGCCGCACCATGCTACGAACTCCGGATAGGTCGTGGCGGGGGAGACCGCGGTCCCGTTCGCATTGTAGATGACGCCCTGATCCGAATCTCCCAAGGGGTCGAAACGGTCTCCGAGGGCCCCCCCGGGCCAACGCACCATGCGGGCGCCTGTCGAGTTGATGGCGGCGGCATTCGCCGAGGTCAGGGTCTGGTCTGCCCGAAGGTCCACTCCGAGACGCCCTGCGGTCAGCGGAACGGGGGAAGCGGTAAGCGCCGTCAGGTTCGCATTTGCGGGCGGGCCGGGAGGCACGACACCGGGCGGGGACGGCGTGGGGCTCGGAGCCGGGTGGGGGGGGAATTCCACCAGAACGTAGACTCCGACGCCGGTGATCAGGAGGACGAAGCAGAGCGCGATCGCGACGGTGGTTCGGTCCCACCCCGTGGGGGGTGGGGGTTCTCTCTTCCGCGACAACCCAGTGGGTCCCTTCCTCTCCCAGCCCGACTACCGTTGGGGCCTAAGACCCTCCGGGCCCTCGGTATGGGAGGTCCCCCGAAGCCGAGTGGCTCGGCTCGGAGGTGGCGGGAGGAGACCGAAGAGGCGGCGGACGGAAGTGGGCCCGCCCGATCCCATAGATGGCCACCAAGACCAACACAACTCCCAGTCCCTGAAGGAGCGAGAGACGTTCCCCCAGCAGGAGGGCCGAAGCGGTCAAGGCGACCACCGGGACGAGGAAGAGGTAGGCGCTGATCTGGGCCGCCGGGGTGCGGTCGAGGAGCGTGAACCAGATCGCATAGCCCACCGCGGTCCCCGCCAGGCCGAGCCAAAGGGCGGCGGCGACCACATCCAGGGTCGGAGCCGGGAACGACGTGGGGGTCAGGAGCACGGAAGCGAGGAGGAGGCCGGAGAATCCCCCGGCGAGCTGATAGACGCTGGCCGACAGGATCTCGGGGGTCCGGAACCGACGTTGGAAGAGGACCGTCCCGAGAGCCCAGCTCACGGACGCCGCCCCGAGCTCGAGCAACGGGAGGACCGAGACGCCGCCGCCCGTGAGGGACCAGAATTGGGCGATGAGAGCGACTCCCACGAACCCGACCCCGATGGACGCCCACGCTCCGGCGCTGAGGGGCCGACCGAGGACGGGAGCGGAAAGGAGGGCGACCCAGAGCGGGAAGGTGTAGATCATGACCGAGGCAATGCCCGGCGGAACCGAGCGGGCCGCCACGAACCACAGCCCGAAGAACAGCGTGGTGTTGGGGAGGCCGAGGAGCAAGGCATCTCGTTTCGCGCGCCGATCGAATGCTCCCCAACCGCGGGCCGCGGTGACGAGCACGACCATTCCGCCGAGCCCTATCCCGCTGCGGAGGGTCGCCAGCCAGAGGGGTCCCGAGCCGGTCAGTCCGAGACTGACAAAGAGGTAGTTCAGCCCCCAGATCGACACGAGGACTGCGAGCAGCGGCCAGGTCGCTTCCGACCAGGGTCGTGGGTTCACAAGAAGGGGGGAATCGTCGCCGACTTAGGCGTTGCCGGGGGATGTGCGCCGCTCAAATGGGAGAATTCAACGCGCGGCCCCTCGAAGTTCTTAAGGCGAAGACCCCCTCTCCCGACCGATGTCACTCCGTGGCCGCGACCTGATCTCCATCCGGGACCTGACCAAGGAGGAGATCCTGGCCCTCCTCGCCTCGGCCCGGAAGATGATCCCCTACGCCGAGGGAAAGCGGGTGATGCACCCGCTCGCCGATCGCATCGTCGCGATGGGTTTCTTCGAGCCTTCGACCCGGACCCGGCTCTCGTTCGAGGCGGCGGTCCATCGGCTCGGGGGCAACTGCATCACGATCGCCGACGCCGCGGCGAGCTCGATGCGCAAGGGCGAGAGCCTCTCCGACACGATCCGGATGCTCAGTTCCTACGCCGATGCCATCGTCCTACGACACCCCAACGAGGGGGCCGCCCAACTGGCCGCCCGGGCGGCCGACGTCCCGATCGTCAACGCGGGGGACGGGGCGGGCCAACACCCGAGCCAGACCCTACTCGATCTAGCGACCATGCAGGAGGCGTTCGGAACCCTCTCCGGCCTCAAGGTCGTCCTCTTGGGCGACCTGCGATACGGGCGCACCGTCCACTCGCTGGCCTATGCGCTCGCGCTGTTCGGGGTCGAGATCGTTCTCTCCTCGCCACCGGAGCTCCGCCTTCCCCAGGAGCTGCGCGACGAGCTCGAGCGAACTGGGGCCAAGATGTCGCTCGAACCCGACATGCGGAAGGCCGTCCGCGACGCGGATGTCCTGTACGTCACCCGCATCCAGAAGGAACGGTTCGGGGACGAAGGCGAGTACCGCAAGGTGGCGGGCTCCTACCGGATCGACGCCCACATCCTCGCCGACGCGAAGCAGCGGCTCGTGGTCATGCACCCCCTCCCGCGGGCGGGGGAAGTGGCCCCCGAGGTCGACCGGACGAGCCACGCGGCCTACTTCCGGCAGGCATTCCTCGGCGTGCCGGTCCGGATGGCCCTTCTCGATGCGATCCTGGCCGGACCCAAGGGGAAAGAATGACCGCCATGCGCGAGCTCCGCATCGCGGCGATCAAGAACGGGACCGTGATCGACCACATCGGCAACGGCCTCGCGATCGATGTGCTCCGGATCATCAACGCCCGCGGTCTCGACCGGGACTCGACCGTCTCGGTGGGGATCCACGTGCGGTCCGGGAAGCTCGGCTGGAAGGACATCGTCAAGGTCGAGAACATGGAGCTCTCCGCCCGGAAGGTCAACGCGATCGCCCTGATCGCGCCCACCGCGACGATCTCCATCATCCGGGACTTCAAGGTCCAGGAGAAGCGACCGGTCGACCTGCCCGACACGATCGTCGGGGTCGTGACGTGCCCGAACCCGAGCTGCATCTCGAACCAGGGGGAGCCGATCGAGAGCGAGTTCCGCGTCACCCGCCGGCGTCCGGTGGTCCTCACGTGCGTCTTCTGCGAGCGCACGATGGACGACTTCCTCGCCCACCTCGCGTAGGCCCGCCGCCCGATGGTCGACCTCGGGGCCGCCACCGGGTTCGTGGCCGTCTTCGCGATCGTCGGATTCTTCGAACTCTTCGACCGGACCAGTTTCGCCCTGATCGCCATCGCCTCGCGCGCCCGACCGTTCCCGACGTGGGCGGGCGGGGCGCTCGCGTTCGTCGCTTCGACGGCGATCGCGGTCGTCGTGGGAGTGGGGTTCACCGATCTGCTCGGACCGGGCCACATCGGCTGGCTCCGGGTCGCGGGAGGGGGAGTGCTGCTCGCGTACGCCGCGTGGGTCTACGTCCAACCTGCGGAGGAGGGCGAGCGGCCACGGGGACCGCCCGGCTCCGCGTTCCTGGTCGCGTTCGCGACGATCTTTCTCCTCGAGATGGGAGACACGACCATGATCTTCGAGATAGTCTTCATCGCCGACTGGGGATGGCTGGTGGTCCTGGTGGCCGGTGCGTCGGCGCTCGTGACCGTCGCCGCCTGGGACGTCGCGCTCGGCCGTCGGCTCGGCCTTCGGGTGCAGCCCGAGACGCTCCGCCGGATCGTCGTGGTGGTGCTCACGATCGTCGGAGCCGCGACGATCGCCTACGGGCTAGCGCCGAGCGCGTTCCCGTCGCTCGGGTTCGCGGCGACGGGCTAGCGGCTCCGTCGGGGGCAGCTTGCCTCCACCATGAGCGGACGCGGGCGCCCAGCGCGCCAGGTCGGGGAGAAGTTCCTTCCACGCCGGCGGGAGCGCGGCGGCGACCTCGGGCACTTCCAGGCGCAGGGCGAGGGGTTCGGCATCCTCGGGCCGTTTCCGGGCGTACTCCAGGAGAGCGAGTCGCAGGAGGGCCTCGGCCCGGATCCCGGGGAGCCCCGTCGATTCGGTCTCATCGATGAGCGCGAGCCACCGTTCCCGGGCCGGTTCGCTCAACTCCTCCATCGCGAACTGCCGGCCTTCGACGAGCCACAGGCGCAGGAGAAGAGGGGACGGGGGGAGCAGGTGGAGCGTCTCCGCGATCGTGCGCGAGCGCGCGAGCGATTCTTCGACCCCCTTGGTCATCCCCTCGTCCAAGAGACCGGCGACGATCGCCAGGCGATGACCGAGCTCGACGGGCAGGAGCTTCTGCCGCTGGAGCGCGGTCAGGCTCTTCTCCCGGATCAGGCGACCTTCCGCCGTGTTGCCACGGGATTCCAACAGCCGGGCCTCCAAGTCCTCGGCGATGTAGTCGAGCTCCCATCGGCGCGCCTTGCCGAGGACGATCCGGGACGCCTTCAGGAATCGGCCCGCGAGCGCTTGTTCCTCGGGGGTCCCATCGATCCGGGAGAGACCGACCGCGACGAGCGCGATCGCCTGCATGTGGCCCTCGGGAAGGGTGCGGGCGAGGAGCGCGGCGCGGTGGGATTCGGCCCGGGCCTTCTCAAAGTTCCGGCGAAGGCTGTGGAACTCCGCGAGCACGGCCTCGATCAACACCTCGATCTCGACGGCCCGATCGTCGTGGGCCCGCTCCGCGAGCTCGGACAGGGCCGTGATCAGGGCCGGCCGGGGACCGACCCCGCGGAGGATGAGGACGAGCGGTTCGAACCACTCGGCGATGAGGTCGTGGGGGACGTGGGCTTGGAGCGCCCCGCTCAGTCCGTCGCGAAGCTCTCCCTCCGCTTCGGTCAGTCGGCCCGCCGAGAAGAGCGAGCGCGCGTGAAGGAGCCGAAGTTCCGCTTCCACTGCGAGCCGTTCGCCGGCCGGCACCGCGCCGGTGCACCCGAGGGCTTCGGAGAGGAGTTCTTCCGCGCTGTCGAACGCGAGGAGCTGGAGCGAGAACTCGGCGGCCTCGAGGAGGTTGCGGAGGGCCATCGGGCCGCGGAACCACGCCAGGTAGTGGCGCGCCACCTCGATCCGTCGAGCGAGGTTCGGCTCCGGCGAGAGGGCGGCCAACGCGTTGGCGATCTCGAGGTGCATTTCCTTGCGCTGCGCCTCGGGAATCAGGTCCGCGGTCAGCGGGACCCAGGGAAGGTGGGGGATCGTGACCTTCCCGTCGGTGACCTTGATGAGTCCGACCCCCGACGCGGGGAGCAGCGCGTCCGCGAGTTGCGTGAAGCTGAGCCGAGTCACCCGGGAGAGCACCACCTCCCCGACGCCGCCCCCCAACAGGGCCACGTAGCCGGCGATCCGCTGACTGAGCACGGGGAGGTCGTCGAACACCGCCTTCAGCCGATGCGCCTCGCGGGGGTCCCTCAGCGGCTCTAAGATCCGCACCCAATCGACGTCCCCCCGTCCCAAGAAGGCCTCTTCCCAGGCGATGTAGCCCGGGTTGGTCGAGTCGAGCGCCATCACGATCAGGAAGGGTCGATAGCGCGCCCGTCGGGAGAGCGTTACGATGAACTCGCGGCTGTCCGCGTCGAACAGGGCCGCGTCGTCGATGAAGATCACGAACGGCTGGGGGGTGGGCCCGCGGAACCCATCGAGTAACTCGTGCCAGAATCCCTCCGGGTCTCCTTCGTTCGCAGACCGTCCGCGAACCGGCTGGCCCAGGAAGGAGGAGCGCGGGCGCTCCCCACGGCTCCGCCGGCTCCGGGGGGTTTGCTCCGGAAGGTACGGGATGGGGGCGAGCGGGGGCGCGGGGACTCCGAGGGGGGAATCGTTGTCGGTGGCCGACTCCTCGTGCGGGGCATCCGCCGCCTCGGGAGATCGCAACCCGTCGAGGGCCCCGAACGGGATGGATCGCGACCGATAGCTTCCCCGCAATTGGACGACCCGGGCGTTCCGGTTGGCGAGCAGGCTCCGGAATTCCTCCATCAGTTCGGATTTTCCACTGAGCGGCGGCCCGGTGACGACGACAGTGCGGCCCGAATTCTCGGCGAGCCCCTCGAGGGCCCGAAGAAACGGGGATGGGAGGGAAGGCACCCGGTACCTCGGCCAATCAACGGACGTCGGGGTTATGATGTTGCCGCGCGGTTTCGAAATCCGGCGCGAGCGTTATTTGAGCCCTCGTGTTGGCGCCCACGTGTCTCCTTCTGTCTCGGCCCGGCGTCGTGCCTACCTGAAGAAGCCCGTCCGCGCGGTCGATGTGACGAACGGCAGAGGGATCGGGGATCTCGTGGACCAGTTCCGGTCCAGTTCGATCCAGGCCCGGAACCTGGGACGCTGCCTCGAGGTGTGGGAGAACGCCCTCACGGACCGAAAGCGCCCTACGATCCTCCTGGGTCTCTCGGGGCCGCTCATCGCGGCGGGGCTGAGGAAGGTCCTGCGCGACCTCGTCGACTGGGGCCTCGTGGACGTCGTGGTCACGACGGGCGCGGTGATGTACCAGGACCTCTACCAAACCACGGGCGGCCGTCACTGGATGGGGACGCCGACCGCGGACGACGTCCAGCTCCGGGACCTGTACCTCGACCGCATCTACGACACGTACGTCGACGAGCTCAAGTTCGAGGACACCGACCGCGCCATCGGCAAGATCACCGAGCAGTTCCCCCGACGACCCGCCTCTTCGCGCGAGTTCCTTCAGTTCCTCGGGGAGCGGTTCGACGACCCCGACTCGATCCTCGCCACCGCCGCACGGCGGGGTGTGCCGGTCTTCTCTCCCGCCTTGATCGACAGTTCGATCGGCATCGGTCTGACGCTCTACTACCAGAAGAACCGAAAGCGCGCGGACCGGTTCATCCTGGACGCTGTACGGGACAACTATGAGCTCGTGCAGATCCTGTCCCACTCACCCCGCACCGCAGTGATCTACATCGGCGGCGGGACCCCGAAGAACTGGATCAACGACGGGATTGTGATGGCGAACTACGCGTTCGGGCGGGAAGGAGAGGGCCACTTCTACGCGCTGCAGATCACGACGGACGTCCCCCACTGGGGGGGCCTCTCCGGGAGCACACTCGATGAGGCCCAGTCCTGGGGTAAGATCTCCCGTACGGCTACGCGAGCGATGGCGCATGTGGAGGCCTCCATCGGACTCCCACTGCTCGCGGGCGCCCTTTGGGACCGCCGAAAAGTCTGGCAACCGCGGACGCGGCTCAAGTTCCACTGGACCGGGGACGAGGTCAAGATCACGCGGGGAAAGTAGGACGAGCTCGGGAAATCCCGAAGCGGAGGGTGCCCCGATGACGTTAAGGCCGTGTGACCCTGTAGCACGGGAGCCCTGCTCCGGCCCACCCAACAGGGCCCCCCGGGCGGGGGCACTATCTCCGTTTTCAGAATTCTGGAATTAGTGCGCATTTCTACGTGTTCATGCGCACCGTATAACCGACCTTGGAAAGGGGTCCGGATCTTGTGTGCTTAAATACGCCTAAAATCGAGGGCCCATCGGAGGTGAGACCGCACAATGTACATCCCCGCTCTGCCGCCGGTTCCTCGCGAACAGCTGTAAGTCCGACTTCCCGGGGCGCACCCTCAGGGGTGCGTCCCGAGCTACGGCTGGGCTGGAGATACTTCATCGACAGGCTTGCCGAGCGCTCCACCGGGGGGACTGCTAGGCTGCAAGGCTGCCGTAAGGCCCGGAAATTCATCTCTCAAATTGGTGTTCAACCAGTCGAGCCCAAGTTCATCGGCCAAAGCCTTAGCCTGCAGGTAATGCTCTGCGGCCCTAGTTTGATCCTTCTTGTAGCTGTACGCTTCGACTAGATACGCGTGGCTGACGGCAAGTGAGTCAGAATGAGGCAACCGTCCCAAGATCTCGACACTCCGTTCACAGTGGACGATCGAATCCTGAACCAGTGTGGGCTCCCCGCCTTGGTCGGCTACATGGAATTCAGTGGATCCGAGGAGACCCAATGTGTGGCCAAGCACCAAGTCGTTTCCAAGCCGCTCGGCGAGGGTGATGGCCTGCTTGGCGTAATTCGCCGCGTCGTCCAGATGGCCGGTTTGAATCGCCAGAGCCGAGAGTCCACTCAGCGCGTACGCAAGCTGATTGACGTAGCCCAAAGACTCTGCTTCTGACCGGATCTGATGCATCTCCCGGCTGGCCTCCTCCATGCGGCCGGTCACGGTGTAGGCCCGGGATCGCACAAGGAGAAGGTTGAACACGATGTCGACCCTGCCTTCCGCTCGAGCCTCAGGTAGGGCCGCCGCAATCACCTGGAGCGTTTCCTCATGTCGGCCACTGTACAGTTCCGATAGACTCGTCCACGCCGCGATGCTCTCGAGAGCCAGGTCCGTTATCCGAGTCCTTCTTGCGTATTCGAACGCGGACTGGTACTGGCGCTCTGCCTCCCGCTTGTCCCCAGAGGCCTCGGTCAATCGGGCCTGGGTCAGCGAGAAGAACGCCTGAAGTCGTCGGTTGATGGGGCCGAACTTCTTCGCCTTCTCGAACTCGGCGATGGCCTCGGGGACCTGCCGCAGACGGATCAAAAGGTCGACGATCGAGAGCAGGCACTGGCACGTGAGGACCGGGTCGTGGTCCGCCTCTTCCATGGCCCGGCGAAGGGACGCGATCGCCTCCGCGTAGTTGGAGTGCTGCCGCAGGAGCTTGATTTCCGTGTTCAGGGCACGAACTCGGCTCGGACCGCGGGGTAGCACCGTGGAAAGATGGCGCAGCGCGCTTCGGAGCGCCTCCGAGTATCCGAGACTGAGGAGGACCTTCTCCTGCTGGGTGAGCAGTTGGAGGGCGGCCTTCCACGACTCCCCCTCAACTAGGTGGAGGAACCGAAGCCGGACCGAATCCGCCCGGTGACTCCGGGCAAAGTAGGAGGCCAACCGGATGTGGGAAGCCCTTTCCTGGCTGGGACGGACCTGGTTCAGGATCGCAGCTCGGACCACCTGGAGGATTTCGAGCTGTCCCTGAAGCGTTCGATGGAGGATCCCCATTCGAGTGAGATCCTGGACCCGGGCCAAGGTGAGCGCCTCGGTCTCCGTCAGGAAGCTCAGGGGAAGCGGCTCGTTGGCGATGGCCAGTGGCAGGATCGCCTCGAACTCGACCTCCGGGAGGCGCCGGAGGACACCGCTGGGCAGGGCCGAAGCGGGTCCGGAGACCTCGGGGTTGTGCACGGCGAGGTTCAGGAGTAGGGGCGAACCCAGGGTGGACTGGAAGACGCTCTCGAACCGGTCGGCGAGTCCACCTGCCCGATCGGTCAGATCGTGGGCGGAAGCCCGGTCCAAGCCCCCGACCGTCAGCCGGTAGGTAGGCACCTGGTCGAGCTCGAAAATGGGGGCCTCTTGCGAGATGAAGTACAGCCGGTGACCACCCCCCCGGATGAGACCCTGGGCGAACTCCTTCAGGAACCGCCCGAGCTCGGACCCTGCTAGTTGGGTATCGTCCACGACAGCCACCAGTTGCCGTTCTCCGAGAGCGCGACTCGCAAGATCGGCGACCTCCTTGGGTGTCGGCGGGCGGGGGAGCTGCGCATAGTACGCCAGCTGCCGGGCTCCCAGCACCTGAAGTGAGTGGGCGAGCGCGCTCACGAAATGGCGAGGGGTGCTCGCGGGGCGGATGGCGAACCAGAACGGGATCCGTCCCCGGCGCGTCTCGCGGAGGTGTCGACTGACGAGGGCGGTCTTACCCATCCCGGGGGCCCCGTCGACGAAGACGGCCGTCCCCAGCCCCCCGCGCACGAAGTCGGCCAGTTGGCTCAATTCCTCCCGCCGGCCCAGGAAAGGGTGGGGGGGTGCCGGGATCTCGCCCGACAGGATGGGGACTTCCTTCGTTTCCTTCCGGAGTCGGGTCCGGCCCTCCTCCGTCAGGTTGTAGGTGATCTGCTTTCGGACTCCGTCCCGGACGAGCTTTCTTCGGGCCGTGAGGAGCCCCTCCCCGATCAGGCTGTCGAGCGGGCGGGACATGGAGCACGGGTGGTAGCCCAGGGCCCGGGCGAGCTCCCGTTGACTGATGCCGAACACCGAATCGTCGGCGGGGGCGTGCGTCTGCACGTAGTCGAGGATCTCGATGGGAAGGTAAGTCTGCCCCGCCACGAATAACTCCGAGCGTCTCCCCCCTACTTAGAGTTATTTTGTACAAATCAACTCCCGAGCTTTATATCCCGGATTTGCCCAACCAATCATTGCTATGACGCGCTCGCGGGAAAGCGGTGCCTACCTCGGAGGCATCGGAACGATGCTCGGGGAGACTCGGGCGTGCGACTCCTGTGGGGGCGTTCACGAAAGCCACCCGTTCGGCTTCCAGCACCGGGACGGACACGAGTGCCCGGCCCTGGTCGAGAAAGACTTCGCGATCGTCAGCCTGCTGGACGGAGAGACCGACCGTCCGGAAACGCTCTCCGATGAGTTCAGCATCGCCCTCCCCCGCTCGGACCTCCCGGTCGCCTTCGGGGCCGTGCCGATCCCCTCGCCCCGTGACTCCCGATCGCACCAGCGCACCCTGGAAGTCCCCTGGCTGGCCCCGCCTACCCTGAGCGAGGTGGTCTGATGCTGCGAGGCGGACGCGCCCCTCCCTCGGGCACACTGATGGACACGATCCGGGGTCAGCCCCTGCGGGCCCGGGAATTCCTGCTCGCGGTCGCTCCCCTCCCTCGCGGGGAAGCGTTCCGCATCGGGGGATGGCCTCGCTGGCTCGTTCCCTCGGAGATCTACCTCTCTCCCAACATCTCCACCAAGGGGTCGCACCGACGCGAACGTCACTGAATCACGATGTTTAGGCTCCGGCGGGATACCCGGTCCCGCCGGAGCCGGTATTTTTCCCCTCCTCCGAAAAACGAGGACCGGGAGGCGGTTCCTCCGCGCCACAAACGAAAGATACATCCCGCGAGTGGACCATCCGGTACTGGTTCATGCCTGAAACGAAGTGTGCCGTCTGCGGCGGGCCCCTCGACCACGGGTACTTGACCACCACGAACGGCTCGGGACTCTTCTGGTCCCACGACAAGACCGACCTGCGCTTTCGGCCCACCGGACTGGAGGTCCTGGTCCCGACGGGGTTCGGCGGGACCTACTCGGCCAACCTGTCGGGCCTTCGCTGTGCCCACTGCAAGACGATCCTCGTCAGCCTCCCCAAGTAGGGCGTTCTAGGCCCCCGCGACGGTCAGCGGCTTCACCAGGATCGTCGGGCCGCTGAAATTCTCGGCCAGGGCGGCCGTCGAGCCCAGAAGGGCCAGGTTCGTGAGCATCGTCGGGGTTCCCGCCGGCCCCAGAACGACCCCCCCGACGGTTCCGCCTCGGACCGGCTCGGCGAGCTTCCCGTGCCGGATCCGGTAGCCGATCCGGATCTCCCCCCCGAAGGCACCGGACAGCACGTCCGGGCTCGCCCAGCCGAGCTGTTGGACCCAGATCCCGTCCCCGGCCGCCTCCACGACCTCGGCGTCCGACCCACCCTCGCCGGGTTCCAGCACGATCGTGGTGGGCCCGATGCCCGGTTCGTGCGCGAACCGCAACCAGTCCCGGCGGCCGAACGAGAGGCCACGCTGCCCGTTTCCGGTCGGCGGCACGCCGAACGCCCCCGAGTGGCGGACATCGTAGAGCAGGTCGGCCGCCGCCCCCGCCCGAACCAGCGGCCGCGTACCGGTCGGGTTCCCCTCGTCGTCCCATGGTGTGGAGTTCGGACCCCACGGGAATCGCCCATCGTCCTGGATCGTGACCGCGGGGGCCGCGATCGTGCTGCCGGGGGTCGGGGCGATGTCGCGAAGGCGGGAAGCTCCGGAGAAACGGAACCCGACGACCCCGGGGAGGATGGTGGACGTGGCGACCGCCGGCAGGACGACCGGGAGCTCCCCGCTGGGCGGGGCTTTCGCCCGACGCGCGTCGCGGGCGTACTGGGCCCACATCGGCACTTGATCCCCCGCGCGGGCGGGGTCGGCCTTCCGCTCGACCCCATTGACCCAGTACTCTCCCGGGGGCGCGCCCTCGGGGCCCCCGAAGGCCTTGACGGCGACCTCGAGGTCCATCGAGGTCTCCGCGTACTGGGACCGGAAACCGGCCGAGTTCGCGATCGAGATCTCGGAGAGGGTCGCCCGCACGGACCCGAAGCTGGGGAGGGCGTCCGTGAGGGGCTCGAACGGGGCGAGCAGCGCGGCCACGTACTCCTCCAGGCGCGGGAGGGGCGAGTCCCACAGTTTCGAATCGAGGATCTCAAGTCCAGGAGACGTAGCCGCGGAGCTCGGGAGCTCGATCCGCTTCGTGGGAAAGGTCGAGTGACCCGCGACGGCCTCGGCCCCCGCGAGGGCCAGAATGATCCCCGCCTCAGATGAATCGGTGGAGGCCTGGAACCCGGTACCGGTCTTGTCTTCGTGCAGGCGGAAGACCCGGAGGCCATACCCCTCGACCAGGAGCGGACCGCGGAGGAACTCGACCACCGCTCCGTTGAAGTGTACCTCGTAGCGCCTCGAGCGCTGGCCGAAGACCTCCCACGGGGCGGGCGTATGCAGCCGGTCCGCCACCCGGTAGGCGACCGGGTTGGGGGAGAGCGGCGGCGTCATGCCGGCCCCACGACGGCGGTGGAGAGCAGGTAGGCCCCTCCGGTGCCCGCGGGAAGGGTATCCGAATGCCCCTTTCCGCATGTGCCCGGATCGATCATGAAGTCCTTGGCGCTGCTGACCCCGCGGATGGCCTCAAGGAAGTCGAGAACGCGACCCGAGAGGGCCATGGAGCTGACGAGTCCCTTTTGCTCCCCGTTCTGGATCACGTGGCCCTTCTTCACCTTCAGCTGCATCTGCCCGCCCTGCGGGTCCTCGATGCCCGAGGTAGCACGTTCGAGGAGGATCCCGTTCTTGGCCTCCTTGACCAGCTCCTCGTACTTCCAGTCCCCCGGCTCGACGTACGTGTTCGTCATCCGAACGAACGGTCGGCTGACGAAGTCCGCGCGGCGCGTGTTGCCGGTGGGCCGGGCGTTTAGGACCGTCGCGGTTTCCCGGTCGTGCAGAGCACCGACGAACCGTCCCCGGTCGACCAGGACCGTCCGCTGGCCCGGGTTGCCCTCGTCGTCGAAGTAGATCGTCCCCCATCCGCCGGGGTAGGCGCCGTTGTCCACGATCGTGAGGAAGTCGGGACCGACGGTCTGTCCCAAGAGCGGTTTCAAGTACGAACGGTCGCGGACGAACTGGTCGGCCTCGGTCCCGTGGCCGAACGACTCGTGCGCAAAGATCCCGGCAACCCCGGGGTCGAGCAGGACGGTCATCGTGCCCGTCGGAGGCGCGCCGGCGGTGAGGAGCTCTCGGGCCGACTCCGCGACCTCCTTGACCTTGGCTTCGGTCAGGTAGTCGAGCTGCTCCCGGCCGCCGAGTCCACCCTCCCCCAGAAAATCGAACTCGACCTTGCCGGACTCGATCGCGAGGGGGACCACGCTCGACCGTGCCCGGGTGACCCGCTGGTAGCACCGCGCCCCCGCCGTGTTGAGGTAGAGGCGCTCATCGTCCTGCCACCCCATGTTCACGATCGTATCCTTGATGGTGGGGACCTCGCTCGCCCACCCGAGGATGTCCCGCGCGAGATGGATCATCCCCTCCATGCCCAGGTCGGAGAGGGGATGAGGCGGATCTGTCATCCGCTCCGCCACGGTGGTCGAGGAGGGCCCCGGCGGGGGGGTTCGGGCCGGACTCGCCTTCACCGCCCGTTCCACCGACTCCGCCGCCGCGTCGAGACCGGCGGCCGTCAGATCGGTGGTGGCTGCCTCGACCCACCTCGTCCCGGCCCACGCGCGCACCGCGGCGCCCCGGAAGAACGGTTGCGAGGACGGGCTGGTCGACCGGCGGTCGAGCCGCAGGCTCTGGCCCCGCGCACTCTCGGCCATGATGTCCGCGAACGACGCCGCGCGCTCGAGTCGGTGGAGGATGCGGGCGAGGTCGTTCTCGGAGGCGCGGAGGTCCGGCATGGGAGCGTCCCAAGCGAGTACACGCCTTAATCATAGCTCACGACCGGACCTCCGCCGACGCGCGGAGCTTATGCGAGACGGTGCATGCCCGGTTCCGCCGGCACCTTGCGGTCGGTGGATGCATGAAATCTCCTCCCCGAGACTTTGGGATCTTGGGCTTCGACCACGTGGACGTCCGGGTCGCCAACCGGGCCAAGCTTTCCCGGTTCCTGGTGGAGCAGATGGGGATGGACGTGATCGGCGAGGGCGGGGACCACGTCTACCTGCTTTTCGGCGATCAGGTCTTGGGGCTGCACGACGCCAAGGAAGGAGAGAAACCGACGGGACTCGACCACATCGCGCTGCGCGTCAGCGAGTGGACGGGACTCAAGAGCCGGGTGGCCCGCGCGCGGGTCGCGATCACCGGGGAGAAGGAGCGGGAGGATTCTCGCTCGCTCTACCTGCGGGGGCCCGACGGGATCCGGATCGAGCTCGTCTGGCGCCCCGACCCCCATGCCCACTCGTGCCGGCACTCGCCCCCGAAGGCGCCGACTCCCGAAGAGTCCGACGAGTAGGGTCCTGGGCCGCTACTTCCGGGCCCGTGCCATCGGCCGGACCAACGACGGGACCGGCGTGAGCCACTTGGCGTACTTCGGCTCCTCGCCTCCGATCGCCTTCTGGAAGACGGCGAGGATCTCCCTCGTGACCGGTCCGGGGGCACGCGCGCCGATGGGGAAGTGGCTGACCTCCTTGATCGGAGCGATCTCCGCGTACGTCCCCGTGAAGAACGCCTCGTCCGCGGTCAGGAGCTCGTTGACCGAGAGGAGCTTCTCGATCACCGGGTAGCCCAAGTCGGTCGCCATCTCGATGACGGATTTCCGCGTGATGCCGAGCAGGATATCCGACTCGAGGCCGGGCGTGTAGAGCTTTCCGTCGCGAACGAGGAAGATGTTCTCCCCGGAGCCCTCCGCCACGTAGCCGGCGTGGTCCAGGAGGATCGCCTCCTCATACCCGTCCTGTTGGGCGTCAATGCCGGCGAGGTAGCTCGACAGGTAGTTCCCCGACGCCTTCGCGAAGGAGGGGATCGCGTCGGAACGCGGCTTGCGGAAGGGCGAGATCTTCGCCCGCACGCCAGCCTCCGAGCCCTCGCCGAGGTACTTCTTGGCCGGGATCGCGGCGACCGCGAGCGACACCTTCCCCTTCGAGTTCTTGACGCCGAGCGAGGGCTCGCCGCGATAGACGATCGGACGGATGTAGGAGGGAAGGACCTCATTGGCTGCCTGGGTGTCGATGATCGCGCGCTCGATCTCCTCGGCGCTGTAGGGGATCTGCATGTGGTACATCTTCGCCGAGGTGATCAACCGGGCGACGTGGTCCGAGAGCCGGAAGATCGCCGGCCCTCGCGTCGTCGGGTACGCCCGGATCCCCTCGAAGACCCCGACCCCGTAGTGGAACGTGTGGTTCAGGACGTGGACATGGGCGTCGGCGAAGTCCACGAGCCGGCCGTCCATCCAGACCTTGCGTCCCACCGCTGCCATCATTTGTTAGGACCCGACCGGGAACTCCGTGAGAACCCAATCGGCACTACATTAAATCCTTAGACCTGCGCCGAGAGTGGTTGGGGCCATAGGAATAGCAAAATCCCCGTAGGACCTTCCTCGGCCCGCCTCGCCCGGGGGCCGGGACGGGGGGAGAGGGCGGCGGTGTACAGACCACCATCGGGGCTAAAGCCCGAACGCCATATCCCGCACGTGCGTCGTTCTACCCGGATCAACCTCAGCTCGGACGAACTGGCTCGACTCCGAGGCTGGGTCGATGACCCCGCGACCCCGGCCCGGGTCCGCGACCGGTCCCGCATCCTGCTCTGGTCGGCCGCCGGTCATTCCGACGCGGAAATCTCGACCGGACTCGGCAAGGACGTGGCCACGGTCGCGCTGTGGCGACGACGCTTCCTGCTGCATGGACTCTCGGGAGCGCTCCGCGATGCGCCCCGCCCCGGTCGGAGGCCCAAGCACCGGGACTCCCTCAACGACCGCATCCTCGACGCCACGTTCAACGAAACGCCCCCTCGCGGAGCGCGCTGGAGCACGCGCGCGCTCGCCCAACGGTTCGGGGTGAGCCACATGGTCGTCCAACGCCTGTGGCAGTCTCAGGGGGTCGGCGCCAAGACCTCGTACCGGATCCCGGATCGGTTGGCGGGCGCCCAGCTCCCGTTTGTAGACTTGCTGGGGGTTATACTTCAGCCACCAACGCGGGTCGTGATCATCGGCGTGGAGCTCACCGGGGAGTCGCGAATCGCCCACGTCGAACCGTTGTTCCAGACCTTGCGGACGGAGCTCTCCGGAGGGCATCTTTTCCACTCAGTCCGAGCCGACCCCGAGGACCTGATCGCGTTGCTCGACGGGTTCCATGAGATTCCGGCCGGTCCGCCGGGACGGCGTTTGCAGCTCGCCAATCTCCTCATCCTCCTCCGAGAAATTGATGAGCGGACGAGCGCCACGACCAGGGTCCATCTGCTGGCCGAAGGTCGGGGCGCGGCGAAGGACCCCCGGCTCGCGGCCTGGATGCGCCTCCATCCGCGCTTTGTCCTGCACAACCTGCCGGTGGGTTCGGAATGGGAACGCGAGGTCGGCCGCTTCGTCCATCAGTGGCAGTCCGTGACACTTCGCACCGGCAGTTTTCAGGGCGTCTCCGCATTCACCCGGGCCGCAGCGAGGTTCGCGGCCCGTCCTCCCGTCCACCGCGACGGCATGGCATGGAGCATCGGACCGATGCTCGATCGCGCTACGCAGCTTCATGCGAGCGGATCGGCTGTCCCGCCCCTGCCCAATTCCACGCGGTCCGTGGACGGCACATCGGCTCAACCACCGCCCACGTCAGAGAATTCACGACTTAGTGAGAAATTTTCGTTACGAACCGTGGGTCCTTAATAAGCAGAACCCGTCCCCGCATTGCCCCTAGGGGCAGAACCGGGAATCTAAGGAGTGAAGGAAGGAAGAATGGTAGCAAGAGCATTGTGGACATCTATTTTGGTGGTCGGGCTGTTGGCCGTGGGCGGAATCGGCTTTGCCGCGTTCACCGCGACGTATCAGGTGAACGTGCAGGGCACCGCCGGTAACCTCTCGATCGCGATCGCGAATTACAACACTCAAGTGAGCAGCTCGTACGTCGGCTGCGTCGGGAGCATTTCGGGCACCTACCTGAACATCTCGGCGGGACCGTTCGCGCCAGGCGACTGGTGCCAGGTTTACGGGAACATCACGAACACGGGCAACGTGCCCGCGACCGTCCTCGCCAACTGGCCGCACAGCGGCATCGACGCGTGCTTCGTTTGGAATGTGACGTACCCGACGCACAACCCCAACGTGCCGCCCTCGGGCCACGGCCTCCTACCGGGCGCGATGGAAAAGTTCCAGTTCGCACTCGGCTTGAACGCGACGGCCGGCAACTCGTGTGAGAACCACGTGGCGACGGTGACGATGGACTTCACCGCGACCTCGATGGCTCCGAGCGCGCCGTTCCCGTAGGAAAGAGGCGGTAGCCGGAATCAAGCGGAGAAGAAAGTGGTAGCAAAAGCACTGTGGACTTCGATCCTGGTCGTCGGACTCCTGGCCGTGGGTGGACTGGGCTTTGCGGCGTTCACCGCAACGTACCAGGTGAACCTCCAGGGCACGGCGGGCAACCTGAGCGTCGCCTTCGGGGACTCCAACATGATCACGAGCCAGTCGTACGTCGGCTGCTGGGTCTCTGGTGAGGGCAGCAGCTGGCTCAACGTCAGCGCGGGGCCCTTCGCCCCGGGCGACTGGTGTGAAGTGTTCGGCAATCTCACGAACACGGGGAACGTCCCCGCGACCATGACGACGTCCGCGACCCTGACCGATCCGGCGGGTTGTTTCGAGTGGGCTCTCTTGGCCCCGGAGTCGAGCTCTGTCACGGTGGCCCCGGGCGGCACCGTCGCCTTCCAAGGCGCCCTCGAGCTCAACCCCGCCGATGGAAACAGCTGCCAGAACACGGTCGGAACTCTGTCGGTCACCTTCACGGCGACCGCCGGCAACGGCAACGAGAACGGGCCCTTCTGAGCGTAGGCTCCGAGTCTCCAGCACGTCCAACCCCTTCCTTCCTTTCTTATCCTACGACGGGTAGCGGGACACCTTGACCGGAGCGGCCGTCTCCTCTCGAAGGCCCCGATCGGTCCTGGCTCCGGGCTCGGACTAGACCGATGATCGACTCCACCGAGGTCACGATCCTCCTCGGGACGATCGTGTTCCTCGCCCTCGTGCCAGCCGCCTTCCGACACTCCTGGTGGCCCTGGTCGGCCGCCGCCATCACGGTCTTGCTGGCGATGTTATACGACGCGCTCAGCTCCCTCGCAGTGGGCTCGTGGTTCTACCTCGGCTATGCGCTCTTCGCCACCGCACCCCTCCTGGTCTTCTTGGTGTACGTTCGGTTCGCCGAGCGCGCGCGCCCGTTCGCCTTCGGACTCACGCTCCCCCAGGGGCAGACCCGGCGGATGGTCGCGCTCGCCCTCGTCCTCGCCGGCGTGTACTTCGTGCTCACGCTTGAACCGGGCTTTCTCCAGGGATTCACGGTCCCGGGCCTTCTCGACCCGGAAACGTTCGCGGTCTTCTTCCTCACGACCCCGCTGATCGCACTGGGGCAGGAGGCGGTCTTCCGCGGGTACTTCCTCACGAAAGTGGCCGGTCGTCATCCGTTCCGGCACGCCCTGTTCGCTTCCTCGGCCCTCTTCGCCGTGGTCTCGTTGAACCCCTTCCTCTTCGCGGAGTTCTCGTTCATCAGCCAGGTCCCCACGCTCTTCCTGACGGTCGGTACCGGGTTCGTCCTCGGCATCTTCCTCGGCCTCTTCTTTTACAAGGCCCATTGGAGCCTCCTCGGCCCCTGGGTCTTCCGTTCGGTGGTACTCGGGATCTCGCTCCTCTTCCCGGTCGCGGTCCGGGGCTTGGGGTGGGAGACCGTCTTCGTGCTCGACCTGATCGCGCTCACCGCCGTGATCGTGGTTGTGTTCGTCGGCCTGCGGGAGCCCCGGTTCGAGGCCCGCCACTACCTGGACGAACCGCTCCAGCCACGTCGAAGGACGCTGCTCGCGCGCGCCCGCGCGCGACGGCGGGCGATCCCTCTGGTCGTCGTGCTCGGGGTTGCGGTACTGCTCGTGGCGTTCGCCGGCCCGATCGGGTCCGTTACCTCCCGGGCGCCGGTTCGTGTTCTCGCCATCGAGACCGGCAGCATGGCGCCGACATTCGATCGGGGGACGCTCGTTCTCATCGAAACGGTGGGGGGGCCGTCCGACCTCGAGGTAGGGGACATCGTGGCGTACAACGCGCCGTATCTCTCCCCGAACGGACCCGTGGTCCACCGCATCGTCGCCATCCACTTGAACGGCTCCCAAGAAGTGTTCACGTTCAAGGGAGACGCCAACCCGAGCCCCGACCCACGCCCGGTCGTGTTCAGTCAAGTGGTGGGAAAGGTTGTGACCTACGTACCTTACCTGGGCTACCTGGTGCTGAGCCCGGAGCTCTCCGTGTCGATCCTCTTGATGCTGGTCCTCTTCGGATTCTACCGGGGTTCGCCGGACGCGACCCCGGTTCGCCGACGGCGACCCGTGTTCCCACTTCGGAGGGAGCGCGCATGAGGTTCGCGGCCCTGCTTCTGGTCGCCCTTTCCCTCCTGCTCGTGGTCGCGCTGTACGCCGAGGTGAGCATCGATGCGAGCCCCACTCAGACGACGACGTCGGGCACCCTTCTTTCGTTCTCGACCACCACCAACTTCGATTACCGGGCGACGCTTCGCCCCAACACCCTCTTCGGCAATGGAACGCTCGGCCCGGGCGGGGGTGCCCTCTACGAGAGTCTCGTCCTTCGGCTCGACCTGACGTACTCGTACTGGCTCAACCTGAGCGCGCCGGCGAACGTGACGTGGGGAGCCGGGTTCTCCGTTACCATCGCGGTGCCGGGCCAGTGGACGTACACCCTCAACTACAGCAAGCAGGTTCTCCCTCCCGAGGTCTACACCACCTCCGCCCCGTTCCACGACGACACGGAAGTTGCGTTGCCGCCCTTGCTGAGCCTTCTCTCCACGTTCCAGAACGAGACGCGGTCCAACCCCTCGAGCTACGACCTCAACTTCACGGCGTACGAGGTGGCGGCCATTCAGTACGACAACCTCCCCGCTCACTCGGTGACGTACCCGGTCCTGACCTTCACGCTCGCCTCGGGGGAGCTCGTCCCGGGTCCCTTGTTCGCGAGCTCGAACGGCTCGATCCCGACGACCCTCCCAGTGACCGACTCTTCCCGCTCCACCAGCCTTGACCTCGCCATAGCGGCCTGCGTGATCCTCGCCGCCGGCGTGGGCATCGCGGCGGCCTTCACGCTACGTCCCCGGAACAAGAAGGTCGACGTCTCGGCCGAGGTCCGCTCGATGACCGCCGCCTACCAGGACGCCATCGCGACCACGTGGACCGCGCCGCGGAAGGAGAACGTCGTAGTCATCCGCGACTGGGAGGACCTGATCCACGTGGCGGACATGTTGGGCAAACCGATCCTCCGGTACGTGCTGCGCAAGTACGACCCGCCCCGGCACTTCTTCTACGTACTCGACGGACAGGTCCAGTACATCTACCTCGTTCCGCGAGAGGGACGGCGGGCCGAGGAAGAGATCGCGGACCTCCCCTAACGGAGGAGCATGAAGGCGCCACGTAGAATGAAATGCGCTTGGAAGAAATTTCGAGGGAACCCACTAAAATGGATTTGACTCCGGACTTATGTTCCTGCTCGACTAAATGGTTGCCAGGTCAATCGTTACACCCCCTCTACCAGTTTCGCGCCAAACCCTCCGAATCCGCCACACGGTTCTGAGTTCACCGTCGCATCCTTTTGAATTCTGGGCGTCATCGGGACGCTCACACCGCGACTGGCTGACGATAGTGCTGGCCGTTGGGATTGTCTTGTTTGTGAGTGTGTCAACCGCCGGAAATTGGGGCCACCAACTCCAACCTAAGAACGTTTGGGCTTCTCAGATGGGTCAAACGAACGCGGCGGTCAGTCCGAGTCTTTGCGGACCCCCGTGTCCGTATAGTTCGCTTCAACTCGTCTTGCCGCCCGCTCCGGTCACTGGCTATCTTGCGAACATCAAATTCAATGGTACCATCTACACTCAGGACACTATTCTGAACGTGTTGCCCGGTACCTATCCGGTTTCTTTCGTGAGCCTGTATTCAAGCAATCCTGGAGCTGCCTTCCTTAACTGGACCGTAGTGAGTGGTTCCGTCGGTAGCACTACGTCCTCTTCCACCACCTTTACCATCCTTAGCGGCGGGCTTTCCCCGATCCTCACCCTGAACGTGTTTCTCGTGACCTCTGTCTGGGCGGGGTATGCCGTGGCGGGGCACGCTGGTACAGTAACGCAGGTCGCCGGTTCGTGGGTTCAGCCTACGATGGGATGCAACCTAACCAAGAGCAGCAAGTCGGGGGTCCAGTTCTCGACATGGGTGGGGTTGGATGGTCTGTGGTCGACGAACCCGTACATTGAACAGATTGGGACGGAAGCGGTGTGTTCTCCGGGCGGTGCAACTTCCTATGGGGCCTGGTACGAATTCGGTAATGGAGTTTACCCAGGTTCGGTCGCCATTACAACCATCACGCCCCATCCAGCCGACGTATTCTCGGGAACGGTCGTATATAATTCCGCGACCTCCAATTTCACGATGAGCCTAACGGACCTCACCACGCTGGCGAGCTTCTCGATCACCCAGCCCTGGTCCTCCGCTACCGAATCATCCGCGGAATGTATTCTCGAGCAAACGCAACCTTACTTGGCGAGTGAGTTCTGGTTCGTGGGCCAAGCCGGTTTCGGAAGTATGCACACCGGGGTCACCAACACTTGCGATGCATCTGTCCGCTCCGCTCTTTCTCCATTCAGCTCTTTCAACTACCTTACCGTCGAGTTCTATTCGGGTACGTCGCATCAGCAACTTTACCCCACCCAGCTCGTAGGTGGAAGTTTCAATGTCAACCACGGCTGAAGGATTCCTATCGAATACGTGAGTCGGTGGATTTCGAATTCCCACATCGACTGACGCGTGCCGAGGCCATACCCCCCACATCTATCGGGCTACCAGCCTTGAGACATCAAGGCACAGCGTGATCCTTACCGCTCGAGAGGCCAACCCGGGATTGTGCCGCCCCGACCTCGCCCTGATTCCGCGGCGCTCGCGACTGTTGAGAGTGCGGAGGGGAGTGTCCCCTCCGCCCCCTTGTGGAGGGGATCGGTCCCAGGTTTCGGATCGACGGATTGGAATCGATTGACGCAAAGTAGGCACCTCGTAACTTCGTTGGCCGGCTATCACCCCACTTTGGTGTGGTCTTCTGGCGTGGCGTTTTGCTTGGGGACGCCGGCCCTCCCCCTCGAAGGAACGGGGAAAGACCTTCACGACTTTCAGGTTCAGGCCCGCGAAAAAGCCCAGACCGCGCCGGTCCGGCGAGCGATCCAGGCGGCAGGTCGGTTCGACCGGATCTCACCGAAGCGCAGACGATGAGCCCCTGACGCATCCACGTCCACGGAGGCGAGGTGGGAAATCGGGCGGCTCTAGAAGGTCTTGCGAATTGAGGGAAACTTGTTTGCAGAATTTGTGGTGCGGACGGTTGTTAAATAGGGTGCGAGATTCGCGCGTGCCGGAATATGGCCGACCGTCGAGCAGTTCTGCTGGGCACCGCCTTGGTGACTTTGATCATGGTCCTGTCTGCGATGGGACTCCTCCTCGTGGTGGCTCCGCCCGCGGGCGCCCACTCGACGGCCGTGTCCGTCGTCACAACGGGTGCGCCCGCGCGGATGGCGGCGGGCGGGACTTCGAGCCCTCCGACATCGGCGGGCCCGGCCAGCCGACTCAATGTGCCGGCGACCTCGACGACCCTGAGCCCTCTCGCTGAGAAGGTGCTCACCTCGGCCCATGCCCAAGGCATTCCGAACCGGGACGTCTTCGTTCCCCGTGCCGGAGCCACTCCCGCCCAGGAGGCTCGTGCCGGGGCCCAGGGCCACGTGACCCCGTTGTACGGCCAGTACTCCCCGGCCCCAATTGGGCTCGCCGATTACGGTCTCTCCGCGAACACGAACGGCAACGGGAGCATCGTCCCCTCGATCCTCAACACCTCGGCTCTCCTTGCTACGTTCGCCCCGAACGCCACCGGCGTTCTCGCGGCCTACCCCTTCGACAGCTCGCCAGACGCCTACGGCGTACAATTGAACGCCGTGAGCACGGCGATCAACCTGTTCGGAAACTCCAGCTACTCGTTCTGGACGCAGAACGTCGCCGAGTTCTACCCGACCTCGGGGACGCTCTACCTCGTCACCAATGTCTGGAACTTCTCCGGAGCATCCATCTCGGGCAACGCATTCTACACCACGGGGACGCTGGGGACCGACAACTCGGCGTCCTACGGGTCGGCCGGATTCTACTACTCCGAGTACATCGTCACCGGTCTCTCGTATCCGTTCACCCTGAATTTGTACATGAACAGCACGCTGAACTCGACTCGGAACATGGTCACGTTCTCCGTCGGGATCAACGACCCAAGCAACCCCGGCGTGTCAGGCGGTTACCCCTACGACTACGTCGTGTTCAACTCGTCCGCGGCGGTCCAGTCGAACTACGAGGCGAACGGCTTCACGTACAACGCCCTTGGCCTGACCAACGACTTCGAGGTCATCCTCGGAGGGCCGGGCGGCGGCGCCACCTCGGACCTGTTCGATGCGGACGCCAACCTCTCCCTCCAGTACTGGAACGCCAGCGCGGGCTCCTACGAAGAAGTCCCGACGGCGTTCTCGTATGGCGGCGAGACGGGGGAGACGGTCACCGGCGCCAACGTGGCCTGGGCGATCAACTCCACGGGTTCTCCCTACGGGGTCGTCACGACAGGGCCTGGCATCCTGGAAGGACTGTGGAACGCCACGGGCGCCCAGGGCGCCTACCCGGTCACCCTCGACATCACTCCATCGAACGCGTTCTACTTCGTAGCGCCGAACTGGACGAGCAACTTCACGTATGAAGGGGACCCGTACTGGGCGCCGCAGGAGTTGAACGGCGGGGTCTTCTACCTCGCTCCCGGGAACTACAACATCAGCATCCTACTGAGCGACTACGACCCGGTGTACACGAATTTCATCGTGACGTCGGCCGGTGTGACCATCACCATGACCCTGACGGCCGACGCGTCGATGGGCATCTACGCCCCCTTATACTTCTGGAACAACAATCAGTTCGCCGCGTTGTCTAGCAGTGGATCCGGCACTCCCTCGAGCCCGTGGCAGATCGACAACACTCAGACGCTGGCGTTCCCCTCGGTGTTCGGTCTGTTCAATGACTACACGTTCCCCGTGTTCACGGGCGTGTTCATCTGGGGCACGACCGACTCCGTGGTCCTGAACGACATGCCCGCGCTGACGACTGGGTCGCCCTACATCAACTTCCCGGCCACGAACGACCTCGGGTACATCTTCTACTACGCGTCGAACATCGCGCTCGTCAACTCCACCCAGATCAGCGGATGGTTCACGACGAACGTGGCCTCCGGGATCGGGTACGGGTTCATTGGGAACTATTACGCGACGTTCAGCGTCCTCGAGTGGGAGTCGACCGGAATGCTGTTCTCGGGCGACACCTTCCAGGTCCAGGCGGGCGGCATCTACGCCGCCGACGGGACCTCGAACACGTTCTGGGGCAACACGTTCGAGGATGTCGCGATCCCGACGTTCGCGGCGTGCGCGACGTTCCACATCTGCGCCGAGAACCTGAGCCTCGGCCTCCAGCTCGCCGAGGGCGGCGACACGGTCTACAACAACGCGTTCAACCTGCCGGACCCCGCGTCGGAACCGCCGTTCGACCTGTACACGGGCTCTGAAGTGCTCTGGACCAACACCTGGAACATCACCCCGACCCCCGCTGCGACCGTCAACTACGCGGCCGGCTGGCCGGACTTTCCCCTGACTGGGACGATCATCGGCAACGCGACCCAGGGCGGCAACTACTGGTCGAATTACGGTAACAGCGCCAACCCCACCGGCATGCTCCCGTACAACAACAGCCAGCCGACGGGCGCACCCTACGGGCAGATCTACAATGGGGGCGACTACTACCCGCTGGTCTACACCTACTACGCGGTCACCTTCACCGAGTCGGGCCTCACGGCCGGTACCATGTGGACGGTCACGCTGAACAGCGTGGCCCAACACTCGTCGGGAACGACCATCGTGTTCAACTAGATCAACGGCGTGTGGCCCTTCACCGTCTCGCTCGTGAGCGGCTACCACGCGCCCGTCCCCGCCACCGGGTCGATCACGGTGAACGGTGCGGCGACCGGACAGACGGTCACCTTCACGGCGATCGCCCCGCCCCCGACGTATACCGCGACGTTCACGGAGACCGGGCTGGCGGCCTCGACCAATTGGTCGGTGACGTTCAACTCGGTCGTGTACTATTCGACGACCGGTACCATTAGCATCTCGGGACTGGCGAACAATACGTACCCGTGGACCCTCAGGGCCCAGACCGGCTTCACGGCGAACCAGACCACCGGCAACGTGGTGATCGCGGGCGCGGACGTGGCGACCTTCATCGGGTTCACGGCCGTGACCCCGGCGACCTACACGGTGACGTTCACCGAGACGGGCCTCCCGTCGGGAGCCAGCTGGACCGTGACGCTCGCGGGCACTCCGAGTACCCAGACGACGGCGTCCATCACGTTCTCGGGTCTCGTGAACAACACCTATGCCTACACCCTCGGAGCCGTGACGGGCTACACGTCCTCGGTCACCTCGAGCTCGGTGATCGTGGCCGGTGCCTCCAAGACCGTGGGCGTGACGTTCACCGCGTCGAGCAGCCCCCCGCCGTCCGGCTCGGGTAGCAGCAGCGGCCTGTCCACGCTGGACTGGATCATCATCGGCGTCGTGATCGCGGTCATCATCATCGCCCTGATCATCGCGCTCGCCATGCGCGGCCGGTCGGGCGGCGGTGGGTCGAACACCGGAAGTTCCCCGAAGGAAGAGTCGGGGGACAGCTCGAACATGGACGACGGCTCGTCCGGCGGGGGCTCTGCGTAGGGGTTCCGGCGAACCCAGGGCCAACCCTTTCCTTCCTTTCTCCTTCGGTTCATCCGACCGGGCGACGGCCCTCTCAGGCCACCGGGCCACGGGCCGGCACCGGGGAAGAGCGGCGCGCGGATTCTGCAGGAATCGCCGAGGTCACGAGACTTAAGTAGCGAGCCCCGTTCGCAACGGTGAACATGGCCGACCGTCGAGCCGTACTGCTGGGCGCCGCTCTCGTAACCGTCCTCATGGTCCTCTCTTCGATGGGGCTCCTTTCGGGTCTTGCCGGAGCCACGGGCTCTCACCCGGCTACGGCGGCCACCGTTAGCGCCACCACGACCGTCTCGAGTTCGGTCGCCCCCGCACGGATCCCGGGCGGCTCGACCGGGTTCGGAGGCGGACACTTCCTCCCGACCCCGACCGCCGCGAACGCCCCCACAACGACCCGGGCCGCCCCGTCCGTGGGTTCGGTCTCCCCGGTCGTCGCCAAAGTGGAGAGTCAGATCGCCAACCACCAGATCAATCCGTCGAGCGTCTTCCTCCCGAGCGCCTTCACCCACACCGGCGCCGCCCCAGCGTCGGGGATCTCTCCCACGTACCCCGGCACGCCGGCGCCAATGGGCCTCGCCGACCTCGGGGTCGGCGCGGGGGGCAATTACGAATACAACACGACCAGTTTCGCCTCATTCCTGACCCTCAACAACTTCACCGACTACAACCCCGGTTATGCCGGGTGGGACGCCCCGCCGAACTACATGACGTTCCAGCTCAACACGGTCACGGTCAACGTCTCCTACCCCGGCGGTACGCACGGGGTCTTCTGGATCCAGAACGTCGCGCACTTCAACGGGACCGACCTCCAGTTCGAGAACAACATCTGGAACATGACCGCCGCCGGGGTCGGGCTCAATGCGGGAACTCTCGCGCCCGGATACCAGGGAACCCTCGTTGCCGGCGAATTCTACTACACGTACGGACCGCTCTTCCAGGTCCATTACCCTTTTTCGCTCAACCTGTACAACAACATCTCGACCGCCGGCGGCGTGCCAAGCGTCTACTTCAACTACACGATCACCAACGCGACCCTCGGCGGGTTCACCCAGAATTGGTCGGCGTACTACGACCACGTCACGTTCAACGGCAACCTGGTCTCGGGCGCTCCCCCCGAGTTCGAAGTGAACGGGTACAACTACAATCCCGCCGGCCTCCTCTGGGACGCCGAGCTCATCTTCGGCGGGAACGGGGGCGGCGCCAACGCGGTCATCACTCAGCTGAACGGTTCGGCCAACCTCGAGTCTTGGAACAACGTCACGAAGCAGTACACGAACGTCTCGTCCGCGTACGACTACGGTGAGGACACCGGCGAGACGGCCGTGGGCGTCGCGAGCTACTACCTCGGAACCACCGAATACCTGAGCCAAGGTCCCTCGATCCTGTACGGGCTCTGGAACACGGCCAACTCCTCCTTCGGCCCGGCGGCCCTACCCGGCTGGATCTCCGTCACCTACGGCACGACCGTGAACTACGCGTTCAGCTTCTTCGAAACCGAGGACAATTACTACACCGCGGGCGACAACTGGAGCTACGCTCCCACGGACCTCGCCGGTATCGGGGTGACCCGACTCCCCCCTGTCTGGTCGAACAACGAGTACGACTTCGCCGCTTGGGCGGACGGATACGACCCGGTGAGCCCGCTCATCGTCGGGGGCAACACGACGGTAGAAGTCCTTCTCAACAGCGACCCGAGTGTGTTTAACGCCCCGGTCTACCTCAGCTCCGACGCGCAGGCGAGCAGCTTCGGATTCGCGGGGATCTACGGGGTCTCCTGGACGAGCATCTCCGGCGTCAGCAATCTTTCCATCAATGACAGTAAGGCGGCTATCGCTCCGGCGTTCCTCCAACTGAACGATTTCCGGTTCGCCACGTTCTTCCTGGCCGCCGTGGATAACCTCACCACGTCGGTCTACCTCAACGGATTCCTCCAGGACCCCACAACTTTCAACTACAGCTTCTACGCGCACACCCTCCATCTCCCCGGTTGGACCCAGGGTTACTACTTCAACTACGGCTCGGGAATCTACACCGTCACCAACACGACCATCACCGGTAACGCGGATGTTGAGTTCTGGAGCACGCTGTACAGCAGTGCCTCCAACATCGTGACGTCCGGCGACTCGTTCGGAGTCGACGTCCTCCAGGGGAACTACACGGAGTTCGACAACATCACGAGCGAGACCGGCGCCAACGCGATCGGCGTGATGAACTCCTACGAGGTCTTCGGGTACGATCTTTCGTCCAACGGGACGGACGTGAACGCGGTGCCGAGCTGGGCGGCGTACCTGTTCGCCAGCCAGGACGTCTACCTGTTCACGACCACTACGACCAACGGCGCGCTCGGCATTTACAGCGACCAAATCGAAAGCTTCTACTACGTAGGACTGACCGCCACCAACGCCTACGCGGCCCTGGAACTTCTGGACACCGGCTTCGGCGAGGTCACCGACCTCCTCGTCAATCACTCCTACGGCGTCTACGCCGACCTCTACGGGTACGTCGACTTCTACAACTGGACGTTCACGAACGGCTCCTCGGGGGGCAACCTGTTGGACGGCGTCGGCGGGGAATACGTGTACGGCCTCAACGTCGTGGACTCGAGTGGGCTATACCTGGAAGTGATCACGGGCCTGCTCGCCCACTTCATCAACGCCTCGGGCCCCTCGAGCTACGGGATCGAAGCGTCAACGACCAACTACTCCTCCTTCTACAATGTGACCGCGGTCAACAACGCCGAAGGGGTCGTCGTCGAAGGGGGGCAGAACGTTTCGGCCGCGAACATTACCTCCCGCCTCGGTTCCTTCGGATTCGGGATCCTCGGCGCCCAGAATGTCACGGTCGCGAACGTGACCGTCTCCGACGGCGCGGCGGGTGCGCTCGTGGAGAGCAGCGAGAACGTCACGGTCGCCAACGTCACCGTCTCGGGCGTGGGCGTCGGGGTCGGCGTGATCGCGGACGAGTACGTCCTGGTCGACAACGTCAACTCGACGGCGGCCACCCCCGGGCCGGAGTACTTCTCGACCACCCAGATCCGCAGCGCCCCCAACGCGGCGGTCGCTTCCATCCACAATGAATACGCGGAGATCCTGCACGTTTCCGCGTACAACGCGGGTTTCGCCCTCGAGGACAACGGCTCGAACGAATTGCTCGCCGTGAACATCACGTCCTGGTATGCCCAAGTCGGTGTCCAGTTCAACGGGACGGTGAATGCCACCGTCGCGGAGGCGTTCCTGTTCGGGAGCGGCATTGGTGTGGTGTTCCAGAACACGACGAACGTGGATCTCGAGGCGAGCACCTTGGAAGCTTCCGCCAGCTACGGGGTCTCGGTCGAGAACGGCAGCGAGATCTTCGTTACCGCGAACAACTTCGTCGCCAACAACGGCGCCAGTACCAACGAGCACTTCGACATGTACATCTTGCAAGCCGCGTCCGTGGGGGCGACCTTCGTGTACTTCGACGTGTCGGGCGTCGGTAACTACTGGTCGGACTGGAACCCTGCAGGCGGATCCTATATCATCGCGTCCGGCGTGACCGACGGAAACCCCAGCGGGTACTTCATCACCAACTGGCTCGAATTCATGGAAACGGGTCTCCCCGCCTACACGACGTGGGGATTCACGCTGGACACGATCACCTACACGACCAGCGCTCCTCTCGTGTTCATCCCGAGCTGGTCGCTCGGGGACCCGAACCTCGGGTACGTGGTGGACCCCCCGGTGGGGTACACCCCGACCCCCGCCTCCGGGACCGTCCCCTACACGGGGGTCAACACGACCGTGACGATCGCCTTCGCGGCTATCCCGTACACCGTGACGTTCGACGAATCGGGACTCGCGAGCGGGACTTCCTGGTCGGTTACGTTCGACGGAACGCCCCAGTCGGGGACGGGCAGTTCGATCGTATTCTCGAACGTCATCGTCGGAACCTACGCGTATACGATCGCCCCCGTACCCGGCTACACCGCCCTACCCACCAGTGGCTCGGTCACGCTGGCAGGATCGGACAAGACGGTCGATGCGGCGTTCACCGTGGTCACGTACGCGGTCACCTTCACGGAGAGCGGGCTCGCGCCCGGTACCTCCTGGTCGGTCACGCTCGGATCGCAGACCACCCCCTCGACCACGAATACGATCCAGTTCGGCGAGCCGAATGAGACGTACACCTACACGATCGCCGCGGTGGCGGGCTACACCGCCAACGTGACCCACGGTTCGATAACGGTCCAGGGTCAGGCGAAGTCGGTATCGATCGCGTTCACCGCAGTGACCCCCGTGACCTACTCGGTGACCTTCTCCGAGACGGGACTCGCGACGGGATTGACCTGGTCGGTGACCTTCGCCGGGACCCCGAAGTCGGCGGCCGCCGGAGCGACCATCACCTTCGCGGGCCTCGCGAACAACACGTACTCCTACACGGTCGGAGCCGTCACGGGCTACACGTCGTCGGTCACCTCGAACTCGGTGATCGTGGCCGGCAACTCCCCGTCCGTGACCGTGACGTTCAGTGCGACAAGTAGTCCGCCACCGCCCGCCTCCTCCGGGAGCAGTGGCGGCCTGTCCACACTGGACTGGGCGATCATCGGCATCGTGATCGCGCTCCTCATCGTGGGAATGCTGGTGGCCCTGATGCGGCGCGGTCGGGGCGGAGCGGCTACGACCCCTGCCGCGGCCACGAACCCGCCACCCCCCAAGCCCTGGGACGAGGGAAGCGCGGGCCAATCCCCCCCGGACCCATCGGAAGGGACCCCCTAGTACGACCGAGGGCGGCCGGGACCAACCCTTTCTTTTCGTCTTTCCTGGCTTCGCTGGCGGTTGAAAGCCACGAGGGGCCGGAACACCACCCGCCGTGGATGGAATGCCCCCCCGCCTCAACAAAGAATCCAGGGGCGAGGGTTCGGAGGACGCACCCCCGCCCCGGAGGGGAGATTTCGGTCAGCAGGCGCCGCGTTCGACTACCTCTTCGCAGTGCGAGGCGGGCGTGACCTTGAGCGTCCCCATCTGGCCGAACGGGGCGAAGTAGTCGCGCACTTTCTTCTCGTTCTCTGCCTCCACGATCAGGTAGAGGTGGTGGCCGCCATTGGCGACTGCGTCGCCGTGGACCCGGATGCCGGCCTGGCCCGCGCTATGGATGATGGCCAGAAGGCCAGCCGCCATCTGCGGGTTCTGGGCGGGGCAGCGTTCGCCGGGGTGGGTATGCTCTGCGATGAAGAGCGCCATGGGCGAGCGTCAAAAAGGGGTGGGATAAGAGGGTCGAGTTGGGCGTAAATTCCGCCCACCTCCGACGGATTTCGACTCGGGCCGCCCCTACGCCCGACCCGGTGACCCCCGATGGTCAGCCGGTCGCCCTCGGGAGGGGTCCTCGAGCGTGCCGGAAAGTACCGTCACGGCCTCCCCTGAGATCGCGATCCGTCGACCCTCCACGCGGACCCGAAACATTCCCCCTCGTGGGGAGGCCTGATACCCCGTTACCTCGGATCGGCCCAACCGGGTGGCCCAGAAGGGTCCGAGGATGCACTGGATCGACCCGGTCACCGAATCCTCCGGGACGCCGTAGTTGGGAGCGAAGAAGCGACAGAGGTAGTGGTACTCCTTCCGGTCCGAGAGGGCGGTCACCACGACGCCGCGGCAGGGGATCCGCGCGAGGGCGTCGTAGTCCGGGACGAGCTTCCGCAGCTTCGCCGCCGACGCGACTTGGACCAGGTAATCGAACCGGGCGCGGCCCACAAAGGAGAACGGGAGTGGGATTCCCTTCTGAAGTCCGGCGGGGGCCCGAACCGGCCGCACCGGGTCCGCGGGGAAGTTCAACTCGAGACCTGTCCCGGTTCGTCGGACCCGCAGCTCCCCGCTCTGGGTGGCGAAGCGCGCGGTCTCGTCGGGACCCAGGAAGCCCCGTTCGAACAGGACGTGGGCCGCCGCCAGGGTGGCGTGGCCACACAGTTCCACCTCGACGGTCGGACTGAACCACCGGAGCCGGTACGTCTCGCCCTGTCGGTAGAGGAAGGCGGTCTCCGCGTGCTTCATCTCGGCCGCCACCGACTGCATCCAAGCCCGGGGTGCGGGGCCGTTGAGGAGGCACACTCCCGCCGGATTCCCCCGGAAGGGTCGGGCGGTGAAGGCGTCGACCACGAAGATGGGCACCGGCATGCCGACCCGAATCGCCGGGGTCTCTTATCACAGGAGGGTCCCGCGAGGGGATCCGGCCCTCCCCCGACTACGACCCGGGCTCACTTTGCCGTTCGTTCCTTCCCTCCCCAGGCCCAAACGGCCAGCCCCGCTACGACCGATGCAACCAGGATGCCGGCCACGATAGGTGCCAGCGCGGCGACTTCGAAGGCCCCAACCGGGGAGGAGGGGCTGGGGGTGAACGTCACGTTGAACTCGGCGACCGACCGGGGCTCCGGTGGCGATCGGGCCCCGCCCGGAGAGTGAGGGGCTCCGAGCACCTGGGGAAAAGCGGGGCGACTCAACCCCGACCTGCTTCCGAGGGTGCCGGACAAGAGGAGCACAACCAAGCTAAGGATCAACGCGACGGCGCCCCCGCGTGCCCGCCAAGGTATCCGCCAATACCCCCCAACGGTACCGCAAGAGAACGGATTAGGGGGAAGCAACACGCATTTGACCCTCCGCGGAGGTCTGTCACTCGGACAAGAACCATGGTCGAGTACCAGGACGAGGGTGTATTCCCCGCTCCGCCGGATCAGGTATGGCGCCTGCTACAGGCCCACTTGGACCCGGCTCGGATCACGGCGATCCACCCTCTCGTCAAGTCCCATGCCGTGGTCCGCCAGGAAGGGGACGTCACCACGGTTCGTCGGATGATCGACGTGCGGGGGAAGCTCCTCCCTTCCGAATGGAAGGTGACCAGTCGCCCGCCCGAAATGAGCCGATGGGACATCGTGAGCAGCGAGGGCCCGTGGGCGGCCGGAAGTTGGATCGAAAACCACTATTCGGAGGCCTCGGGCGGCACCCGGATCGTGACCCGGGGCGACGTGAAGGTGAAGGTTTTGCCCTTCATCCTTCCCCAGCGCCCGGTGATCCGAAGGATCTTCTCGGACATCGATCGCGAGGACGTGGCCTACCTCCCCCGACTGCGTCCCTAAACACCCCGGACGACCGGTGGGCCGGTCTCCACACGGGTTATCCTATAGAGCGGGACCTGCCAGCCGGATCCGTCGGCCGGCCGGTAGTGAGAAGTTTCTGAAGCAGGTGTCGTTGGACGATCCAGGAGGAGCGGACCGGCCGGACCACCCAGGGATGACGGACTTGGAGCGCCGTCCAACGTTCGGGGACGACCCGGAGGGACGGGCGGCGTCGAAAGGGAAGCCTTCGCTTTGGGTAGGTGATCAGGGCAACCCCTCCGGGCCGAAGGATCCGCCACGCCTCATCGAGGGCCCCTTCCTTGTCGACCATGCAGCAGATCACGAGCGAGAGTAAGACCCGGTCAACGGAATCCGATGGGATGTTCGGAACCTGGGCGGCCGATCCGACCCGGAACTCGACCTGGCCGGCCCCTCCGACCCTGCGCTGGGCCAAGGCGAGGTTCTCCGAATCGATGTCGACGGCATAGAGGTGGCCGCCGGCCCCGATGCGGCGGAGGATCTCCGGGTCGAAGTAGCCGACCCCCGCCCCCAGGTCGGCCACGGTCTCCCCGGGACGGGGATCCAGTAGGGTGACCTCGCGAGAAGGAGGGGCAAAGCGGCGTCGAAGCGGGTTCTCCAACGCCCGGGGGTAGCACATGCGGTCCTCGGCCGCCATTGGAAGGGTCGTTCCGGTCGCCATGCTTGCCTCCGGGAGCCCCGGAACCGTCGGGGCCACATCACCCTGCCCCGCCGGTGTCGGGACACGGTGCAGGGCGTCGGGCCGCTCGGCAGGCTAATGAGGGCGGCTCTCTCGGACAGGGACGGGCGCGATCCGTTGCGAGCACTGGTCACCGGGGGCACCGGTTTTCTCGGGAGCTACATGTCGACCCACCTGGCCAGTCAGGGGACCGAGGTGACGGCCACCTACCTTCCCCGCGTCACTCCCAAGGGTCCGGCCCCCCTTGGGGGTATCCGTTTGGTCCCTCTCGACGTCACCGACCGCCTCCAAGTCGAGCGGACGGTCGCCGAGTCGAAACCGGACGTGGTCTACCACTTTGCCGGCCAGGCCTACGTCATCCCTTCGTGGGAGGACCCCCTGGGGACCTACGCTACGAATCTGACCGGTACCCTGCACCTCCTGGAGGAGCTACGCCATCACTTTCCTCGCACCCGGTTCGCGTTCGCGGGCAGCGGCACGGAATACGGGGACCCCCCCATCGTGCCCACGCCCGAGGACTCCCCGCTCCTACCCACCAGTCCGTATGCGTCCAGCAAGGCGGCGGCCGACCTGCTCTGCTACCAGTACTTCCGCAGCTTCGAGATCCCGGTCTTCCGGTACCGGATCTTCGGCACGACGGGCCCGGGAAAAAAGGGGGACTCTACGAACGATTTCGCGAGCCAGATCGCGGCCATCGAGGAAGGGCCCTCTCCCCGAGTACTGAGGGTGGGAAACCTCGACCGACGCCGGGACATCCAGGATGTCCGGGACGCCATCCGGGCCATGGTAACGGTGGTGGAGAAGGGCACGCCCGGGGAGGCCTACAACATCGCGAGCGGGGTCCCGCGGCTGGTCCGCCAGAATCTCGAGACCCTCCTCACGTTCGCCCGGAACCCGATCACGGTGGAGTCCGCACCGGAGAAGATCCGCCGCGTGGACGAACCGGTCCACCTGGCCGACATCTCCCGGTTGACGGCGCTCGGGTGGGCCCCTTCGATCCCGTTCGAGCAAACGCTCAGGGATATCCTCGAGAGCTGGCGGGCGGCCCGCTGAACCGGCCCCCGTGAGGCGATGGCCCGGCGCGGATGCGGCGACCGGGAGAAGGGTTAGTCGGAGCTAGGGGCGGCAGGAAGAGGTTCGCGTGACTTGCTCCTTACGCCGCGGGAGGCGGAGGGGGTGGCGGGCCGCCCGCTCCGGGAGGCGGGCCGGAGGCCGCGGCGGGGGGCGGGAGGCCGGCGGCGGAGGGTTTCTTCCGCCGCAGGAGGAGCAAGGCGCCCACGACCACGATGACCACGATTACCCCCAGCAGGAGGTAGAGACCCGTCCCGGACGTGAGGGAGAACCCCGCCGAGGAATTAGGACTTGCCACGGTCACGGAGGCCTGGGCCGTCGACTTGACCCCAAAGGAGTCCGTGACGGTGACACTCACGGTGAACGTGCCCGCTTTCGAGAACGCATGGCTCGGAGCCGCTCCGGTGCCGGTGTTCCCATCCCCGAAGTTCCACGCGTACGTGGTATAGGGTGGATCCCCGTTGCTGACGGTGACCGAGAACGCGACGTTCGTCCCGGCCGGGGAATTCATCGGGAACGCCGTGACTTGGGATGCGGTGAGGAGGGGGAGCACATGCACCGTGACCGTCGTCGTGTTCGTGATCCCGTCCGAATCGGTGACGTTCAGCCGAACTGGGTAGCTACCGGCCGTGGAGAACGTGTGGTGGGTCGATGCTCCGGTCCCCGTGCTGCTGTCTCCGAAGTTCCAAGTGTAGGTAGAATAAGTCCCACTTCCGCCCGTGGCCGAGCCGCTGAACGATAGCGGGAGTCCAACTTCGGACGTGGTGACGTTGGCGGAGGCGTGCACCACCAGGGTCGGAACCACCGTAATGTTGGCGTAGACGTACTCTATTCCCCACACCCAGTCGTCGACGTACGCTACGACCGGGTAGGTCCCCGGATGCGCCTCCTTGAACGCCGCAGGGCCGAAGGCCCAGGCCGTGGTGAAGTTGATTCCGTAGCGGTCGGAGCTGAGAATCGGGGTGCCGTTGACCGACACATCCGCCGCCGCCCACGGGCCGGATCCGGTGCCCACCTGTACGCTGACGTTGATACTGATTAGGCTGCCCACGTCCGTGGGGTTGTGGACGATCGATAGGGTCAGATTGGGCGCGGCCTCGAAGGTGTACGAGCTGATGCTGATCGCGATAGCGCCGTTAAGCCCCCCGAACAGAACCGGTGCGATATCGGTGCTGTTGGCGGCCATCTCACCTTCGCAAATGGCTTGGTCCGGCAACGACCCGGCGTAGTAGAGGTAGCTCGGGAGCCACGTTCCGCCCTGGAACTGCCACGAGTCGCCGTAGACCGCGATCGAGCTCGAGTTGAACCCACCGTACAGCACGATCGCGCCGATCTGGCCATCCCAGGTCATCTGGCCGTAGGCACGGCCCAAGGGGTAGTACCCGCATACACTCGTGAGGGAGTCGCACCCGACCGAAGTTGCGGTGAGATTATTCCAGGTCGTGCCGGAAAGTTCGAACGTGTAGTTCGTGTCGGTCTGGCCATCGTATCCGCCGAAGAGGAGGAGCGCGTGGTCGGCGGCGTCGTACGCGAGCGACTCGCCAGCGACAGCCCAATTGAGGCCTCCCGGGCCAAGGGCTGCGCTACCCCAAGTGGCGGTGAGTTCCCACGTTGTCGTCCAACGACTCCCGCAGGTAGTCGGGAACGAGCAGCCGTCCACGTACACGAGCGCGTGAAGGGCGGGGTCCCATGCCATGGCTCCGTCGAAGGCCGGAACGCTACCGGTCGTAGCGGTGAGGTTGTACCAACCGGTCGAGTTGAATAGCCAAGTTCCGACGCTCGCACCCGTGGCATTGTATCCACCCGCCGAGATGACTCCGCCGAAAGCCGGGTCGTAATCCATGGATTGGGCTTCGAGGGGTCCCGGTGATGTGGGGAAACTCGCGGTCACGTTAGTCCAGGAGATGCCTTCGTAAATCCAGGTGCTACCTGCCGGGCATTGGGTCGGGGTGCATCCCCCGTAGTACACCAGCGCCCCCGTCCCGTACAGGGGATCGTAGGCGACCGCGCCCTGGTAGCCCCCACCCATGGATCCCATGTTCGAGGTCTCATTGGTCCAGGAAGGCTGGAGGGTGGCGACTAGAGGTCTCGCCGCAGGGAGACCCGTCCCCGTCATCGTCCCGGCTTGATGAAGTGAGGGAGAGCCCCCGAGGGCGCCGCTGGAGCACGTGGCCGATCCAGGTGCCTCGGTTTGGCAGGCCATCGAGGTGCCGTGAGTAGGGCCCTGCCCTTGGTCCAGTGCGGTGATCCCGCTCGTCCACAACTGCGAGGTCGCCGGCGCGACGGCTGTGGAAGAGGACGCCGAGACGGCGCCGCCATTCGTCGGGATTAGTGCGAGGGCCGGGGAGGCCGCCATCACCAAAGAGATCGCAATTACGGCCAGCCAAGACGCCATACGCCGGGAGGACATGCGATTATCACGTAAGTCGTAGTATTTCTGACCACCGTCCGGGGGGGGCCCTTCCTCGAGGGCCCCGGGACGGCAGCTAGGAGGGAATCGGTGGGCGCGGCCGGTCCTCCTCCGCTCCTGCCAAGAGCTGTCAGGCTTGGGGGAACACGGGGGGAAGGGGAGGATAGTTTTCGTTGAACTGCAAAGCCGAATCGCAACGGTTCAATGATTCGATCTAAGGAGAGAAAGTGAACCTGTAATAGATATTCATATGCACATACATATGCATATCACTACTTCCGCATCTACCGGGCGATGGCAAGTGGTCGCAAGTCGGCCTCCTGGACCTCGACTGCACCCAGAGGGTGGGGGCAACTTGGTCCGGGCACGGGGAGGGGATCAGAATCTCCGATCGGGCTAAGAATGGCTCACCCATACCTATGATTCTACAAGTAAGTGAGAGCCATTACTCAGGATGCGTATAGGAGTAATTGCCGAGAGACTGGGCGCCCGAACCCGCAGATCCTTCCGGCTTGGCCCGCCCGAACCCCGCCTCAGATCCAGGCCCTGGCAGGGGGCCAACTGCGCCGTATAACTCATGTTATACGCCCTCACCTCAGAGAACCCTTGAGGCCCCCAGGGGCTCGAGCACAGGCAGACTATCCCTAATGCAGACTGAGTAATGCTTACAACGTAATTATAGTCTCATACACTCGGAATACAGGAGAATAGCGGGTTTGGTGGGTTTGGCCCGAAAACCCCACCCCCCGGCCAAAGATCGCGGATCCGAAGGCGGGACCCACTGGTCGGAGACCGACGGGACCTCCTGTTTACACCTGTACGATTTGACAGCCAGCCAAGTAATGTAACTACCATTACTTTGAATGTTTAACCCCTACACGGGTGACTTTGAACCGCCATTTGCCGGTGGCAGCGGGTCGTACGGGGGTAAACAGCTCGTCACACCCGTTCGCCTCGAGGGCTCCCCACTCGGCCAGACGCCATAGCTCCTCGAAGGAAGGGTTCCCCGAGGCCCGACGGGCCGCCTCGGCGATCGCGCGGGCGTCAATGGGCAGGACGGTGAGTTTTCGGCGGAGACGGTCGACCGCGGTCCGGCGGGCGACCTGGGCCTTGGACGGAGAGCGCCGCGCGAGAACGGAGAGTTCGAGCATGGCCCGTTCGGTGGTGGCCACTTCCACCCCCCTTAGGCGGCGCAACAGTTCTCGGGAACCGGGATCCGCCTCGAGAACCCCTCGGAGGGCCCCTGCATCGAGGGCCTTCACGGCGTGCCCCTCCGGGACGGAACCGAACTCCCTGGAGCGAGGCCCGCCCGGCGGCGCTTCTCGGGAGCCCAGGCGCCCCAAAGCTCCTCGAGCCCCTCCCGCTGATCGAGCAACCTACGGAAGAGCACCGTAAAGCTCTCCCCGGTTCGTTTTTCTCGCACTAGCGCGTCGTATACCGCCTTCTGCACGGCGATATTTCGGGACGACATACATACTCATATTCATATGTAGTACTAGAAGACTGGGCCCGAAACGCGGCGACGAAACGAAGCGACCGGACCCGCCACAGGTACCCAGTTTGATCGCGCCCTGCCTCCCCGAGGAGGAGCGCAGACCCCCCTCGGGACGGTCCACTTGGAAACGGGAGGAGACGGAAGGGGGCGCCGTACGCAAGCCATTTCCCTGCGACCCCATCCGGGCACCTCGTGGAGCCCGAACGGCCCCGGCTCGTGATGATCGGGCTCGACTCGATGTCCCCGGCCCTCCTCGAACGCTTCCGAGACCGGACCCCCCGGCTTCAGGCGCTCTTGAGGCAGTCCACCCAGGCCACTCTCGTCAGTTGTGACCCTCCGATCACGGTGCCTGCCTGGGCCGTCATGTGTTCCGGAGCCGATCCGGGGATGCTCGGACTGTATGGGTTCCGTCACCGAAGGCCCGGCAGCTACGACCGGACGTACATCCCTGCCTCTTCGACCGCGCAACGCCCGATGATCTGGGATGCTCTTTCGAGGGCCGGCCGGCGCGTGGCCGTCCTCGGGATGCCTCCGGGGTACCCCCCGCCTTCCGTCAACGGCGTCTACGTCTCGGATTTCCTGACACCGGACGGGGTCACGGACTGGGCCAATCCGTCGTCCCTCGTGCCCGAGCTGGCCCAGGTCGCCGGAGGAGGGTTCTTTGACGTCGCCTTTCGAATCGATGACCGGCTGGCCGTGGCGCGGGACCTCTTCGAAATGACTCGACGCCGATGGAAGGTCGCTCGCCACGTCTGGCGGAAAGAGCCGTGGGACCTCTTCGCGATCCATGAGATTGGCCCGGACCGGGTCCATCACGCGTTCTGGAAGTACTTCGACCAGTCCCATCCACGCTTCGCACACGATGCCAAGCTGAGCGGGGTCGCCGGAGACTTCTACGCCCTGCTTGACGAGGAAATCGGCCAATTCCTTGACCTCGTCGGCCCGGATGTCCCAGTCCTGGTCGCCTCGGACCACGGCAGCCAGGCGATGGAAGGGTGCTTCTGCATCAACGAATGGCTGATCGACAAGGGCTTGCTCCGTCTCAAGAGACCCCCCGCCCGAACTGGAACCCCCCTCGAAGAGGCTTGGGTGGACTGGGGGAAGACCCAGGTTTGGGCCGCGGGCGGCTATTACGCACGATTCTTCCTCAACCTTAAGGGCCGAGAACCCCAGGGCATCGTGGCACCGAAAGACCAGGCGGCCCTCACCGAGCGACTCCGCTCGGAGCTTAACCAAGTCAAGAAGGAGGACGGAACCCCCCTCGGAGTGCGGCTCTTCTCTCCTTCCGAGGTCTATGAAGAGGTCCGGGGGGACCCGCCGGACCTGATGGCCTACTTCGGCGACCTCCGGTGGCGATCGGCCGGGACGGTGGGCCACGGCCGCTGGTTCACGACTGAAAACGACACGGGACCGGACGATGCGGTCCACTCGTTCGAGGGGATCTTCGCCTACCGGGACCCCCATGACCCGAGGGGTCGCCAACTCCCGCCCCAACGGATCCGCTCCGTGGGGGCCACGCTCTACTCGCACTTCGGCCTGCCGGTTCCGGGGTTCGTTCGCGGAGAGCCCATCATTCTGGGCCCCGCCCGGCGCCACCGATGAGTATTTGACCCCCTTCCCGGCCTATTGTTGCCGTTTACGGGTCGATTTTCATGGTTATCTCCGCAAGTATTGCACCCACCAAGTCAAAAGGGACCTTTTTCCCGGCGGAGTCCCCGAAGGTCCAACGACCCCGAACCACCTCCGTCACCCATCTTCTGGACCGTCTGCAGCACGTCACCGCCGAGGAGATCTCGGACCTCGCCTCGTACATCGACATTGCCAAGATCGGCTGGGGGCTTCCGCTCCTGCTTCCGAAAGAACGCCTGAAGGCCCGGGTTCATCTCTATCAGAAAGAGGGCATCGAGGTCTCCACCGGCGGGACCCTCCTCGAGTACGCGGTCGCCCAGAACCGGGTCCCCGCCTTCCTCGACGAGGCGCGGGTGATCGGGTTCGACCTCATCGAGATCTCGAGCGGCATCCTGGAGCTGTCGGCGACCCAGATCGCCCGTCTCGCCGATGCGGTCCGGGACCGAGGGCTGCCGTACCTCATCGAGGTCGGAAAGAAGGACCCCCAGCACCAGCTCTCCCTCAAGGAGACCATCAACCAGATCGGCCACGCCCGCACCCTCGGCCCCCGGAAGGTCATCGTCGAGAGCCGCGAATCAGGACGCGGGGTCGGCATCTACGACAGCGACGGTGCGATCAAGTGGGACTGGGTCCGCTCGATCCTCGCCGAGCACCCCCGCGAGGAGCTGATCTTCGAGGCCCCCCTGGAGAGCCAGCAGAACCAGCTGCTCCGGGAACTGGGGGGAGACGTGAACCTCGGCAACGTCGCGCTCGCCTCGGTCGCCCCCCTGGCCTCCGAGCGCATGGGGCTCCGAGGGGAGACGTTCGGCACGATTCGCACCTCCCGCCCCGTCAAGGGCCCGCCGGCAGCCAAGTTCCTCTACTTCCTCCTCGAAAGTTACCGGGGTCTGGACCAGTCGCAGCTGGCCCAAATGTCTCGACTGCCGCGACGGACGGTACAGAGCGCCCTCGAATCCCTCCGCCAGCAGGGACTGGTCCAGGAGTCGATCTCGCTCCAGGATTCGCGCCGGCGCGAGTACCGGCTCACGTAGGGCCGCCGCAGCCCTCCCCTACTGAGGGAAAGGAGGCAACTACCATCGAGGGGTTACGGTGAGCATGAACGCTTCCCCCAATCCGTCCATGGAGGGCCGTGTCGTCGTGATCACAGGTGGAACATCCGGGATCGGTCTCGAGACCGCCCGGGGAGTCGCCGCCCGAGGGGCCCACGTCGTCCTGGTCGGGCGCGGTGACCCCCGGGTGCAGCAGGTAGCGACGGAAGTTGCTCGGTCGTCCGGGAATCCCCACGTGGAGGGTCTCCCCGTCACGGACCTCGCGCTCCGGTCGGAGTGGATGCGGGTCGGCCAGGAGCTCCTCCGACGGTACCCGGCCATTCATGTGCTCGTGAACAACGCTGGGGCGTACATCGCACATCGGGAAACGACGTCGGAAGGCATCGAGAGGACCTTCGCCCTGAATGTTCTGGCCCCGCTGGGGCTCACTACGCTCTTGGCCAACCGGATGCGAACCTCGCCTCCCGCCCGGATCATCAATGTCGCTTCCGCCGCGCACGTCCGTGAGTCCGTCCACCTGGAGGACCTCCAGGGAACCGGGTCGTACCACGGGTTTCGCGCCTACGGTCGCTCCAAGCTGGAGCTGGTCCTGCTGACCCGGGAACTCGCCCGTCGGCTCGCCGGCACGGGAGTCACGGTGAATTCCTTGCACCCGGGTTTCATCCGCTCGGGATTCGGTCGGAACAACGGAGGCGGGATCGCCCTCACGATCCGGTTCTTCGCCCTGATCGCGGGCCGGAGCGCTCGGACGGGAGCCCGCACCCCAATCCACTTGGCGTGCGATCCGGACGTAGCGGGAATCACGGGGGAGTACTTCTCCGGTGGCCGAGTGGTCTCCACCTCGCGGGCAGGGCGTGACATGGCGATGGCACGCCGGCTCTACGAGGTGTGTGTTCCGCTGGTGGGCCTGCCGCCCGTCCCAGAACCGCCCGGGCCCGTCGTGAGTCCCCCCTCGGCGGCCCTGGCGAATCGGGCGTTCGCGACCGAGTAACGCCTTCCTAACGCGGGGGGGCCCTTCGGGCGAGCTGCGCTGCCCCGATCATCGCCGCGTCCTCGGCAAACCGGGCGCGGACGACCCGCGCGCCGGCGGCCGGGGGTTGGCAGCGGTACCGAACGGCCCGTTCGACCGCCGGGACCCAATCGGGCATCCCGGCGACCAGCCCTCCGCTCATCACCAGAAGGGAGGGGTTGAACGCGTTGACCACACTCACGGCTCCGTCCGTGAGATACTGTTCGGTCTCGGCCACCAGACGGACGGCCAGAGGGTCCCCGGCCCGGAACTCCTGGAAGACCGTGTGGGCCGTGATCTGTTCGATCGTGCCCGCGCGTCGAACGAGGGCCGCCCCTCCGCTCGGGTCGGCCTCGACCTCGAGCCGGGCTCGCTCGCCGATCGCCCAACCTCCCACGTAGGCCTCGAAGCACCCGGCGTTCGGGCAGTGGCATCGACGCCCGCCGGAAACGATCGTGATGTGACCCACCTCGCCCGCGGCATGGGTTCCTCCCTCCACGAGGACGCCCCCCAGGACCGCGGATCCGCCGATGCCCGTCCCCAGGGCGAGGCAGAAGAGGTCGGATGTGCCCACCCCGGCCCCGAACTGCCATTCCGCGTAGGTGGCGGCCCGGGCATCGTTCACGACGGCGACCGGGGTTCCGAGCTCGTGGGCGATGCGGGGCCCGAGCGGGACGTTCCTCCATCCCAGGTTCGGCGCGTGGATCACCATGCCGGATGGAGGATCGACCTGCGCGGCCACGGCGACCCCCACCGCGAGCGGGGGTTCCGAGGCCCAGTCGAGACACGTTCGCGCGGCCCTCAGGACGGCCGAGATGACCCCGTCCGGCCCGTCGTTGGCGTGCAGGTGCCGCCCGCTGTGGTGGATGACCTCGCCGTGCGCGTTGACGAGGCCGCTGACGACCTTGGTCGCTCCGAGGTCGATCCCGAGCGTGAGGTCCGCCGTTCGTGCGACGGACGGTTCGCTACTCTTCGGGGATCTGGCCCGCGTGCTCCGACTCGGCATACTTGTGGACCACGTCGACGTACGTCGAGTGCGACCAGGTCAATGGGGTCGCGCTCTTGGGCTCTCCGGTGGTCCGGTCGAGCTGCTCGGGAAGCAGCTCGGTGGGGGTACCGTGCTGCGCCACCCACTCGATCAGCTCCCGGCACCGGTTCCGGTCGCCGAGCCGGAGGCGCGCCTCGGCGAGCCAGAGCGTCGCGATGATCCAGGGATTCTCGTTCCCGTAGTAGAGGTCCCCCTCATACCGAGCCAGCCCTCCCACTCCGGGACACCAGAGACGGGCCTCGATCCCGTCGACCGTGGACCGGGCTCGCGGGTCGTTCCAAGGAAGCAACCCGAGCTTGAGCGCGAGCAGGACCGAGGCGTCGAGCCGGTCGTCCCGGGGAGTGATCGACCGGAGGAACCGGCCGCGATCCGAGTCCCAGAGATGGCGGAGCGCCGCCGTCCGGATCTCCTCGCTCGCCCGGCGCCACGCTCCGGGGTCCTTGCCGATCTCCGAGGCGATCCGGGCGGCCCGCTCGAGCGCGTGGGCCACCGCCGACGTGGAGTACGTGTGGATCCCGAGCCGTTCCTCCCACAGGTCGAAGCTGGGGGCGGGCAGGTGGGTGACCGGGTCCCGGAACCCTTCCAGGAAGGCGGCGGCCCCCTTCACCAGCGGCCAGAGGTCGACGAGGACGTCGGGGTCGGCGCCCCGCTTGAAGTGGTGCCAGACGGCGGCGATGACCGAAGCGGTCTGGTCGATCTGGAGGAACGGCGGCGGGTGCCAGGTGCTGCCGATGGCGCCGTCCGGGAAGTGACGGTGGAAGAACGACCCGTCGGCACTCTGGCAGGCCTTGGCAAAATCGAGGAACCGGGCGGCGTTCTCGTAGAGCCCCGCCTCGTCCATCGCTTTCGAGACGTACCCCCCGTCGCGCCACCAGCAGTAGTTGTACGTGTCCCCGGCCGCGACCAGGGATCGGGTGTCGGGGGAGGCGATGATCGCACCGTTCGCTCCGGTGCAGTGTCGAAGGAGGATCACGCTCTGTCGGTAGACGTCCTTCGCGCGCTCGCTCAGGTCGCGCGGTGGGTTGGGGAGCCGGCGCTTGGTCCAGGTCTCCCAGAACCGCTCGGACTCGAGTACGAACCGGGCCGAGCCTCCGTTCCGGACGTAGTCCCGGACCTGGTGGACCGCCGGCAAGGACCGCCCGGCGACCAGGAAGAGCCGGAGCTCCGTGTCCGTATCCGGACGCGCCTCGACGTCCCATTCCATCACGCTGTCCGCCGCCCCGTGGGCCACGGCCCGGCCCTCGAGCCGCCCGTCCTCCGCATCGACGTACGTTCCGCGGAGCCCCTTCAGCGTGTGCTCGCCGCAGACGGCCCGGGTGTACGCGGGGTCGCTGAAGAACTCGAAAAAGTACCCCCGCTTGTAATGGACAAGGGAGGGGATCGACGGGTCGACGTACGCGGTGTCCTGGTACATCGACTCCGCGATCTGGAACGCGTGGTAGGCGAAGAGCCGTAGCGACCGGGCCGGGTCGGCCCGGATCCGGTACACCCGGGCGATGAGGTCGTGGTTCGGGTGCACGTGGTCCCGGATGCCGAGCGAGATCCCGTGCCCCTTCCACGTCGACTCGGGAAGGTGCCCGGCTCCGTACGGGGCCTGGGTGATTTCGTAGCCGTTGCCACGGCGCAGCCATCCGAAGCGGGAGGCCCCGACGTCGAACACGCCGACCCGGGCCTCCCGGAGCTGTTGGAACTGGCCGGGATAGGGGTAGAAGAGTTCGTTCCAGTCCCCATGTTCGTTGACCGTCAGGAGGACGCGGCCGTTCCCGGTCAGGCCCGTGATCATGAACCGTCCCGGGCCATTGCGGGCGCGCGGCGAACCCCACCGTTCATGGTCGGGGAAGGACGGGGCCGCGGGCTCGTATAACCCCTCGGTTACAATGGCCGCGTCGCGGCCGGGGTGCGGGTCACTTCAGGATGGGCACGCCCAGCCGTTCGAGGGCTCTCCGACGCAGGTCGGTGAGGGCGTTCATGTAGTTCGCGTAGGCGTCGTATGGGCTGTCGTAGCTCGAGAAGTACTCGTGGACACCCTGGTCCGCGCCGTGGCCGCCGACGTACATGTAGTAGAAGTGGTCGGAGGTGAGGAGCTTTCGCCAGTCCGTGAGAATGGCGGGGTCGTTGGCCCGACGGGCGACCAGGCCGACCTTCTTCGCCGCCTCGAAGGCCGAACGCTGCAGGTCGTTGCCCAGCCAGGCCCCCAGATCCCGGTTCTGGTCGGCCCAGCTCATCGTGTAGGGGACGCTGAGGGGACCCCGGGGGACTCCCTGGATCGCCTCGTCGACCGTGGCCCATCCCAAGTGCGGGTGCTGGGCCACCTTGTCGGGGAGAGCGCTCAGGAAGTCCAGGATCCCCGTGCGGGCCGAGTGGTGCTCCCCGAACGTCTCGAAGTCCATGAACAGCCCGACCAGCTCGCCCGGAGTGGAGGCGATCCAATCCGCGTACTTCTCCGCAGTGAGGGGGTATTCGGACCAGCCGGTCGAGGAGAACCGGAACCCGACGTCGTCGCTCAGCGGGTAGTGACGGAGCAGCAGCATCACGGTCGGCGCGGGCGCAGCGCAGTACCGCATCGTGGCCGGTTCGCCCTGGAGGGCGCCCTCCCAGCCTTCCGCCAGCATCCCGTGGAACCGCTCGCTTTCCGCGAACCGGGCCAGGTCGTCGGAGTAGGCGAGCTCCGTCATCCGGAGCACCTTCGGGTTCGCGCCGAACTCGCTGTGGAGCATCGCCCGGTGCATCTCGACCTCCTCATGGAGCTCGGGCGGAGGGAGGAGGAAGGCGAGGGAGTGGTAGTACGTCTCCGCGACCAGCGCGACCTGGCCGGTACGGTAGAGCTCGCGGACGCGGTCGAGCACCTCGGGGGCCGCGAGACGGGCCTGCTCCAGGAACGTGCCCGTGATGGAGAGGCTCACCCGGAACTCGGACCGCTCCCGCGCCGACCGGATGAGCCGGTCGAGCGTCGGAATGTAGCAACGGTCCGCGATGCCCCGGAAGATCGCGAGATTGCGTTCGACGTCAAAGTACGAGCGGCCCGAGCCCAGGTCGAGGTAGCGGAATCGGGCCAGCCGCCAGGGCTGGTGCATGTGCAGGTAGAGGACGATCTTCACCGCCGGCCCGCCACGTTCATCGCCTCGAGATAGACCGACACCGTCTCCCGAGCGCGCTCGGACCATCCCTCTCGGAGCGCTTCCCACTGCCCCTGCTCACCCATGGCGCGGCTCAGGGTCGGGTACTCCAGCAGTTCCGCGATCCGGCTCGCGAACTCCTCGACGTCCCAGAAGTCGACGTGGAAGATGCCCTGGGAGATCTCCGCGACCCCGCTCGTCTTGGAGACGATCGTCGGCACTCCGGCGGCCATCGCCTCCAGCGCGGCGATGCCGAACGGCTCGACGACCGAGGGAAGGACAAAGACCGAAGCACCGGAGAGGAGAATCTCCCGCTCCTCCTCGGAGACCCGTCCCAAGAACATCACCCGGTCCCCGATCCCGAGGGCGGCGGTCAGGTGGAGGAGCCGGGAGTACTCCGACCCCTCGCCGGCGATCACGAACAGGACGTCCGGGAAAACCGGCACGACCCGAGCGGCCGCCCGCAGGAAGGTGTCGACGCCCTTCATCGCCGCGAGCCTACCGACGAAGAGCACGACGCGGCGATGCGGGTCGATGTTCGCCAGTCGGTCGCTCGGCCGCACTGCGTTGTAGATCACGCGGATGCGGCCCGGGTCCGCGTGATAGCGGTCGATCAGCTGCTGCCGGAGGTGTCGGCTCACGGCGATCACCCGCGTCGCGGCGTCGATGCCCCGCTGTTCGCGGTCCAGGATGTGGCCCCACGGGTTCCCGAGCGAGCGGTCGTATTCGGTCGAATGGACGGTCATGACGAGCGGGCGGCCCATCCGGTGGGCGAGACCGTTCCCCCCCTCGGTCCCGAACCAGTCGTGGACGTGGATGACGTCAACGTTCCCGAGGTCCGAAAGGTTGGCGACCCAGGTGTTGTACCCGTCCGTCGCGTTCCAGAACGGGCTTCCGGGAACGTTGCCCGCCCAGTACGCGGGCGGAAACTCGCTCGGCTTTCCCCCCTCGGGAGAGCCGGGGTATCGGATCGTCACCCCCTCGACGGGGGTGAACGGGCCGGTGAAGGGCGTCAGGAAGGTGATGCGATGGCCGAGCCTCGTGAGCTCCTTGGCGAGTTCGTAGCAGTGGACCCCGAGGCCGCCCGTGTGATGCGGCGGCCACTCCCAACCCACCATGACGATGTGGAGGGGTCGAGGGGCGGTGAGCAGTCGGACCCGGGAGGGAACCCGGGACGGGCGAGGGAGCGGCAACGGGTTCGTGGCGAGCTCATCGATCCCTCCCCCGGGGACGGCGGCGGGGGTCGCCCTTCGGACCTCGGGTTTCGTGCGGCCGCTAGCCCGCCGGCCCTTGCGCCTCTTTCGGGCCGGCGGCGGGCTCCGACGAGCCGAGTGGTGCACCTCCGAGGAGGAACGGGTTGGGGTCTTGCGCTTCACGACGGGTCGCCCATCAAACTGGGGCACTTGAACCCGCCGCCTGCGGATCGTGCCCACGTACGGGGCGGCGAGGGAGCGTCAGAACCCGGCGAGCAGTTCTTCGATCGCGGCGCGAGGCGAGGAGGCGCGGGTGACCGCGCTCGCCACCAGGATCCCACGGGCGCCGAGCTCGAGGGCGACCGCCACGTCCCGACGGTGATGGACGCCGGCCCCGCAGAGGACCGCGGTGGTCGGGGAGATGGCGGCCACAGCCCTTACGGTGCCCGACACGACCTCGGGACGGGCGGTGGAGACCGCTCGGTCCCCGCCGATCAGCTCGGGGGGCTCGACGGCGAGGTAGGCGGGATGGGTCCGGGCGAGCCGCCGGGCGGCCTGCTGGTCCCGGGCGCAGACGACGGCGACGAGACCGAGCCGGTGGAGTCGGGTGACCGTCTCGCGGGTCTCGGCCGGTGACAAGGGATGCTCCGAGTGGTTGACGAGGCTCCCCTTTCCGCCCGCCGCCGCCACCGACTCGGGTGGGACGAACCCCGTGTGGGCCCCCGTGGCGACCGAGTCCACGTGCTGGGCCAGGACCGGGATTCGGAGGGAGCTCGCCAGTCGTCCCAGGTCGGGCGTGGCGGGGGCGACCGCGACGGGGACATCCGCCGCGCGACCCAACTCTTCCAGGAAGCGTCCGACGCGTTCGGCCCCAGGACCCAGGGCGGAGGGGTAGGCTTTGAGGTTCACCAGGAGCAAAGGCCGCCCCAGGGGGGCGGAATCAGTGCGGCGCGACGGCACGGGTCCGCTTCGGGCGCGAACAGATGGCATACTCGTCGCCGTCGAAGAAGACCTCCCGGTCCGGGTGCTTCCGCTGGAGCTCGGAGATGCGGGTGAGGACGTCCTCGAGGGTGGTCGATTCGTCATTCGGGTCGATCCGTACGTGCACGGTCTTCTCGGGGTGGTCGTGTCCACGACCCGTATCGACCATCGCGCACCGAGGGAGCCGGAAGCGGCGGGGGGGCTATAAGGGTTCGACAAGCACCAGGAGTCGTAAAACCCGCCCACCCCGCGGGGCCGGAAGGGAACGGCGAAGCCATTCGCGTGGGTCCGAAAACCAATGGAGGAACCGGTTCCCGGGCCGAGGGCAAACGTTCCGGCCCGCGGCCGGGAAGGGGTTGGAGAGGTCGCCTACTCCTGCTCGCCGAACCGCTTGATATCTTCGGGAACGTCCTTGGTCACGACCGGGGCGGCTCCCTGGACCTGGACCCGCACCTTCTCGACGATGTCGGGGTTGGCCAGCGTTGTTACGTCGCCGATGGCCATCCGGTTCGAGATGCTGGCGAGTACCCGCCGCATGATCTTCCCCGAGCGGGTCTTCGGCATGTCGGGGACGACGTAGACGTTCTTCGGCCGCGCGATCTTCCCGATGATGTCCTCCACGGCCTTCACGACCTTCTTGGAGACCTCTTCCGCCTGGCCCTCGTGCCCCGGCTTCAGCGAGATGTAGAGGTCGGGGACCCGGCCGCGGGTCTCGTCTGCCACGGGCACGACCGCGGCCTCGGCGACCTCGGACACCGTGAGGATCGCCGATTCGATCTCCTTCGTCCCGAGCCGGTGGCCCGCGACATTGATCACGTCGTCGACGCGGCCCAGGATGCGGAAGTAGCCGTCGGGGGATTGGGTCGCTCCGTCTCCGGCGAAGTAGGGCCAGTCCCGCCAGTCCGTGCTCTTGGGATCCTTGTTGTACTTTGCGTAGTAGGTCTTCACGAAGCGATCCGGGTCGCCCCAGATCGTCTGGAAGATCCCGGGCCATGGGTTGCGGATGCAGATGTTTCCCGCGATGCCCGAGCCCCGCTTGACCTCCTGACCGTTCTCGTCGTAGAGCACCGGGTGAACCCCCAGCACCGGCGGACCCGCGCTTCCCGGTTTCATCGGGTCGAGGCCGGGGATCGTCGAACAGAGGAAGCCCCCGTTCTCGGTCTGCCACCAGGTGTCGACGATTACCGCGGAGCCCTTTCCGACGACCTCATAGTACCAGCGCCAGACCGCTGGCTCGATCGGTTCCCCGACGGTCGTCATGTGCTTGAACTTGTAGTGGTACTTCTTCGGCTCGTCGGGTCCGGCCTTCCGTAGCATCCGGATCGAGGTCGGGGCCGTGTGGAAGATGTTCACCCCGAGCCGTTCCGCGATGCGCCACACCCGACCCGCGTCGGGAAAGGTCGGCACCCCCTCGTACATTACGCTCGTGGCCGCCAGCGCGAGCGGACCGTACACGATGTAGGAGTGGCCGGTGATCCACCCGATGTCGGCCATGCACCAGTAGACGTCGGTCGGGTGGATGTCCTGGTAGTACTTCGCCGTCCCCGTGACGTAGGCGAGGTAGCCGCCGGTGCTGTGTTGGCAGCCCTTCGGCTTCCCCGTGGTCCCGCTCGTGTACATCAGGAACAGCGGGGCCTCGGCGGGCATCGAAACGGGCTCGATGCGGTGTCCCCGGTACTTCTTCAGGAGGTCGTTCACGACGAAGTCCCGTCCCTCGACGTACGGCGACTTGGTGGAGTTCTTGCCCGGGTAACGCTGCCAGACGAGCACCTTCTCGACCTTGTGCCCGTTCTCCTCTGACGTCTTGAGCGCGATGTCGGCCTGGAGTTTGTGGTCGCTGAGGGTGCCGTTGCGGTAGTACCCGTCCATGTAGATCAGGAGCCGGCTCTGCGAGTCCGCGGCCCGCGAGCCGCACGCCTGGCCCGAGAACCCTCCGAAGACGACCGAGTGGATCACTCCGAGCCGGGCGCAAGCGAGCATGGTGACCGGCAGCTCGACGCACATCGGCATGTGCACCGTGACCCGGTCGCCGGCCTTCAGGCCGCAGTGGTCGCGCAGGACCGCGGCCATCTCGTTGACCCGTGTGTAGAGCTCCTGATAGGTGACCGTGACGACCGGCTCGTCCTCCGGCTCGGGGACGTAGATCAGAGCCGCCTTGTTCCGGTACTTCGCGAGGTGTCGGTCGATGCAGTTGTAGCTGACATTGAGCCGCCCGCCGACGAACCACTTCCAGAACGGAGCGTGGCTCGTGTCGAGCGTCGTCGTCCAGTACTTGTCCCAGCTCAGGAGGTCCCCGTACTCCTTGAAACAGTCAGGGAACTTGTCGATCGTGAACCGATCCCGGAAGGACGGGTCGGTCAGGTTCGCCTGACCCACGAACGACGGCGGAGGTACGATGTGTTCCTCCTCTCCCCAATGGACCGCGATCTGGGCTTCACTGGTCTCGGTCGCCTCTTCCCGTATCGTCTTGGTTGCCATCGGTTCCTCGCCCCTCCCCGGGTCGACCGGACCGTATCTGCCGGGCTCCCCGGAAGGGTAGCCGTTCCATCGCGGTGAGATATTAAAGCGTGCGTAACCCTAGCTCGGCACCCGGCCCGTCCTCGTCAACCGCTGCCCGTGGGAACCGCGGTCGGAGCGTACGTTGGGATCCGAACCAGGTGGATACCGGCCACGAGGGACCAGAGCAGGACGGGTGCCACAATCAACCGTTCCATCCCCCCCACCCCCAATCCGGAGTACGTCCCGTTGAGGAAGAGCACGAGCGCGATCAGGTCGACCAGGCCCGACACCATCGTGAAGGTGCGGAAGCCGTCCCAGCGCGTGTCCCGGAACATCGCGAACCCGAGGACGATGAGGGCGAGACCCCCACCGGCGAAAGCGAGGAGGGCCGAGAGGGAGTGGATCGTGATGTTGACATCCTCCGGGGAGAGGCCGACGCCAATCGAGCCCAAGCCGGCGAGGGCGAGCAGCCCGAGCCCGATCCTGCGGGACTTGCGGGGCCGAAAGCCCGTCCGGATGAGGAGGACGGCGAGAACGATGAGGATCCCCATGACGATGATCCCGACGTTGAACACGTCGTGCCACGGTGAGCAGGCGTAGTGGCCGCCGAACGAGCCGGTGCCACCGAAGACTCCGCAGTTCACGGCGCCGAGGTCGGAGATGTAGTTCTTGCTCAAGCTGTACGAAGAACCGTAACCGATCTGGGTCACGATCATCGCGACCAGGAACTCGACCGACGCCAGAATCAGTAGGAGGGCACCGTGATGCACCGAGCGATGTACCAGGGGACCATACCGTTCGCGAGGAAGCCGCGGGGTCGCGGCCTCGTCGGCGCCGGCCATGAGATCTCTACTCCTCGCGCGCGTTCCGTTGGTACGAGGCGTCGCTCGCCCGCTTCAGGCGAGCTCCGTCGCGGTCGCAGGTCGGACGTGCGCTCGGGGGGACGTCGATGACGTAGCCCCCGCCGCACTTGGGACATTCATAGTACGGCATGTCGACAACCCTGCCCGGCCGAGCGCAGGTCCGCTATAAAGGGGTCACGATACAGCCGTAGGGGGCCGACCATCGAGGAAAGGAAGGTTCGCCCGGCCCGCACGGCCTCTTCCGGGAGAGGCGGGGGGCGTCGCGCTCCTGCGCCCCGAGGAGCACGGGCCACGCCCGCCGGATCGACGGAGGAAGATCCCCGGACCCGGTTCCAGCGCCTCGACGAGTATCGGGTATCCCGTGAGTGGGAGCGCTACGAGGGCACCGCGCAGCGACGATTGTTCCGGGAGCTACGGGCCCGATTCCTGGACCGACATGCTGCCTCCGATGGATGGGTCCTGGACCTGGGGTCGGGTCCGGGCCGATTCTTATCGCATATCGGTCGACCCGGGACACGCCGCGTGGCCCTCGACCTTTCCGTGGAGATGCTGCGACGCGTGGAACGGCAGGGCCGGACTCCGTCCGAACTAGTCCGGGGAGACGGAGTCAGTCCGCCTTTCCGGCCGGGCGCCTTCGGCGAGGTGGTGGTGTTGGGGAACGCCCTCGGGTTTGCGGGGAGCGAATCGGACCGTCTCTTGGTCGCGGCCGGCGACCTCGTCGGCCCCGGGGGGTCGCTGATCCTCGAGATCGTGGCGGGAGCTGGGGAGAGGGCACGGTACCTGTGTCGGCTTCCGGCTAGCAGCCTCGGGCGACTCTTCCGGGTCCCGACACCAGCCCTCGTGGCCCGGGTTGACCGCGAGGGTTTCGCCCTCGATCCCCCCCGGAAGTCCGATCCCGGCACCTTCCGGAGGTACATTCCGGATGAACTCAAGGAAATGATGACTCGGAGAGGTTGGTGGATCGAGGAGACAATGGCGGTCGCCCCCGCCTTGGGCGGAGACCGGGAGAGACTCGAGGGGGTCGCACCCGACCCGCTCGCGTGGGCCCATCTTCTCGAGTTGGAGGAGAGCGTAGGTCACCGGGAGGAGCGAACCCGAAGGGCCGCGGCCGTTCTGGTCGCCGTTCGCCGCCCGGCGCTCGGGAGCGCATGATTAAGTAACTTGGGTCGCCCATCTTCTCAGTAACTGAGTTAATGGCGAAGGTTACCCCCGCCACGACCGCGACGGACGCCGATCCCCCTTCCAAGGGCGGAACCGCTGCCGCCTCGTCCACCAAGACCACGAAGCCGAAGGGTCCCGCACCGACCTCACGATCGGTCACGGTCCCCCAACCCGAGGACATGGAACATGCGAAGGAGGATGCCCTCCTCCAGCTCCGTATCGGCCGTTCCGCCCACCTCTATGCGGTCCTGATCTCGGCCGCCCTCGCTCTCGACGGGATCCTGGTCCTGCTGCTCGACCCGACCCTCCCCCAGCTACCGGCTTCCGCCTCCGGACTCGTCGCGCTGAACGACAGCATCTTCCTCTTGATCCCGATCGCCGCCGGAGTAACGATCGCGGCCATCGCTCTAGTTACGAAGTGGGAGGCCTACCAGCTGTGGCCGTGGGAGCTCCACTTCTCAATGACGGTCGGGGCCGTCGGCTTGAACGGCCTCATCGCGGTGGTCTACGCCACGCGCCTCGCCGGTGTCGGACCGTTCGCCCACCTGGCCCTGGTCCCCTGGTTCTATCCGGTGACCCTCGTCGGGATCAGCGTAGCGTTTCTCGGACTCGCGCTCACCTGGACCAAGTGGTCGGTACATCAGTGGACGAGCACGCTGTGCGCCGTCCTGCCGATCGCGAGCGCGGCGTTCCTGTTCGTGGCGACTCCGAGTGGAGCGTCGGGGGCGGCCGGACTCGCGATCAGCCTCTTCCTCTCCGCCATCCTCTACCAGACCTCGGGTTCCTTCCTCCACCTCATCTCTTCCGGTACGCGGCCCCACGAGCGGGAACTGATCACCTCCGGTCAGAGCCGGATGTTCCGCCTCGCCGACGAGGTCCGCGGCAAGGAGGAGAGCCTCCACTTCCGGGAAGCCGCGATCCTGAAGCGCGAGTCGGACGCTGAGAACGCCGAGGCGTCGATCGCCCGGCAGAACGATTCCCTGAAGGAGGGTCGCCAACAGCTCGACGACCTCGAGCTCGATTACCGGAAGCGGTCGGACGATCTGATCGACCGGGAACGGACTTGGGCCGGCAGGCTCGCCGAGATGGATGCCCGGACCCGACTCACGGAGGATAAGGGCAAGGCGATCGAGCTCCGGGAACAGGAGGTCGGGCGACTCGTCCCCCAGGTCTCGGCTCGCGAGCAACGGCTGGTCGAGCGCGAGGCGGAGCAGACCCGGCGCGACGTCGAGATCACGCAGCGCGCCCAGGAACTCGAGCGACGTTTCGGCACGCTACCCGAAATGGAAGCGCGCCTCGAAGCCCGTCGCAAGGACCTGGACCAGAAGACCGCGGAACTGTTGCGACGCGAAGGAGAGGTCGTCTCGCTGGAGACCGCGTCCAAGAACGGGCTGAAGGCTCCGACCAGCGCGCAGGCCGACCTGACCACGCGCGAGATCAAGCTCCAGCAGTTCAAGGCGGTGCTCGACGAGGCGAACGTCGCGCTCGGTCGCCGCTCCCGCGAGACCACCGACAAGGCGAATCAGGTGCAGGATGCGCAGAAGAAGCTCGCCGACCGCGAGGGGGCGCTCGCCGCCCGCGAGGCGACCTTGAAACAGCGCGAGGCGGAGCTCGATCAGATCCGCCAGGCGGCGGAGGACCGACGCGCCCAGTACGATAGTGCCTCGAAGGATTACACGGGACGGGTGGACGAGCTGGGCCGCCAGCAGGCGGAGACCGCGCAAAAGGCCGCGGACCTCGACCGTACCCTCAAGACCCTATCGGATCGAGAAGCCGTACTGGCCGCCCGGGAACAACGGATGACCTCCGACCGCTCCAGCCTCGAGCAGCGGGAGCAGATCCTGACGTCCCGCGAGCGGCGGCTGGACGCCAACGAGGCCGAAGCCGGTCTCCGTCGTGCCGCGCTCTCCCAGACCAGCAACCTCTCCATGGCCGGCATGGCCGCCGTCGCGGCGGCGGGCCGGCTCGACGACACGTCGCGCTCGTCCGCCCGCTCGCGCGCGACCGACTCGACGACGGTTACCGACCTCGCCGGGGAGACCGGTGGGGGAGCGAGCGAGACCCTACGGGCGGGAACGCCCCACACCGACGTGCAACGACTCCCCACGGGAATCCCCCGGTTGGACGACCTCCTGGTGGGAGGCCTGCCCGCGAAAGCCCACATCGTCCTCCTCGGGGATGCCTTCGTCGGGAAGGAGATCGTCCTCTACTCCTTCATCGCCGAAGGACTGAAGCGGGGCGAGCCGGCCCTCCTCGTGACCGGGTCCCGGTCGCCGGAGGAGGTCGCCGCCAGCCTCGGGGTCGTTCTCCCCCAATTCAAGGACTACGAGCAGCTCGGCCTCGTCACCTGGATCGATGCGTCCGGCTCGACGGCCCCCGCGACGCCCCATCGACTGAGGGCGACGGGGCCGGAGGACCGGGCCGGGATCCTCACGAACCTCGTGAAGGCCTCGAAGGGATTCGAGGACGTCCACCAGACCCCGTTCCGGGTCGGGTTCCTGGGTCTCTCGGCCGTCCTCGCGGGGGGCGACGCGCGGACCGGGCTCTCCTTCCTCCAGAACGCGGTCGGGATCCTGAAGATCCGCGACGCGCTCGCGATGTACTCCCTCGAAGGGGGGGCGATCTCGGACGCCCAGGTCGAGGCCCTCCTCAGCCGGATGGACGGCGCAATCCTCTTCCGCCAGGACCGGGACAAGACCTTCCTGTCGGTCAAGGGGCTGGGTGAAGTCCAGACCCATGACTGGGTCGAGTGCCGGGCGACGAACCGCGCGCTGATCATCGGGTCCTTCGCACTCGAACGGATCCGCTGACGCGGGGTCGTGCTACGGGGCTTTCCGACCGACAGAAGGCGTTCCTTCTCGTACTCTTTGCTCCCCTCTTCGCGGAGATGGTGAGCGGCTCCACCCCTCCGCTCGCGTTCGTGTTCCCGTGGGTCCTCGGGATCTTCATGATGATCTACGGGGCCAGCGCGCTCCTGATCCGGGAGGCGACGATCCGGTGGAAGACCGGCCCGGCGGGGGTCATCTCCCTCGGCCTCGCGTTCGGGATCCTCAACGAAGGGATGGCGGCTCACTCCCTCTTCAACCCCTCTTGGCCCGACCTCGGCCGCCTCGCCGGGTTCGGGTACTACGGCGGCGTGAACTGGATCTGGACCGAGTGGATAGTCCCGTTCCACGCCGTCTGGAGCATGGCGTTCCCGATCCTGCTCGTCCGGCAATTCTGGCCCGACATCCGGGACCGCCCCCTCGTGTCACTCCGGTGGTTGGCCCTCGTAGTCCCGATTCCGTTCCTCGGCGCCGCGATCACGACGGCCTGGTTCATCGGGTACCCGCCGACCCTCGTCGAATGGATGGGGATGGGTGGCGCACTCCTCCTCCTCGTCTTCCTCACCTACCATTACGTACCTCGCCTTCGGAGCTGGCGTCCCCTCGGGAACTACGTCCCTACCCCTCGAACGGCGGCCGTGGTCGGGGTGCTGTTCTTCCTTGTCGGTCAGGTCGGGATCTTCTCGACCGCGGGGCTGGGGCTGAGCGCGGCGGTCGTGTTCCTCCTGGTCGTCCTCCTGTTCGGGGCGTTCGCCCTCTTCGGCACGGCCTTCCGCGACGATCGTTCGGGGGAGCGCGCCCGCTTCGCGTGGACGATCGGGGGCACCGGTTTCTACGTCGCCCTCTCGCCGTTCTCGGAGTTCTTCCTGGGGAGGGCCGGCCTGGTCCCCATCGACGTGGCGTTCCTCGCCTTCGTCGTCTGGCTCTACCGCCAGCGCGCCGCGGGACCGGAGGGGCTCGCCGGGGTTCCACCGGCCGGCGCGACGGGCGAGCCGGGCGCCCCGGTGGGCTCGACGTAATCGCGCCGGTCCGCGAGGTACCGGGGCGTTTCGCCGGCGAAGAACCGCCGCACGTTCTCCACAGCCATCCTCAGGCTGTACTCCTCCGCCCCCGGGACCGCGCCGGCGGAATGCGGCGTCCCTACGAAGTTCGGCAGGTGGGTCCAGGGAAATCGCTGGCCGAGGGTGCCGGCTTGGTAGTCCTCGTCCCACCAGACGTCGAGCGCGACCCGGAACGTGGGATGAGCGGACAGATGCTGGAAGAGGGCTGCCTCGTCGACCGTACCTGCCCGACCCACGTTGACGTAGATCGCGGTCAAGCGCATGCGGGCGAGTTGGTCCGCACCGATCGAGGCCCGGGTCGCCCGCGTCAGAGGGCGGACGTCAAAGACCACGTCCGCGTCGGCCAGCGCCTCCTCCAGCCGGTGGGCCGGGTATACCGCGTCGAGCTCCGGTGCCATTCGGCCGTTCCGGTTCAGCCCGACCCGACGCACGCCGAATCCCGCGAGGCGGCGTGCGATCTCGGTACCGATCGCGCCGTACCCAAGGATGAGGGCGGTCGTTCCCACGAGCGAGATCGCCGGCGGCGGGGGCCGAAGGCGACCCTCCGCGACCATCCGGTCGCTCGTCCGAAGGGAACGAGCTGCGGCGAGCGCGAGGGCCACGGCGTGTTCGGCCACGAAGGGAGCGAATCCCCCCACGTTCCCTGCGATGCGGACGCTCTCGGGGAATCGCTCGAACGGGAAACCGTCGAGACCCGTGTAGGCCCGTTGGACAAAGGCGAGCTTCGGTGTGGTCTCGGCCCGGAAATCGCCGAGCTCCCGTTCCACCGACCCGACGAGGAGGGCCTCGACTGACGCGAGGTCGGCCCCCTCGGTTTCTGCGGCAAAGCGCCAAGGAACCTCCGGGAGGAATGCGTCCACGGTCGATGCGACCGAATCCCTCCGGCGCAGGGCCACGAGGAGCCGAGGCGGGGACCGATCCATGGCGAACCCAAGTCCCCCGGGGTTCATCTCCCTCTCCCCTGCCGGCGCAGGAGGAGGGGTCAATGGTGCGCCGGCGGGGCCGCGGAGGGGGACGTCATCTCGATCGCTGCCTCGACGGTGTGCGCCGCCTTTTCCGCGAAGGCGCGCGCTTCCTCCGTCGTCTTCCCTCGGGCGACCGCGACGCCGAGTCGACGGTCCGGGTACGCCTCGGGCTTGCCGAAGAGGAAGATCCGGACGCCGGACGGCGCGAGCGCGGTCGAAAGTCCCCCGTACGAGGGCGCCCACCCCGAGGACGAGGCGAGGATCACGTGCGCGGCGGCGGGAGTGGTCGGCTCCGGGCCCGTGTACGGGAGCCCCAGGATCGCCCGGGCGTGCAGCGCGAACTCGCTGTTCCATTGGCTGCCCAGCGTGACCAGACCGGTATCGTGAGGGCGAGGAGAGACCTCGCTGAAGTAGACCGTCCCGCCCTTCACGAAGCATTCCACCCCGAAGATACCGACCCCGCCCAGCTGGTCGGTCACGGCCGTCGCGGTCGACTCGAGCCCGCGGGCCACGTCGGGGGGGAAGACCTCGGGCTGCCAGCTCTCATGGTAGAGCGTGCCGGGCCGAAGATGGGCGACCGGCTCCATGACCGACGTCACGACCCGACCCTCCGGGTTGTAGTGGCGGAGGGTGAGCATCGTCACTTCCCGGTCGAAGGGGATGAACTCCTCGACCATCACCCGGGCATTTCGAACTCGGCCGTGCTCGCTAGCCTCGAGGTAGGCGGCCTCGACGGCGCCCGCATCCCGTACGACCGACATCCCGTGCCCGGAGCTCGACATCACTGCCTTGAAGACGCACGGCACGCCCAGGTCGCGAACGGCCTGCTGCGCCTCGGCGACGCTCCCGACCATCGCGAAGGCGCTCGCCTTGACGTGGGCCTTCTCGGTCGCCAGTCGGCGGATCCGTTCCCGGTCCATCGTGGCCCTCGTCGACTCGGCCCGGGGGATGACCGTCCAGCCCTCCTCTTCGAGTCGGACCAGTTCGGCCGTTGCGATCTGTTCGATCTCCGGGACGATCACGTCGGGGGCCTCCCGGTGCACGAGCGCCCGGAGCGCGGCCGCATCGGTCATCGCCACGACGTGGTGGCGGTGGGCGACCTGCATCGCGGGGGCGTTGGCATACCGGTCCAGGGCGACCACCTCCGCCCCCAACCGCATCGCCTCGATCGCGATCTCGCGCCCGAGCTCTCCGCTCCCGAGCAACATCACCTTGGGGGCGTTCCCTACGACCGGTGTGCCGATTCGGTCGCGGAAGCTGACGCCAGCGGTCCGTGCGGGAGCACTCATCCCGGGCGGCACGGCTCTCGGGTCCATAATCTCCCGCCCCGGTGGCCCGGAGTGCCGGGCAGGGTTAAGCCCAGGAAGCGTAGGCTGAACCGGTGAACTCCGTGGGTGTGCCGACCGTTACTTTCGACCTCTGGTACACCCTCGTTTTCCTGGATCCGCGAGAGCAGGACCGGTACATGGACCGGCAGGCGGAGATCGCGGTGCGTGCCCTCCAGTCGGCGGAGCCCATACCGGTCGACGGGCCGGAGCGAAAGGCGGGGGAACTTCGGGCCGCATTCCTCCGGGAGGTCGCGCGCGCGACCGACGCGGCGGCCGACGGGGAATCCGTCCCATGTTCGGAACAGTTCCGGCGGGCCGCCCTCTCCGCCGGGCGCGCGGCCGACCCAGAGGGGTACCTGACCGAGCTCGCGAAGTTGCTGGCCGCCACGCCGCTCCAACCGGTCCCGGGGAGTCTCGAGTGCCTCGAAACGCTCCGAGGGGCCGGATACCGTCTCGCTGTCGTCTCCAACACGGTCGGCGAGCCGGGCCGGGCGTTTCGGCCTCTCCTCCAGGGGTTGGGGTTCGACCCCTTCATCGAGACGTACGTCTTCAGCGACGAGCTCCCCTGGACGAAGCCGAACCCGGAGATCTTCCGGCGCGCGATGCATCTGATCGGTTCGACGGCCGCCGAGACCGTTCACGTCGGAGACGGGTGGTCCGACATCGAGGGGGCCCGGAGGGCCGGACTCCGCGCGGGGATACTCTTTACGGGGCATCCCCCCTACACGTCCCGCTACCGGCGCTTCACCCTGGGGCGTGCGGGAGAGCCCGCCCGGTCGCCCCTCACCGCCGCCCGCTTGGCGGACGTCCCCGAACTGGTCCGCCGCCTTCTCCCGAACGGGGTCGGTTCGCCACCGAGCGGGAGAACCTGAACCGGCCTACTCTTCGCCCATCGTCCGCGGCTGGGGAATGACTCGGGGCTGGTCCTCGAGACCGGGCATGCCCGTCTTGCCCCGGACGATATCGCAATCCTTCCAGCTCACCCCGACGGTGACCCGCGGGAAGGCGACCTTGAGCGTGTAGCTCGCCAGCTTGCCGATGACGAGCCCCTGGGAACCCGCCACGAGGTTCGGGTTCATGACCGACAGGTCGCGGGTCAGGATCACTCGCGTCTCCCCGAACACGATCTGGGCCAGTTCCTCGCGGTCCTCCATGGTCGCACCGTTCGACGCCTCCCGGGCCATAAGATTGACGTGCGACACACCAGGTCGTTCCGGAACACGGTGGCAGAGACCTTAGGTGCGGCCGGACCTGCCCGCGCCGTTATGGCGCGGGTCCGAACTCCCTCTTCCTCCCCTTCACCCCTCCCCCGCATCAGCGGTCATGCGCGCCGCAACCGGGCGCTCTGGGAACGGACCGCCGAGGCCTACGAGAAGCGGCACCACTCCGAGCTCGGGATGAAACACGCGATGTCCTGGGGTTTCTGGCGCGTGCCGGAATCGCAGCTTCGGTTGCTCGGGCCGGTCCGGGGCAGGGAGATCCTTGAGCTAGGGTGCGGCGCTGCACGCTGGTCCGTGGCCCTGGCGCTCAAGGGCGCCCACATGACGGGGCTCGACGTCTCGCCGGTCCGTCTGGCGCAGGCCCGCCTGTGGATGGAACGCGCCGGGGTCGAGTTCCCGCTGGTCGAGGCCAGCGCCGAGTCGCTGCCGTTCCCGGCCCGACGATTTGACACCGTGTTCTGCGATTGGGGGGCGATGACCTTCGTGGACCCCTACCGGAGCGTTCCCGAGGTCGCCCGGGTCCTCCGACCGGGAGGCATCTTTGCGTTCTCGAACTCGAACCCCTTGCGTTCCGTGTGCCAGGACCGCGTTCGGGACCGAATGAGCCGATCCCTCCTGTACGAGTACTTCGGCCTGCACCGCATGGAGTATCCGGAGCAGGAGGTCGACTTCCAGTTGACGTTCGGGGAATGGATCCGTCTGTTCCGCGAGAACCGCTTCGTCGTGGACGAGCTGATCGAGCCGCGGCCGGCTCCCCGGGCGACCAGTACCTTCCTTTCCCCTCGTGAAGTGGCCTGGGCGCGTCGGTGGCCGCTCGAAGTGATATGGAGGTTGCACCGAGTCTCCGGACCCACACCACGACGGTCCCGGCGCACCCGAAACTGAGCCTTTACTGCCCGGCGGAGGGTAGGGCGACGGGGAGAACGTTCCCCCCGTACTTTGTCGCCTGAAACTCGTGATTTATGTAGTAGGACGCCGTGCGCCGTGGTAACATGTCCGCCGGGGGAATGAACACGGAGGCGGGAGCGCCGAAAGCGGAAGCGCCTGGCTGGTGGGCGGATCCCGGCACTTTGGGGTTGCTGGGCTTCGGGACCACCACGATCTTGGCCGGGCTCCAAGTCGGGTTATGGACCGGCGCGGGAGCCGTCCTCTCGATGGCGATCTTCTTTGGAGGGATCGCCCAGATCATCGCGGGACTCATCGGGCTCCGCCGAGGCAATGGGTTCGCAGCGGCGTTCCTTTGCTACGGTGCGTTCTGGCTGGCGTTCAACTGGATGTTGACCGCCCCCATCACGCATCTCGGCGTGGCACCGGACAACTACGGCATAGCGGCCTTCATGTTCGTCTGGATGCTGGTCACTCTGACGTTCACCTTGAGCGCCCCGAAGCACGGGATTGGGGTCACCATGGTTTTCGTCACGCTGCTCATCGCGTTCGCGCTCCTGACCTGGATGTTCGACGCCACCGCGGGCGGAACGATGATCTCGAAGAGCACGTCCGAGGGGATCGGGGGCGAGATCATCCTGGTGGGCCTCCTCGCCTGGTTCGTGGCGACGGTGCACCTCACGAACGCGCAGTACGGTCGGAAGTTCCTCGCGATCTAGGGTCGGGAATCTGCGGCCGAGCCAACCCTTTCCTTCCTTTTCCCAACGTCATCGGCGGGGCGGTTGACCCCGGTCCGGAGGTCAGCCGGGGGCAGCCTGGGACGCGGGGCGGTCGAGACCCAGCTGAATGAAGCCCCGGGCGGCCAGGATCGAGACCACGAACAGCGGGATCAGGAAGAGGTCCGACCCGGGCCAGGCCACGCCCAGCGCCTCCCCCAGCCAGAACGCGGCAAAGGTGAACAACATCGAGGTCCCGAAGAGCTTCAGCCACGGGACCTTGATGCGACGAAGGCGCTCGTGGACCAGGAGGGCGAGGACGACCAGGATGCCCCCCGCCAGCAGGGCCCCTACGATGGCCGAAAGAGCGTAGCCCGCGGCCGTCAGTCCGAGCAGAACGACGACGACCTCGACCGCCTCCACCGCCCCGGCGCTGAACCCGGCCCCGAACTGGAAGCCGTCCGCGTACTTGGAGGGGGGCGCCGAGCTCGGGGGGAGTGCGGCGCGACGGTAGGAGCGGAGCGTGCTCCGGAACAGGAATACTCCGAACGCCGCGAGCAGGAAGGCCGAGACCCACAACAAGTAGGTGTGCGCTACGACCGCGAGCGCGGCTCCGACCCCGATGGCCAGCAAGGAGACGACCCCGACGCCCGCGACGGCCCCGGTGGCGCCCGGTCGGACCGTCGGATGGTCGGCGGTGACCGCGATGACGAGGACCACGACCTCGGTCATCTCGAGGAGAGTGAGGGTGAAGGCGACCAGTACGGCCGGAAGGTAGAGCGTGAAGTCCACGGGGACCTCCGAACGAGCTCAGCGCACCGACCAGGTCTGCAATCCGGCCGACTCGAGGGAGAAATCCATGACGGAACCACCGGAAGCCTGCAGGACCTTCGCCACCTGGGCGCGACGGGCGAAGTCACAGAAGAGGAGGAGGAAGCCCCCCCCGCCGGCACCGACCAGCTTGCCGCCCAAGGCTCCGGCGGCCCGGGCCTTGGTGTAGATCTCGTCGACGCGAGGGTTGGAGATGCCTTCGGCGAACTGCTTCTTGAGCTCCCAGCCCTCGTCGAGCAGGCGACCCATCTCGTCGATGTTCCCCCGCACGAGCTCGTTCTTCATCGCGATCGCGAGTCGCTTCGTGCCGTCGAGGGCCTCCATCGTCTCAGCCCGGTTGCTCGTGTACTGCTGCTGGCGCTGGAGGAGCTCGTTGGTGAAGTGCCCGCCACCGACGTAGGCGAGCAGCAGGCGGTAGGAGAGCTCGTTCGCTACCTCCGGTCGGATCTTGAGGGGGTTGACGAGCGTCTTCGAGCCCATGAACTCGATGAAATTGAACCCCCCGAACGCGGCCGCGTACTGGTCCTGGCGGCCGCCGGTGATCCCGAGCTCGGTCCGTTCGATCCGGTAGGCGAGCTCGGCGATGTCGTAGGACGTCCACGTCTCCTTGAGGTAGTGCTGGAAGGCCCCGACGAGCGCGACGCAGATCGCCGAAGAGCCCCCCAACCCCGTCCCCGGAGGGGCATCGGAGTGCAGGAACAGGTGGAGCGATTCGTTGGCGGCCTCCGGCGTTCCGGGCGGGCGGAGGACCTTGAGCGCGGCCTTGATCAGGTCGAGCTCCCCGTTGTAGAACAGGTCGGAGGGCCGCTCGTACTTCGCCTTCACGTTGAAATCGAGCGACTCGACCGTCGTGCCACCGTTCGGCTTGGGGGTGGCTTCGAGCGTGACGTAGGCGAACTTGTCGATCGTGCAGTTGAGGACGGCGCCCCCCTTCTCCTCGGGATACGGCGAGACGTCCGTCCCGCCGCCCGCGAAACTGATCCGCAAGGGGGCCTTCGCCCGAACGATCCCCATCGACCGGCCGGGCGAGCGACCCCAGCGACTTAATCCTTCCCGAGGTTCGACGCGCCGTCGCCCCGGGGGTGGGCCGCGGCGCTTATTCCCCGGCCCGCGCCTGGGCGGGCGTGACGCGCCGGTACCCGAGCCCCTCGCTTGCGGTCGATGCCGTCTGGCTCCGACGGGGCCGGGTTCTCCTGGTTCGTCGAGGGCGCCCTCCGTTCCGGGGGAAGTGGGCCCTGCCCGGCGGGTTTGTCGAGATCGGGGAGACGGTGGAGGAGGCGGTCCTCCGCGAGCTTCGCGAGGAGACCGGGCTGGAGGGCCGGGTCGGCCCCGTGATCGGGGTCTGGTCCGACCCGAAGCGGGACCCGAGGAAGCATACGGTGTCGGTCGTCTTCCGGATTCGGGGCCCCGGTGGCATCCCCCGGGGCGGGGACGACGCGGCGACCGCGGAGTGGGTCCCCGTGCGCCCCCTTCCTCCTCTCGCGTTCGACCACGAAAAGATCCTGCGAACCGCCCTCCGCGGCGCCCTCCCCCGCCGTCGCCGTTGAGGGCGCGAGAGGGTTGGGTTCGCTACTTCGCTTCCCGGCTCCAGGTTCCCCCACTCGGGGCGGTCGTCAATCGGGCGACCCGGCCCGGGTCGGAGCCTCGGCTCCAGGAGAGGACGGCGGCGACCCCCAGGATGGCGGCCGAAACGTAGAGGGCGGCATGGAGGCCCACCAGGAACTGGCTGCTGACCCCGCCGATCTCCGTCCCCAGGAAGACGGCGTACGCGACCCGGGGAGGGACCGTGGCCGACGCGATGGTGAAGGCGAGGACGAAGCTGAGGAGGGCGCCCATGTTCTGGAGAGTGCTCCGAAGACCGCTGACCGCACCGAGACGGTCCGGCGCGGCCTGGCTCATGATCGCCATGTTGTTGGCCGGGAAGAACATCCCCGTCCCCACGCCGGTGATGAGGGAGATCACGGGGATCCAACCGAGCCAGGTGGAGACCCCGAGCAGGGAATACCCGACGATCCCGAGCAGCATCATCACGATCCCGCCGGTGGCCATCGCCCGGGTGCCGGTGCGGTTCGCGAGGCGGCCCATGAGCGGGCCGCAGATGGCGCCGACCACGTACCCGGGGACCAGGAGCAGGGACGCGTTCAACGGCGAGAGGTCGCGGACCCCCTGGAGGTACATCGTCAGGAGGAAGACGATCGAAAGGTAGCCCAAGCTCTGGAAGAACCCCGCCGTGAGCGAGAAGCTCAGCAGCCGGTTCCGGAAGTCCCGGACCTCGATCATCGGCGCCGCCACGTGGAGTTCCGTGTAGACGAACGGGGGGAGGAGGAGCACTCCCACGAGGAGGTAGGCGTAGTGGAGCGCACTCCCCCCGTAGGCGGCGGTCTCGATCGCTCCGTACGAGACGAGCCCCAGCATCGCGGTGAAGAGGGAGAACCCCAGGAGGTCGAACCGGGTCCTAACGTTCGGAGTGACCGGGAGGGCCCGGAGACCGAGGGCGACCGCTCCGATCCCGATCGGGATGTTGATGAAGAAGATGTAGCGCCAGCCGAGCTCGGTCGTGATCACGCCACCCAGAAGGATCCCGAGGACCGCCCCCACTCCCCAGCCGAGGGCGAGCATCCCGAAGGCGGCCCCCCGGCGGTGCGGAGGGAAGACGTAGGTCAGGATGGCACTCGCGTTCGCGAAGAGGAGCGAACCCCCCACGGCCTGGAGCGCGCGGGCCGCGATCAGGGTCGTCGCGTTCGGGGCGAACCCGCAGAGCGCCGAACCGATCGTGAAGATGGCGAATCCGAGATTGTAGAGGCGGCTCCGACCCCACAGGTCCCCGAGCCGTCCCGCCTGCGTCGTGAGGGCCGCTCCGATCAGGATGTAGAGCAGGATGGCCCAGATCAGGACCGTCAGCGGGGCAGAGAGGTCCCGCACCATCGTGGGCAGGGCGAGGATCACGATCGTGGAGTCGATCGCGAACATCAGCGATCCGATCGTGGTGAGGAGCAGGATGCTCCGCTCCTGGCCCCGGGAGAACACCGACGGCGCGCGACCGCCCGTCGTTCCGACCCCGTCGATCATCGACCCTTCCCGCCTTCCCGAGAGGGTTCGCTCACCTCACGAGTCGAAGATAAGCGTTGACCCGGACGAGGCCGTTTTCCGTCCGCGTACCTCGATTTCGTGAGGCGCAACCGGGGTCGTTTCTAAACCCTCAAGTACCCGCGCGCCGCGGGGAAAACCGAACGACCTTGACGAACCGCACGACGATGACCGGAAGCTGGTACCGCACGCCCGAAGTCCTCGCGCTGCTCGCGACGGCGCCGACCGGCGAGCTCGGGCCGGAGCACGAGACGGTCTACCTCGCGGCCGAGCGAAAGGCGATCCAGGACCAGGTTCGTCCGGCCGGTGCCGCACGCGGACTCGACCAGGTCTCCCCTGGAGAGCAGCGGGTGTCCGGCTATACCGCCTACCTGCCCCATCGATTCGACGGCTTCTCCACGACGGAACGCCAGCCGATGTCGTTCTCGCCCGGGTTGCTCGCCGACTTTCAGGAGTCGAACCCGGCCCTCGCCGCGCAGTTGGCTTCCCAGGGCGCCGCGTTCGCCCTTCCCAAGCTCGTTGCCCCTCTCAAGTATCGGGGAGTCGAACCCTCACGACGGGCGGCCCAGGATGCCGTTCGGCTGGCCCGAGAGGAAGGCGCGCCGGGGGTATTCCTTCCGACCGCGTCCCCCGGTGTCATCACGATCTTCTACCCGAACAACCCGAACGTCTACCCGAACCACGCCGAGTACCTGGGCGTGGTGGCGACCGAGCTCGCGAAGGAGTATCGGGCGATCCTCGACGTCCCCGGCGTGACCCTCCAGATCGACGCCCCCGATCTCGCGATGGGAAAGCAGACGGCGACCGACTGGGGAACCGACTTCTACGCCGCCGTGCCCCTCCATGTCGACGCCATCAACCGGGCCATCGAGGGCCTGCCTCGGGATCGAATCCGGGTCCACTACTGCTACGGAAACTACGCCGCTTCGCACTCCACCGACGCGGACTTCGCCCGGGTGCTTCCCGAGCTCGTTCGGCTCCGAGTCTCCGCCCTCGTCGGAGAGCTCGCCAACCCCCGCCACGAGGGCGACCTGCTCATCCTTCGGGAGTTCGCGCGCGAACACGGCTGGCCGAAGGGCCTCGCCTTCGTCGGAGGCGTCATCGACGTGAAGACCCCGATCGTCGAGACCCCCCGGACCGTTCGTCTCCGGCTCGACCTGTTGGGCCAGGCTGTCGGTGCGGAGAACGCCTGGGGCGGGACGGATTGCGGTTTCGAGACCTTCGCCCACATGAACGGCGTGACCCGGGCCGTCGGGCTTCAGAAGCTCCGCGCGCTCGTCGAGGGAGCCCAACTGCCCTCCTGAGGGAGCTCCTCCGGCCCTCCGAGCCACCCGCGCTCCGTCACCGTCTTAATCCAGCCGGGTCGTGGTCGAACGACCATGTCGCATCCCATGGAGGAGCACGCCCGCCCGGGACTCCTCTCGGACTTCATCCTCGGCAGCCAGGACGGTCTCGTCAACGTACTGGGGATCCTGCTGGGCCTCACCGTCGCGACCCACGACGCTCGCATCATCTACATCGCCTCGCTCGCGGCGCTTGCGGCCGAATCGATCTCGATGGGCGCCGTCGCGTACACCTCCACGCGCGCCCGCCGGCAACTCTACTTGGCCGAACAGCACCGCGAACAGGTCGAGATGCGGGAACTTCCGGATATCGAGCGGGAGGAGGTCCGGGTCATCTTCCGCAAGTGGGGCTTCGTCGGCGAAGAGCTCGAACATATGGTCCGCGCCATCGAGGCGAAGCCGCAGGCGATGCTCGACCTGATGATGGCCTTCGAGCTTCATCTCGCACCGGTTTCGGAGAACCAGCCGCGGGACAGTGCGATGGTGGTCCTCGCCGCCACCGTCGTGGGGTCGTTCATTCCCCTGATCCCGTACTTCCTCCTTCCCAGCGCACTCACGACGGCCGCGGTCGTCTCGATCGTGCTGAGCGCGGGGATGCTGTTCGGGGTCGGGTGGTACGAGGCCAAGACGACCATCGGGGTTACGTGGAAGAGCGGACTCCGGATGGTCCTGATCGGCCTAGGCGCCGGGTTTGCCGGCTTCGCGATCGGCTATCTCGCCAACGGGACCCTCAACTGAGGACGACCCGGGAAGAGACGTCAGCCGGCGGTGGAGCGCGGCCGGCGCCACGGCCCCCGCCCCCAGAGCGGACGCGCCGCGCGGCCCACTTCGTGCCGGCGGCACCGAACGCACCATACGACTCGCTCCCTCGTCGCCGCGAGTTCCGGGGTGGAGACGTGGTCCTCGGGGGAATGTCGACAGCCGCGGGCGAGGCAAGGATGCGGTTGGTGCGGGGGGAGGGACCCGTCCATCACTGGGCAGTATATGCGCATTAATGCGTATTAAAGGAATAGGTTCGGGGTGGGAGAGCCCCGGGCCGCCTCAGCGAGCCCGGCGAACGAGGGCCGGTGTACGTAGCCCTTAGCGGAGCGCTCGGAGCTCCTTCGCGGCGCGGGCCTCGCGCTCCTTCGTGGTCAACTCGCGCATGTGGAAGCTCACGCTGACCCTTCCGTTGAGCTCGACCGGTTCGTTGATCCAGGGGAGCTTGAGCGCCACGTGCTCCAAGTGCAGATCGACCTCTCCTTGCCGGTTCTCCAGCGCATCCATCCACTCTTGCAGGGGGTTCGCGTTGTCTTTGGTTTCTACCTTAGGGACGACCATGCCTTCCGCATGAAACTCCTCGAATAGGAAGCTTTCGCACGTCCTCCTCGGGAGACCGCGGGCCGAAGTACCTCAGGGGGAGCCTGGGGGAGACACGGGCCGGGGGAACGAGGGCAGCCCCCACTTCCCTCGGTGCGGAACGTGCGGACCTCTCCCCTCGGAGAGGGACCGGGACGTCGTGACGGCGATCGTGCGGCGTTTCAGCTGGGTGACGTGAGTCCGGCCCGCGCGCGGAGCTGATGGTAGAAGCCGCCAAAGCTCGTGGCCGTCGGCGTCCGGAGGCCCTGGTTGCGGAGCTGCTCGCGGACCTCCTTCGGGCCCTGCCGAAGGTCCAAGATCTTCGCGCTGTCGTACTTGTACTGGAACGTCCCGGCGGGGCCGCGGGGGAACGCTTCCCAGTCCCGGGGTGTCGTGGACCGGAGCTCGGAGGGCCTCTTGCCGTCCGCGGGAGCGAACCCCGGAAGCGTGAGGTGCTCCTCAGTGAGCCAGAGCATGGTCGCGTCCCGGATCGCCTGCTCGGTCGTCCCGTCGAGGGCGCCCGGGGCGACCTGGGAGCGCACCCATCCGACGAGCGCGTCGAAGGTCTTCTCCGTGTTCTCCTCCAGCATCTGGAGCACGGCGAGCCGGATCGCGCTCCGGCGGAGCTGCTCGATCCCGGTGTCGCTCAATCGGTACTCGACCGTGAGACCGAGGAGGCTCTCCGAGTTGTCCGGAAGTTCCTTCAGCGAGAGCAGGAACAAGGGGGCGGCGGGCTCGTCGGCGGCGATGTGCCAGAGGGAGAACTCCTTCCCGTTCGTCAGGAGCGCGAGCGGGACCTTCGTCTTCTTCGCCTGCTCCGCGACCTCGCCGATCTCGGTGACGTTCGCCGTCCGCTCGCGGACGTCCAGGAAAAGTCGCGGCTGTCCATCCGCGTTGAAGAGGGCGTAGTCGACGTGGCCGTCGCTCCCCTTGATCGGGAAATCGAGGTAGACGAGGTGTTTGTCGTCGAGGTCCCATCCGAGGGCCACCAGGAACGGATTGACGATCCAGTGGCGGATCTGCTGCTCGGTGAGCTCCGGAACGTCCCTCAGAACTTCGCTCGCAACCTGGTTGAAATCAGTAAGGCGTCGGCTCAAGTCGACTGCTTCCATCGAGCTTGGAATGGGTCGGCCCGCCCTTAAACCTACCCCCCCCAAAGCGGGCTCGGGCCGCCGGGGCGGGGGATGCCGGCCCTCACGCCCGAGCGGCTTCCCCCCGGAGGAATCCTTCCACCGGCTCGAGCGGTCGCTCGAGTCCCTCGTACGGGGCGAGCCCCAGCCGGTCGGAGACCAACCAATCCACTTCGTACGCGTACAGGAGCGTCGACCCGACGATCTCCAATAGCCGAGCGAGCCGTCGTCCGTTCCCCGGGCTCATCCGAAGGTACCGGGGGGTCCGTCCGAGCGAATCGAACATCAGTTCACAGAGGTCCCGGTAGCGCCATCGTTTCGGACCGCCGGCGTCCACGGTGGCCCGGCGGGGCCGTCGGGCCTCCCGACGCACGATGCGGGCGAGATCGACGACCGCGATCGGACTGATGTGATACTCCCCATCCCCGAACATCGGCAACCGGTGCCAGCGTCGAGCGGTGCGCAACATGACCGTGAGGAGCTTGTCGCGGGGGCCGAACAGCATCGTGGGCCGGACGATCGAGTACTCCAGGTGGCTGTGGGAGACCGCGGCATCGACCTCGCGCTTCCGAACCATGTAGGGAAGTCGCGTCTCGATCGCCTCGGTGGCCGCGGGGACGCTGAGATGGACAAAACGGATCCCACCGACCTGGTCGCAGGTCTCGACGAGACGGATCAGACCTTCACTGAGCGGCCGGAAGCGGCGGTCCGAACCGAAGCGGTACCACGCCACGTTCACGACGACGTCGACGTCCTTAAGGTGGGGGCGCCAATCGCGGACGGTCGCCACGTCCGCGGGGACCCATTCCACACCGGCCGCCTCCTCCGCCGCGTATCGATGGCGGTGGACGGACCGGATCGCGTGGTCCGTGCGGAATTCCTGGAGAAGGGCTCGCCCGACCAGCCCCCCAGTCCCTCCGACGATCAGGACCCGGGGCTGCCGGACGACCCCGGGGCTCGAGCTCATGCGACGGGTCCCGAAGGGACCGGGACCGACGGGGTCGGCGGTAGCGCCGCCGACTCGGCCGCCGCCGCTTCCAGCTCCTCGAACCTCCGCACGACGTGCGGTTTGACGGTCGCGACGGAGATCGGGCGACCGGTCTCGCGGGCGAGCGAAGTCATGACCGGACCGCTGAACCCGCACGGATGGAAGAGGTCGAACGGCGCGAGGTCGAGGTCCACGTTCAGGGCGAATCCGTGGAAGGTGACCCACCCCTCCACCGCTACGCCGACGGAGGCGATCTTCCGCTCCTCGCCGACCCACACGCCCCGTCGGCCGGGAAGGTGCCGCCCCACGACCCCGAACTCCGCGATCGCCCGGACGACGGTCTCCTCGATCTCGTGGATGAAACCCCGTACGTTCCGCCCGCGGGGAGCAAGGTCGACGATCGGGTAGCCCACGAGCTGCCCGGGGGCGTGATACGTCGCCCGGCCGCCGCGCTCGACCGTGACGACGGGAAGACCGCTCGCGGCGGCCGCTCCGTCGTCGCCTTCCACGCCGACCGTCACGACAGGAGGGTGCTCGACCAGGATGAGCGTGTCCGGAATGTCTCCCGCCCGGCGGGCCCGGACCAGGGCGCGCATCGCGTCCAGGGAGGCGCCGTATTCCCGCTCCCCCCAGTCAACGACCCGCACCATCGCTGCGCCTCCGCGCGACGTGCATCGGCTCCCCCAGCCAGAGGAGGGCCGCCTCCTGGAGCGACTCCGAGAACGTCGGGTGGGGATGGATCGTGAGGGCGACGTCGCGTACCGTGGCGCCCATCTCGATCGCGAGCCCGGCCTCGGCGACGAACTCGCCGGACGACTCTCCGGCCGCGTGGACACCCAGGAGGAGGCCCGACACGTCGTCCCCAACAAGCTTGACCCAACCCGAGGTGGCATGGTTGGCGTGCGCCCGGCCGAGGGCGGCCAGCGGAAACCGGGCCTCGCGGACCCGGTACCCCTTCGCCTCGGCTTCCGAGCGAGCGAGACCGACGCTCGCGAGCTCGGGGGTCGTGAAGACGACGGACGGCATGGCCTGGAACTGGAATCTCGTGGTCTTCCCGGCGATCGCCTCGGCCGCCACGACGCCTTCCCGGTAGGCCTTGTGGGCGAGCATCGGAGGTCGCGCGACGTCCCCCACGGCATAGATGTGCGCCTGGTTGGTCCGCATCTGGTCGTCGACCGGAAGGAACCCGGTCTTGGGGTCGGCGACGACCCCCGCCTCCTCGAGCCCCAAGTCGCGGCTCGCGGGCCGCTTCCCGACGGTGACGAACAGTCGTTCGGCCGTGAGCGATTCCGCTCCCGAGGCGCTCTCGACGCCGAGGGTCACCCCCGTCGCGGTGCGCTCCAGCCGGACCGCCTTGGTCGCGACCCGCACCTTGACCCCGAGCCGCTCGAGCGAGCCCGTGAGCTCCCTCGATAGGTCCGGCTCGATCCCGGGGAGAAGCTGGGAGAGGAGTTCCACGATCGTGATCTCGACCCCCACGCGGGCCAGGAACTGCCCGAGCTCGCAGCCGCTCACCCCGCCGCCGAGGACCAACATCGACTTGGGAAGGGTACGGGCGTCGAGGAGCTCCCAGGCGTTCACGACGATGGCCCCGTCGGTCTCGAATCCCTTCAGGACGGTCGGTACCGCTCCCGTGGCGATCACGGCCTGCTGGAAGTCGATGCGTTCGTGGCCGCCGTCCGGGGCCGTGAGGTCGAGCGAGGTCGGTCCGGTGAAACGTCCCTCCCCATGGAGGACGGTGACGCCCGCCGACTTGAGGAGGTTCGCCACGCCCTCGCGTTCCTTCGCGACGACGCTGTCCTTCCAATGGACCGCCTGGGCGAGGTCGAAGGCGACCTCCTTCGCCTGGACGCCGATCTCGGCGCCTTCGGTCTGGAGATGGTGGTAGAGCAGGGAGGCATGGATGAGGGCCTTCGAGGGGATGCAGCCGCGATTCAGGCACTCTCCTCCCAGCTCGCCCTTCTCGACCAGGAGGACCTTCTTGCCGAGCTGGCCGGCGCGGATCGCGGCCATGTAGCCGCCCGGACCGCCGCCGAGCACGAGGACTTCGGTGGTGCGTGCGTAGGTTCCCGCCATGACGCGCCCTCTACTTCGGCCCGGGGGAGGCCGGCCGGGCATAGACGTCTTCGGTCAGGGACCGTGGGTCTGGTGCGGGGGTCTCCTCCGCGGTCCGGATCGCGTCCCGGACCTCCTCGTCCGCCTCGGCCCGGATCCGCTCGCGCACCTCGTCCGTCAGAAGCCCTTGTGCGGTCATCCACGAGGCCAGCCGTTCGACCGGGTCGTGCGAGCGCGCCCGCTCGGCCCAGTCCTTGGGCTGGTACCGGGTCGGGTCGTCCGAGCTCGAGTGGGGGGTCATCCGGAACGCCACGAGCTCGAGCAGGGTCGGGCCGCCGCCCGTCCGCGCGACCTCGAGGGCTCCGGAGAGCGATCGGTAGACGGCCACGAGGTCGGTTGCGTCCACGCGGGCGCCCGGAATGCCGTACGCGGATCCCTTGGCGGCCAGGCTTTTCGCCGCGGTCTGCCGCTCGACCGGAAGCGAGATCGCCCACTGGTTGTTGGTGCAGCAGAAGACGACCGGGAGGTTCCACACGCCGGCGAAGTTGAGGCCGGCGTGGAAGTCGTTCGCGCTCGTCGCGCCGTCCCCGAAGAAGGCGAGGGCGACCCCCGGTCGGTGTCGGAGCTTCATCCCGTACGCGACGCCGACGGCGTGCGTGATCTGGGTCCCGATCACCGAGGACATCGACACGTAGTGGACCTCGGAGGCGCTCGGATGACAGGGCATGTTGCGACCGCGCGCCGGGTCGCGGTCGTCGGCGAAGAGGTGGTGCGCGTAGGCCACGAGAGAGTGGCCGCGGACGAGAGCGAGCAGTTGTTCGCGCAGTCCGGGCAGGATCCAATCCTCCGGGCGGGTCACGAGACCCGCGGCCACGGTGACCGCCTCCTGGCCGGTGGCCGCTCCGTAGAATCCGACGCGCCCTTGGCGCTGGAGGCCCTGCATCCGCGCGTCGAGGGTTCGCCCGAGCGTCATCCATTCGTAGGCGGAGAGCAGGGTCGTTCGCCATTCGGTGCCGAGGACGTCGGCGACCTCATCGGGCGTGTAGGGAAGGGGGACGACGGCGGGGCCCGCGCTCATGCCATCTCAGCGAACAGCTGGTGCGGGTCCTCGAGGTACGCCTTGACGGTCGCGAGGAACTGCGCCCCTTCAATCCCGTCCAGGACGCGGTGGTCGAGCGAGATCGAGAGGTTCATGAGGTCGGCCGGCCCGATCGAACCGTCCGCTCGGTAGACGGGACGCCGCGAGATGCGGTGCACTCCCAGGATGGCGACCTCGGGGTAGTTGAGGATGGGAGTGGCGAGGACGCCGCCGAGGGCGCCCAGGCTCGTGATGGTGAAGGTCCCGCCGCTCAACTCGGCCCGGGTCAGCTTGCCGGCCCGTGCCTTCTCGGAGAGCTCCTGGATCTCCTTCGCGATCGCGACGACGCTCTTTGTCTCCGCGTGGTGCACGACGGGGACCAGCAACCCATCGGGCGCCGCGGTCGCGATCCCGATGTTGTACGTCCCGTAGCGCACGAGCTCGTTCTGCGCATCGTCCATCGTCGAGTTGACTCGGGGGTGGGCCCGGAGGCCCGCGATGACCGCCTTGACGATGAAGGGCAGGTAGCTCAGGCGAGCCCCCTGCTTCTCGACATGCTTGGCCATCCGGTCCCTCAGCTGAACGAGCTCGGAGACGTCGACTTCCTCCACGTACGTGTAGTGGGCGGCTCGGTGGGACGCCTCCGCCATGTGCTCGGCGATCACCCGCCGCAGGCCCCGGATGGGGATCCGTTCGGCGACATCGGCCTCCGTGGACCCGGGTGCGGTGGGGGGCGTCGGCGCGTGCGGGAGGGTGGCAGCCGGTCCCGAGGGGGGGGCGACGGAGGGAGACGAGAGAGGGGATGCGGACGCAACGGGAACGCCGAGGTCGGCCTCGGTGATGCGGCCCCCCGGGCCGCTCCCGGTGACGCGGCTGAGGTCGAGGCCCCGCTCGGCAGCGAGTCGACGGAGGTAGGGGGAGGCCAGGATCCGTGCCGCCGGTGAGGGCTCGGCGGGTGCGGAGATGGGGGAAGTCGCCGGGGTCGCGGGAAGGACGGGTGTGGACGGTCTTCCTGGGGTCGCGGCAGGAGGAGCGGTCGCCCCGGGAGCCCCGCCGCCCGTTTCGATCGTGACCAGCAGCCCCCCGACCTTGACCTTCTCCCCGACCTGGGCATGAATACGGGCGATCCGCCCCGCCTTCGGGGACGGGATCTCGACATTCGCCTTGTCCGTCAGGACGCTCACGAGGGGGGCGTCCTCTTGGATCGGGTCGCCCTCCTTGACGAACCACTGGACGACCTCCCCCTCGGCGACGCCTTCCCCGATGTCGGGGAGCCGAAACTCGTACGCCATGGATCCTCCTAGCCCGCCTTTACCGCGCCCCGAACGGCGTGGACGATCCGGTCGGCGTTCGGTAGGTAGAGGTTCTCGAGCGCGTAGGGGAACGGGGTGTCGTAGCCCGTGACCCTGACGACGGGGGATTTCAGGGAGTAGAGTGCCTTCTCGGCGATCAGCGCCGCGATCTCGGCACCGACCCCGCAGAACCGCGCGGCCTCGTGCACGATCACGGCCCGGCCCGTCTTCTCCACGGAAGCGAGGACGGCCGCCTCATCGAGCGGGACGAGGGTCCGAAGGTCGACGACCTCGGCCGAGATCCCTTCCGAGGCCAGCTTCTCCGCCGCCTCGCTCACCAACGGGATCATGGCGCCGTAGGCGAAGAGGGAGACGTCCGAGCCCTCGCGAACGAGGCGAGCCTTCCCGAACGGGATCCGCACGTCGCCGTCCGGAACCTCTCCCGTCACGGAACGGTAGATGCGCTTGGGCTCGAGGAACATCACGGGGTCCTCGTCGTGGATCGCCGTGAGCAGCAAGCCCTTCGCGTCCGCCGGGGTCGACGGGATCACGACCTTCAGGCCCGCGGTGTGGCAGAAGTACGCCTCGGTGCTCTGGGAATGGTACAGCCCGCCCTTGATCCCGCCGCCATACGGAGTTCGGATGACGACGTGGCACGGGTACTGGCCCCCCGAACGGTACCGGAACTTCGCGAGCTCGCTGACGATCTGGTCGAAGGCCGGGTAGATGAAGTCCAAGAACTGGATCTCGGCGACCGGTTTCAGCCCGTAGAGGGCCATCCCGACCGCGGTCCCGATGATGCCGGTCTCGGAAAGGGGAGTGTCGAGGACGCGGTCCTCCCCGAACTCCTTCAGGAGTCCTTCGGTGGCGCGGAACACGCCGCCGTTCACGCCGACGTCTTCGCCCAAAACCAGGACGTCCGGATCGTTCCGCATCGCCACTTGGAGGCCGCGGTTCACGGCCTGCACCAACGTCAGCTCGGTCACGGTTTCACCACTCCATCGCGCAGAAGGGCCTCGAACTCCGCCCGCTCCTCGGCGAGGCGGGGGGTCGGGGCCGCGAACACGTCATCGAGGAACGTTCCCGCCCCGACCGGAGGGGTCGCTTCGGCCTCCTCGACCGCCTTGGAAACCTCGGCGCGCGCGGCTTCCCACATCATCTTGTCCCGAGTCTCGTCGAGTACCCCCTCGTTGATGAGACGTTCCTTGACCCGCTTGATCGGGTCGCTCTCCTTCCAGTGGGCCAGCTCGGCGTCGGAGCGATACCGGCGCGGGTCGTCCGAGGTCGAGTGAGGACCGAACCGGTAGACCTGGGCTTCGATGAGGGTCGGGCCCTCTCCATGGAGGGCTCGCCGGCGGGCCTCCGCGACCGCCGAGTGGACCGCGTCGATGTCCGTACCGTCCACCACCACCCCCGGAAACCCGTACGCCTGAGCCTTCTCGGCAAGCGTGATGCTCCGCGTCTGCTTTTCTCGAGGCAACGAGATCGCCCAGTGATTGTTCTGACAGAAGAAGAGGGTCGGCGCGCGGTACACCCCGGCGAAGTTGAGGCCGGCGTGGAAGTCGTTCGAGCTCGTGGCCCCGTCGCCGAAGAAGGCGATCGTGACGATCGGGTCCCCCCGTCGTCGGGCGGCGAGGGCGGCGCCGACCGCCTGGGTGATCTGCGTTCCGATCGGGCTCGAGGCGACGACGAATCGGTGGTCTCGGAATCCGAAGTGATTCGGCATCTGGCGGCCCTTGCTGACGTCGGCCGAGTTCCCCACGAGCTGGTCCAGGATGGCGCGAAGCGGGACGCCACGCGCGAGCGCAACGCCCAGCTCGCGGTACGCGGGGAAGATCCAGTCCTCCTTCGAAAGAGCGCGGGCGCAGCCGATCTGGGCGGCCTCCTGGCCCGAGGCGGGGACGTAGAACCCGATGCGTCCCTGGCGCTGAAGGGAGAGGCATCGTTCGTCGGTCGCCCGGGAGAGGACCATGACCCGGTACGCGTCGAGGAGTTCCTCCCGCCCGAGAGCGGGGAAGCCCACCGCCCCCGCCGGAGGGACCGCGTGGACCGACTCTCCCCTCGACATGAATCGACCGACGGAGGCCCGCGATATAACGCTAGAGATGGGGCGGTGCGCCGGCCTCTCGCGCGGAGTGCGGCCGACTCGAGTTCCGGTCCGGCTCGGGTCGGGGGCGAACGTCGGGCAGGCGACTCGCACGACAGCGCGCAAGGCCCTTCCCTTCGCAGTTCCAAACTGGAACGCGTACCGAGGTGGGCGTTCCGGCCTCCCACCTGAGCGCCGAAGTACTTATACCGGCACCGGACTGGCGGCGGCCCTCGGTAAAGCCATGAGCGACGACCCTGCAATCGAAGTAACGAACCTCACCCGGGTGTTCGAGTCCCGTAAGGGGTTCCTCTTCCGGGAGGTGGAGCGGACTCCCGCCCTAAAGGGGGTGAATCTCTCTGTCGGGAATGGCGCGATCTTTGGTCTCCTCGGTCCGAACGGAGCGGGGAAGACGACGCTCGTCAAGATACTTTCCACGCTCCTGCTCCCGACTTCCGGCACGGCCCGCGTATTGGGACACGATGTGGCCCACGAAGCCGAGTGGCTACGACCCCGCATCGGCCTGGTGTTGGGCGGGGAGCGGGGGCTGTACAACCGGATCAGTGGACGGGAGAACCTTCGCTACTTCGCGGACCTATACGGACTCCCGATCGCCGAACGCGATGCCCGGATCCGGGAGGTGTTGGAGCGGGTCGACCTCGTGAGCGCAGCCGACCGACGGGTCGAGGGCTACTCGCGCGGCATGAAGCAGAAGCTCCACATCGCACGAGGGATCTTGCACCGTCCGTCGATCCTCTTCCTGGACGAGCCGACCATCGGCCTCGACCCGAAGAGCGCGCGCGAGACGAGGAAACTCGTACGCTCCCTGGTCTCGGATGGGGTGACCATCCTCCTCACCACCCACTACATGTTCGAGGCGGAGGAGCTCTGCCCCGAGCTCGCCATCCTATCGCGCGGCCAGATCGTGGCCAAGGACACGATCCCCGGACTCCGACGGAGGGTCGGGGGGGACCGCACGATCGAGGTGGATGCCTACGGGTTCGACGACCGCGAGATGGCCCAGCTGAGGGTACTACCCGGCGTTTCCAAAGTGGCGAGCGAGGAGTTCGGCCCTCGGATGCGCCTCACCCTTCGGGTTCGAACCGAGGAGGTCCGACCGGACCAGGTAGCGGCGATGCTGCCCAACCACCCCGAGCTGACCGTTCGGGAGCGCCGGACCTCGCTGGAGGATGTCTACCTCGACCTGGTCGAGGAGGAGGCGACCTGATGGCGCTTCCGGAATCCCACGCTTCCCGGACCCGGGCGACCATGGCCGCGCTCCGGCTCTCGTTGCTCACGTTCATGGCGGACCCGCAGTGGCTCGTTCCGTCGATGATCGCTCCGGTGATCTTCGGGCTGGTCTCGTTCGAGCTGTTCCGAGGGGAGGGCCCGTACTTCCTCACCTATGCTATCCTGGGAGCGGGGATGATGAGCATGTGGGGCCAGACTCTCTACGGGAGCGGCTGGGCGACGGGTCAGGACCGCGTCTTCGGCACGCTCGAGCCGACGATCCAGGCCCCCACTCCCTACCTGTACGTCGTTCTTGGCCGGATCGTCTGGAACGTCGCGGCCGGACTGCTCGGGGGTCTCATCGTCTACGTCGTGGTCGTGGTGGCCGCGGGCGGCCCGCCCGCCTTGCCGAACCCCGTCGTCTTCGTGGTCCTGTTCCTGTTCGTGATGGTCACCCTCGCGAGCGTCGGCGTCGTCTTTGCGGCCGCCTACGTGTACACCCGCTACGCCGGGTTCATCCAGAACGTCGGGGAGTTCGCGTTCTACGTGGGGACCGGCTGCATGTTCCCGGTGATTCTGCTACCGTTCTGGACGAACCCGATTGCGCTCCTCTTCCCGCCGACCTGGGCGCTCGACGCCCTCCGCTATCTCTCGATACCGGGGTACGTCGGATTCGGCTGGGGATGGCAGTGGGACCTGGTCGGTGCGGTAGGTGTGACGGCCGTCTACGCCGCGATCGCGGGGAGCGTGTTCCACCGCGTAGAACGCCACGTTCTCGAGAGCGGGAACCTCTCGGACTACTGAGAGGGAAAACCGATGGCGACGACGCAGCTAGTTCATCACCCGCAATTCTGGCGAACGTTCTGGGCGAACGCGGTCATGGCCCCGCGCACCAGCTTGGGATTCATGCGGGTCGATTTTGTCCTCGGCACCGTGTTCATCATCCCGCTCACCCAGATGGTGTTCTTCGCGTTCGTCGTGATGCTCGGGGGGGGCGGGAAGTCCGAGGTCGAGTTCACCGCGATCGGGAACGCGGTCGCGACCGTCACGTATTCGAGCGTGTTCTCGGTCTGCCAGACGACCGACACCGAAAAACAGCAGGGGACGATGGAGCACCTTCTCGTCTCGCCGGCGAACCGACTCGCTCTCTACTTTGGCCGGGGCCTCATCCCGATCCTGATCTCCCTCGCAACGGTCACGATGGGTCTGGTCTACGCGGTGGTGTTCTTCGGCGTAATCATCCCCGCGGCGGTCGTCCCCAGCCTCGCCGTAGGCGTGATCCTCACCGCCTTCGCGATGGTCGGGTTCGGGCTCTTGCTCGGGGGCCTCGCCCTCTACCTCCGGACCTCCATCATCCTCGGGAACATCTTCCTGTTCGTGGGGCTGCTCCTTTCCGGGGTCAACTTCCCCCTCTCGAGCCTGCCGCCCTCCCTGCAGATCGCCGGCGACGCCCTTCCGCTCACCTGGGGGTTGAGCGCGATCCGGGCGGCGATCTCGGGAGATGCGATCGGACCGCTGAGCCTCCTCTGGGCCGCGGTGGCCCTGTCGGGAATCATCTCCCTCGGGCTCGCGATGGGACTCTGGGAGTACTTCGAACGCCGCGCGCTCGCGACCGGAAGCATCGCTCGATTCTGAGCACGGGGCCTCCGGAAGCAGGCCCCGCGCCCGTCCGAGCACGCGGAGGCGACAAACGGAACGATTCTTGTACCGGAAGCCATACCCTTCCGCATGCTGGAATCGCTCAATCTCATAGCGTTCCTGACGACCGCCCGGCCCGCCGAGTCGAAGGATTTCTATCAGGAGAAGCTCGGACTCCTCTTCATGGGCGAGGATTCGGGCTTTCTGATCTTCGATTCGAACGGCACCGTCCTCCGTATCCAGAAGGCTAAGTCGGTGGCCCCGTCCGGCCAAACCGCCCTGGGATGGGAGGTCAGTGACCTCGTCCGTCAGGTCGACGACCTGACCCAGGCCGGCGTGAAGATGATGCGACGCAATGGGATCCAGCAAGATGGGCTCGGGATCTGGACCGCTCCGGACGGAACGATGATCGCTTGGTTCCAGGACCCCGACGGGAACATCCTTACTCTAAGCGAGCACGCCAACCGGGTCTGACGAGGCCAGCACCCCGCGGTCTCCTCGACCTCCTCGGGGGAAACCCCCCGAAAGGCGGGTCGTGGAGGATCCCCAAGCGACTAAGTACCACCTCCCGGGATGATTACAGTCCGATGTCGGCGGAGGAGCCCTCCCTGGCGGGGTTGGAGGAGCGGATCGAGTCGAGCCTCAACGACGACCCGGAGCGACCTCGGTGCGTGCACGGCCTCTACGAGGAACTGCTCGCCCCCGAGGGACCGGGAAGCCGTGACGACCTCCTCGACCTCACTCGCCGCGCCGCCGAAGAGCTCGTGGAGCACGGCCGCGCCCGGCGGCGCTACGTGTCCGCGATCGCGATCGGCGCCCACTGCGAGGACACGGTCTACTGGTCGGTCACGTCCCCGAACCGCGAGCTGGAAGAGTTTGGTCCCGAGTTCGAGCAGTTCGCGATCGCCCGACGTCTGGCCGGACATATCCAGTGCCACTGCCTCTGAAGGCTCGGCCGCGCTAGCCCCTCAGGGCCACGTGTCTTGCAGTGCCCGCATGACCCCTGCAACGGGGCTTCCTTCGGACCCGGATTGGACTCTTGCCAACGTACCCAGATGGTGGTCTCTCACCGACCGTTGGAGACCCCGCGGAAACGCTCTCTGAAATCGGGCGGTTGAAGCCGCTTCGCGGCGACGAGCGGCGGGGAAGCCGAGAAATGGGTGGTTGCGAAACGGAGGGGTCCGGGGAGGCTCTCCCCGGACCCGGGAATAGGTTTACGGACGTCGCGTTGAGCTGGCTCGGCCGCGTTCCTCGCTAGTTCTCGACGTAGACGAGGTAGCTCCCCCAACCAACCACGTCCATCTTACCGCTCCCCACGTTGTACGCCAAGCCCGCTGGGTCGGAACCGGTGGCAAGGTAGATCTTCTTGACCACCACGTTCGCGCTGCTGATGAGGTAGACCGACTTGCTTCCAAAGTTGCAGACGTACATGTCGAGGTTCTTCTGGTCGAACGCGATGGCGATCGGGTTCGTCCCAACTTTGATCGAACCCCACTGGGTTCCAGTCGGACTGATGACGGTGACGTTGTGGCCCCCCTCATTCGTGACATAGGTCAGGTCGGTCGCCGGATCGAACGCGATCCCCTGTGGGCTGAGCCCGACCGGAATGCTCGCGTCCAGGATGGCACCGCTGGTTGCGTCGATCGATGTGACGTTGTCGCTTCCCTGGTTGACGACCATCAGCGCGTTATACACCGGCGAGTACGCGACGGCGATCGGGTCGATTCCGACGCCCTTAGTGTAAATGACCGCGGAGGTCCCCGTGGAGGGGGTCGACGCGATGAAGTCGATGGTGTTGTTAGCGACGTTGGTGACGATGATAGAAGCACTCCCATTGAGGTAGCCACCCGCCGGGTCGAAAGCGACCCCCCACGGGAGATCAAACGTCCCGCTGGTGATCGTCTGGATGATCGTGGTCCCGGAAAGGACGTAGACCTGCGCAAGACTCTCGTCGGCTACGAAGATGTAGTTGTTGGCGGGGTCGTACGCCGAACCGCGTGGAACGGAACCGGCCGGGAGGGTGATGGTAGTGACCAGCGTGCAGGTCCCCTTGTAGACCGAGATGCTTCCCCCTCCCACGTTGGACACGTAGAAGTACTTGGAGACAGGGTCATAGGCCACGTACTCAGGACTGATTCCTGTGGCGCAGGTCTTCGTACCTGCACTGATCTTGGCCGGCGGCGACGAAACCCCTGCTGTCGTCGGGGCCAGGACCGCGGTCGCCCCCCGTTGGGCTACCCCGTTCTCGCTTGCGGCACTCAAAGGTTGGGCCAGAAGGAACAACGCCGCGATTCCAATCACCAGGATCGCCACGGCGATTCCCGCTCCCCAACGCGCGTTCTGTCGACTCTTCACAGATTTTCCCCCGTTTTTCCCGTGTATTTCAACGGAGGTTCGAGCACGATATCCTAGTATAAGCAAGGAGCCAATTGTAACAGATAAAACGCGGTTCAAATCGCGCATACGCACCGCGAAGCTCGCGCGCCACTTCCTCGGTGAAGGAGCAACTGGCGCCACCGCGTTGCCTTCCGGTCGAATGGGCCGGGAAGTCAGCCTCGGACTACTGCCCTGAAAGGCTCAAATGGCGGCACATTTCCTGACGGCGGGGCCCATAGCTTAGGTTGGCTGGAGCACCCGGCTGATAACCGGGAGGTCGTCGGTTCAAATCCGACTGGGCCCATTTCACGTCAGAGAATCGCGTCATTTTCAAAACGCGGTTTGCCGTTGGGAAGGGGGGGTAGGCGTTTCCATCCCCGCCCTCATGTGGGTGTCGAACACGGCGAATCCCTCGGTCATCTCCTCCTCCCCGACCCCGATGTAGTGCAGGGTCTGGTCGATCGAGACGTGGCCGAAGATCCGCTGGATGGTCGGCACGGGTACCCCCGCCTGGTAGGCCAACCTTCCGAACGACCGGCGCAAGACGTGCCCGGTGACGCGCACCGAGACGTTCGCTTCGCACCCCAGGGCGGCCAGCTCCCCGTCCGCCACGGTGTGGCCTACGGGGTAGAGGCCGTCGTCGGGGGACTTCCCCCTCACCCATTCCACGAGGACCGCGCGGGTCATCGGGTCCTTCGGGATCGTCCGATACTTCCCGCCGAACCGTCCCTTCCCGCGGATCGTCAGGGTCGGTCGGGGCAGTCCCAGGGAGAGGTCGCGCACTCGCAGCCTCCGCACCTCGCACTCCCGAAGCCCGTTGAACCCTTGCAGGACGACGCGCACCCGCGCCCGTCCCTCCGCGGCCCGATACAGGGCGACCATCTCGTCGCGGTCGACCCATTTCCGTCGGTCGATCGACCCGGAGGGGAGATGCCACACCGGATTCTGTCCGTCCGAGAGCGGGTTCTCCGCCCAGCGGAGGAAGCCGCGCAGGACGCTGAACGTCGTCTTCAGCGTCCGCGGTCCCCAGAGGCCGCAACCCTTCACGGCGCGGATGTGCTCCCTCGTCACGTCGGTCGGTCCGAGCGGAGCGGGCGTGCCCGCCCGCTCGCAGTCCCTTCGGAACGCGATCAGGTACCGTCGGTTCCGCGTCAAATACCCGTCGCTCAGCTCGCTCTCCTGTCGCAACCATGTCACGTACTCCTGGGTCTTCTCTGTCCACCACCGCGCCGCATTCGGCACGGTGTCCTCCGAGTCGGGGAGAGGACCCGAAGGGTTGAAGGTCTCTTCGCTCGACCCGAACCCGAGCGCGACCCAGCCCGGAAGAGATGACGGCCGCGAGGACTCTGGTCGAACCGATTCATGGGAGGGTTCTGCGAACGCTCCCGCTTGTGCCGTCGCTGCCGCCACCGGGGCGGACGAGGGGGTTCGGGGGTAAGTTCGCGACGAGGTCGGTGAATTGTGGAAGGCGCTCCCTGCTCCTCGCCATGCCGAGTTAGCCCTCGGCTCGCACCAGGCGACTTACCACCGGCGGCAGTGGGACTCCGCTAACATACTTCCGCGGCATGGCACTCTCGTGCGGGGTAACCTATGGCGAATGCTGGCCACCGACCCCACCTTTCACCCTGGCTGACCCTCTTGGTTGCCGCCGGGTTCTTGCTATCGGGGATGGCCGCAGCGCTCGGCGCCGGGCTACCCGCCCAGAGCCACCAATCGAGAGACGGGGACTTGGGGTCGGGCGCGGGGTCAACTTCGGCCGAAGTCAATCGAGTGTCTCCTCACGTGACCCCCGCCTTAGCCGGCTCAATCCCGATCGGCCCTTATCCGCTTGGCCTTGCGTATGACAGCTGGAACGGATACGTCTACGTGACCAACGGTGTCCACAATCTGACGGCCATCAACACCTCGACGAATGCTGTCAACGGCTCTGTGGTCGTGGGGGAGATTCCCTGGGGGGTCGCATTCGACGACGCGAACGGGTACCTCTACGTGGCCAACACCAACTCGAATAACGTGTCGGTGGTTGATGGCGTGAACGATACACTTGTCGATACACTCCCAGTGGGCTTCGACCCGATTGCCGTGGCCGCCGACGATGCGAACGGCTACATCTACGTGGCCAACTGGAACAACCTTGACGGAAACGTGACCGTAATCAATGGGTCAACGGACAAGGTCGTGGGCTCCGTTCCGGCCGGCAGCGACCCGGACGCCGTAGCCTACGACAACGCGAGCGGGGACGTGTTCGTGTCCAACTTCCTTTCTGACAACGTAACGGTTTTCAATGGGGCAACTGGCTCCGCGGTCGGTTCGGTCTCGGTCGGATCTTGGCCGAGGGCTCTAGCCGTCGACGACGAGAACGGGGAGGTCTACGTCGCCAACTATGACTCCAACAACGTTTCGGTAATCGACGGCGCGAATGACACACTTGTCGAGTCGATCGCGAACGTCAGCGCGCCGTACGCCATGACGTTCGACAACTCGAACGGCTACGTCTACGTGACCGACTACGGCTCCAGTAACGTGTCCGTCATTAATGGCGAAACGAACACCCTTGTCGGGTCGTTCCCCGTAGGGTCTTCTCCGGCTGGGATCGCGTATGACAACGCGAACGGGTACCTCTACGTCGCGAACTATGACTCCGGAAACGTGACTGTGAACACGTCGAGCGCCCCCAGTTGCCCGTCGTGCTATGCAGTGACCTTTACCGAAACAGGTCTGCCCGAAGGAACCTTCTGGTCGGTGAACACCAGCGGAGTTAACCGGGGTTCAGTTGGGTCGGCGATTACCTTTGACCTCCCGAACGGGGGGTACGACTACACCTTTGGAAACGTGACGGGGTTCCACAGCAACACGAGCGAGGGTTCACTGGTCGTTTCTGGGGAGGCGTTGGCCGAGTCCGTCGTTTTTGCCCGAAATTCGACTTCCATGGTCTCGTTCTCGGAAAGTGGTCTTCCGCCCGATGGGCTTTGGAATATCACTCTTGGAACTGATACCCAGAGGTCGAGAGGAACCTTCGTGAATTTTTCTGAGCCCAACGGGAGTTACAGTTTCGCGGTCTCTTCACCCGGTTTTAGCCCGACCCCTGCTTCGGGCCTGCTGACCCTAGTCGGGAGTACCGTAAACGTGAACATTTCCTTCATCGCGGTGACCTATCCGGTCACGTTCAACGAGACCGGTTTGCCTGCTGGGGGCGGGTGGTCGGTTGCGGTAGGTTCCGGACGGACCGTTGGAGTTGGGCCGATCGTGGTTTACCTCGCCAATGGAACACACGACTGGAGCGCGAGCGCGTTTGTCGCTAGCTACTACTACGGGGCGATGGGGAACGTCACGGTTGCCGGTCAACCTCTCAACGTGAGCGTCTTCTTCGACGTGTTCCCGCCGACCTTTGCCCTCACCATCTCCGAAAATGGACTGCCGTCCGGGGCCAACTGGACGGTCTTGGCCGGGAGTGAACAGACCGGGGCCGAGACCTCTATGTCCACCTTGAACGCGAGTCTGACCTTGTATCTGACCAATGGAACGTACACTCTTGGGGTGGTAGGGCCACCTGGCTACAATGCGACAATCTCCTCCTCCACCTGGATCGTGAATGGCCCACAGTCCACTCAACTGACGGTCACGTTCACTGGGGGGCCATGCCCCTGCGGCGCACCTTCCGGTGGCACCAAAGTCTCATGGACGGAGGTGGGGGTATTCATCGGGATCGCAGTGGTGATCGGAATTGTAGCTACAGGGTTACTCCTGGCAGAATCGCGGAGGCCCCCGACTGCTCCGCCATAATTCAACTCCTGCAGACCCCGGATCCGGGGGGAGATGACGGCCGCGAGGACTCGGGTCGAACCGATTCATGGGAGGGTTCTGCGAACGCTCCCGTTCGTCCCATCGCGGCCCCCACCGGGGCGGACGAGGGTCTTCGGGGGTATCTACCGGACGACGCCAGTGGAGGGTGAAAAGAGGGAGCCCGGGTGCAATGGTTGAGTCACTTCGCGGGAACTGGAAGCGGCAGTGGCTGCTGGCGTATCGGTCCGTGGGTGGATGGTCGAGCCTGGAGTGCGGTCTGTCGGCATCGGAGTGCAGAAAGGATGACGAAGACTCCGCCGAGGATCACCCACAAGGCGCCCCCGCCAATCGGGTCGCCGTAGCCGATTCCCGGAATCACCCCGGTCGCCACAAAACCGATGATGGCGAGACCGAGACCTGAAGCGAGTTGCGCGGGCCATTGCCGGGCGTCCACCAGCAACTCCCAGCCGATGCTCGCGAGTGTGAACAGCACGACAAACTGGACGAGGGTCAGGTAGGGGGCATAGGAGTAGGCCGGCCCATGATTGATCTCTCCCCGAATGTTGAGCAAGGCCCAGGCGGGTTGAGTGTTCAAATCGATGACTCCGATGTAGGCGAAGATGGCTCCGAAGATCCCGGATAGCCAAGCACTAGCCGAGCGATGCCAGACCCAACGGCTCGGCGTCATCGCCTAGCTCCCGTGCACTGCTAGGCCCCCGCCACTACAAGATTCCAGCGGCTGTGGGGCGCGTTTCCGTGATTCGTTCCAGCCGGGACGTCGGAGGGTAAAAACTGAACTCGTCTAAGGGGGGGCGATTCTTCGGCTTGCTCGGAAGTAGAGGAGCGCTCCCCCGCCAATCAAGGCCGGGGCAACAAGGGCCATGTACCAACCAATTGAGGGACCCCAGACGAGAGGTTGGCCGGACGCATTGTTGGCTCCTACGAAGGAAGTTTGGGGGCCGGGAGTGTTCGCCGAGTTGAAGATATAGCCTGAGCCGGGAGGACCCGGTTGCAGGATTGCCCACCCGCAGGTTGGCCCGGAACCAGAGTTGTTGTTCGAAACCGCGACAGCTGTGGGCGCCCCGACCGGGGGTCCTGAGCATATCACCCCGGGCTGGGCCAGCTCCGCATACACGGGAGCCGCGAGCGCGAAGACCACGGCAAGGACTAGGATGGCGGGGACCAACCACCGACGGGTCCGCCCTAACTTGCTGACCAGAAGAAAGGCAGCAATCGCGCTCAGCAGGGCGGCGGTCAGAATCAACCAAGCGACCGTCTGATAGAGGGCAGCGACACCTTGCAGACCGATGGCTGAATACGCAGTCGGCGTGGAGTAGGCGCTTCCACTCTGGGACCCCCAAAGCAAGAGCGACGTCGGCGAGAATGTCTCCCTTTCCACATTGGAACCCGAACCGAGGCTGGTCGTGTACCAGCTGAGGGAGAGAGTAGAGAGAAGCAACACGGCTCCGACCAGAATCAGGCCGAATGCGACGTCACTAGATCTCGAGAGGTTGAGATGCATTCAAGTGCGCAGGACACCGAGGCCCGTTAGCTCTCCCCATCGTAGGTCGGACCTTCGTTCACCGTTCGCCGGGTCCGGCCAGGGTATCACCCCGAATTCCCCCTCGTGGGGAGCATGGAATACACCGCTGGATCGGTCCACCGCGAACTGCTGCTGCCCACGCCGACCGAGGAACCGCCCGAGATGCCACCGCTGGTCTGGACCTCGCTCGCCCCGTTCTGGCTCGAGATTCACCGTGAGACCGGGGGCCGGGTCCGCTACGCGCTCGGGTCCCCCCAAGCGACCGACCTCGAATCGATGCTAATTTATCAGGAGAACACGCGGCACCGCGTCGCGGCGGGACCGCCGATCGTCTTCCCGCTCGCGGACCTAACAACACGCGGGGTCTTCGCCCGCGCGGTCGCAGTCCAGCGGCATCACCACCTACCGCTTCGCATCCCAAGAGACGCGGACGCAGCCGGGTTCCTCCTCCGGACCCTCGGCTCGCAGACGCTCCAAGACCACAACGTGGTCCTCCAACTCCTCTTCCAACGGGCGCCGGTCTGGGAGTCGGGCCTCTTCTCAGCTCGCTACACCACCTACGCAGAGCGGCACGGTCGCGCCCTCCGGGCGGAGATGGATACGCGTCGGGCCGAACCCGCCTACCACGTCGAACTACGCGCCCACCTGAGGGGTCCGCAACCCGACCAGGCGCTGATCGCGCTCGGGGCATGGCTCTAACAGTGGACCACGCTCGGCGGCGTGCCGTGGCGGACGTGGAAAGTGATCCCGAAGAAGAAGGAGCAGCCCTTCCACGCGGCCTTCTTCACTCATGACTTCGCCCGCTTCTCGAACCGGCGGGGACGGCGCGACGTATCGGCGACCGAACTCGGACACCTCCTCTCGATCCCGTGGGCCGCCTACCACCCCGAATGCTCGTACGCGGGGGCACCTCAAGGAAGACCCGGGTCGGAGGTCGCGGTCCGCCCGCCGGCTCCAGTCCAACCGGCGATCGGCAGGATCGAGACCCCTCGCCCCCGCCCGAGTTCTGACACTCAACTGGTGGTCGGCGTCTACGAAGACCGCTGGGTTGCCCTTCCACGGCAGTGGAACCACGCCGCCCTGCTCGGGAGAACCCAGTCGGGGAAATCGACCCTTGCCCTGAACCTGGTTCTCGAGATCCTCGCGAAGCAACCCGATGCGACCGTAATCGTGGTCGAGCCCACGGGGACGCTCGTGAGCGGGATCGTCTCCCGACTCTCCCCCGAAATCGCTGCGGAAACCGTCGAAGTCGATCCGGCTCACGCCACGTTCGCGGATGGGGAGACCAAGATGGTCTCGGTTCCCCTCAATTTACTTCAACCGCCGGACGCGACCATTTTGGATGCTTCGAACCAGGAGCGATGGTCCGAGGCGCTCGCGGGTGACCTCCTAACCGCGATCCGGAGCGCCTGGGGCGAGGAGAGCATCGGAGGTCGGGCCGAGCTGGTCCTCCGGGCCCTCGTCCAGGGGCTGTGGCGCGTGCCCGGGTCGAACCTCGTCGACGCCTATCACCTCCTCTCGAACAAGGCTGCGCTCCAGCGCTTCATCCGCTCCGCCCCCCCCGGGCCGCTCCGCGACTTCCTCGAGCGGCACCTGCCGCGGCTGGACTACCAGTTCACGATGTCGTCGCTCGACAAGGTCGGCAAGATTGCGACCAACCCGCTCCTCCGCGTCGCCCTCTGCCAGCGGAGCGGCTCGGTCTCGTTCGACCGCCTCCTCCAGCACCGCCTGCTGCTCCTCAACCTCTCCAAGTCGGCCCTCGGCGCCGAAGGAGCGAACTTTCTCGGGGCGGTCTACCTGAGCCAGCTCTGGGCCGCGATCCAGCGGTCGGGAGGACCCGACCACCCGGTCTACCTCGTCCTCGATGAGGTCCACAACTACGCCATTCCCGCGCTCGCCGACATGCTGAGCGAGGGGGCGAAGTTCGGCCTCCACGTCGTGGCCGCGACGCAGTTCCTCCACCGGGTCCCGCCCCGGGTCCGGGCGGCCCTGCTCGGGAATGTGGACGCGTGGATGCTGTTCTCGCTGGGGGTCGAGGACATGGACGATGCCTGGAAGATCGTCAACGGGGAGGTCCATGGCTGGCGCCCCCAGGACCTCGTGGATGGCCTACGGCCGCACGAGGTCGCCCTGGCCGCCTCGGGAGGCCTCGTGAAGCTCGGGACGCTCCCCAGCCCCCCGTTGGGCCCCCTGGCGACCGAGAACCATCTCGCCATCACCGAGAGTTCGCGTCGATACGCCCAGCCCGAGGACTCGGAGGCCTCCCCGTGGCTCGTAACCCCCGAAGAGGTCCAGGGGGTGATGGCGGGGCTCTTGCCGGGGCCCAAGACCAGGTACGAACTGGAGGGCACGACGATGCTCCCCTCCGCCCGGTTGCATGGGGCGCTCGCCCTGGCTGCCGCGGAGGGCGATGTCGAGCCCAACGGCGGCTCAGGGCGCTACCATCTCACCCCGAGTGGGCGGGTTCACCTGGAGGCCCTCCAGGGGCGCCGGAACAAGGGGGAGGAGCACATCGAGACATTGACCGAGTTCGCGGTCTTCCTGGAGAAGCGCGGGATCGCGCTGAGCGTTCCGAAGCAGGTCGCGGGGATCCTGACCCCCGACGGCCAGTTCCAGTGGGGGTCGGCCACGTACAACGTAGAAGTGGAGTGCTCTACCATCTCCAAAGCGGCAGGGCAGGTCGTCCGGAACGTGAAGAAGGCCCGCGCGGCGGGGCACCGGGTGCTGATCGTCCTGCAGAACCGGTCGGCGGTCCCGAGCACCCTTTCCGTGCTGGAGGAGGGGTTCCCGGGCCTTGCCCTGTGGGCCGACGGGGTCGGGTTGGTGTGGAAAGAAGGTAGGGCGACGTTCCGGCCCTACCAAACCCCGGGGACGCTCGTTTGGCCGTTCCTGAGTGGGTCGGGGGCCATGGGATCCGAGGAGGGGGGCGAGGCGGATCGACCCCCCTTGCCGGTGGTGGAGACTGACCCGCTCGTGAATGACACGCGGATGGCGATCCTTACGTTCCGAGCCTCGGGCCGGAGCGAAGCTACGCTGCAAGACTTCGTCGCCGCACTTCGAGTCTCGAACGGCCGAAAGGTGGTTGAGCGCCACGTCGGGCAGATACTCTCTCTCCTGGAGGTCCCAAGCCGGCGCGCCAAGTCGAATGGGACCCGCTTCCGGGTCTATGACCTGTCCGCGACTGTTGTCCCCGCGGGGGGAACCGGACCTTTGGACCGGCGGGACCCGAGCGGAGGAGATGCCCCGGAATCCCTTTCCGGGGACCCGAGGGCCGGTCCGGAGGAATGGGTCCCCGGCTTCACCTCAGAAGCTCGGTCCGAGAGCGAACGGGACCCGAGGGACCCGAGTGATTAGGAAAGGGGGTTCTGAATGCGAGGCAAAGTGCCGCCATGGAGGAAAGTGGTGGATTCGCCAATTGTCCTTCGTCCGCCTACCGTAAGGAGCGTTATCGGAGTGCGTTTTAGCCCGAGGCCTTCCGCGATGGCGGTTAACTCGACCCATTGGTGAATTGCCTCAGAGATTGGGATGAAGGGCAAATTCTTGTATTGAAGCCGGCCGAGCAAGCCCGGCGCGTCTGCGGTTAGGAAGTATCGGTCCGATCTGACACTGGGCTTCCCGGAGTCCCATCGGTGGTCAAGACGGACCAAGGGAGCCCCTACTCTCCGGCCGAGGTCCAAGACCCGAATGGTGCCCGAGTCGTACCGGAATTGGATCCTGTCTCGAACAATGGCAAGCGCGTTCGGCAAGCGATGGAAATTGGGGAAGGTCTTGGGAAATAGGATGACGCCCCCAACGACTGCAACTCCACCGACAAAATACCGGGTGAAGGTTCCTCCGAAAGCGAGGATTGAGTAAATCACGTCAAGTCCGAGGAAGGCGACAAAGGCACTGACGAACGCGGACATGATCAGGTTGATTCTGTGAGTGTGACGGATGTCAGAGATTTCGACCCAATCGGGGGGTGCGGAATGGATTGGCATTTGCGCGTTCATTGGCCCTAGTGTGCGCCCAACTGCGTTTACCCTGCTTTAAGTCGCGGGCGCGCGGGGGACCCGCGAGCGGAGCGAGCGGGGATGACCAGCGTTACTTATCGCGATTCTACGGGTTCGCCGGCGGCGGTGGCAGGACGAGAGATGGCGGAGAGCGTCGCGACCTGCGATACGCGATCACTCCAACGATGATTGCGACGACGAGTAGAATAACGATGCCAGCCCAAACCTCGTCTGAGAGCCCCAGGATTCCGCCGGGCCCGGTGTTGGCAGGTTCATAATTGAACACGAGGGTCGCATTCACCCAGCGAGCGTAGACCGGCAATTGACCTGAATACGAGGCGGCCGTGGCGAGGTGGAAGACGATTGTGTCGCTTTCTGAATGCACCAGACCCGAGGCCGAGTACCCATCTACGGACGGGATCGAGTAGTTGTACGTCCCGTTGGTCACGTTGAACTCGAGCACGGGCTGGGTCGTCCACTCCGTGGTTGGACCGAGCGTCATGGACCAATTCGTGCCCGCCGGCAAGTTCGACTCCGCGATGAGGAACTGGTCGAGAACGTGGGAGAAGGCAATCTGAACCGATTGGTTGGAAGCCACGACCGAGATCTGGCCATGGGCCGGCGTGGAGCTGTACCAGAACAAGTCACCCACGACGAAGGGGTAGGAACCCGCGACTGCCGTGAAGTTGATCCAGGGAGACGTTGACGAGAGCGGAGTTCCATTGAGGGAGACCTCCCACTGGGTTCCGGCGGGAAGGCCGCTCTCGGCGAAGGTCACTTCGTGGGGCAGCTTCGTGAACGCCACCATAACCGATGCGGCGGCCCCATCGACGACCAGCGTGCCGCCACTCGCCTCGTAATTCCGGTCGGCGGTCGCGATAATGTAGGGGTAGCTGCCGTTTGACTCTGCGAAGACGATCGTCGTCCCATTCCCTGTGAACGATGGCCCACTAGTGAGATTGATCCACCAAGGCGTCCCGCTGGGGAGGCCGTTCTCAGTGAAGGTAACTC
>Ga0116217_10000083_pt1 | contig 107344 bp, 80 predicted proteins | sample Sb_taG_6_FD_89697 | JGI IMG/M metagenome (GOLD analysis project Ga0116217, IMG submission 89697) | Peat soil microbial communities from Weissenstadt, Germany - Sb_50d_4_PS metaG | ecosystem: Environmental > Terrestrial > Soil > Wetlands > Peat | place: Germany: Weissenstadt | collected 2010-09-21
GCCACCAGCGCCTCGCGCTCAGTGAATTTGAGGTTGATCGCTGCCGAAAGCGCGCGATTGAGAGGCAGCGCCGTGAAATCGGCAATCGAGAGGCCCCCGACTTTGACAGCGAGCGACTCGGGGCGCAACCGCTTGCCGCGGCAGACCGGACAGGGAGCCGCCGACATGAAGCTCATCATGTACTCGCGATAGCTGTCGCTGCGCGCTTCTTCCACATTGTCGCGAAGGTAGGCGAGGATGCCGTGGAAGCCAGTGCGCGGCGCTTCACCTTTGGGCGGCCCATAGACAAGGATGTGCTGCTGCTTCGGAGGCAAATCCTCAAAAGGAGTTTTGAGATCGATCTTGTAACGATCGGCAGCGAGCTGGATGAGCCGAATGAGGTATTGCGAGGCCGAACCGGGGCCCAGGCCGCCATCCAGCAGCGGCTTTGACCAGTCGGTAATCACCTTGGCAGGGTCGAAGTCGTAGAGCGAGCCGAGGCCGTGGCAGTTAGGGCACGCGCCAAAGGTGGAATTGAACGAAAAGCTGCGCGGCTCGAGCTTGGGTACATCGAGCCCACAGTCGGGGCAAGCCATCGACGAGGAGAACAATTGCTCGTCCGCGTTGTTGAAGGCAACCAGAACCAGTCCGTTCGCGAGCTGCAACGCCTTGGCGACGGCTTGTTCCAGGCGCTTTTCAACCGACGGTTTACCGACTTGTATCGTGGCCCGTTTCGATCCTTCGCGTGGCTCGGAAGCGGGACCGGGGCCACCCGCGTTATCTGCCCGGAGCAGGATGCGGTCCACGATGGCTTCGATCGTGTGGTTCTTGCGCTTGTCAAGCTGCAGTGGCTCTGAAAGGTCGCACATCTCACCGTCAACACGTGCGCGAAACCCTTGACTATCAATCTGATCCAGCAAATCTTTAAACTCACCCTTTCGCCCTCGAACCACAGGCGCCATAACGGTGACGCGCTCGCTACGGCCCAACTCGAGGATGCGCTGGACGATCTGTTCGGCGGTTTGGCGGGTAATGGGACGGCCGCAGTTTGGGCAGTGCGGCGTGCCCACGCTGGCGTAAAGCAGGCGGAGGTAATCGTAGATTTCAGTGATGGTTCCCACCGTGGATCGGGGGCTGCGGCTAGTGGTCTTTTGCTCGATTGAAATCGCCGGGCTAAGGCCCTCAATGGAGTCCACATCCGGACGTTCGATCTGGTCAAGAAACTGCCGGGCGTATGCAGAGAGCGTTTCCACATAACGCCGTTGCCCCTCGGCATAGATGGTGTCAAAAGCAAGCGAGCTTTTACCTGACCCGGAAAGACCGGTGACCACCGTGAGGGCATTGCGGGGAATGCGCACGTTGATGTCGCGCAGGTTGTGCTGGCGCGCCCCGCGCACCGAAATGTGCGTGATAGACATGGCTAAGAATCAGCGACGGAGGATGCCTTTGGCGGATGTTGCCGCGATTTCTGTGCAAATTTCGTTACTAAGGTATTCTATTTGCCAACAGAAATCAGGGTCAACGCAGCAAATCTTCTGCGACAATCACAAAGGTGGATATCGAACGCGCAACTCCACGATGCGGCACGAATCATGCACGGCAGTCTTGATCGCATCTAAATCACTTTTGGGCGGTTGGAATGGCAGGTTTGTTGGATTTGCTGATGTTGATTTGCGCAGCGGCCGGGGCCATGGGTTTTGGCATTCTCGCCGCTTATGCCATTCTGCGAGTTGGTTTTGCGTTTCTGCGTCCGCGCCAGCGGCCAGCACCGGTAAAGGCAGAGCCGGAAACAGCGCGCATAGCTTAGAAAAAACAGCCTTCAGCTAGCAGCTTTCAGTCGTCAGGTCCCGACAGCAACTCTTCTTTATTGAGGATGTTGTTGCTGTTGTTGCTGCTGCTGGAGTTGGCGCTGCCGCTCCTGCATCTCTTCGATCAGCTGTTGCTGCGTCCTGCCCGGCGCCTGACCAGGGTAGTCGTTCGGGTTGGCGCGTGGTTGTTGGGGTAGAGGCGGTGGTACAGGCTGAGGCTCTTCGGGCTGCTGGGCCTGCTCATCCGCTCCGTTATCCCCTTCATTCGGCTGGCTTGGGTTGGCATTATTGGCAGGCGGCGTGGTGCCGGAATGGGCAGTCAGTACAACCTGTCGCGGCGTCCCCCCACCCTGGTCGCCGATGATGAGGAGATCGTAATTCGAGCCATCCAGAAGCTGGGAGATAACATCACGCGCGGGACCCGGCCCGTAGGAACCAAAGATTCGCTCATCCTGGCCGAGACCCTCGATCTTTGTGCCGGTATCGACTGAAATGTCCCTCAGGATCTGCTTTAGGCTCGAGTTTGAGGCCGTTACCGTGAGTCCGTGGCTGTCCCAGACCACGTTCGCTGGAGCGGGTGTATCGTTGGCGGGCCAATCGGGAGGCTTGGGAGCGGGCGGTATCGGCTCTGGCTCCGGCAGCGGAGCCACTTTTGCCGGTGCCTGGGCATGGTGTTTATGTGTTGTTGCCGTTTTGTGCGTACTGACGGTCGGTGCGATGGCAGCAGGTGCCGTTTGCGATGCAGGCATCACGCCTGCCATCAGCCAGGCTGGCGCAACCAGGGCTGCAATCGCCACCAAGATCCCACTCACTTGACGCGTGCGCGCTGGCCGACGCAGGCACAATGGCAGCCTGTGCGATGACTCCGCTTGCGGCATCTGGGATTTACGCATCGGAACCGGCTCCTGGCGGTTCGATCGCGGCCTGGCGCACGGTGGGCGCCGCTCGAATACAAAGCCACTCACTGTACTAGACTAGCAGTGGCCGGCGTACGCTCAAACAATCATCGGTCAGAGAGGTTGTGGGGAGGAATGCGCTTCCTCATGAAGATTTTGGCGGCGTTTACGTTGGCGTTGGCGCCCCTGGCAAGCTACGCCGTGACTTGCACCTCGCAGGCCGAATTGGGGTCTCTCGATCGGGACGCGCTGACCGCCGTGACCGGCCGCCTGGCAAGCGCTGTGCTGGCCCAGAATTACGCTTTGCTGCAGGCCGACCTGCTGCCGGAAGAGGCATCGGCGTGGGACGGGATCCGCGCCGCGGCGGAGCAGGGCATGCCGCTTGTGAAGGGTGGGCAATTTCAAGTGCGGAATCTGTATCTGCTCGATGCGACTGCCCAGACTGCGCCGGAAACCACGCAATTCTTCTGCTCCAACTCGTCAGGTTCGCTCACCGTGACCATCACCATGAACGCCCTGCCGCCGGGCCGCTATGCGGTGGCCATCGCCGATGCGGTCGGGGCGCCGCTGGCGGGCCAGATGGGCATGGTTCTGGCGTGGGACGGCGCTGCCACGACCTGGAAGCTGGCCGGACTGACCTTGCGGCCAGGCGTTTTCGACGGCCACGACGGCGTCTGGTACTGGGTGCGCGGGCGCGAGATGGCCAAAGCCGATCCATGGAGCGCCTGGTATAGCTACGAAGCAGCGCACTATCTGCTTCTGCCCGTGGATTTTCTCTCGTCCCCGAATCTGGAAAGACTGCGCAAGGAACAATCGGACATCACGCCCTCAGCGCAAAACCAGATGCCCCTGACGCTGCAAACCGGCGACCGGACTTGGAAAGTCGAGGCTGTTGTTCTTGACCCTTCGCTCCATGAGCCGGATCTGGGCGTGGTCTATCAATCGACGGGTTTGACCGACCCCGCGGCGCAGCGTACCGAGGCGACTGCCGTCTTGAGCGCGTTTCTGAAAACCCAGCCGGGAATCCGCGCGAACTTTCACGGGCTGTGGGCGGTTGCAGAGCTGGACGGCAAACGGACGCCGGTGATGGAGTTGCCGATGGCGCAGATACCGTAAGGGCAGGGAACAAGGGAGCAAGGGAGCTAGGGAGCAAGGAGGCGGACACAGCGACTAGCTCCGCACTTGCTGACTTAGCCGCCGAATAAGGAGAACGAAGTGCCGATAACCCTTGCGCTGTGGTTCTGCATCCCGATTGGAGCTTTGTACTATTTTGCTGCGCGCTCATTGCTCCGCTTTTTCCTAGGTCGCTACGAGCAAAAAGAGCGTAACGCCGCGCGTCTGTTTGGGGCTTTTGGCGCTCTATCGATTCCCTTGATTTATTGCTTCGGATTGGTCGGGAATTCAATTTCAGGAAAGTTCGGACATGCGATTGCCGGGGGATTATTTGGGATCGTCGCTCTAGCGCTTGTCAGTCCGTTGCTTATGACTCTAATGGAAGGGAAGTGGAAAAAGTTTGGCAAAGATCATTGATCTGCGTTCGGATACGGTAACGAAGCCGACGCTCGAAATGCGTGCGGCGATGGCGGCTGCGGAGGTGGGCGACGACGTATACGGCGAGGATCCCACCGTCAATCTGCTGGAGAGGCGCGCTGCAGCGATCTTTGGGCGTGAGGCGGCGCTGTTTGTGCCCACGGGCACTATGGGCAACCAGGTGGCGATTCGCACGCTTACGCAACCGGGCCAGGAAGTAATCGCAGAGTCGCGCGCACACATTCTGGATTACGAAATGGCAACCACGGCGGTCTTCTCCGGCTGCCTGATTCGCGCTGTGCCGGCCGAGGGCGGGATTCTGACGTGGAAACATATCGAGCCGGTCATCAGCCCTTACGGAGGTTTTCGCGCAGCCACCGGACTCATCGAAATCGAGAATACGGCGAACCTCGCCGGCGGGCGCGTAACGCGCATGGAACTTTTGGAAGAGATTTGGGAAGGCGCCCGCGCGCACAAGCTCCCCACACACCTTGACGGGGCGCGCATCTTCAATGCAGCCGTTGCCCTGAACGTCGATGTAAAGACGCTGACACACGGATTCGATACGGTGATGTTCTGCCTGTCGAAGGGGTTGGGCGCGCCGGTGGGTTCGATGCTTGTGGGTTCGGCGGAACGGATCGCTAGGGCGCGGGTCTTCCGCAAAGCAATGGGTGGAGGAATGCGCCAGGTGGGCGTATTGGCGGCTGCGGGACTTATTGCTCTCGAAGAAGGACCGAAGCGGCTCGCGGACGATCATGCCAACGCGCGACTCCTGGCCGAGGCGCTGGCGAATACTGAAGGCGTTTCGATCGATCTGCCATCAGTCGAGACCAACATCGTGGTGTTTCGATTGACGGCCGGCCGCGGCGCCGCCGATCTGGTGGCGCGGCTCAAAGAGCATGGCGTGCTGGCGGGCGCGTTCGGGCCGGACGCGATCCGGCTGGTTACACACCGCGACGTGAGCCGGAAAGACTGCATTGACGCGGCGGAGATTCTCGCCCAGGAAATTGCGGCCGGAATGAAAACGGCCAGCATCGCTTGACGCTGGCCGCTTCTGGATTGAGTTTTCCCACCCTGTGCGTTGGTTGGCGCCGCTTAAAAAAGATTCCATAGCGACTGGTTGTAGACCGCGTGGTGGAATTGCACTTCGGACGCCTTGACGATCGATCCCAACTCGCGCGGAGAGCGATTGGCGGCGGCTTCCTTGAGATCGGCGTAACGGCCCTGCACGTCTGCACCGAGAATCTGCGCGATCCACTTCGATGATTTGAAATCGGCGATCGCCTTCTGGATGTTGTCGGGCAGGTAGCGGCCGCCGGCTCGCAGATCCTTCGCCTTGGAAATGTCGCCGTCGATCCCGGTCTTGAAGATGGCGTAAAGCGAGAGATAGGGGTTGGCATCCGGCGCAACTGCGCGCACCTCGGTGCGCATCGAGCGGTGGTTGCCGATGGGCACACGAACCATGGCGCCGCGGTCGACCGCCGAAGCGCGGATCTGGTTCGGTGCTTCAAAGTGCGGATCGAGCCGGCGATACGCGTTCACGCTGGAGTTGAAGATCAGGCAGAGATCGAGGGCGTGGGTCAGGATGCGATCGAGGAAGTCCCAGCCAAACCTGGAGAGCTGCTCCTCGCCCTTTTCATCCCAGAAGAGATTGGTTTTGCCCTTTGAGACCGAGACGTTGGTGTGCATCCCGCTTCCATTCACACCCACGATCGGCTTGGGCAGGAAGCTCGCGGTGTATCCCAGGTTGTTGGCGATCTGGCGGCACAGCAGTTTGTAAAGCTGAATCTGGTCGGCTGCGGCCACCACCTGGGCATAGCTGAAATTGATTTCAAACTGGCTGGGAGCGACTTCAGGGTGGTCCTTCTCATTCTGGAAACCCATGGCGCGCTGGACTTCGGCCGAAGTGTCGATGAACTGGCGCAGCGGATCGAGCGGCAGAACGTGGTAGTAGCCGCCGGTGTTGATGAACTCGAATTTGCCGGTCTCGTGGTAACGTTGCTCTGCATCTTTGCCAGCGAAGAGGAATCCCTCAATCTCGGCGGAGGCGTTGAGGGTGTAGTTTTTGTCCTTCGCCAGCTTGTCGGCGTAGTTCTTCAGCACGCCGCGCATGTCGCCGGGATACTGGCTTCCGTCCTTGTTGATGACGTCGCCGAAGACCAGAACTTTGCCGTTGCCGAAGACGTCGGCCGGTACCCAATAGAACGAAGTCCAGTCGATGCCCAGGCGCAGGTCGCTTTCCTTCTGGGCGGTGAACCCGCGGATCGACGAGCCGTCGAAGGTCAGGTTTCCATAGGACCCGAGCAGGAATTTCTTGTCGTAATCGAGCAGGTGCAGGCGGCCCTCAAGGTCTGAGAACAAAACGGTCACGGCCTTGATGCGTTTCTCGTCGGTCAAATACTTCAGGCGTTTTTCGCGAACTTCATCGGCAGGCACGCGGTTCACGCGGTCAGCCTTGGCTTTCAGGTTCAGCGTCTCCAGCTCATCGTAGGTGAGAGCTAGAAAATTACGGTACTCGTTGGACATGGATCTCCTTTTGCGATGCCAGGTGGTTTTGGCGTGGAAGCCGGCGGTTCATCGCGGCGCGGTGCGAGGATGCGTTGCAACAAATGATAGCGTCGCTGGTTCCGGTTCGGTTAATGCCCGCGCCGCAGCACCGGAATCAGGACCCGACAGTACTTCGCGACATACTGCTCCCCGAGCTTTGAGTTCGCGAGGTACCGGCTATGCAACGATTCTAACCGGTCCATCCTTCGAGGCTGTGGAGATGTGGTGCGAGGCGGGGACGGCTTGGCGAAGCTCGGCGCGGCCGGAAGATCACCACAAACAACACGGCCAGCATCGCGTGATGCCGGCCGCATTTGAGCTGAGTTTCCCATCCTAGCCGCAAAAACAAAGACGCGGCGAGGGTGGGGAACCCATCACTTTTCTCACAGATCGTAGTACAGGAAGTATTCGTAAGGCACGGGGCGCAGGTTCACGGGCGCCAGTTCGCGCTCGCGCTTGTAGGTGATCCAGGTCTCGATCAGGTCCGGAGTAAACACGTCTCCCTGCAACAGGAACTCGTGGTCCTTCTCGAGAGCCGTGAGCACCTCGCCCAATGACCCGGGCGTGCTCTTGATCTTCTTCGCTTCTGCCGGTTCGAGCTCGTAGAGGTCCTTGTCGAGCGGCTCGCCGGGATCGATCTTGTTCTTGATGCCGTCGAGGCCGGCCATGAGCAGGGCCGAGAAGCAGAGGTACGGGTTGGTAGATGGATCGGGACAGCGGAACTCGATGCGCTTGGACTTGGGGCTCGTGGAGTAGACGGGAATGCGGCAGGCCGCAGAGCGGTTGCGCTTGGAATACGCTAGGTTGACCGGTGCTTCGTATCCCGGTACCAGGCGGCGATACGAGTTCGTCGTCGGAGCGGCGATGGCCAGCAGAGCCGGCGCGTGCTTGAGCAGTCCGCCGATATAGTACTTCGCGGTCTGGCTCAGCAGAGCATAGCCCTTGGCATCGAAGAAGACGTTCTTGTCACCCTTCCAAAGGCTCTGGTGCACGTGCATGCCGGAGCCGTTATCGCCAAAGAGCGGCTTCGGCATGAAGGTTGCGGTCATACCGTGCTTCTTGGCAATCATGCGGATGATGTACTTGTAGGTGAGCAGGTTGTCGGCCATCTTGACCAGCGTGCCGAAGCGCATATCGATTTCGCACTGGCCGGCCGTGCCCACTTCGTGGTGATGCACCTCGACGGGCACGCCCATTCCCCTGAGCGCGATGATGATCTCCGAACGAATATCCTGAAGCGTGTCAGACGGCGGCACCGGGAAATAGCCTTCCTTGTGGCGCAGCTTGTAGCCGAGATTGGGGCTCTCTTCCTTGCCGGTGTTCCAGATGCCCTCGACCGAGTCGACATAGTAATAGCCGCTGTGTGCCGTCTGGTCGTAGCGCACGCTGTCAAAGATGTAAAACTCCGCCTCCGGACCCCAGTAGCTGATGTCGGCAATTCCGGTCTTCTTCAGATGCGCCTCGGCCTTTTGCGCCACGTAGCGCGGATCGCGGCTGTAGGGCTTGCGGGTGATGGGGTCGAAGACATTGCAGATGATGTTCATTGTGGAGATCGAGAGGGTTGGATCCATGACGGCCGTATCGGCATCGGCAATCAGAAGCATGTCGCTCTCATGAATCTGCTGGAATCCGCGGATGCTCGACCCATCGAAGCCGATGCCTTCGCTGAATAAATCGTCGTCAAGATCTTCCACGGGGAGGGAAAAATGCTGCCACATGCCCGGCAGATCGATAAATCGCAAATCGACGATCTTCGCGCCGGCTTCCTTGGCGAGCTTTTTCACATCATTTGGGGTACGCGGCATGATTGCTACTCCTTCCTTTCTTTGGGTTCGAACGGCGGTTCATGATTGTGGCAGATACACGTTCAAGGGAACAGGGCTTTTTGAGGGCGATCGGAACCCGGAAAATACAGCGAGAGCCCTGATCCGCTGCGTGTCAGTTAGGTCCTAGAGTGATCTTCGCGGAGTTCGCGGGCCGCGCCCCGGTTCATTTTGTCGGCGTTGGCTTTCAGGTTGCGCGTTTCTAGCGCTGCAAAGCCGGTCGATTAACGGCATCAGGACCGCTCTGCAACCAGGGTCATTTTTGGAAGCGCGGAGAGAGGGTGTTCCTTGTCTCCCCAAAATCTACCATCCGCGCCAGAAGCATCGCAACCAAAACTGCAAACGGGAAAAAGGGAAGCGGTCAGCGAAGATCGCTTACCACTTCCCCCGGGTTTTGAAACACGCAATGCCGGGTGGCTCGGGAGTTTCTCTACGCCGCGACCGCCATTGCAACTGTCTGAATCGTCTTCCAAATCCGCGCAACAATCTGGTAAGGATCGGCCTCCGAGTTGGGACGGCGATCTTCCAGGTATCCTCTGTATCCGTTCTTGATGAAGTTGACCGGCAGGCGGATCGACGCACCTCGATCAGAGAGACCATAGCTGAACTTGTCGATGGCCTGGGTCTCGTGAAGCCCCGTCAGACGGAGGTGGTTGTCGGGTCCGTATACGTCGATGTGGCCTTCGATGTTGTTCTCGAAAGCCTCCATCAGCGCTTCAAAGTATTCCTTGCCGCCAACTTCACGAAGTTGCTTGGTGGAGAAGTTGGTATGCATGCCCGATCCGTTCCAGTCGCCGCGAATGGGCTTGCAGTGCAGTTGGAGATCGACTTCATACTTCTCGCACAAACGAGCCATCAGGTAGCGCGCAACCCACAGATCGTCGGCGGCCCGGTGCGAGCCTTTGCCAAAGATCTGGAATTCCCACTGGCCTTTGGCCACCTCGGCGTTGATGCCTTCGTGGTTGATGCCGGCTGCGAGGCAGAGGTCGAGATGCTCGTCCACGATCTGGCGAGCAAGGCTGCCCATGTACTTGCAGCCGACGCCGCAGTAATAGGGACCTTGTGGCGCGGGGAATCCGGTCTCAGGGAAACCGAGAGGCCGGCCGTCTTTATAGAGAAAGTACTCCTGCTCAAATCCAAACCAGAGCTCGGGATCGTCGGGGGCGGTGGCGCGCATGTTGGTGGGGTGCGGCGTGCCGTCAGGATGCATCACCTCACTCAGCACGATATAGCCGCTCTTGCGGCTGGCATCGGGATAATGGGCCACGGGCTTCAGGATGCAGTCAGACTTATGGCCCTCGGCCTGCATGGTCGAGCTGCCATCAAAACCCCAGTGGGGCAGATCGGCCAGGCTGGGTGGATTGTCGAACTCCTTGATCGTCGTTTTGCCGCGCAGTTCAGGAATAGGCTTTTTACCATCAAGCCAGATGTATTCCAGTTTGTACTTAGCCATAGATCTCCTCAGGAAGGGGTCTGAATTTCAGAGTATTCAAGAAAATCGTAGGGCCTGTCGTATAAAGATCCCGTGAAGATTTTGGGGATGGGCGATGTGGAAAAAGCGGTCGTTAATGGTGGCGTGCGATCAGCACCATCAACAGGAGAATCACCACCGGAATCATCGCCAGCCCTCCGTAATAGAGGATCTTGCGGGTAAGCTGCGATTTGCGTTTCTGCCAATCGCGGATTTCCGGACGGTCTTCTACACCCACTGCCTCAGGGTGTTCAAGATCCGTGAGAAATTCGTGCGCCGAAGCGTACCGGTTTTTGGGATCACGCTCCAGCGCCCGGTAAAGAATTTCCTGTAACTGGGGTGAGACAGAAGGGTCGGCCACGCTCGGCGGCAGCGGATGATTCAGCAAACGGTCGTTCATGGCCGCCAGTGGCGTCGGACCGGAGAAGGGAAGTTTTCCCGTCAGCATTTCATACAGAATCACGCCCATGGAATAAATGTCGGTGCGTCCGTCGCCGCGCTTGCCCTTGACCTGTTCGGGCGCGATGTAATCCGGGGTTCCGAGCGTCGCCGTGAAATTCGCGTAGGTGAGCCGCCGCGACGCCGTATCGCCGGCGATCCCGAAGTCGATCAGCTTGATGTGATCGTGATCGTCAACAATGATGTTCTCCGGCTTCAGGTCGCGGTGCACCACGCCGTTGGCATGGATGTAATCGAGCGCCTTGAGAACTTCGATGGCGATACGGATGGCCCGCTCCTTCGAGATGCGGCCTTCATCGAGGATTTTGCGCAACAGTCGTCCATCGCACCACTCCATGACCATGTACACGCGGGAGCGCTTTTCGTTGTTGAAGACGCGCATCACGTTGGGGTGATTCAGCCGTTCGCCGATGGCTGCCTCGCGCTTGAAGCGATCGAAGAAGATGGGGTCGGCTTCCATGTCGGGGTGGGGAATTTTGAGCGCCACGTTGCGGCCGTCACGCGTGTCGGTAGCGCGGTAAATGGTCGCCATCCCGCTCCGCGCAACAGGTGTGTCGATGCGGTAGTAGTCGAGCTGCGAACCCCGCTCCAGGGCGTCGTAAAAACTCATCGTGCAGGTTGCTCCATGGCTCTCTTTACTTTACCGACTTAGGGTGACGAATAAGTAAGGATTCTGTAAGTCTTTTCGGCCGGCTCCAGCGCGCCTTTAACTGACTTTCAAACGATCAGGGCTGGTGCCCGCCGCTCTTCAAACGGGAAGCCGGTAGGGCCGGCCGCGGTACATTCCGACCTGTTCCACCGCACGCACGCGAATCACGATCGCCGAGGTGTTATCCCCGCCGTCGATTTCGACCGCGCGTGCCACAAGTTCGCGGGCGACCTGGGACGGGTCTTTCTTTTGCGAAGCGATTGTGGCGATCTCGGCCTCGCCCATTTCGTCGTGCAGGCCGTCAGTGCAAAGGACCAGAACGTCTCCGGGCTGCAGCGTGAGGGCATTGGTGTCGGGCGATACGAACATCTCGGGCCCCAGAGAGCGAATCAGGACGTGCCGGGCGTCGGAAGCGGGAATCTCGCCGGCTGAAATCAGCCCCATCTTGCGCTGCTCGTTAACCAGCGTATGATCCTGCGTGATTTGCCGGGCCTGCCCATTGCGCACGAGATAGCACCGCGAATCGCCGACGTGGGAAACGACGGCCTGATCATAGCGCAGGGCGCACGCCACAACAGTGGTAGCCATCTTATGGCCGTGATGCTCCGGCGCTAGCGTGCAATCGTGTACGGCCGCATTCGCCTGCTGGACAAGCTTGGGCAGCAGGCTGATTAGCATGGATCCGGGCTGTGCCTTGGCAAATAAATCGGTGATCACCGAGATGGCCGTGGCCGAGGCGACTTCGCCCAGATCCAGTCCGCCGACTCCGTCGGCGACCACAAAGAGAAATCCGTGAGAACGAGCCTGCTGGCGTGAGGCAGGGATAAAGGATCCCAGAGCGTCTTCATTGTTGGTGCGGACTTTGCCGAAGTCGCTTGCCTGGCCGAACTGTACGTCCAACATGTGCGCCGCCGAAGAGGGCATCCGGCGCATGCAAGCGCCCGTGATGCTGTTCATTCAGAGTAATTCAGGATGCAGGTCGAAAAGAACGATCGGGTGGCCCCTCCCCCCAGCCTCCAACGTCCAGGCTGAGGAGAGGATCCACCCCGAGGTCCAATGTGGTTGACAGGTGCTCTACGAGACCTGTTGCTGCTGTTTTGCCGTCAGCAGAACCGCTTTGCCCTTGGCCTTTGAGGAGCGCATGAAGTAGATCCCGCCATACAGGCCCCAAATAGCAGAGATGGCGAGCGCAAGCAGCGGTTCTTTGAAGGTACCCAGGCCGAAGATCGGGCTGATCAGGTAGAAGGCCATGCACACCACATTCGCGAGGAGGCCAAAGCCGGGGATGAGCGTGTGCGTCAGCACGTTGTGGTCTGGCCGCTTGTTGTAGGCGACGATGCACAGCAGGCAGCTTAACGCGTAGAGGATGAATGTGCCGAAGTTTGAGGTGAGCGTAATGGCAAGTAGCGAGTTGGGCATCGCCGCCATCGTAGCGTGGCTACTGTATCCGAAACTGGAGAAGATGCCGTGGGGCAGCGCGGCGATGGAGGCATCGCTGGGTGCGCTGGCGTCGCTGAAGGGCATCGATACGGCGACGACGCCGATGACGGCCGAGATGACGGCCAGCGTCCAGATGGCGCGACGCGGCGAGAGCGACTTGGCGTGAAGCATGCCGAAGTGCTCGGGAGCTTCATCGTCCTTTCCCATGGCGTAGGTCACGCGAGCCCCGGTGTTCATGCAGGCCAGCGTGGTACCGATGAGTGCGAGGAACACCGTGAAGGCCTCGATCAGCATGAAGTACTTGCCATTGCCTTGGCCCAGCAATGCGTCGCCGACCATGATCATCATGTCGCCAATCGGTGCGGCTGAGGTGACCGCGCTTTGCATGGTGTACCCCGAGTTGAGAAAGTAGTTGGCACAGAAGTACTCAAATAAGTAGCAGAACAACCCCTGAATGAGCAGCGACGCAATGACAGCGATGGGAATGTGCTTGGTTGGGTTTTTGGCCTCGCCTCCCATCGAGGTGACCGATTCAAACCCTACGAGGATCAGAATCGCGACGGTTGCCTGAATAAACATGAAATTGAGCTTGTGGATGCCGACCACTGAAGCGGCGTTGGGGTGGGTGAGGAAGTTGCCACTGGAGTCGGTCGTGGGATAGGTGACCTGGAAGGGAACCGGCTTGCCGTCGCTTCCGAGCAGCGGAAGAGGCGTGCCGTTGGCATCACGCATAATGGAGCCGTCTTTGGGATTGGTAGCGAATTGGTATGTGTATGTGGCGAGCGTTTGCCCATCGTACTGGAATCCAGGCGTGCCCGAGGGATGGCTGGACCGGTAGCCAAGAGCCAGGACGCTGAAGACCACGAGCGCCGAAATCTGCACGATGTTAATGGCGATATTTACCGCCGTCGATGCGCCTGCGCCCTTCGAAGCGATCCAGGCTACGAAGAACGAGAAGACAACCGCGATGAGACCCATGAAAACCGGGCCGGGGTTAGAACCGCTGAGAAAGTTGGGATAGAGAAAACCCACGACGTAGCCGACAAAGATGCCGGTGACGGCCACCATGACGCCGGGATAGACCCAGTAGTAGAGGTGTGAGCCCCAGCCGACAACGAACTTGGCGACGCGGGCGTATTTAAACGCCTTGTCTTTGGAGAGCATGGCCTGCTCGGCGTAGTAGTAGCTGGAGCCGGTGCCGGGATAGAGCTTGGAGATCTCGGCGTACGCAACCGCTGTGGCTAAACACAGCAGCAGCGCGGCGAAGATGCCGATCCACATCGACGGGGAGGTCGTCCCAGTTGCGGCCTGAATGACGAATGTGAGCCAGAGGAAGGCGCCGGGAGCGATGAGCGCCATTGCGTTGCTGGTCAGCCCGGTCAAGCCGAGCGTGGCCTGCATCTGAGGTGCTTTCTGTTCTGCCATGAGCATTCTCCTGAGATTGGAATTTCGTTCGAGTGCTCCCGGTGATTGACCCCCGGGGAATCTCTTTACAACTGGTTGCGGTGCGTTCACTGCCGCGTGAGATGGAGACTTCACGCTCACCGGAGCGGTCCCGCCAGGTGCGTTGCATGCCGCATGACCGGTTCCGGTTTCCCTTACGGTGTTGCGAGTCTATCGATCGTCCCATGAGGACGAAATAAGAAATTGAGATTTTCCGTCACCAACTTCCGGACGAGAGGGTGTCTTTGAGCGCCGCAGCTTCAATGGAGTCGGCGTTGGCCTTCCCGACAATTGAAGTTGCGGCCGGAGCGCCGATACCCGACGTCCTCTCAAGGTGTTGAAGCTGCGTTACTGGTGTGGCGCGAGGACCAGGATCAATCCCACTGTCACTGTTGATTGGCCGTCAACCATCCCCGTCTTGTTCTTATGAAAGAATGGCTCGTTGGATTGGTCATGACGGTATTCCGCCCGTGAAATCAACGTCTGCGGCAGCTTGGGCACTTTGTATTCGAACGTTCCTGTGAACTCATTCAGGTGCTGAGCTGTGCCCGTCGCGAACCCGTTGGCATCGTTGAAGAATTCATAGCGTCCCGCGATCGCGGTCGTGGCGTTGATCTGCTGGTGGGCGGCAAGAGCGATGCCCTGCCAATCGTTGATGTTGTGATCGCCGCTGGTGTAAGGAGGTATGCCGACCACGGAGTCGTGGTTTCTGCCGTAGTCGTAATTGATATACGCGTTGAACTTGCTGGTTGGCGTAAGCAGCAACGTCGTGTCGACCAGGTTCCGGTAGCCGTGGCCCGGCAACGCGTTTTCGGGGCCTGTGTAGACATTCAGGTCCCATGTGTACTTGGTCTTCACGTAGGCGCTGGTCAGGCCGATGGTTGCCCAGCCATTGTTCTTGGTCACTTCGTTCCAGCCGTTCACCACCTGCACGCCGATGGTTTCAGTTTTCGATACCGGCATGGATGTGCGCAGGCCGAAGTTTGTGTAGGGTATGGCCCACGCGAAGAGTAGGGACCGCGAATAATTCCAGTTATCCTTCGCTTCAATCACTTCCGCTCCGGCCGAGGTAACGAATTTGCCGAAGTCCGCCTCGAAGCCCTTCGCCTTAGCCGGTTTCAGGCTCAGAAATGCCTGCTCGATATAGTCCGCCTGCAGACCGGCATTTACCAGTTCGTTCGTCCGGCCGTAGATAAAGTCAAAGTGCGCGCCGAACGGGGCCGGGTCGTGGTTCAACGTGAGTTTAGCCGCACTCAAATCGACCGTGTCCGTCCTGTCGTTGAAGTTATAGAGGTCGTTGAGTTGATTGTTAGCCGAAGTCGTGGGCTGGTTGTAGTTGTAGCTGTAATAGCCATCAATAAAACCTGTTACAGCCATGGGGCCAACCTTCCAGGGGAACTTGAGCGGCGCCGCCGCAGGCGCAGCCGGAGCCGCTACCGGGGTTTGTGCGGCTGCGGGCTGGGATGAAGATGTTTGTGCCCCCGTCGACGATGAAGCATCAGACGGCGCAGGAGTTTGCGCACCCGCTGCGAGCGCAAGTGCCATGGCAGCCCCAGCGATCGATCGAAGAATGAGCTTGGCGTTCCAGTTCATCGGCTTGATACCTCCAGAAAGGTTTTTGAATGACACGAGATAAATTCAGGCTGCAGAGAGACATGGGAATGCGCTCACTGCAAAATTGGATCCAGCGCTTGAAAGCTGCGCTGCTGCGTCTACGCCCGACTGGGATTGCCAACGGCATGGTTGGCAATCAAGTGAAGGTGACATTCGCCGTGACTTGAGCAAATCGTGCTAGCACCAGTAATGCAAACAACGCATAAAGAAAATATGAGGAACTCGTGAGGAAGGCGTGAGGATTGAGGCCAGGATTCCGTTTCGGGGGGACATTCGGGAGGCAACCATCCCTTTGGCCTCAACTGCTTGCGCGTCCCTAGCCTGCCGTCTTGTGACCGGCAAAAGCCCTTCCGCAACCTGATAAACTTGAATTTTCCTCGCTCAGACCCTGCAAATTGAGAGGAATTCCCTTGGTGAATCGGGATTGGTTCCCGGAATTCGGCGGGGCAGGTATCGGCCGCTGCGCTACCTGAGTTATCTGCGCCGGATAAGCGCTGGCAGTGAATCCAAAAACGGAAGGTGAGTGCCCGGTTGTCTCAGAGCTATTCTGCGCGTTCCGTCTTCCGGCTGGGGCGTTCGCGTGGCTCGAGCTCGCGATTGCTCCTGTTTGCGCTGGAGTGCGCGCTGGGAATGGTCGCCGTCATTCTGCTTGCGACACTGGCCCACTGGTTCAGTTGGCTGCACCCTGAAGCCGGCCTCCTTTATCTGCTGGTAGTGGTTCCCATCGCACTGCTGTGCGGATTCCGGCAGGCCGTGATTGTTTCGCTCGCGGCGGTCGTGGCGCATAGCTGGTTCGCGGTACAAGAGCGGCATTTCGCCATCGCGACGGATCCGGCCAACTCGATCTCACTGGTCGTCTTTGTCCTTGTCGCCTTGATGGTAAGCCGTCTGTCCGCCCGCGTTACGGCTCACGCGCGCGGGGCAGAGATTGGCGAAAGGCAGATGCATGATCTCTACGAGTTCACGCGGCGCACCCTGCAGATGAATCTTCATATGGAGCCGGGGCAGGAGCTCGCGGAGCTGGTGCACGAGATCTTCGAGCTTGAAGCCGTCGCCGTCTTTGACGCAGATCTGCACGAGGTCTATCAGGCCGGATTCTGGAGCGTGGATCCGCAGGAGATGGCGCAGAACGTCTACTACTTTGAAACATCCGACGACGATCCGGATTTGGGGATGGGGCGCCGCGTTGTGCGCCTGGGATCCGTGCCTATCGGCAGCTTGGTCGTTCGCGGCGATACCAATCCGCTGATCAACAATGCGATCGCCTCGTTGATCGCGATCACATTTGACCGCTATCGCGCATTTGCCAACGAGAGTCGGATCGAAACCGAACGCCGCACCGAGCAATTACGCGCCACGGTGCTTGACAGCCTCGCACACGCCTACAAGACGCCACTCACCGCCATCCGCGCCGCCTCAACAGGCCTCGGTGAAATGGGCCATCTTTCCCCGGGACAGGCGAACCTGGTGTCGCTCATTGACGAGCAAACCACCGTGCTGGGCGAACTGACCACGCGCCTCTTGACCACCGCCCGTCTGGATGCGGGCGAAGTTTCCATTCATGTCGCGCCGCTGAGTGCGGGTTCGCTCATTGAAGAGGTGTTGGCCGCCTTGAAAGACCGGCTGGCCAGTATGAAAGTCTCTGTCGAAATCGAAAAGGAAGAGCTGGTGTTGCAGTGCGACCGTCAGTTGATGGTGATGCTCCTTACCCAGTACATCGATAACGCGTGCAAGTATTCGCATTTCGGCAGCACCATCACCATCCGCGCGTTGACTGTCGGCGCGGAGGAAATCTTTTCCGTGCACAGTTACGGGCCGGTGATTCCCATGGCCGATCGGGAGCGCATCTTTGACCGGTACTATCGCTCATCGAACTATTCCAATCGCGCGCCGGGCACGGGCATTGGACTCTCCGTCGCCAAGCGCGCCGCGCAGGTTCATGGCGGATATGTTTGGGTGACCAGCGACGAGCAGGAAGGAACCACGTTTTTTGCGGCCATTCCGCTTACAGTAGAGAAAGCGAGTTCGTGATGAACCAGTCGTCCATTCGTGTCCTTGTAGTTGACGACGAGCCGGCGATTCGCCGCGCTCTCAGGCCGCCGCTTCTTGAACTAGGCTTTCAAGTAGCTGAAGCTTCGCGCGGCGAAGAGGCATTGCAGGCGTTGCGCGCGGCCAGCTATGATGCTGTGCTGCTCGATATCAACATGCCCGGCATTGGCGGCATCGAGACGCTGCGCCGCATTCGCACCTTCGCGCCCCGCCTGCCGGTTCTGATGCTCACCGTGCGCGACCAGGAAGAAGACAAGGTGGAGGCGCTGGATATGGGCGCCGATGATTACGTCACAAAGCCTTTCAGCGTGCGGGAGCTGGTCGCGCGCATTCGCACGGCCGTCCGCCGTGTGCACGCTCCGGCCCGGCCGGAGGACGCACCCATCGAGATTGGCGAGATTCTTCTGGAGCCCGCCAAGCGCCGGGTGACCAAGCGCGGCGCGCCGGTAAAGCTCACGCGCAAAGAGTTCGACATTCTGTACTGCCTGATGAGCCGCGCCGGCCGCGTGATTACCTACGCAAAATTGCTTACGGCAGTCTGGGGCGCAGATTGCCGCGAGGAGGTTGAATACCTGCGCACGTTTGTTCGCCAGTTGCGCAAGAAGATTGAGGACGATCCCTCCAATCCCCTTTACCTGCTCACCGATGTTTATGTCGGCTATCGCTTCGCCGATGCACAGATGTTTCAGGGGGAGCCGGTAGCCCAAACCAATGCGCGGTCCCCGGAAGACCCGCCGGAGGATCCGTCGTAGAGCAGGCGCCAGGCCTGAAGACGCGCCGATTGCAGTTGGCTACTCGTCGTAGTGCAGAAGGCTGAATACGTCGTACTCCTTGAAGCGATCGCGCCCCTTCAGGAAGTCGAGCTCGACGGCAAAGCCCAGCCCGGCAATGCTGCCACCAAGTTGCTTGACCAGCTTCACCGTGGCCTCCATGGTGCCGCCAGTGGCCAGCAGGTCGTCGACCAGCACGACGTTCTGCCCCGGTGCGATCGCATCCACGTGAATCTCCAGCGCGTCGGAGCCATATTCCAGGTCGTACGTGACGCGTGCGACAGGAGCGGGCAATTTGCGCGGCTTCCGCACGGGAACGAAACCGGCATTCAGCCGGTAAGCCAGCGCCGGCCCGAAGATGAATCCGCGTGCCTCGATACCCAGGACCAGGTCGATATTGCGCCCGATGTAATGCGCCGCGAGCGCGTCAATCAGTTGCGCAAAGCCCGTTTTGTCCTTCAACAACGTGGTGATGTCGTAAAAGAGAATCCCCGGCTTGGGAAAGTCGGGCACAGTGCGGACGAGCTTCTTCAGATCCTCTACGTTCACAGGCTTCGATTCTTTGGGCATGAATCGATTATAGGGAATAGGGAGAAGGGAACAGGCAACAGGGAACGGATAACAGGGAACAGAGAAAAGAGAAAATCGGGGTGGGATCGCAGGATTTGTGAATGATTTTAATAGGCAATCCACGCGTAGGATGGAAGTATTGCCCACCTGGTTTTTCTATTCCCTATTCCCTAATCCCTGTTCCCTGTTTTTTCACCACGCTCCGTCAATCTGGAACGATCTGAGGCCTTCGACCTCACGCTCATTCAGGTTGCGCTCCACAACACGGTCGACGCGGGCGCCGCGCGGTCCGCGGCGAAGGCTCGCGCGAAGCTCGGAAAGATCGTCAGGTTCGCCGGCCGCGACCACCTCCACGTCGCCGTCTTCAGTGTTGCGCACCCATCCGCGCAACTCGAGCTCGGTGGCCTCGCGCTGCACAAACCAGCGGAAGCCCACTCCCTGCACACGCCCCTGAATGAGAAAGTGGAGAACCATGAGGACCGGCCACGCCCAGTTTTGCAGATGCATGCGAGCGCGCGCAAGCAGAGAAGACGGTCGATAGGCCGAACGGGGTCGCATGCCGGTCTGAGGTCAAACACCCGACATGGTCACCGCACTACAAGAGCTTCGGCTACCAGCGGTACACCGTTAAGTTATCCATGTATACGGTCGAGGTTGACTCGCCCTCGGTCCATCCATCCACCTGGAAGTTGGTGAGCAGCGTCGGGCCCCAGTAGAGGGCAAACGCATCGGGCACGGTGATGTTCAGATCCTGCTCCACGTTATCGAGCCACACCGAATGGTAAGTGGCGTTGCCGTTCGCATCGTGCGAATACTCGATCTGCACATGATGCCAGGAATTCTGCGCCCAGTTGTTCAAATTACAGGTCTGAGTTGAGGGCAGCCATTCATCCACAAACGCGGCAGGAGTCCCGGCATTGGCCGTGTAATCCCAGGTTCCGAGCCAGGAGTCGCATTGGAACCCGAAGATCACGGTTTGGCCGTTCGCCATCGTTTGATACAGGTCGAATTCCAGATTGGCGATATTGGCCGAAGAGCCGGTGAGGTAAAACCAGCCGTCATAAAGGAAATTGGAAGTCGATGTATCTGCGCCGAATTGAATGTCATAGCGCTCTCCGCCATAGTTCGCCGACGTGGTGTAGAACTCCCGGCTCGATCCGCTCAGCGAAGGCGAAGCAGTGAGAACGGTAACGCCGGAAGACGAAGCACCCCCTCCTGTTCCCGTATCGAACCCGGCTTGCCAATTGACAAGATTCTGGATGGACGGCACGGCAATGGCGTTGGATGGAAGCTGAGAAACTGGAGAAGGCACCACATTGATGGCGACGTTGGTCACGCAACCTGCTCCCTGATTCCCCCATGACTTGACGCGCAGCGTATGAGCGCCGAGCGGCGAGGATACCGGGGCATTGACCGAATTACCCATTGCAAACGTGGTCTGGCTGCTGTCATCAACGGAAAAGCCAAACGCCACGATGGCCTGCGAGTCACACTGTGTGCCCGACGCAGCGAGCGTAAACCCCGACACCAGCTCAGCCCCATTGTTAGGTTGACTCACGGTCACATCCGTATATTGCCCGGGAGGGGCCGATGCCGACACGACGATCGGAACATCGGTGTCGCAGCCTGCTCCCAGGTTGCCCCACGATTTCACGTGAAGCGTGTGCGAGCCGGTCGCTGCCGTCACCGACGCATTGATCGAAGCGGCGTACACGAATGCGGTTGCACCGTAATCGAGCGAGTAGCCCATGGCGGAAACGGTCTGCCCTGAGCAGGGACTGGCAGTTGCCGCAAGGACAAAGGGCACGCCAACGGTCGCGCTTGCTTGAGGACTGCTGACAACAATGCTGGAATCACAGAATGCAGGCACTGCACACACAAAGAGTGCAGAAGCCAAGAGCAAATTGGCTTTCATGGAGTACCTATCCATCCTTATAAAAAACTTGAAAAGCTATGCTGATATGTAAGCTGCTTCAGAGTCGATTGAATGTGATTCAGCTCACATGAATCGCAAACAAAACTCGAGAAGGACCAAGGCAGAGCCAAGCTTGGAGAGCAAAGGCTTTCAAGAAATTCGTCTTACTGAGCGCACTCTAACCTTGCAAGATCACGCGTGCTTGAGGTCCGTCAGCAAGACCCCTGGCGTGTAGATCTTTACAGTCCCTGATTTGGATCTAATTTACCGGCGACTCTTTTGATCGATTGGCGACAGATTAAGGGCATGCTCAAAATGAAGTCAAGCGAAAAACGTGTGATTTCATGCGAGGTAACGTGACTCCCACTCATTCGGCGTTGCAATCGGAGTGGCGCCTCTCGGCTGATACTGCCGCGTTACACTGGAATTCACGATGGTCTTTGTCCTCGACAACTACGATTCGTTCACCTACAACCTCGTCCAGTACCTCGGTGAGCTGGGCGCGGAGGTCGTGGTGCGCCGCAACGATGAGTTGTCGCCCGAGGAAGTGGAAGCTATGAAGCCGGAGCGGATTCTGCTTTCGCCGGGCCCATGCACACCACAGGAGGCCGGCATCCTCGTTCCGCTCATCCGCCACATGGCCGGCAAGGTGCCGATTCTGGGGGTTTGCTTGGGTCACCAGGCCATCGGCGAGGCGTTTGGCGGTAAGGTCGTGCGCGCGCACACCATCATGCACGGCAAAACCAGCGCGGTGGAGCACGATGGCAACGGGATCTTTACCGGCCTCCCTACACCGCTTACCTGCACACGCTATCACTCGCTCATCGTGGAAGAACAGTCATTGCCAGCCGAGCTTGCCGTCACGGCCCGTTCCCGGTCTGAAAAGGGTATCGAACCGGTGATTATGGGCTTGCGCCATCGCAGCTTGCCCGTCGAGGGCGTGCAGTTTCATCCCGAAAGCGTGCTCACCGAGGGCGGTCACCAGATGATCCGCAACTTCCTGGAAATGTAGCGCATGGAAATTGCTTCCGACGCCACCACGGCCGCGGCGGTCTTGTCGCGCGTTGCTGGACTGCTTTCCCTACTTGCGCTTTGCGTAGCCGTTGCAGGGGCGCCGAGTTCGCGCGCACAATCCCCGCCTGCAGCGAACGCGACGCAATCTGCCGGTGCCGCAGTTGCGGACCAGCCCACGGCGACTCCGTCTGCGCCCGAAGCAACTCAGCCGCCGGTGCTGAGCGGGCGCCCGATGGCGATTGTGCCTATCGACAAATCCATTCCCGGCGCGGCGCTTGACGTTGCGGGGTCGCTGCAGGCCCGGAACGGAAGGGCGTATCTCACCTCGAGCGGTACAGTGACTGCGGGTGATGCAACGGCTCAGGTCACGCTGCCCTATCGCGGAACACTCCGTGTCTGCGCGTCGAGCACAGTGAAGCTCGCAGCGGACTCGAGCATGCCCACGGATCAGGTGCCGGGGCTGCTGATTGCTCTCGATCAGGGCGCGGTGGAAATGAGCTTTGCGGAGAGCGAGGCCCGCGAACGCATTGCCGATACGCTGCTGACGCCCTATTTCCGCATCCTCATCGGCGGGCCAAGCGCCGCGGATGTGAAGGTGCGGCTAGGCGATCACGGCGATACGTGCGTGGATAACGCCGGGGCGGATGCGCCCTATGTGGTGGTGACCAGCGTCTTCGATAGTGGGGTCTATCGCGTGCAGCCTGGCCAACGCGTGATGTTTGAGAATGGCAGCCTGCATGAAGTGGTCGACGAGGAGAAGGAGCCCTGCGGATGCCCGTCACCCAAAGCTGCGGCAAATGAATTTCCCCTGGCGCAGAGCGAAGGACTTACATCCGCTTCGAACCCGCCGCCGGCGCCCGCAGTCAAGCAGCCCGCGGGAAATGACCAGGTGGCGACCACGCTGGTTTACAACAGTGGCGCCCACGCGCCGCCGACAGTCACCATTCCGCAGCCCGAATCCAGCGCGGCAGTCCCAGCGGCTCCTGCACCCGCGCAAGCGCCTGCAACTAAGAAGAAGCCTGGATTCTTCCGCAGGGTCGGGCGGTTCTTCAAACGCGTGTTCGGCGCGGAGTGACAGAAGCAGGGAACAAGGGAACAGGAAACGGGGAAAAGATACCTGCCCGCTGCCCTTCCGGCCGGTTGTAGCCCGTGCTCAGCGTTCGTTTGTGCTTAACCTATGGGTTCAGTTGTGGTACCGCGCAGGGAACGCGGTGAATCACGCCGCCTGGCCTATCCATGTGAAACATGTACGTGCATTGCAGCGCCGCGTTGCCCTGCGTCGCACCCTGGTAGACGTACACCGTCTTGGTTTCCGGCTGGTAGACCAGCAATGCGCTCGACTCACTCAACCCGGCGAGTTGAAACTGCACGCCGAGTCCGCCCGAGTCATAGCTCGACGCCTTCACGGTTCGGCCTGCTCCAAGCCAGAACCCTAATGCCAATACGCCAACAACCGCGAGTCCATCCCTCGTCCACTGCCACGCTTTCTGCATCTTGCCCTCCCGCAAGCGATGACTTTCCACTAAAGACGCACGTGCGTCCTCCGTTGCTCGCAGATTAATGTGAATTCACTTCGGCAATGCAGCGTTAAATCTCTCTCGCGCGCTCGATGGCGCGGAGGACGGCCTGGGCTTTGTTAATCGACTCCTCGTACTCAAGCTCCGGCACGGAATCAGCAACGATGCCCGCACCCGCCTGCACCGAGCCCTTGCCGCCGACTGAGAGCATCGAACGGATGGCAATGCAGGAGTCGAGGTTGCCTGAGAAATCGGCATAGAGCACCGCTCCACCATAGGTGCCGCGCCGCGCGGGCTCCAACTCCTCGATGATCTCCATGGCTCGCACCTTGGGCGCTCCTGAGAGCGTCCCGGCAGGGAAGCAGGCGCGAAGCGCGTCGACCGCGGTGAGTTCGGGCCGCAGTTTCCCTTCGATCGAGCTCACTATGTGCATTACGTGGCTGTAGCGCTCAACAAACATTAGCTTGTCGACCTTCACGCTGCCGAAGCGGCTCACACGGCCGACGTCGTTGCGGCCCAGGTCGACCAGCATGACGTGTTCAGCGCGCTCTTTTTCATCGCTCATCATTTCCTCGGCGAGCGCGTGGTCTTCCGCTTCGCTTGCGCCGCGGCGGCGCGTGCCGGCGATGGGCCGGTACTCGACCTTGCCCTGGTGTACGCGGACCAGAAGCTCAGGCGATGAACCGGCAAGTTCGAGGGTCTCCGCCCCTTTTGATTTTTTGGAGGAGTGGGTTAGCCTGCCGGTTTGTCTCGCGCCTAGCGGCCCATCTGGTGCGAAGCGCAGGAAAAACATGTATGGGCTCGGGTTCACGGTGCGCAGCGCGCGATAAATCTGAAAGCTGTCCACGCCCGGCTCGACGTCAAAGCGTTGCGAGATCACGACCTGAAATGCATCTCCTGCCCGGATGTATTCCTTGGTGCGTGCCACTGCGGCCGTGAAGTCCTTTTTCGCCGTGCGGTGCTTCACCTTGAGTTTGCCGTGCGTTTGTGGCTTCCGGCGCTCCAGGGGCGGCAGAGGTTGCGCAAGCCGTTTCTCCAGCTTGTCGAGGCGCCTTACGGCGCGATCGTAGACGGCCGCGGCATTGCCGTTTCTTACGTCTGCCGTCACCACCAGCCAGATCTCCTTGCGCACATGATCGAAAGCCAGCACTTCGTCAAAAAACAGCAGGCAGGCGTCCGGGACTCCGAGCTCGTCTTTTGCCAGCGCGGGCAGGCGTTCGATCTGGCGCACGGCGTCATAGGCAAAAAAGCCCACGGCGCCGGCAGTAAACGGTGGCAGCCCCGGCAACCGGGCCGCTTGGTGGCCACCCAGCGCGTCGCGCAACACAGCGAAGACGTCGCCTTCAACGTGCGCCGTTTTCGGGCGCGCGGAGCCCAGACCTTCGGTGATGGCGATCTGGCGGCCACGCGCCACGATGCGCTTGAACGGCGAGAGGCCGATGAACGTGTACCGGCCCACCTGCTCGCCGCCTTCAACCGATTCCAACAGAAAACATTCGCGCTCAGGCCAGGCCGCCCGCAGAAAGGCCGAGACGGGTGTCTCCAGGTCGGCCATCAGCGTCCGGCAAACGGGCACGAGCGTGTGCGACTGAGCCAGGGCCAGGAACTCTTTGCGGCTGGGAAAGGCTGAGCGGGAAGCGAAACTCACAGCCTAAGTGTAACTGCTCCAGTAGAGCGGCTAGATCTGGTTGCATAAATGGCTTTGTAAAAGGGCACGACTTTAGTCGTACTGGAAAAGGCGCATGAAATGCGGCGCTTTGACCCCCGAGGGACGTTTTACGGCCGGCTCCCGGGGGCTTATGCAACCAGCTCTGCGGCTTTCCGCAAGAGGGCTCGAACGGCCGTCATCGGGCCGGTTTGGGAATGTGTTGAGGCGCCGGGTTCATCCCGCTTGACGTTGAAGGCCTCTGAGCCTAGACTCACTGAGGTTTGGGCCTGCGGGCAGTGAGGGGCGAACCCGGCGCGCCGGAGCAGGATTTTTCTGAAATCAAGAGGCGAGTACGAATCCCATTCACCGGGATTCAACGAGAGATGGAGTTCGATATGTCCACTGGTGCGACCAACGTGACGTTAGACCAGGAAATCAATCCCTGGGAGGCGCAAAGTGCGCGCTTCGATTTTGCCGCGCGGAAACTGAATCTTGACGAGGGGCTCTGGAAGGTGCTGCGCTCGCCATCGCGGGAGGTAATTGTTCATTTTCCTGTCTCACTCGATAACGGCATGATCGACATGTTCACTGGCTTCCGTGTGCAGCACTCGATGGCGCGCGGCCCGTGCAAGGGCGGTATCCGCTACGCCCCTGACGTGACGCTGGACGAGGTGCGCGCTCTGGCCAGTTGGATGACCTGGAAGTGCGCGGTCGTGAATATCCCGTTTGGCGGGGCAAAGGGCGGCGTCATCTGCGACCCGCACAGCATGAGCCGCAACGAGCTGGAACGCATGACGCGCCGCTACACTTCGGAGATCATCGAGTTTATCGGGCCGGAGAAGGATGTTCCCGCACCCGATGTGAACACCAACGAGCAGACCATGGCATGGATCATGGACACCTATTCCATGCATATGCGCCAGACGGTCACCAGCGTGGTGACCGGCAAGCCGTTGAATATTGGCGGATCGCATGGCCGGATTGAAGCCACTGGACGCGGCGTGATGGTGGTATGCGGCGAGAGCCTGCGCTACCTCAACATGCCGGTCGAAGGTTGCCGGGTCATCATTCAGGGATTCGGCAACGTGGGATCCAATGCCGCGCGGCTGATGCAGGAACAGGGCTACAAGATCATCGGCATCGCCGAGCGCGACGGCGGTCTCTATAATTCCGGCGGTATCGACATTCACCAACTGCTCGAATACAAGTACCGCAACAACACAATCCTCGGCTTCCGCGGCGCGGAGGCCATGCCCAGCGAAGAATTGCTTATTGCCGAATGCGACATTCTCATCCCCGCGGCGACCGAGAATGTGATCACCAGCCGCAATGCCGACAAGGTCCGTGCCCGCATCGTGGTGGAAGGCGCAAACGGGCCGACCACCGCCGTCGCCGACGAAATCCTGGCCGAAAAGCGCATCTTCATCGTGCCCGACATCCTGGCCAACGCCGGCGGCGTCACCGCCAGCTACTTCGAATGGGTGCAGGATCGCCAGGGATATTTCTGGAAAGAATCAGTCGTGAATGAGCAACTCGAGAGCATACTGCGCGACAGTTTCGACGACGTCGTACGTTACGCCGAAGCCCACGACGTGAACAATCGCATCGCAGCGTATATGCTGGCAATCGACAGAGTGGCCTACACCATCAAGCAGCGCGGCATTTACGCGTAGAACATCCGACGGGAGCCGACCCGGACCGAATCTGGCGAGAGGAGCAAAGCGCTTCTCTCGCCATGATTTTGTTTTCTGCGCATCCTCGCGGATGAGCTTATTCTGAGGCAACATGCCATCGCTCGGCCAACTCATCCGGCGTGAAGCGTCGCTCCAAACCACCCGGATCAATGAAAGCGAGTTCGAGGCACCGATCTACGACAAGCGATTCTCCATAACGCCCCTCGGTTTAGCCAACCTGGAAAGGGATCCAGACCTGCATCGATGACGGCTCTCGATTGTCCCACGCATAGTAAGGAATGAGTCGGAGCGTGGTCGGAGACTCGGCGGCCTTGTGGTTATCGGTGCCCGAGAAGTAAAGGCTCGTGTCTGCCACGACGCTTGCGACGGATCCTGGATGTTCGAGCACCATCACACCGTCAAGAAGATCAGGCGCGTAATGGGGCACGGTGGTGTCATCAAGATGAGCAGTGTAGCCAACGATGCTCGGGGCGCGCGTCACATCCGGCTGGTCGAGCATTTCCATGCAGAAGACAATGGGGCCACGCTGAAATGCGACGCGACCACGATCTTCGTTAACGGCAGGATTGGCTTTCAACAAGCGCGTGGACATGTCGAAGTTGAGCTCAACGACATCTCCTGCTGACCAGCGGCGGTGGATCGGCAAATACTTTCCCGGTTGAATGCCTGATTGGTCAGTTCCGTTGACTCGAACAGATGTCTGCTGCGACCAGCCGGGGATGCGAACGTGCAACGTGAATTCGCTCGGAGTCGCAGGATCCACCGCGATTCGGACGTTGCCTTCCCAGGGATAACGGGTGGTTTGCTCAATGCGGAAGCGGCGGCCGTCACCGAGTCGCCAATCGATGGCGGAATTGTCATAGAGATGCACGTAGACGCCGTCGTCGCTGGTGCCGTAAAAGTACCCAGGCAGAGAAGCGAAGGTGCGCTCAAGGTTCGGCGGACAACAAGTGGTGTCGTACCACGGGTTGCGGATCCTGCCTTCGGGTGCGTGGCGGTCGCTGGAGTCTCCCTCTGGATCGAATGCGAGCGGATTGCGATAACAGTAGGTGCGGCCGTCAAGCGACATGCCGGAACTGATTCCGTTGTACAGAGAGCGTTCGATGACGTCGGTGAAGCGCGCATCGCCCGAGGCGGTGAGCATGCGCCAGTTCCACATCATGACGCCAATGGCGGCGCAGCTTTCGCCGTAGGCGCGCGCATTGGGCAGTTCGTAAGGATCGCCAAAGGCTTCGCCGGTTTCGCGCGCGCCCACCCCGCCCGTGACATAAAGCTGATCGTGGACCAGATCTTCCCAGAGTGTGTTGAGGGTCTTCCAATAGGCCGGGTCGCCCGTTTCGAGGTAATAGTCTGTGGCACCGCAGCACGCGTACATGGCGCGCACGGCATGACCCTCAAGATGCGTGCGCGAGGTGAAGGGAATTCCGCAGAACATGTAGACGATTTGCTGCGGGCGGAGGGGGATGCGCTCGTCGCCATGAAGAATGTAGCCGGCGAGATCGACATAAGCGCGTTTGCCGGTTGTGCGGTAGAGTTCGATTAACGACATTTCAATTTCAGGATGGCCAGCGACAATGCCCTTCTGATTGGCGCCGGGGCCGTAGTTCGGCAGCAGGAAATCGTCGACCATGCGGATGCCGGCATCGAGCAGCGTGCGGTCGCCAGTGGCACGGTAGATGGCAATGGCTCCCTGGAGCATGTGGCCAAGACAGTAGAGCTCATGGCCGGTGGTCTGCGTCTCGTAAAGCATGCGCAGCGGCTTGCGACCGTCCTGGTAGTAGGTGTCGATATAGCCGCTCGGTTCCTGCGTGGCGACCACCTGATGGATCATTTCGAGAGTGGTAGAGCGGAGTTGCGAATGGTCGGCGGTCTGCAGAGCAAAACCAACGGCCTCGGCCCATTTGTAGATATCGGAGTCGGAATAGACGGGACCGATCTGCGGCGCGGAGGATCTGCCTTCGAGCCGGAGGAAGTTGTTCATGCGCCCGTGATCGACCAACTCATCGTGCATCGAAGGAATGCTCGATTCGATATTGGTGACGCGACGCTTTGACCAGAAGCCTTCCCGAATCTCGACGGCGCGAACAGGAACTGTTTTGAGCTTGGCATAGGGTGAGCGGGAGACGTCGATGACGCCTGCGTCTTTCCATGTCCCAGCCGGGGAGTCAGGAGCGGCGGCAGCAAGTGAGTTGAGCGCTCCGGCGACGCGGGGGCTCGCCTGTGCAATTGCGGCGGGGACAACAGTTGCGGCGGCGGTGGCAAGAAAACGACGGCGGGAGAGTTTGGATTTCATGGCTGCGGCTCCTTTGGTGAGCGGAACAATGCGCCGGAAAAGTGCGAGTCATCCGGAAACGGGTTCACCCGGATTCAAATCGAATGGGTGCGGGCTACGCTCCGCGGGACCCACCATAGCAAAACCTGCGACCTGTGATCAATCGCGGTCGCGGGAATGCGCGTGCAGGACCAACCTTTTCCGAGACCGCGGATCTACTACTTGAGGTGCATGAGCGAAACAGCCTGGCGTGCCAGGGTCGTGCCGAAGCGCGAACTCCACAACCGCCGCTCCCACCCAACGGGACCCGCCAATTCACTTTCCGGTGAAGGTGCTCTTTCATCTTTGCGCATGAGAGTAGTCGCCGTCCGCGAACCTGGTCGTAAGTTCGGTTGGCGGCCATTCTCCTGCGTTTGTCACGTCGAGATTGCCTTTTTGGCGGATGTCATCCGAGGCGCTTCCAACCATCACGTCGTATACTCCCGGGCTGATGACATATGCATGCTTGTTTGTGTCCCAGGACGAAAGCTGTTCGACCGGCAATTCAAAATTAACTGTCTTCGTCTCGCTGGGATTCAGGCTGACGCGCTCGAATCCCTGCAACTGTTCGCGGGGCTGCACAGAACTTTTGTCGTTGTTGTGCACGTAGAGCTGCACCACTTCTTCGCCGGCGCGGTCGCCTGTGTTCTTCACGTTCACATGGATTGTCACGGTCCCGTCGCTCCCGGTTTGCGGGGCAGAAATACTGAGGTTACTGTAGTCGAAACTCGTATAGCTTAGCCCATGCCCGAATGCGAAGAGTGGCTTGTCAATCACATACATATAGGTAAAGCCCTTCGAAATGTCGTATTCCGTCATTGGAGGCAGACCTCGATCCGACGCATACACCGTGTAGGGCAGCCTTCCGGACGGGTTGTAATCGCCGAACAGCACGTCGGCAATTGCAGTTCCACCTTCCTCACCTGCCCAGAACATATCGAGTACCGTGGGATAACGAACTTCTGTTGTGCGCTGGCCTCCCCCCGCGAACGGCGGTGCAAGCGATATCGGACCGCCGTTCAGCAACACAATCACTGTATTCGGATTGGCTTGCATCACCCTCTGGACCAGCGCAATCTGCACGGGTGGAAGATTGAGGAATTCGCGGTCGAGTCCTTCCCGTTCCAGCAACTGGTTGGTTCCCACAAAAAGAATGGCAACATCGGCTTGCTTAGCCGCGTTCACCGCCTCGGCAAGACTGGCTTCCGGATTGTCCGTTTCGACAATTCCGCTCCCTCGGGCATAAAGCACCTTCACTCCCGGCCCGGCTTTCTCCTGAATGCCCTCCAGCGGTTTTACGAATTTTGAGTACTCGCCGGTGTAATTCGGCCCGGTCTGCGCATAATCGGCGAATGGCCCGATAACTGCCAACGTCTTGATTTTGCTCTTGTCCAGCGGCAACAGGTGATTTTCGTTGGCCAGCAGCACAATCGATTCCCGCGCAGTGCGCAGCGCAAGCTCCCGGTGGGCAGGCGAGTCGATCACATCGGGGCTGAGCTTGTTATAAGACACCATATCCGGGGGGTCGAATTCGCCAAGCCGGAAGCGGATTTTCAGCACCCTGCGCAGTGATTGATCGACGTCCTTCTCCGCAAGCAGACCTTCGTCAAGCGCTTTGGGCAGCGCGATTGCATACGAACCATCATCCAGATCGCTGCCTGCCAGAACGGTCTTGGCCGCTGCTGCCTGAAGTGTCGGGTATTTCCTGTACTCATTCACAAGGTTTCGCACAGCACCGCTGTCAGGGACAACGAATCCCTGAAATCCCCACTCATCGCGCAAGATATCGGTGAGCATTATCTTGTTTTCGGCGTTTGGCATGCCATTAATACCGTTGTACGAGGACATGATCGAAGAAGCCTTGCCCGCCATAATCCCGGCTTTGAATTGAGGCAGGTAATAATCCATCAGGGTCCTCTCGGGCACCATATCGTTTGCGGTCTTCACGCGGTCTCTTTCATCGTCGTAAGCGGCATAGTGCTTCAGCGTCGCAGCCAACTCAAGATACTTTGGGTCGCTCCCCTGCGTTCCCTGTACGTAAGCGACGGTGATTCGCGAGGCGAGCAAAGGATCCTCGCCAAATGTTTCCCAGATGCGCCCCCAACGTGGATCGCGATCCATATTGATGACAGGCGACCGGTAGACAAGACCGTTGTGCGCAATCCTCTTTCCGTCAGGAGTAATCGTGACCAGCTGCCCGCGCATTGTTTCCGTCGATCCTTGCACCGTGTGCCAGTAGTTATAGACAGCTCGGCCCTCGTCCGCGATCGCACCTGCCACATCGTGAACCAACTGCGGGTCCCATGTTGCTGCCATGCTGATTGACACTGGAAACATCGTGGTCGGCTGTGACCACACGATCCCATGCAAGCTCTGGTTCCAGCCATTCATCACCGGAACCTTCAGCCGGTCAATTGCGGGCGCGGTCGTACTCAGCAGCGAAGTCTTTTCCGTGGGAGTGAGCTGGCTCATCAGGTCGTCGACTCGCTTGTTGATCGGTTGGGATGGATCGAGATAGGCGGATTGAGCGCTTGCCCACAACGGGAATCCGAGGACGATAGCCAACACGCCGAATGCAGCTTTCTTCATTTTCTGTTCTCCTCAAATGACTGTGAATTGATCGTGCAGGCTTCGATTGAAACATGATGTAATGTCCCATCCCGGCCGCAGCATGGTATTGCGGCAAGGATGGGACATGAAGTCGGACCTTAACGGCTGCTAGAACACATACTTCAAGGCGAACTGCAGCTGTCTTGGGCTATTAGAGATACTGTTTATCGATCCGTACGCGGAGGCATCGATGTTAGTATTGCTCGGGCCCGAGAAGTCAGTCAGGTTGGGAACGTTGAACGCCTCGAAGCGGAACTGGAATTTCGATCCTTCCGTGACGTTGAAGTCTTTGGAGAGAGACGCATCGACTGACTGGTGATTACCTGTGTAGCAAACGTTGAAGCCTGAATTGCCATAGGTTAAAGCGGTGGGAACTTGGTAGGCGGCTGCGTTGTAGTTCTTGGTGAGCACGCCCGTAGTGGCGCACCCGCCTGCGGCCACCACATTCGGGTGTTGGGGTGTCACACCGATGTTAGCTACGTCAGTGGAAATGGTGGGGGTCCACGGAACGCCACTGCGGAAGTTACTGATGGTCTGGAACTGCCAGCCCCCCAGGATGGCATTCACTGCCGGATTCGTCGTGTTCAGGAATTGTCTACCGCGCCCAAAGGGCAGGCTGTATCCCAGGGCGACCGTCAGGATTTGTGGAATGTTGGAGCCGTCCACAAATCTTGCCATGTGGCCGTCTCCTCCCAATACCACTTGCTGGCCTCTGTCGATGTTCTTTTCAAATGTGTACGACAGCGTGTACCAGAGCCCATTTGATATCCGCTTGTGGACTGCGACCTGGAAGGAGTGGTAGATGGACGACGCGTTCTGCGTGTTGAAGTTGATCGTTCCGAAGTTGGTATAGGGACGTCGTGCTTGAATGGCTCCTGTAGCCGGCGTGGGATCGTTGACGTTGAGCGAGCCCGGCAAATGCCTTCCCGTCGTGCCAACGTAATTCGCGTCCACCACTATTCCACCAGGTAGTTGCCTCTCAAAACCAAAGCTCCAGTGCGCATTGCTTGCCATCTTCGCGTGCTCAGGAAGCGGAGACCAGGATACGGGCGTATTGGCCGGCGTCATATTCAAGCCGAATGCCTGGTTGAGGAAGAAGTTCGCCGTAGTCTGGGTCGGGATAACGTTTGTTGTGGCATTGACGGTTTGGGTGAAATTGAAGGGAATAAAGTTGAAGTTCAAACGCAGGTTGGTACTCTCAATCTGGTAGTACTGGCCAATGCCGCCGCGAATCACGGTCTTCTCCCCGAAAGGACGCCAGGAGAACCCGAGGCGCGGCCCAAGCAGATCCTTGCTCACGTTCGTGACTGTAAGTGGGAGACCCGCAGTGCTCGTCGTCTGAATCAAACTTCCGAAAATCGCGACGCCCACGGCGGCGTCGGGTTGTGCGTTCAGATTCACGGAACTTGTGCTGCTTGAAACGATCACTGGTTTGGCCTGGGTGGGATCAAACGTTGCCCCTTGTCCGAGATAAGGCGTCAGCCAGGGCATATATTGGTAGCGCAACCCCGCGGTGATCGTCAGCTTTTCCGTTGCCCGCCAATCATCCTGGCCGTAAAATTCCCAGAAGGTTCCAGCGCCGCCCCAGAAGTTCGGATAATTGCCACGTGTCGCGCTAGCCGGATACCCCAGCAACCAGTCGGCAAAACCGTCTCCGGTTCCGGAGGCGCCTTTATTTGAGGTCTCGGCCCCCGTGAAGCTGAAACTCCCGTCTGAGGTCCGCGAGTCAAAGAGCAAGCATTTGTTGTCTTCGATCATGGTTCCCACCTTGATAAGGTGGCGTCCCTTTTCCCACGTCAGGTTGTCAACCCATTCATAGATATATCTGTTCTGACCCTTCGGGCGACCGTCGCCAAATTGCCCGGTCAAGTTTCCTCCAAGATAGTTCGTGAGGTTAAAAATTGGAAAAGTCCCGGCTCCGGGACTGATGAGCCCAGCCAGGGTGGAGGAGACGATGCCCGCCGCCTGGTCCATTGCGACGCCTTGCCCTGGCAGCAAGGAATAGCCCCGATACTGCCCGGGAAGCTCGTTATACAGCGCCTCGTTGACAATATGCGGCCCAATCGAACTGGTGAGGGCAATTTCGAAGTCCGTCGCGGGCCCTTCAAGAAATGCGGATCCCAGGGCGGGAAACGGAGAAGCGTCGTTCTCTCGGTTCCGATCTGTGCTGTACCTTGCGAAGACCCTGTTGGTGTTGTGGATGACTTGATCCACGCGCAGCATGAAGTTGTCGTAGCGATAATACTGAACTGGATTGGAGATGTAATTGAGCCCATTAGCCGAGTTTGGCGCCGGAATGAGCTTGTCGAAAAATGTTGCGACCGAAGAGATCTGTCCCGAAAGAATCTTGTTGCCCGGAAACTGCGTGCGGGCTCCGCCAGCCACCGTGGTCGTGGGATCGTAAATTGCATGCAAGCCTGATGCGCTGAAGTCGCCTCCCAGTTGCGCCTGTGTTGGAACGGGAACATTGGAAGTGAGGCCCTGCACCTGCCTGTTGCCCTCATAGCTTGCAAAGAAAAAGGTTCTATCCTTTCCACTGTAAAGCTTGGGGATCGACAGCGGTCCGCCTATCGTTCCGCCGAACTGGTTGCGCTTAAGCTCAGGTTTCGTCAGTGCGAAAAAGCCCTGTGCGTCGGTGTCCTGGTTGCGCACAAATTCGAAAAGATCGCCGTGAAATTCGTTCCCTCCCGATTTCGTGGTGGTATTGAAGGCGGCGCCAACCCCCGTGTATTCAGCGGAATAAGGACTCGATTCAACGTTGTATTCCTGCGTAGCATCGATCGAGGTCATGATCTGAGTGCCGCCTTCATGATGCGCGGTAATGTCGCCGCCATCGAGCAGGAAGTCCGATTCCTGTCCGTTGATTCCGTCGAACACGTTTCCATTCAAATTTTCGGGACGGACATTCTGCGTGTTCCCCGAAGCCGGCAGGGGAGCTACTCCGGGCGAGAGTTCGGCAAGTTGGGTAAACTGTCTGCCATTGAGCGGAAGACTTTCAACTTGCGTATTCGTGACGGTCATATTCAAGGAACCGGATTGTGTCTCCAGAATGGGGCCCTCAGTGGTTACTTCCACTTTGGTATTTGCTGTGCCGATGTGCAGATTCAGGTCCACCTCTGCGGCTTGACCGACTGTGAGTTCAATTCCGCTTCGAACCTCTGTCTGAAATCCCCGCGCGGTGGCGCTGACCGAATAAGTTCCCGGATTGAGGGGAGTCACAACGTAATTGCCAGCAGCGTCGGTCTTGACGGTTTCAGAAATGTTCGTAGCGGGGTTGGTGACAGTGATTGTCGCTCCAGGCACGGCAGCGTGCTGAGGGTCGAACACTTGACCCAGAATTCGTCCTGCTTGAAGCTGTGCAAATGCTGTCGAGCCGGCCAGCAGAAAGGCGCCGACAAAAGACAAGGCATACAGCAACTTCTTTCCAACGTGATTTTGCATTCAAGCCTCCTCCATCAATGGCCCCATGACTAGGGGCGGCCGATCGTTGATCGAATGGTTTTGCGAGCAATGGGTTCGGGAACGCTCGAGTTGAAGTGGTACGAATCCTAGTAGCGAAATTCCAGGTATGTCAAGAAGAAAAGATGAAGATCAGGTTGTCTGATGGCGACCCTACATCATGAAAATAAAGAGAGAACAAGTGACTGCCACGCGGTTACAACTTCACCGCGGTCAGTGAAGCCGTCAGATGCAATTCCGACTGACGGCTTGTGCTATTGACCCCGAATTCCGCATGAATGAAACACTTCCTGCCCTAACATCTGATTCCTGGATTCAAGGCGCGCTGGAACATTACGGCAAACCAGGAAAATCTCCTCTGTCCCTCCTCTCATTCTGTCGTAGATTCCAACGTCACAATCTGCCGCACACCCGAACTGTAAGAGATGACTGCGCGCATCGGCGCGTTCGTGTTATTGATTCCCTGGTGTGGGACATTGGGTGGAATCCGGATGATGTCACCGGCGTGCAGAACGACTCTTCGACTCCCGACGACGCTTTCAAACGAGCCCGACAAAACATAGAGCAATTCCTCGCAGTTGGGATGCTTATGCAACGGGTTCCGCTTTCCGGGATCAATCTGCACAATGCCGAATGTCTGAGACGTCGCAGGATCCAGCTTGGAATTCATCATCCATCGGATCCAGCCCCATGGATATTTAACTTCAGTGACGGAATCAAATTTTTCTATCGAAAATTGCGTGGCTTCTTGTGTATTGCTTATTGACGCGGTTGTCGCCGGGGCCGATGCAGTCTTGGCATGGCCGGTCCGGCAGCCTGCCAGTGAGGCGCATGCCAGAAGCCCCGCGACTGTCAAAACACGACGATGCCAGGTCGTCCTGGCTTTTCCGGCATTCAAATCCGGCGTTGAATGCCGCCTCGAAACTGACGCCACCGTGTTCGACAAGCACCTGCTCTTTGACACTTTCATCTCCTTGTTTGCCGTGCCATGCGTTGTCAGCGGGTCGCTGGAGATAGTGCCCCGCATTCTCAATGCTGCGCGGCCCTGTACCTTCCCAGGCCGTCCGTCGTTTTGCCGGCCGGTCGGTACTCGCAGCCCAGCCATCCCGGGTAGCCGATCTCATCAATTACACGAAACAGATACTCGTAGCAGACCTCGCCTGTATCCGGCTCGTGCCGCTCGGGGCATCCGGCAATCTGAATATGTCCGCACTGCGACGCATATCGCCTAAGGCTCGTGGCGAGATCTCCCTCCATTACCTGCATGTGATAGAGATCCATTTGCATCTTGAGGTTTGCTGCGCCAACGGCTTCGCAGATAGAGTGTGCGTCTTTTTGCGTGCAAACCAGAAAGCCAGGCATATCTCGCGTGTTGATGGCTTCAAGAAGCAGTGTGATGTCCCGCGCGGCCAGTTTCTGTGCGGCGTACTTGAGATTTGCAATGAGGGTCGCGCGGCAGGCTGCCGGATCAGCGCCGGCTGGGGCAATGCCGGCCATCGCATGAAGGCGCGAGACGCCCAAGTGCTCGGCATACAACAGCGCCTTTTCCACGCCATCACGAAATTCCTGCTCTCTTCCCGGAAGTCCGGTGATGCCTCGCTCGGCCGCAGCCCAATTGCCCGCAGGCATATTGAACAGCACAATCTGCACACCTGCGGTTTTTGCCTTCTCAGCAACCTCTTGGGGCGAGTGCTCGTATGGAAACAGGAACTCTACAGCTGTGAATCCCGCCTCCGAAGCCGCCTTGAAGCGGTCGAGGAAGGGGACCTCGTTAAACATCATGGTGAGATTCGCTGCAAACCTCGGCATATCGTTCACTCTCCTTACCGGTGAAGTTCGCCATGATGTCGGCACCCGCTGTGATCACTCCAATGCGCGCATGTTTTCCGTGCCGCGCAAGAGCCGCCGCTAGCGCTTCATCAAAGTTGGTCGTCGCCGTGATCCCGATCTTGCGCGCTTCAATATCCGGAATTCCATCTGACACCAGCGCAATGTTCAGGCGCCGTCGCGTTCGATCGAATGCCAGATAGGTTGCCGCTGCCACCTCGTCGTGCACTTTGCCTTCGGTGACCAGGTCCATCACCATGTCTCCGGGCATGGTGCCGAAATCGACAAGCAAAGTGTGGTCGGGCGCGATACCTTCGGGCGCGGGGATCAGGAGGATGAGAGTCCCCCCATCCTTGACGATCATTCCGCAGTTGTTCACCGGTTTGAAGCCTTGCCACAGGTCGCGATCAGCGGGATGCGAGCTGGCGACGACGATGTCTGGCCTCTCTGGAACAGAGACGGTGTAGATGGGGCGCGCGATCTCAATGCCCGCTCGATGCGCTTTCACTACATCTCCCGCAACCACACCCGCAACCGTTCCACTTGCATCCAGCGCCACATTGACAATGAACTTGAGCCCGGACTTGATGGCGATGTTTTCCATCTCTTTCCGAACTTCGTTGTCGACGTTGCCGAGAATCTCGTAAACGCGCGGTCCAGCGATTAAATGCGTTCTTCCCGTCGTAATCGCGCTGCTGACGCCCGGTTGCACCATCTTGGCTCCCCCCGCCCAGCCCGCATACATATGAGGAATAATGTTGCCCACGGCAATCGTTATGGGAGTCTCCAGGTACCGGCGACTTAACTGGATCGGGATCCCGAGTGGACTCACGCCCAGGTCGACGAAGTCTTCTGGCTTGTGAGACATGTTGGTGACGGAAATACGCCGCAGCACGGGTTCACCTACGCGCGCCGCGATCTCGGTCTCACTCATCCATCGATGAGTCCCGAGTGCGATCATGCCCGAAATCTCGCTGTCGGGGACTCCCGCCGCATTTAGCTCATCGAGAAGAATCGGCAGGACGATTTTCTGCGGTGTGGTCCGTGTGCTGTCATCCACCAGAATGAGAGTGCGCTTGCCATGTCGGGCTACCAATTCCGCGAGTGTCGGTGAGCCAATGGGGTTACGGATCGCGTGACGGACCACGGCTGCTATGTCCGGAATTGGAACGGCATGCCGAGGTCCTTCGATCCAGGCGAGATTCGCTTCGGGAATTTCTATCGTCCGCTGTTCATGGCCATAGGGAAGCGTAATCTTCTTCATCATCAATACACCTCGCTTGTTGCGTGTGACGAGCTTGCTTGTTTGCGTGCCATGGCGCGCTGAGCGGCAGCCACGATTGCTTCCACGCTCATCCCGTATTTGTCGAGCAGGTCGAGATAAGGACCGGACTCGGCAAATGTATCATTCACGCCGATTCGTTCCAGCGGAGCCGGATACTGCTGCGCCAGACACTCAGCCACCGCGCCGCCAAGTCCTCCAATGATCGAATGTTCTTCGACCGTCACAAGGGCGCCGGTTTCCTGCGCACAGCGGACAATGAAGTCGCTATCGATCGGCTTGATGGTATGCATTTCGACAACGCGTAGCCGGATATCCTGCCGGGAGAGCGACCTTGCCGCCTCAATGGCCCTAGCGACCATGACACCGCACGCAATCACAGTGGCGTCATCGCCGTCGATCAAGGTGACTCCTTCGCCGATCTTTGGTTCGTAGGCATCGGTAAAGACCTCCGGCACTTCATTCCGGCAGAGCCGGAAATACACGGGCCCCTTCCACGCGGCGACTTGCGGCAACAGTTTCCGCACCGCAAGCGGATCCGCGGGCACCACGATCGTCATATTGGGCAAACTGCGAAAAATGGCGAAATCGGAAATCGTCTGGTGGGTTGGCCCATCGAAGGAATCGGAAAGGCCGCCATACGCGCCCGCCAGCTTGACGTTTGCTCCTCCAAAACAAAGATGCGTCCGCACCATTTCCAGCGCGCGCGTCGCGAAAAGGAAGGCAAAGGTATTCGCGATCGGCACCTTACCGCTGCTGGCGAGACCAACCGCGACATCCACCAGCGCCGGCTCGGCAATGCCTACGTTGATAAACCTCTCGGGATAGACCGCCTCGAACATATAGCTGAAGTCGGAGCTCTGCACGTCTGCACTCAGCACAACGACGTCCTGCCGGGCGCGGCCCAGTTCCACCAGCGCCTCGCCATAGGCCTTGCGCATCGAGCTCGGACTGCCCAGCGGATTGCGGATCAAACCGTCCATGCGCGCGTCCCTTCGTTCAGCTCAGCCAATGCCGCTTCAAACTGCGCGCTGTCCGGAATGCCGCCATGCCAGGCAGGCGAATTTTCCATGAAGCTCACACCCTTGCCCTTGGTAGTTCGCGCAATGATGACGACTGGCCGGCCGTGAACCTCATCCGCGCGATCCAGCGCATCGAGAATCTGCCCCACGTTGTGGCCGTGAATCTCAATCACGTGCCAGTTGAATGCTGACCATTTGTCTGCGATGGGTTCGGTGGGCATCACATGCCGCGTGGTCCCCGTCTGCTGCACGCCGTTGTAGTCCACGATCACGGTGAGATTGTCGAGCGCGAATTTAGCCGCCGTCATCATGCCTTCCCATATGACGCCGCTGTTCAACTCGCCGTCGCCCAGGATCGCATAGATTCTTCGCTTCGATCCGTCCATGCGCGCAGCCAGCGCCATGCCCGCGGCAATGGCCACCCCGTGCCCCAGCGGCCCGGCAGCCACTTCCACTCCCGGCGTCTTTTGCGGCTCCGGATGGCCCTGCAAACGCGAATCGAGGCCGCGGAACGTAGGCAGCTCGTCGACCGGGAAGAACCCGCGATGCGCCAGAACCGTGTAGAGCATCGCGCACGCATGCCCCTTCGAGAAGACCAGCCGGTCGCGGTCGCTCCAATCGGGCCGCGCTGGATCGACCCGCAGATGATGAAAGTAGAGCGCGGTTAAGATTTCAGCGCAGGAGAATGCCCCGCCGATGTGACCGGATTTGCGCCCATACACCATGCGCAATACGTGCGTACGGTATTCGCCGGCGCGCCGCGAGAGATCAGCTACCATCGCGTCAGTGTGCCGTGTTCCGTATGGATAAACGGCGTTAGCGAGCACCGGGTTAGCGGAAGGCGACGTCACGCATGTACCTCCGCAGGAGCAGCAGCTCCATATAGGGTGCGGCGAATGAAGTCGAAGCCCGTGGTGCCGCTGTTATAGACAGGAACCGCCGTCTTGCCCAGGTACGGCTCCAGTGCCGACATCGAAAGCTGCGCCATCACGATGGAATCGACCTTGCTCGAAAGACGATTAATCTCTTCCAGAAGAATTCTGTTGTGCGTTTCTTTATCGCCTCTCTGAATGGCCTCGAACGCTTCAGGACGCAGCACCGTCGTGATCTCCACCGGGCGCTTCTTTTCCTCCGCAACGATGCGCAGCAGCCGCTCCGATGAGGGCACGGTGGTGGCAAGCGTGGCCAGCATTCCCACGCGGCGGCCTTGCGATACAGCCAGTTCCATCATGGGCCGGTCGATCTGCATGATCGGAATATCGATCATCGGACGAGCCAGTTCCGCTGCATAGTTGAAGGTGGAGCACGCAAGAAGAATCAACTCCACGCCCGACTCCTCGAGGTTGTGCGCATACTGTGCGAACCGGAAGTAGTTGTGCTTGGGAATCACTCCCACGCCGGCGGCGATGTTGTCGCGCTGGATTGTGTCGTCGCACAGATGCATGACCTCTACATCCGGAATGTACTTCTCGAGAAACGGCTGCATTGCGCGAATGGTGAGGTGAATCGCATGAATAATGCCGATCGTCTTTGTCTCTTTTTCCACTGCATTCCCCTTTACGTTGGTCTACCGGCGTACGCCGCCGCAGTATGAGTAAGTGTCTTCTTGAAATCGATCGGGCCGATCACGCGGATCGACGCCAGGATGACGCAGAATGCAATCACATGAAATACGCCGACGCACGCAAACACGGGACCATAGCTGAAGCCATGATCCAGCAACTCGCCCGCAACAAGTCCGAACACGATACCGCCCGTTGCTCCCCCGAAACCCACCATTCCTGCAACTGACCCCACCACGTTGGTGGGCACCATATCGGAGGGTAATGTCATCACGAGTGTGGACCACGATTGCTGGCCGGCGAACGCAATACTGAACAGAACGATCACGAATTGCACAGGCGAGTGCATCACCAGCAAAATCGACGGCATGACCCCGGCACTGATGCCGAGCGCGATCTTCCGAGCCGCATTCACTGAAAAGCCACGCTGGATAAGCCGGCTCGAGAACCAGCCGCCGAGCACACTGCCAATTCCCGCCGCGGCGTAGGGAATCCAGGCAAATGCTCCCACCTGTTTGGTGTCGAAGTGGTGCACGTCGTAGAGGTATTTGGGCAGCCAGAAGATGTAGAAGTACCAGGCCGCATCGCTGAGAAATTTGGCCGTTACGAGACCTGCAATTTGCGGATAGCGCAACAGGTCGATCCATCGAATCGCCTGCATGTCTGCGGGCTTCTGGGCAAAAACTTCGGCGAGTTTTACGCGCTCTTTCGCGGTCAGGCGGCGATGTTGCGAGGCCGGGTAATACTCGGCCATCCACCAAACAGTCCACATCAGCCCGGCAAAACCGGCAAGGAAGAAGACCCAGCGCCAATTCAAATACTCCAGCGTCAGTGCGATCAGCGGGGGCGCCGCCACTGCTCCGACGGCAGTGCCCGCGTTCATCAAACCCATTGCCGTTGAGCGCTCCCGTGCCGGAAACCATTCTGCCATCGCTTTGGTTGCCGCTGGAAACCCGCCGCCTTCGCCCATGCCGAGCAAAAACAGGCCGACCGAAAGAAAGACGACGCTGTTCGCCAGTCCCAGGCTGGCGCACGCCAACGACCACCAGAGCATAATGACCAGGAACCCTTTGCGCGTTCCCAGAAGATCGATCAGTTTGCCGCTGCCTGCATACATCAATGCATAGGCGCAAAGAAAAGCAGCCTGCAAGTGCGAGAACTGTATATTCGAGACGGGGATCTCCCGCTGGATGGCGTGGATCGCTACGGGGAGCGTCTGCCGGTCGAAATAGCTGATCGCGATCGCCGCCGTGATCAGAATCGCCATCTTCCAGCGGAGGGCGTTTTTCATAACATCGGCTCATTTGATACGGTTTTGACTGAAGCCTCGGGTCAGCCGTCCGTAAAAGCAATGCTGCTGCCCGCCACTTCGAAGTTCAATGATATTGCTGCGAAATGGATGACGCTGATATCACCCGGCCGCATCGAGGAATACCAGGCGAATCGACTACTGATGGGAAGAGGTAGATCGTTTATCTCCAAACATCAGACATCCAGATAAGCAGATGTTCTGCCCGTCGAACTATAATTAACCCGAGGTGAGCATGTCAACCCTGAAGCCGGTTTCCCGAGTGACTTTGGCTGAGCAGGTCGCGGAACAGATTTCAAGTCAAATTGCCGAAGGCCGCTGGAAGCCTGGCGACAAGCTTCCCTCCGAAGCCGAGTTGTGTGGCACCCTCCGTATCGGACGCTCGACTTTGCGCGAGGCCCTCAAGTCGCTCGCCTTCGTGGGGATGGTACAGATGAGGCCTGGCGAAGGCACGTATGTGATTGAAGAATCGAGGTTACTGATCGATCGGATTATGGCGCGGGGATCCCTCAAAACCGACAAAGAACTCCAGGATGTCGGCGAAGCGCGCCTCATTCTCGAAGGTGAAATCGCCGCTCTGGCCGCGGAGCGTGCAGAGCCCGAGGACCTCGAACGGCTGGAATCCATCATGCGCGAAATGACGCGTAGCCTCGAAAGCGGTGGCAGTGATTATGTCGACTTTGACGTCGAATTTCATCTCGCCATTTCCCAATGCGCCAAGAACCAGATGCTGTATGAATTGCTTTCGCCCATTCGCGGAGTCCTAGCCGAATGGATCAGCAAGTCGCAGGAGTTGCCTGGAATTCAGGAGAATGCGCATCGCCAGCACATCAAGATTCTTGCCGCCATCCACAGCCGGAATCCCGAAAAAGCCAGGCACGCCATGAAGACGCACCTCCGCACCTGCGAAAAGACATTCAACTTGCTCGGAAGGCTCGTCGAGAGCAAGGATCTTGTCGAAGCGTGAGCAGCACTCAAAGTTTGAGCATCATTCATCGATTCGGAAATCCTGATCTTGTCGCAGAGTCAGCGCGGTGGAATGGGCATCGGGTTCGCCCTAAGGGATTACTCTCGTTGCGCAACAATGGGGATTCAAACTCTGCAGATCAAGTATCACAAGCGGGCAAGTCGCCGCAGAGAATCAAAGTCACATTTATCGAATTCATTTCCTGCTACAAGCATGGTTCGAAATCTTTCTGTCGTGCGTCGGCCACTGGAAACCGATAAATCCCAACGCTGATCGGCGCAACCGCGATCGTCCCGGGAGCTCCGCTTACCGGGATCTCCTTCACCTCCACCTGCGGCGGCTGATCAACGTGATTGGCGGCGTCGGGACTACTCCCCGTCATCTGCCACAAGGTCGATGGCCCTGTCAGTCGCGCGCCGGTTACGCTCAGATCAAACTTCTGTTCCGACTCCGTCGCATTCACCACCGCGATGGTCAGGTACTTACGATCTGGAGTCAGCGCGGCGAACATGTCCAGCGGATACGTCGGGCTGCCCGGGTGCGTTTTTGGCTGGTCCCCGGCGATGGGATACTTCGGCGCCGGCTGGGGCGAGTTTCCTGAAAGAGCGACCGGGATCGTGCCGAGGTGATCGCGGTACATCTTGAACAGGAGTCCGGTCGTGTTGTACTCGGCTTCGGTCCTGTTGTAATCGAGCGTCGAGACACCCATGGTGAATGCCGACATTTTGAGAAAATCGGTGTAACGCAGCATTTCGTTGAAGACCATGCCATAGGCAAGGGCTAATTTTAGATTCACGGGCGTACCGCTGTAGGCGTACTCATCAATGGAAAGAAATATTTTCTTATCGAGCATTGCCGGAAAGCGCTTCTCGTATTCCTGCCACGCCTCAGCCTTCTCGCGCACCCGGTTGGATGGATAACGCGCCCACTCAAGCAGGCTCTGGTCGACATTCACATACCCGGCTTCGTTCGGCGCATCCGGCGCAAGGCTCTTTGCATGCTCGTAATCGAAGCGCTTGCCCGCCCGTGCGTACCAATGTTCCGTAAGACCGTCGAAGCTCCCCCAACTATGCGCAAGCAGTCCACCGGTAAAGTCCGCCGGTGAACCGAATTGAGCCTGCGGGTCAGCCATATGCAGGGCGCGTGCCTGACCTGTGACCGTCATTTCGTCGGGCATCGCTCCTGAAGCGAGTAGCGTGATCGATGGGTCGGCCCTGCGCATCGCCTTGGCAAATTCATTCGTCTTGAGCGTGAAATACCGCAGATCGGTGCGGCCAATTTGCCATTCTCCGTAGGGTTCGTTGCCGATGTCCCAGAACTTTACGTGGTAGGCCTCGGGATGGCCATTGTGTGCCCGCATCGCTCCCAGTCTCGTGCTCAACGCGCCGTTCATGTACTCCACTTCTTCCGCCGCCGAATGCGCATCACCTAAACCCGCGTTGACGGTGATGTACGGCTCGGTGCCGATCAGTTTGCAAAGAGTCATGAACTCGTCCATGCCTACATCGTTGGTCTGCATGGCATTCCACGCATGGTCGAACATCGGCGGACGCTTGTCGATGTCGCCCACCGAGTCGTACCAACTCCAATCCGAAAGGAAATTGCCGCCCGGCAGCCGCCATATGCCCGAGTGCAGTCCTCGCAACAACGCGATGGTCTCTGGGCGAAAACCCTGCACGTTGTCAGCCGGCATCAGCGACACCGTGCCGATGTGAAAGTTCCCAGTCCCCGTTCCGGTGATTTCAAGATTTGCCGTGTCGGCATCGGCCTGCGACGTGAAACCGAGCGGGAACTTCTTGTACTCGTTCGTGAGCGCTCCAATCGAGATCGTTTGCCGATCGCGCTCGCCGTCGCCCCAGATAAGCGAAACCTTCACATGGCTTTCAGAGTTGCCACGAAGATAAATCCTGCCGGTATACTTCTTCCCCTTAACCAGGGCAAGGCCCGTTTGCCGGATGCCGTGCTGCGCGGTGCCGTTCAGTTCAACGCGCGGGCTCTGGTCGCCCACAAACGGCTGATCTTTGTCCATCATCACAACTTCGTCCGGACCCACTGGCCGCCATTTGCGAAGCTGCATACTGCGCAACGGACTGCCCGGCGGCGGCGGGGGGGTGTCGAGTTCTTTGGATGAGATTGGGAAATAGAACTTCCGGTCGTCCAGCATCTCCGACCACAGGCTGCGATAGATGAGACTGCGAAGGTGTTCAATGAACATGCCGAACTGGTACTGCGACACCGGTTCAAAAGTTTGCTGCGCATCGATGTTCACCATCAGCCGGTCCGGAACTGCCGGCGTGGACTGCTGAGCGGTGGCTGCAAGCGCGCACCCAAAATAAAGAGCCGACGCGGCAAACAGTTTGGTCTTCATCCTCATCGAGTTCCTCCAGTTCAATATAATCGCGCCCGTTCGGACCGTTACATGCGCGACAAATCGCAGAACTTCGGATCCAGCTCGTCGCAGCGCAGTGTGAGTGGACGGAACCTTCTAGATCTTAGCGCTGACGGGCGCAACCTAGAACATCGTGAAAACAAGGCTCGGCATTCCGTCAGATTGCCGCTGCTGGACGGGATGCGGCAGCGAGGGGACATCCTCAGCGGCGGAAGCTATTTGTCGTCGAACGATCTGCGCGGGCATTTCGGAATCGGCGACGCTACCGAAGCCGGCACGACGGAGATTCACTGGCCGAGCGGCAAAAAGGAAACGGTACGTCTGCCTGCGGTAGACCGTATTTACACCATCGAGGAAGGGCAAGGCATTATTGGTGCTTTGTGCGGTCCCAAGCCGTGCGAAACGGGCGCCAAACCTGCATTAGAACACCACTCTGGACCCCATGACGGGAAAACGGACCAGGAAAACACGGGTTTGGCCAGTTTGATCAATCAGATGCGAAGCTGCGGCGGCGCTGCACCCGCCGTTTGGCAAAAACAGCCCAACAGCGGGTATGGCTGCCCTCCTGCGGTAATCGCTTACTTTCGATCTTTCATAGCCCGGAGGCCGCTTTCGAAGGGAAGATTGCTTGATGGATAAACGGATTTACTTCAGGAATAATCTTCAAGATTTGAAATCAAATTTCTATTGACAGCCCGAGGTCGTGGGTCCATTATTGTTGGCACTGAAGAAAACGTATGCTCGCAGCAGGATTGACCACGTGTCGCAAGAGGACCGAAGGGGACCGCATGGTCTTTTTCGGAATTCTTTGCGACACGAAGCGCTTGGTAATCCTGGCGCTAAATCCCGCTGACGGGCGCTCGTCGCTATTCATGTCGAACGGGGCCTATCAATGCCCCGAGTCCGGGCTTCTTCAGTGAACGATGTCGGGACTTGGCGCCATGCGCGCGTGCATTTCTTGAAATCAAGAAACGTTGTTCGCTTCTGATTTGCAGTTCGGAAGATTCGAGGGCTATTTAGAACGCCCGCGATTCTCCCGCGAGGCACGTTGACTGCGATTCGTGGTGAACAAAAACGGAATGCCAGGAGGCAGGCAACTGCTCTCGAATGGAGAGCGGGCTTGAATTCCTCAGGAAAGTTTTGTCCCGGCTCAAGGGAGACACTCAACGGACTCGCCGTACCAGAGATTGCCAAGAGCAACGCAAGAAGTCGGGTAGGGCGAGCCAAGAAACCAACTTCTCAGGAGATAGACCATGACACAAACCGTTACCAAGTCAAGGAGACGTTTGACGGATAGATCTAAGAAGGGACTGGGAGTGCTATGGATAGCACTCGCCATGATGATCGTGGCTCTCACACCGCGTGTGTGGGGGCAAGACAACGCAACGATCGCCGGGAATGTCGCAGACTCGAGCGGAGCGATGGTCCCCAATGCGGCGATCGATCTGACCAACAATGCGACCGGGCAGATAAGAGAGACGACGTCAAACACTGTGGGCGCCTTTCGCGTCGCTAATGTCGGCATTGGCACCTACACCCTCACAGCCACCGCCTCGGGCTTTGAGAAGTTCACAAGAACCGGCATCGTTGTGAACGTCGCTCAGTCACTGGAGGAAAACATCACCCTCTCAGTCGGCAGCCAGGCGCAGACCGTGACCGTGCAGGCCGATGCGTTACAGGTGCAGACAGAGACCAGCGAAGTGAGCACACTGATCAGCGGCCAGCAGGTCGAGCGCCTGGCGACCAACGGACGCAACATCGTGCAGCTCGCTGCTCTGGGCATGGGCGTGTCGAATAGCCTCGCTTCCTTTGGCGGCATCAATGCTCTTACGTCTTCAAGCAACATCACCTTCAACGGCACCAGATCAACGCACAACGTCTACCTGCTCGATGGCACCGAGCTGAACGATCGCGGCTGCGGCGGCTGCTACATGGTTCTGCCGTCACAGGACTCGATCGCCGAGTTCCAGACGCTCCAGAGCAACTACAGCCCCGATTACGGCATCGGCTCCGGCGGAACGATCACCATGGTGATCAAGTCGGGCGGTCGCCAGTATCACGGCGAGGTGTACGAATACAACCGCAACACGGCCTACAACGCCAACGACTACTTCAACAAGCAGGCGGGCAGAACCAGGCCGGAATTCATGTTGAATGAACCGGGCGGCAACATCGGCGGCCCGCTCTACATTCCGCATGTCTACAACGAAGGCAAGACCCGCACATTCTTCTTCTGGAATGAAGAATGGCGCAGGCTCATCCAGGGTGCTACGCCCTCCCTGTACAGCACGGTCATGGCGAACGACTTCCCGACTGCAGGCCAGGACCTCAACTACACACCCTACGTGGCGAATGCTGTGATTCCGAAAGTACCCAACCTGCCCAGCAATGCAACCTATACAGCTATGGAAACCGGCCTGGGGTTGACACCGGGACAGCCATTCCCTCTCAACGCCAACGGCACCTACAGAATTCCCAGGCAGATGATGGATCCCAACACAGTGGCGGAAGCGAACTCGGGTGCATTCCCGAAGCCGAACCTCGCCAACGGCTACCAGTTCACGGCTTCGCCGGCGCAACCAAACTTCGTCCGCGAGGACGCGGTACGCATCGATCATGCCATCAACAGCAAGATGCAGTTGATGGGACACTACGTGCATGACGCAGTGCAGCCGACGTTCTTCCCGCCGTTGTGGCAGGGCAGCTACCCGACAGTCGGAACGCAGATGTTGAACCCGTCCTATACTGCGGCGATTAAGCTCACGCAGACCTACTCGGCGAACCTGCTCAACGAAACCGCACTCCTTTATAGCGGCAACAAGATCTTCCTGACACCGATTCCGGCAGCGGGTGTCAAGATCAAGATCCCCAGCGGGTGGAGCGCATCCAGCTTCTTCCCGATTGCCGACAGCGCGGGTGACCTGATGCCTGCGATCACCTTCTCGGGCAAGCCGTTCGGCGCAACATGGAGCGGATCTTACTTCCCATGGAAGAACGGCTACGAAGGATTTGAATACAGAGACGATCTTTCCTGGACGAAGGGCCGTCACCAGTTCAAATTCGGCGCAGGCGTGCTCCACGATTACAAGAACCAGCAGTTGCAGGCAAACACCGAGGGAACGGCGAACTTCAGTTCGAGCAACACCAACTACTCGGGCGATGCCTACATCGATTTCATACTGGGTCTTGCCAACAGCTTCACCCAGTTGCAATATCTGTCTGACAAACACTGGGTCAACAACAACTACAACGGTTACATCAACGACAACTGGCACATCTCGCAGCGGCTCATTCTTAACCTTGGAGTACGTTATGACGGCATGCCGCATGCCTTTGAGCGGTACGACCAGTTCGCCAACTTCGTGCCCGCGTTTTACAACACTTCGCTGGGCAATCCTGTCACAGCTGCCGGAACGCTCGATCCAACCAAGCTGACCACGTTCAGCTGCTCGACGACGCGCTGCCAGACCAACGGAGAACAGTTCTACATGAACGGCCTTGCGGAAGCAGGCGTCAACGGCTTCCCGCGCGGCAACGTGACCAACCGGTACTTCACCTGGCAGCCGCGCATCGGGTTCACGTACGACGTCTCGGGGAACGGCAGGACGGTACTCCGGGGCGGCGTGGGCATGTTCTATGAGCGCGTTCAGGGTAACGATGTTTATAACGCTGCTTTGAACCCGCCATTTGCCTATCAACCTTCGGCAAACAACGTGATGTTCTCGAATCCGTTTACCAGCGCGTTGACGGGTGCGACCACCTCGCAGAGCTTCCCGTCGGGCATGACCACCATCAAGTACAACTATCCGCCTCCAGGAACGGCAGATTACAGCTTGGGTATCCAGCATCAGCTGATGCCGTCGGTCATCGCCGTGGTTCAGTACGTCGGCTCTACGGGCTGGGATCAGAACGACGACCGGCCGATCAACGCCCTGCCATTGAGCGATTTGACCGATCGCCAAAAGGTTGCCGGGGGCACGGGCGCAAACCCCTACCGTACTTTCCCCGGATACGCCGGCATCACCCAGGAGGAAAACGAAACCAACTTCAACTACAACTCGCTGCAGGCCGGACTCCGCATGGAAAACAAGCATGGACTGACCACGCAGCTTTCTTACACATGGTCCCACAACATCGACATCGGCCAGAACGACCTGGCCGGGCTGACTGCTCCGTGGAACGCGAAGTACGACAAAGGCAGCGATGCCGGTTATGACCGCCGACATATCTTCAATGCGAGCTACGTTTACGATCTGCCGTTCTTCCAGAAATCGTCGAACCTGGCAGCGCGTGAAATCATTGGTGGCTGGTCGGTCTCCGGGATCACCACGCTGGAGACGGGGACCCCGATCTCGATCGGCCTGTCCGGTGTCGATACTGTGGGTCTCGGCAGTGGCGGCAATCGTCCCGACCTGGTTTCGCCGGTGGTCTATCTGAATCCGAAGGCGTCAATCGGCGGATATGGCCACTATTTCTCGAAGGCCTCCTTTGCCACACCGGCAACAGCCTGGAGCGGCCTCAGCACAACCAACGGATACGGCACGGCCAGAAAAGACACGGTTCATCTTCCGCCGTGGGACCTCTGGAACCTCTCGCTGTTCAAAACCATTCCGCTTACCCCGGGTGAAGGCACGAAGCTTGAACTTCGGTTTGAGTCTTTCAATACCTTCAACCACACCATCTTCACAGGCTTAGATACAAGTAGCGGCGACGGAAACTTCGGTTCCGTAACCGGCGACTTCGCACAGCGCGTGCTGGAGCTGGGCGGAAAGATTACCTTCTGAACCGGAACGCTTCATAACCCGGGCGCGGCATGGCAAACCATGTCGCGCCCTTTTTCTGCGCATTTTCGGCTTGAAACGATTTGCATGGCGCCTGCAACTTCACTTGCAGATACTGATTGCGATGGCTCACCATGACAAGGGCGAGCAGGGTCGCGTGCGTCGCACGCGAAGTAGCGCGCTCCGCCTGGGTCATATCAATGGCCTGCGACCCGGACCGGCTCCGCGTCACGCGGCAGGCTGCGTAGAAAAGCAATGATTTGCCATCGTTCCGGCTCAGGCAGCGTACTCCACGAGGGCATGCCTTTCGCTAGGCTGCCGTTGCGCAGCAGCCACGCCAATTCACCGTCCGTCGCTCGGGCTACGCGTTCGCTGCGCAGATCAGGATGCCCGTGCCTCCCGTGCGCATCGCTGCCGTGACACTGGGCGCAGTGTTCGGAAAACAGAAACTTGCCCGCGGCGATAGCTTGCGGCTGATTATCGTAGGGATCGACGAGGTGCCGTTCTATTGCGGGGACCCTTTGTAGCCATGAGCCGTCGGCGGCCAAAACTGCAGCGGCAGAAGCCAGAAGCAGGGCAAGCACGAAACACACATTCTCTGGCTTTTTCATCGCGCCTTCTTGCTGCGGAATAGGTCGCGGAATTGCTGAACCTCATAAGAGGCCGTGACGCGCCACAGAATGCCTGCGCTGTTGCTGCTCAGCCCGAATTGCGGTGAGAAGCCGAGAGTCGGCCCGTGTGGCAGGTTGAAGAACATCGTTGGTCCGGCGCAGTGCGATGTATGGTGCAGACCGAAGTCATGTACCGTCGCCAGCCCGCCATATAGTTCGGCGCCGGCACTGAAGTTCTGCCTGCAGAAGGTGCACTCGCGACTGCCTCCGGTGAACGCCAACGGCCGGCTTGCACCGAGCGCATAGCCGAACTCCCACGCGCCGCCCATCATGTTCTTTTCCATGATCCAGTTTTCCGAAACGTCCCAGCCTTTCGGCTCGCTTGAAAGAATCAGTTTTCCCTCTATCGTCCGCGAAATGTCGCCGCGGCTGTCGGCATTCCGTTCTTGAAAATCAGCAATGCTGTCGTGTCCGGTCACTTCGAGAACACTCTTGTCCGCTCCATTCACGTCTTCATACTCCAGGTAAAGAACGGGGTTGATCCAACGCTCGGTCGGCAGCACGCGAAAGCGGTTCTCCCAGCGAAACCCGGTGAAGATGGCCGAATCCTTCGCCGTCGCTTGGCCTTGCAGGTAGAGCTCGGTCGTCCACCATGCTTTGGCGCCGTACTCCAGTTCCAGGGTTGAGTTGTAGAACGCGTTTGAATCTTTCGGAGACCCGGTCAGGCCTTTCTGCGCGATTTCGAGGTTGCCCGGCTCTTCCAGTACCTGTGAGTAAGTCACGAAATAGGGTGGTTCCTGCGCGCGGGCGGCGGTGCTTGCGGCAGTGGGAGGAAGAAGAGCGGAAAACAGAGGCAGCGCCGAACTGAGAAGGGCAGTCCTGTGCCAGGAATGATTGCGAGAATTAGAAAAGCGATGAGGCAGGGAGTGCAGCGTTCCCAGCGGCGCAGCAATACGAAAAGCAGGTGCGGTGAACAAGCCATCAATCTCCTCTCAGGGATGGAATGGTGGCCGACGTTTCCGCTAGGCTAGGAAAGCCGTCAGCTCACTAGTTGCCGGTTGTGCGGCCCTGATGATGCTTCGCCAAAAGACCTTCACCAGGGCCGCCGCTTGTTTGCCTACCCGCCCCTGCACGAGCGGCGAGAGCAGCGGGAATTCCGGGCAGTAATCCTAGCCCAAAATAGAGAAACACTAATTACGACCAATTTGGTCCTATATCACATTAGCAGAGCGCCCAAGCCTCCGCAATCATGTCGATTCCACGTTGTGAACCGGCTTCTCCGCTGCGCCATCCCGGTCCAAGCCCGAAAATCGTGGCGGTGCAATAATGGAGCCAACGCCACCAGAGATGTGAAAGTGTGGCGCGAGTCAGATGAATCTGCCTAACTCCATCACGATGACGCGGATCATCATGATCCCGCTCTTTTTGTGGATACTCTCATCCCACTTTCCCGGGCGGGGGCTGAGCGGCGAGCAGGAGATTCTGGCTTCGATCCTCTTCGTGTTGGCGTCGATTACCGACGGCCTTGATGGATACCTGGCGCGTAAGCGCGGGCAGATCACGACCATCGGCATGTTGCTCGATCCGCTGGCCGACAAGATTATGGTCACGGCCGCGTTCATCGCCCTCGTTGCCTACAATCCCGAAGTCGTGAAGGTGTGGATCGTGGTCGTGATCATCGGCCGCGAATTCCTTATCTCCGGGCTGCGCTCGATCGCATCTTCGGAAGGGTTCACCATCACCGCAAGCGAGCTTGGCAAGCTGAAGACCGTAGTACAGATCGTTTCGGTGGTCTCCGCCATCCTTGCACACCGCTGGGATCAGTGGGTGATCGGCGTGGTGGTGATTCCGGTCAAGTGGTACGCGATCGCCGCAATTTACTTTACCGTGGTGGTTTCCACGATTTCCGCGATTGATTATTTCATCGGCTTCTGGAAACAAATCGATCACGCGTCCGAGGACCGGCGCAAAGCCGCAGTGCTTTCGCGCGGCAAGAGCGTCCGAATCTCGTAGAAGCAGGGAATAGCCAATTGGGAGTATCCAGTAGGAGAAGCTCTCGGCTGTGCGAAGCCCCCAACGGTTCCTCAATGTCCAAATAAGATCTGAAATCTGAGGTGTGACTCTCCGTCAAAGGGTCTTTCTATTCCCTACTGGCTACTCCCTGTCTTATTGCCCAATTTCATAACGCACCACGGCCAGAGCTGTTTGATACGAATATTGCGCATTCGTGTGGGCGATCTCCGCCTCAGTCTGGTTGAGCTGCGCCTGCGTGATGTCGACAATGCCGCTCAGTCCGATCTTGTATCGCGCCGAAGCCAAATCGAGGGCGAAGTTCGCCTGGTCGAGTAACTGCTGCGTTACTGCGATCCGCTGATAAGCCGTTTGTGCGTTCAGCACGGCCGTGCGCACGTCGCGTGCGATCACGTCGCGTAGGTTGCGCACGTCCTCCTGCGCTGCCTGTGCGCGCAGCTTGGCTTCTTTCTCCTCCGCGTTGTAGAGGAAGCCGTTGAACACGGGAATGCTGATGATGGCGCCTGCGGTGCCATACCAAGATGAAAGGATCTGGTCGGCGCGCACTGGCGTTCCTCCCACCGCGCCCATTGCCGAAAGTGTCGGCATCCAAAGATCGCGCTCGGCTGTGCTGTACTGGCGGGCCGCGATGTATTTGTCGTTGAGCGATGCCAGATCGGGACGCGCGGTGAATGCAGCTTTCACCATCGCTTCCGGGTCGTCGGGCGCTGGCGGCGGCGCCCCGCCCGTTTCATCCACCAGCGTGTACTGCTCGTCCTGGTCGGAGCCGAGCACGTTGTTGAGCACGGCCATTGCCGATTGCACGTTGTTCTGCGCGTCAAGCAACAGCAGCTTGGCCTGCGAAATTTGTACGTTGGCAAAGCTAAGGTCGAGATCAGAGCGGATCTTCGCCTTGGTGAGAGCGCCAACCTGGTCCACGGTCGCCTGGCGTTGCGACACCGTCTGTTGTGCAACTTTGAGCACTGCCTGTGCAGTGAGCGCCTGATAAAAGGCCTGGTCGACCGTCAGCGTGATGTCGAGTTCCGTGGCCCGCTCGCTTTCCAGTTGCGCCTTTGCATTCGATTGCGCGCTGAGAACCAGATGATGCGTGCGCCCGAAATCCGTGATGAGCTGGCTTACCACAAGGCCGCCGGCGGCACGATTGTAAATTGACGGGTTGGACAATGCGCCGGCGGTGATGCGGCTGCCATCGTGTGCATCGACAGCGGTCAGAGCGCCTTCGGCCGTAGGCATTTCCATTGAGCGCACTTGCCGCGTGACCTGTGCCTGCACCAGCGCCAGCAGCCGCGCAATGCTGATGTTGGGATTGTGCTGGATGGCCATTTGCTCGGCCTGCGCAATGGTCAGTTCCGACCCAGACGGCGCTTTTGCGGCCGGTGCAGTTGTTTGTGGAGTTGCAGTCTGCGGCTGCTCCTGCATTGCGGGAGCTTGCCCCAGGACGGCAATCAGTTGCTCAGACGGCGCGTCGGGCAGTGTCTTTTGGGGCGACTGCGCACCGGCCGCCGGCGCAAGAAGAACGGCAGCAAAAACGGCGGCGCCGGCGACTTTGAGTTGTGCAATCAATGGCTGCTTACTCATGGTCAGTTCCCTCCGCCGCTGCGGGCTTCGGCTCGCTCCGGCCATGGATAAGGAGATACACAGCTGGAACCAGGAAGACCGTGACCACCACCGACAGCGCCAGCCCGCCGATGATGGCGCGTGCCAGCGGCGCATACTGTTCGCTGCCCGCTTCCAGGCCCAACGCCAGCGGAATCATACCGAGCAGCGTGGCTACCGACGTCATCAGGATGGGCCGCAGTCGAACTCGGCATGCCGTCACCGTGGCTTCCAGCAGCGTCTCGCCCTCTTTGTGCAAAATGCCAGCAAACTCGACGATCAGGATGCTGTTCGAAACCACGATGCCGGCCATCATGATCACGCCCATCAGCGACATGATGTTGAGTGTGCTTCCGGTCATCACCAGGATGAGCACCACGCCCACCAGTCCGGGTGGAATGGCCATGAGAATGATGAAGGGATCGAGAAATGAGGCGAACTGTGCCAACAGGATGAGATAGACCAGCGCGATGGCGATAATAAGCCCGATGCCGAAATCGTGAAATGCCTCGTTCATGTTCATCACCGCACCGTGCACGGTCAGCACAGTGTCGCGATCATGCGGCGTTGAGGTGACCAGGCGATTGATGCGCGCGCCGACAGCCTGCAGCGCCTCGGTACGTGTAGCGACGTAGATGTCGATCACAGGCCGGATCTGGTAATGGTCGACCTCGGTCGGCGTGTTGATCTGCTGGATGTCGGCGACCTGTCCGAGCGGCACGTAGCCCGAACGGTGGTCGCCGGTGAACATGGCCGGCGAAACCGGATCGGCCTCCCGGCCCTCCTCGCTCGGACTGTAGCCGGCAGGCCGCTCGCCGCGCAGGGGAATGTTGCGGAAATCCTGCATTGACATGTTGTCGATCCAGCGGTCTGCATACTGTACCGTCACCATGTAGTTGTTGCCGGTTTTGGGATCGATCCAATAACTGGGCGCAACCTGCCCGTCCGACGTCATCGCCGTAATTACATCGTCAACGACATCCTTTGCAGAGAGTCCGATCAGGCTTGCGCGCTCGCGGTCGATGTTCAGCTTGAGGCCCGGGTAGTTGATGTTCTGCGGGATGTAGACGCTGGCCACGTTGGGAATGGTGCGAATTTTGGCAGCGAGCTGCTGTGCCAGGGCATAAGCGCCATCGATGTCCTGGGAGCCGACCTGGATATCGATGGGCGCAGGCAAACCCTGGTTGATCACTCCGTCGATCAGGCCGCCGGCCTGAAAGTAAGTGGTGAGCTCGGGCATCTCGCGCGAAAGCTTGGCCTGCACGCGGCGCATGTACTCATAGCTGCCAATGCTGTGGTCCTCTTTCAGGCTCGTCTGCACGAACGCTGTGTCCATCGAAGCATTGGTCGTATAAATCGCCGAGAGATCGGGATATACGCCGATGTTGGACACGATCATGTCCAGGTCCTTCGGCTTCACCACGCTGCGGATCACCTGCTCAACTCTTGCGATGTAATCATTACTGACTTCAATGCGCGAGCCGCTGGGCATGTGCACGTCGATGATGAACTGCCCCGGATCGGTGCGCGGAAAATAGGCGCGGCCCAGAAATGGAAAGGTAATGACCGTCAGGATCGCCATGCCTGCGAAGATCACAGCCGTCGTCAGACCCGGCCTGCGCAGCACTCTGTAGGCGAGCTTTTCGTAGCGCTCGACAAGCTGGTAGAAGCGGCGATTGAAGCCGATCAGGAATCGCTTGAAGAACATCGGCTTGCGTCCCACGACAGCGTCGTGCTCACCTTCGTGCTCCTCGCCCAGCAAGTCGAGGCTGATGAACTTTGCGCAAAAGAGCGGCACCACTGTCATGGCGAAGAAATACGAAGCGAAAATCGACAGCGCCACGCCCAGAGCCAGCGGCGTAAAGAGGTATTTGCTCACGCCATTGAACGACGTGACAGGGAAGAACACGATCGCCGTGGTGAACGTCGCTGCCAGCACCGCCATCGACACCTCGGTTCCCCCTTCGTCCGAGGCAACCTGCGGAGCTTTGCCCATCTCCATGTGGCGGAAGATGTTCTCGAGTACGATAACGCCATTGTCGATCAGGCGCGAAAACACCAGCGCCAGCCCGCCCAGGAGCATAGTGTTGATTGATCCGCCCATCCAGTTGACGATTAGCAGACATACCAACATAGAGAGCGGAACCGCGAGCAAGACCGCGATGGTGGCGCGCGGGCTGCCCAGAAACACCAGGATCATCACTCCGGTCATCAAGAGTCCAATTGCAGCCTCTCGCGAGACGTTGGCAATGGCCAACTTCACGAAGACCGACTGATCGAAGACCACTGCGGTCTTGAGTTGCGCCGGGATATCGACCAGGTTCTTGATGGCCGCCTTGATGCCTTTCACGATGGTGATGGTGTTGCTGCCGCCGCCCTGCTTGAAGATGGGCACGTAAACAGATTTCTGGCCGTCGATGCGGACGATGTTGTATTGCAGCGCTCCCGCGTCGACCGCCTTGCCCACGTCAGCCACCAGCACAGACGAGTTGCCGACCGACTTGAGCGGCATTTCATTCATGGCATTTGCGTCAGGGAACTGGCTGTTGGCGTAAATGTTGAAGTCTTTGCTGCCGATGCGCACATCGCCGGCCGGAAGGATGAGGTTCGAGTTGTTGACCGCCGTCACAACGTCGTTGAGGCTCAGGTTGCGTGCTTCCAGTTTGAGGGGGTCGACGTAGATCTGGATCTGGCGGTAGGTTCCTCCGTAGGGTTGGGGCACCGAGGCGCCTTGCACGTTCGAAATCTGGTTGCGCACCTGGTACTGCGCCAGGTCCTTCAATCGCGTCTCGTTCAGCCCTTCGCCCTTCAACGTCACTAGGCACACGGGCTGTGTGGAAGCGGTCATGCCCAGCACCACCGGAGGCAGCGTCCCCGGAGGCAGGCGGCGCAGGTCGGCCATGGCCAGGTTGGCCACGTTGCTCAGTGCTGCGTCTGCGTTGGTGCCGGGCTTGAAGTAGATCTTGATGATGCTTACACCTGTCAACGAGCGCGACTCGCTGTGGTCAACATTCGCGGCCAAGGTAAAGAATCGCTCGAATGTGTCCGTGATGTCGGCTTCGATCTGTTCGGGCGGCATGCCGTTGTAAAACGTCGCAACTACCACCACCGGCATGTCGATCTCAGGGAAAAGATCGACGGGCATGGTGATCATGGTCACCGTACCGATGAGCGCGATGACCAGGCAGATCATGAGAATGAAGAAGGGATACCGGAGAGCAAACTTGGGCATTATTGATTCCCTCCGTTGGCGTCGGCCTTCAGGTCGATTGTGCCGCCCGTCTCATGCACGGTCTCGGAGGCAGGCTCGGTGGTCACCAGCGGGCTCACTTCTTCGTTCTCCTGGTATTTTTCCTGCCCGCCGAGAATGACGCGGTCGCCAGGGTTCATCCCCTGGTCGATCTCGGCCAGCTTCGATCCCTCAAGCCCGACCTGAACGCGGCGAATGTGGACGTGATTGTTTGCGCCGAGCACGTAGACCGTCCTCTGCTGTTGCGCATTGATCACTAGTGCATCCACGGGAATGGTCACCACGTTGTGGCCGCTCGCCAGTTGCAGGGCCGTATTGGCGTACATGCCGGGAGCGATCGAGAGATTTTTGTTGTCTACATCCACTTCCGTTTCCATGGTGCGCGTCTCGAAGTTCACGCTTCGCGTAAATCGCACGATCTTGCCGGTGAAGGTCCGATTGATGGCATCCACCCGAACCTGCAATTGGTCGCCCTCGTGAACGTAGCGGATATCATCTTCCGGCACTGGGATGCGAAGGCGCAGCAGACTGCTCTGCGAGATGCGGACGATGGGAAGCGTCTGGTCGTTGGAGTTGGTGCCGCCTTGAATCAATGCGCCCGTGTCTGCATAACGCCAGATTACGACGCCGGCAATGGGCGCGGTGACGGTGGTGTAGTTCTTGAGCGCCTGCACCCGCTCATTTTCGGCTCGCGCAGCCTCGGCGTGTTGCTGTGCAGCGGCCAGCGCAGACTTGGCCGCGTCCACCTGCGCTTGCGAATTCAGATCCTTGGCATTCGAATCGTCCAGCTCCTGTTGCGCAATCAGGCCGGGCCGGGTTGCTGCAGCCTGCTGCAAACGCTCCGACTCCGCATGCAAGGCGTAGTTCAAGGCCTCGGCGCTTTTCACTTCATGCTGCGCACGTGTGATCTCCTCCTGGCTTTGCTTGAGCTGAAACACTGTCTGCTGCAACTGTGCCTGCAGCTCCGGGACCTCGAGGATTGCAATCGTTTCACCCTGTCGCACAAAATCGCCGATATCGACATTGATTTTCTTCATGTACCCGCTCACTTTGGGGTGAACATCAACCACCTGATAGGGCTGAAACTGGCCGGCCAGCGTAAGAATCTGGGAGATATCGCCGCGTTGCGCGACGGCGACACGCGCCGACGGGACCGTGGCGGCTTTAGCCTCTGAAGTGGAGTTGCCGTCATGGCAGGAGGCGATCCCCAGCGCCGCGATGAAGGCCACGCCGGCAGCCGAGGCGGAAAACAATCGCTTATTCATATCGAACTTGCTCCTGGTCCAGGATGCCGCTTTCCTGCGCGGTGCCTGGAATGAAATGAAAATGAATTCGATGAAACCCGGGGGATAACCAATTGGATGCCACCCTGAAAAGGCTGGTTAACCGTGCGGTTATCTCCGGAACTTACACCCACGTGGAAGCCTGGCCAGTGAATCTTCCACGCCCACATCACACGCCAGACCGTCAGAATCGCGTATTTGTTTGCGCTTCGTGCAAAAAGATCGGTTGTCAGAAACAACGCGCGCTCGAAGCAACAGCAAACTCGAAGCCGTCACTGCGCGAAAACTGCTTGCAATGTTTTCAGGCAGGACGGAAACGCAATGAAGACAGAAAGGCGTATACGCTAGGAAACCGGAGGTGGGCGGAAGAAAATCGGAGGCGAAATGCAGGTCGCAAAGAAGAATAGATGGTTTCGCTGGATCTCCCCGAGCGCGGAGATCTTGATCCGCAGCAGCGATGCCACCGTGCTCACGGGAAAAGTAGGAACTTCGACTCTGGGATATGCAGGATCGGGCGTCGGGACGCCGTGATCGACCAACTCCGGCGAGCCCACGGGCAATGCCTTTGCGGCGCTGATATCTCTTCCTGGACCAACCAGAGGCCCGTACCACGCCGTCTTCGCTTCGAGTGCAAAGAGGATTGCCAGCAAGCAGAGGCCAATCGCGAGGGGTGTACGCCGCAGGAGTGGGGAATCGGCGAACCATCCTGACATACCTGCAGTTTATCATACGCCGCGCCGGCAGTGCCTCGCCGCGGTGACTGCGATCTGGTCAGTCCGCCGCTGCGACGGTACTCGAGATCGAAGCCGCAACCATATCGCGAATCGAATCAATCACCAGATCGGGCTCGTCGAGATGAATCCAGTGTTCGCTCTTGCTGGCGATGACCTGCCGGATGTTGTCGCCGATGCGCTCCAATTGCTCCTGCGAGAGCGGCTCGGCATTACCCGGCGTCAGGACAGTGATGGGAGTATCGGCGATCGGCTCAGCCGCATCCATCTCTCTCACGGTCTCCGGAATCGACTGAATGTGGCAGCGTACGCCGGCAAAGAATCCCGGCCGCGACCAGTGCGCCGCGACAGCAGGCCAAACCTCCCGCGGCATCTTTTGCACTTCGGTCTTGACCCGATCCAGAACGTGGCGAGAATGGGCGCCGGCGGCGCCGGCAATCTGATGAGATAGTTTTGCCGCGCGGCAAAACAGCAAAGAGACCAGCAGACGTGCCAGGCCGCAATGTGTCACCGGCATCGCGAAACGGATGAGCTTCCGCCCGAGATCGAGTTGCGATTGCTTGGATGGGTCGAGCGGCGGCCATTCTTCGCAGCGCATGGGATCAATGAGAACGATGCCGGCCACGTCGTTGGGGAAGAGCAGGGCAAAGCGGCGCATCACCAGTCCGCCGAAAGAGTGTCCAACCAGAACGTACGGTGGGCTGACGCCGGCGAGTTGCAAAGCCTCGCGCAGCTCTGTCGCGATGTTGTTTGGTGTGCGCGGAGTTCGGCTCGGTCCGCTCCATCCCAGTCCGGCGCGATCGTACGAGACCGTGCTGTTGAACTGCGCGATGGAATCTTGAATATACCGCCAGTTCAGGTGAGTCGCACCGATTCCCGCTTCAAATAGAACGACCGGTTCTCCCTCGCCGCGCTCGAAGAAGTAGAGATTGTGCCGGCCGATACGGACCCAGCGCCCCTCAGTGTACCGGCGCCGATCGCGACGGCTGCCAATCCATTGATACACGAAGCCGGTGGCAACAAGAACCATAGCGAACGAGACAAAGTAAAGGGCGATAACCATGGATCTCCTAGAATCGCGCGAGCTGAGCCGAACTGAAGTCGTTGTTCGTGAGATGTGCCTTCACAGTGCCGCGATCGAAGATCAGAAGCGTCGAGCCGGAACGCCCGCGGATCTTCCCCTCGATTTGGTGCGCCGACCACACTCCTTCATCATGGCGGATGCCGTAGTACGTGAATTCCTTCACCGCCCCGGTTTCCTTCACTGTCTTCTCCACGTAGACCGGAAATGCGATGGTGGGATCGAACCAGGTCTTCACTTCACTGTAATCGGTTTTGTCCGCCGAGCCGGGTGTGCTCTTTACGACCTCACAATCGCGTGCGCCGAACTTTAGCTTGCCATCTGCGGTTTGCCCTTGCCAGAAATATTGCTGCTCGAGAAAGTCCTCGTAGTTGAAGCCGGGTCCGAGCGCATTCGTGTTCCACTTATCAAACGGTACGATGTGCGGCGCCGCATCGCCCGGTTCGGCAAGGCGAATTGTGTCGTCGCCGCCGGGGCGCATCTCAAGAAGAATATGCTCCCGCAGATCGCGCTGTGTATTCGGCGGCTGGCCCAGATCGACCCGGATGCGCAAGATGCCTGGGAACCAGTGCGCCTTGATGGTCATGGGATAACTGATCCGCGCTCCGCTCTCTTGCACCGCGACCAGGTGCCCGGTGGCGCGTAGATCGGCGGTTTCAATCCGCTGGCGCGCAGCGGCAACCAGGTCGTGGACTGAAGCGGTCTGCGCCCAGAGCGCGGGGACGACTGCCGCCAGCCATACTACCCGCAGCGCCTTCATGCCTCAATCCTTCCATCGCGGATGCGGATATGGCGCGGGGCCGAGCAGGCGATCCCCTGTTCGTGGGTCACAATCACCAGCGTCATGCCGCGCTGCAGCCTAACGTTGCACAGCAATTCCATGATGTGCGCCGAATTCATGCTGTCGAGATTGCCCGTGGGCTCGTCAGCTAGCAGGATGGTGGGATCGTTGGCCAGCGCGCGCGCAATGGCCACGCGTTGCCGCTCTCCGGCTGAGAGCTCGTTTGGATAATGGCGCATGCGGTCCTTCAGGCCCATCTCCTCAAGCAACGCGGCAGCGCGCTCGGCGCGGTGATTCGCGCGGCTGTTCATGGCCAGCATCGCCACCTGGACATTCTCAACGGCGCGAAGCGTGGGCAGCAGGTGAAACGCCTGAAAGATGAATCCGACCTGGCGCGAGCGATAACCATCGAGATTGACAGCCGTTCCCAGCGGTGAGCCTCGAAACAGAACTTCACCGCTGGTGGGAGTATCGAGCCCGCCCAGCAGATGAAGAAGCGTGGACTTTCCGCTGCCGCTTGGTCCGCTGATCGCGACATACTCCCCGGCATCGATCGTCACGTCCACGCCGCGCAGTGCTTGCACGCGCTCATTGTCGTAGGTCTTCACCAGGCTGCGCGCATCCAGAAGAGGGTTACTCATAACGCAACGCCTCCACGGGTGAAAGCCGCGCGCCGCGCCATGCCGGGTAAGCTCCGGCCAGTAGCCCTGAAGCGATGGCGATGATCATGGATTCCACCAGGTGCAGCGGCGAAACTGAAGGTGACACCACACTCGCGGTTTGGGGCAGGTTCGACAACAGGCGCAGCATGCCAAGTCCCGTGACAATGCCAAGAAGCCCCCCGGCAACTCCCAGCGCTGTTGCTTCGGTCAGAATAAGCAAGATAACGTGCCGTCCCTTCCAGCCCAGCGCGCGCAGAATTCCGATCTCCCGCGTACGCTCGAAGACTGACATTGCCATGGTGTTGGCGATGCCCAGGATACCAATCAGAAGCGCGATTGACGATGTGCCCCACGCCACGGAATGCGCCAGCTCCACAAGCTGATTGTTCGCTGCGCGGTCGGCAGCGGGATCGGCGTGGATGCCCGGCACTGCCGCTTCGATTTCGGTTTGGGCGCGCTTCACGTAGTGGTCGTAAGATTCGCCGGCAGGCGCGGGCCTCAGGCGCACATGGAAGGCCGTCACCTTTCCTTGCATGCTTGAGATCTGCTGCATCTGGTCAAGCGCCATGATCACCGCGCCTTCTTCCAACGCAGTGCCCCCGTGAAAAATGCCCACTACCGTGAAATCCTTGCCCTGAATGGGAAGGATGTCGCCGGTTCTTTTCTTCAAATCATCGGCGAGATAACGGCCCAGCATCACTTCCGGCTGGCCGTCGTGGAACCTCCGCCCTGAGAGCATCGTGAGCGAATCGAGTTCGTAGGAATCGGCGCGCCATCCGTACACGAGAGCGTTGACATCCGGGGTGAGATCGATGAGGTTGAAGATCATCGGCATCGCGCGCGCGACCACCGGGACGGCTCGAATTTTTGGGCCCAACGACTCATCGAGCGACGTGTTGATGAAGTTTTTTTCTACAACAGCGATGTCGGTGCCGGCGACTGTGTAGAGGCGCATCCATTCATCCTCGAAGGCGCGCGAAAACCCCACCAGCGCGACAAATGCGCCGATACCCATCGTGATTCCGAAGAGGGTTAGCAGCGTTCTAAGGCGACGGCGCCAGAGATTTTTCCAGGCGAATCCCGTAAAGGAAAGTTGGGAGGCCATGATCCAAAAAAAGGTCCTCGTCGGCTATTTTTCAGGGAGGGGCCTTGTGCGCAAGTGTACCGGGTGGCGCCATTTCTGTCCATTCAGGATATTCGAGCGGCATCGAATGAGGTACTGCTGCATGTTTGCGCCCGGTCTGCGCCTGCGATACCCATTGCTGGCTCGATTGCCTGCACAGTCTGCCATGCGGAAAAGTGCTTCGCGTTCCCAACGGTCCTGCGCATCACCGGCACAACCAGGGGCGATACGCTTTCACCGCGCGGAAGGGAATTGTCTCAGGCACGGAGTTGATGCTTCCGCATCCAGCGCCGGCATCCGTTCCGCGCAGAGAAGATCGCGTCCCGCCGTCGCAATGCGCAAAACTTCCCTAGTTACGGCTCCGCGTAAAGACTTCTGCGCAGACACGCCGCAACGCGGCGACCACGAACGCGCCTCGAATGCCGCTACTCTTTTTCCGATACCGCCGTCGCCCTGCAGCCTTCAGGCTTCAGGCGACCGCGACCCACCCCTGGTGCCTTTCCGCGCGGTGTAGCACGACCGGCAAAATACCGGCCGATCCCCTCGCGGCTCGAAAGGAACGGTGGTCGGCTGGCCACAACCCGAACAAATCACAGGTGTTCCCTGTGAAGGAGCCGAACGGTAGCCGGAATCTCCCTGTGCGTTTTTCTTTGCTTGGCGGCAAGGTCTGCATCGCTTCGGGATCGAGTAACCGCGTTCTTGAAAAAACGCTTGATCGGCAGCACTGAAGATAAATTCCTGCCCACAGTCGCTGCAAGTAATTTGCATGTCTCCGGCCATAGGTCTCCTTGTTGAGGAATTGTACAGCCCATTTGCCCTTTTCCGGCAAGGATTCTTTTAAGAAAGAAAAGCTTACCGTGAAATCTTGATGTCCTTTCCCGGCTTCCTGCCCGGCTGCCGCTGTATAGTTCACTGCAACGGGGCGAAACGCCGGTTTGTACAACTTTTCGGCATTTGCGGCAGCATGAACAAAGCACCCAATCCGGAATACGAGGCCGAGTGCATTCGTCGCATTCTGGCAGGGGAAAAACAGTTGTTTCATGAGCTGATCCGCCCTTGTGAGCGAAGCATTTACTTCCTGCTGTTCTCGCTTTTGCGCAATGAAGCCGATGCCGAAGACGCGGCCCAGGAAGCTGTGCTCAAGGTCTATCGCAACCTTCACCTGTTCCGAGGGGAGTCGCAGTTCCGCACCTGGGTGCTCTCCATCGCCAGAAACGAAGGCTTGGGCCGCCTGCGCAGGGCAGAGAACCGCCGCGAGGACTCGCTGGACGCCCTCATGGACGATCAGGCCGGAGACTTCACGCCGGCCATCCTGACAAGTTGGCGCGAGGTGCCGGCTGAGGCTCTGGAGCGCAAGGAACTCGGAATGGTGCTGCGCCAGGCCATCGACGGCCTGCCCGCGATTTACCGTAACGTCGTGCTTTTGAGGGACATCGAAGAGATGGATGCACGCGAAACCGCCGCCGTACTGGGAATTGCCGAGGGAGCCGTGAAGGTTCGGCTGCACCGGGCGCGCGCCCTGTTGCAGCGCAGCCTGGCTCCGAAACTGAAAGGGTTTGTCCCCAAACGGGCAGGCAAGCTGTTTGGGTGGGCCAGATGAGGATCGACTGCAAGCACGTGTGGGAACACATCTCCGCCTACATCGATGGCGAGGTGAACGTGGTTCTGCGCGCCGAAATCGACAAGCATCTGGAGACCTGCGAAATCTGCTCGGCCGTGCTGGATTCGACGCGCAATGTGGTCGTTTTGGTAGCCGACGACCGCATCTTTGAGCTGCCCGCCGGCTTCAGCCACCGGCTGCATGAAAGGCTGGAACGGGAATTGGAAGCTTCAGGGCCTTAGAAGCTTCCACTGGCTCTGCCCGCCGTGCGGCTATTGCCGGCTTGTTTGCGCAGCGCCGGGAGCGAATGGGTTGCGATTTACGATGGGATGCGCCCAAAGTTCAACGCCGACGAGCAGCAGGGTCAAGATCGCGATCGCCACTTGCGCCCTTTCGGAGCGCCGCTGCTTCTTCGTGATTTCGCGCTGCCGCCATTGCGATTCCGGTCGTGAGCGCAGATGCAGTATCCATGCCAGCACAGCGAGATTCACCACCGAACCAACTACGGCCAGCGTAAGCATGGGAATACGGATGGCATCGCGGTGGAAGGAGAGTATCGGGATGGCGATGCCGCCGGCGAAAAGCGCGGCAAGTCCAATACCGAGGCGAATGCCGTTGATGGTCAGCACCGCCGTGCAAAAGCTCTGCAACAGCGCCATTGCCACGCTCGCGCCCGACAAGACGCTTAATCCTTTTGTGTTTTCCAAATGGCCTCCGCGGCAGGAAAGTTCCAGGCAGGGGTTCCAACAGGGTAGCGCAACAGCCACATGGACGCCAATGCGAAATTTCAGGATTTTCCGGTCCCGGAACGGCCGCATCCCGCAACAAAAATTCATTTGCCAGCATCGCAATTCTCTGTAACCATTTCGTGGGCCCTTCACTCCAAGGTTGCGTACCACTCATCCTGCGGGACGGACCCAAACCGCTCCTGCCTCGCCACACAACTCGCGGACACCCTCCGCCCAAATCCCCAAGTGAGGTCCAATCATTATGAAGAACCAGTTGAATGCACTGCTCTTGTCGGCTGCATTGGCCGGGCTCACCGGTGGAACCACCGTTGCGGTCCATGCCCAGACTACGAATGGTGCCACCACCGTAAAGGCGATGAAAGCCGGCCTTCGCTACAACACCAACGCTGACACCCCAAAGCACTCCTGTAAAGGCAAGAACGACTGCAAAGGACAGGGCGGCTGCAAGAGCAGCGACAACGGATGCAAAGGCAAGAACAGCTGCAAGGGCAAGGGCGGCTGCGCTACCGATGGCTCTCCGATGCCTGACTAACAACGTCGTGTTCCGGGGATCGGCGGCCGGGCGCGAACGAAACACCTTCCGGCCCGCTGATCCCAGAACATTAATCCCTGATCCCTGACCACCAACCACTGATCCCTGATCACTTCTAATGCGCAATCGCTTCAATGCGTTTCAAAACCACGGCGTCGGCATAGGCCTGCGCATTCCGCACTACGACCACATCTTTTCCCGCAAACCCGTCGTCGACTGGTTTGAGATCATCTCAGAGAATTTCATGATCGATGCCGGGCGTCCCCTGGCTATGCTCGACCGGATTCTCCAACAGTATCGCGTGGTTCAGCACGGCGTATCGATGTATTTCGGCTCGGTCACTGCGCCCGATCCCGAGCACCTGAAGCGCCTGAAAGAGCTGACTCGCCGCACCAAGACTCCGTGGCTCAGCGACCATCTCTGCTGGGGATCGGTCGACGGCACCTACACGCACGACCTGCTGCCGCTGCCCTACACCTGGGAAGCTGTGGAGCGCACCGTCGAGCGCGTGCGCATGGTGCAGGACTATGTCGAGATTCCTGTCGCTGTCGAAAACGTCAGCTCCTACGCGGCGTTTACCGGATCGCAGATGACCGAATGGGAGTTCCTGAATGAAGTGGTCGAGCGTGCGGACTGCGGCATTCTACTCGATGTCAACAACATCTATGTCTCCGCGATGAATCACGAGTTCAACCCGATGGACTATGTGAATGCCGTGCCTGCGCAGCGCGTGGCGCAGATTCATATCGCCGGCCATTCCAAGTACGAGAAATACATTCTTGACACGCACGACCATCCGGTCATTGATCCCGTGTGGCAGCTTTATGCGCGCGCCATCGAGCGCTGCGGACCCACACCGACGCTGCTCGAATGGGATGACCACATTCCGAGCTTTGAAGAAGTGCACGCTGAGGCGAAGAAGGCTGGGCGCTATCTGCACCGGCAAGTGGCCGAAGTGGCGGAGGCCGCACGATGAATTATCCTGCCGTGGAGCCTCCGAAGGATCTGGCTGCATTGCAGCGCGAGATGGCCGCGGCCGTCATGCAGCCGCTGACCGCCGATGAATCCATGCACCGGACCACCCGGGACGGCCGCTCGACGTCGGCTGTCGCGGAGTCGTTCATCGCGCCCAACAGCCGGCTCACGCCGTTCGAACGCCTCGAGATCTACAACCGTCAGTACTGGTTCCGTGTGCTGGGTTCTCTCGCCGAGGATTTTCCTGGCCTGCGCGCCGTGATCGGCGGCCGGCGCTTTGAAGCGCTCTCCATCGCCTACCTGACCGAACACCCCAGCCGCTCGTTCACTCTGCGCAATCTCGGTTCAAAACTGCCCGACTGGCTTGCTGCCCGCCCGGAACTGGCAGGGCGCCGCCACCACCTTGCCGTTGACATGGCTCGCATCGAATGGGCTTTCGTTGAGGCGTTTGATTCGGCCGACCGCGACCCGCTCACGCTGGACCAGATCACGACGCTCGATGGCAATTCCCGGCTCGGCCTGCAACCACATCTGCGTCTCGTCGCGCTTGAGTATCCGGCCGACGATCTCGTTCTCAGTCTGCACCAGCGGGAAAAGCGGCAGACCAGTGAAGCCGGGGTGGACCGCGACGACGGCGACGATGCGCCCGTCAGCCTGCCGCCTTTGCGCCGGCGGCCCACCTGGCTTGCCGCCCATCGCGTCGATCTCTCGGTTTACTACCGCCGCCTGGAAAGGGAAGAGTTCCAGATGCTCGCCGCGATTCGGGATGGGGCTCAGCTTGCCGCGGCCATTGAAGCTGGATTTGCAGGCTCGGGCATTGGCCAGTCCCGCCGCGCCGCGCACGTTCGCGAGTGGTTCGCCAACTGGGCCGAACTGGGCTGGATTTGCGCTCCCGATCTTGAATCTCTGCTATAAGAAACCGGACAGAAGCCTATGCAAACGCTGGTGAGATTTGTGCGCAATTGCTATGCGGGCGTCACTGCCTTTCTGAATCGCCTGCAAAGCCCGCTGCTGCTCGCCATTCGCCTCTACTGGGGATGGCAATTCGCGCAGGATGGCTGGGGCAAACTCACGCATTTGGCCCGCGTGACAAATTTCTTCGCTTCGCTGAATCTTCCCGCTCCGGGCGCGACCGCAACGCTCGTGGCATCCGTTGAATTCTTCGGCGGCATCCTCCTTGTGCTCGGTCTCGCATCGCGGCTGATCTCGCTGGTTTTGTTCGTGAATATGACCATGGCTTATCTCAGCGTCCCCGACGATCGCGTGAATTTCTCGCACATGTTTTCCAATCCAAGCGATTTTTATAACGCCACTCCCTACACCTACTGGTTCACCGCGCTCCTGATTCTCATCCTCGGCCCTGGCCTGTTTTCGATCGACACTCTCATTCGTCGCCGATTTGCGCGGCCAGCACACGAAGTACGCTCCGCGGTATGATCGATGCAAACGATCTTTCATTAGGGCCTCGGGTTCATGCGCATCGTAACTGTGCTCATCTCGCTCGGCGTGGGAGGAGCAGAAAAGCAGGCGCTGGCTGTTGCGGAGCGCATGGCGAAACGCGGCCATGCGGGGAAAGTGCTTGTGCTCCGGCCGCTTCTGCCGGAAGAGTGGCGCACCACGCTTCCCACCGTTCATCTCGACATGCGCAAATCGCCGCTCAGTTTTCTTTTAGGCATCCTGCGTGCGCGCCGGTTTCTGCGCGATTTCAAGCCTGACGTCGTCCACAGCCACAGCTTCCACGCCAACATCTTTGCTCGCGTCCTCAAGATTGCGACTCCCTCCATTCGCGTTGTGTCCACTGTTCACAATGTCTATGAAGGCGGCTGGCTGCGCATGCTTGCCTACCGCGTCACAGATCCTTTGAGCCGGCGTACCGCCGCTGTGAGCCAGGCGGCATCCACGCGTTTTATTCAGCTCAAAGCAATTCCGGCACGCAAGAGCCTTGTTGTTCATAACGGAATCGACCTGACCGAGTTCACACCCGACGCTGACCGCCGCGCCGCCACGCGATCGGCGATGAACGCCGGCGCACGCTTCGTCTGGTTTACTGCGGGACGCCTCGTGCCGGCCAAGGATTTTCCCAATTTAATTGAGGCCTTCAGGCAGGTTCTGACGAAGTTCCCCGAAACAGAGTTGTGGATCGCCGGAGCGCCGCCGGATGCAAAAGTGATCCGCCACGACGACGGAAAAACCAGCTTCGTCTGGCTGACCGCGATAACGAGTAGGATGCGCGACCACGTTCGCTGGCTGGGCCTTCGCCGCGACGTGCCGGCGCTACTCGATGCAGCCGACGCATTCGTGCTGGGATCAGCGTGGGAAGGGATGCCGCTGGCCGTCGGAGAAGCCATGGCCATGGGAAAGCCGGTGGTGGCAACCGACGCCGGGGGCGTGCGCGAGTTCGTTGGAGACGCAGGCGCGCTGGTTGCGGCAAGGAATTCCCAGGCGCTCGCTGCAGCGATGCTCGCCATGATGCGCAGGAGCAGGGAAGAGCGGGCGCACCTTGGGCACGCGGCGCGGAATCGGATACAGGAGCAATTCAGCCTGGATGCAACCGTTGACGCGTGGGAGGAATTGTACAAACGGGTTGTAGCCAATAGCTAACCGGCATTTCTCAGAGGTCGTCGAAGGATCGTAGCGGTCTCGAGATTCGCTGTCCGGAAGGATACGAGTTTGCCGAACGAAACCTTTTTCAACGAAAAAGCCAAGGCCGCCTGTGAAACTGTAGAACTGTGAAACTGTGGACCGCGCTAAATCAATAACTTAGAGCAAAAACCTCACAGTTCTACAGTTTCACAGTGGGGTTTTTGGGGGCAGGGGAAGCGGCGCTTGCGTGAGTTTGCAGCGCCATTTGCTGCAGAGTTTTGGCAATGATGCGTGAGACGGAAGTCATGGTGCTTGCCAGTCCACATGTGAGCGCGGTAGTACGTATCGGTGGGTACGGGTACGGTGATGTTTTTCATTGGTTCCTCGCACGGTCTCTGACCGCATGAATTCGCCGGATGATTTCGTGATTCCCTGGTCTCAAAATCGAGACCAGGGGCACCCAGTTCGTACGAGCCTTAGCGGTCAGAGACCTTCCGGGTCCTAGGCTCATCTTGATTGTGCGGGAAACGGCGAAATAGTTCGCAAAGCTAAGTAGCTCAGATAGAGCGAGTCACGGGCAGACGGGCTTGACGCCACCATTTTCGACGGAAAATGAGAAAGCTAGCTAACGGCTATCAGGGAATCCCTGACGCCTGCCGACTACAAAAGAAGGGGCCGAAGCATGTTGCTCCGGCCCGCTGAAGTTGTCTCCCAAGAGACATCAAAATTGGAATGCTGCCTGGATAAAGATTCTCCGTGCCGCGGACGGGCTGCCAAAGATACTGCCGCCGGGTCCGCCTCCGCCTTGCAGGCTGATCGACCTTCCGAAGTTCTGCGAAGCGACGTTTCCAACCGGTGTTCCATAGTTGATGTCGTTAAAGAGATTCAAAGCCTGCGCGCTGAAGTTGAGCGAGTATTTGCGGCCGGTGCCGGCATTGCCTCCCATGGGGCCGCCACCGCGCATCCCGCCACCGCCGAACCCACCACCGCCGAAGCCGCCACCGCCGCGGCCGCCGCCTCCGCCACCGCCGCCAGGGCCGCCTCCACCCGGACCGCCAAAGCCGCCGCCACCGCGCTGCGGGCCGCCCGGTGATTCAACCTTGGGGCCGACGCCAAAAGAGCGGCTGACGCGCAGGTTGACGGCTACCGCCGCGGGGCCACTCCCGAAGTTGATCGGGATGATGCTTTCTCCCGTTCCCGGCGTGGTGTCGAAGCAGCCGTACGAGTTCTGGATATACCGCGTTTGTCCCGCTGTGCAGTCCGATGTTGCCGCGAACGCCGGCCGGTCGAGGTTGATCATGTCGTCGCCGGTCAGGTCATAGGGTGTGACCAGGTTGAAGGGCCGCCCCGACTGCGCCACGACGAACGGATTGAAGGAGATTCCCCACTTGGCCGTGTAGTTCCCCATCAGGAAGACCATGTTGCGGGAGACAAAGCTGGCGCGCCCGTAATCCTGGGTCAGGTTATAGGAATTCGATGCCGTTCCAGTGTCGGCATTGGCAAAGTTCAGGCTGTAGTAACCCATCAGGCTGAGGTTCGGCCTGAGGCGCGCGTTGAAGTTCACGATGAACTGGTTCTGCTTGAACACCGCTTCGGAGAAGTACTGATCGACAAGGCCGAGGTTCGGGTCAGGACGCGTGCCCGTCAGCGTCGTGCTGCCGTACTGGTAGGTTCCCGGAAGAAAAGCGTTGGCATCGCGCGTCACAAGCTGGTGCACGCCCAGCGTATGCAGGAAAGTGAGCGAGATGGTGGAAGTTTTCGTGACCTGGCGTTCCAGGCTGGCGCCGATCTGCTCGCTGGTGGCCGCGCGATACGCGGAGGAAAGAGTGTAAATCGAATTTGTCTTGGCCGTACCCACTCCGCAGTTCGCAGAGAACCAGCTTGCCGGTTCCGCCGTGGATGTGAAACAGGTGGGATTCGAGATCACGGTCTGCGTCTGGCTCTTGCCGTTGCCGCTGAACTGCTCCAGGTCCATCAGGTTTCCGGTGCCAAACCTGTCGAAGAAAAGCCCGAAGCCGCCGCGGAGAACGGTCTTGGATACGGTCCCCTTCTTATGCCCGTCAAGCGCGTACGCAAACGCGACGCGCGGGCCAAAATCGCTGTGATCTGCGGTGTGATTCTGCGTCTCCCAGCGCAGCCCGCCGGAGAGCGTCAGGTAGGGCCGGAACTTCCAGTCGTCCTGCACAAACAGCGCGGCGTCAAACACATTTGCCAACGACCCCAGAGGACCGGTCGTGTAGCTCAGCTTGTTGGGCAGGCAGCCCTCCTTCAGATTTGAGTCGGTCGCCTGTGCTGCCGTGCAATCGCTGTTAAACTGTGCGGATCCGAGCGCGACCTTCTTGTTCGATTCGTTCAGAACGAAGGCATAGGCATCGGCCGAGGGAAACGTGAATGATCCGTTGAAACCCGCGTCGGTCGACTCGGCGTCGCGGTTATCGCGGGCCCAAAGACCGAGTTTGATCGCCTGCGTGCCCTTGGTCATGGTCGTAATGTTCTGCAGCTCCAGATGATCGGAGTGGTCTTTCGAATTTTGGCCGCTGGAGCCTCCGTCTGAGAAAAGCTGCGGCACGCCGAAGCTGGGCGCCGTGCTTACAGGGTTGGTGGTGGTGACTCCGCGCCGGTACTGCAGGCGTGTTTCGTTTACCATTCTCTCGTTGATGATCTGGGAGTCCATCAACTGGAAGGCATTTTCATTGGTGTAGGAACTGGTGGCCAGCGAGGGCAGGGAAGTCGCGCCCCTCAGGATGCCGCTTTCGTTCTGACGGAAGAACTGATAGCGCAGCGTCAGCGTGTTCTTCTGGCCCAGTTGCAAATCGATACGCGGCGAGACCTCGAGATGAGTCTGTGGAGTGAAAAGCGAGCCGGTGAGGGGAGTTCCGCTGACGTAATACGAATTCGTCAGTGAATTCAGCAATACGGGGTTGGTGATGTCGTAGATATCGGCGTCCTGGTAGTTGCGTCCTTCCACGCTGAAAAAGTACGACGCCCACTTCGACATGGAGCCGCTCACGCTGCCGTTGTACTGGATCTTGTAGTAGGAGGGGATCACGCCGGTGAACGGGTTCTTCGTGTTGAAGGCATCGTCGTTGCCCATCATGAAGGCGCGCCCATGCAGCGTGTCCGTTCCCGGCTTGGTGAGGATCTCGATGCGTCCGTATCCGAGCTTGTCGAACTCCGCGGAAAACGGATTCTGATTGATGCGAATCTCGCGTATGGCGGATTTGGGAGGCAGTTGGCCGCCGGAGAATCCGTCGATATAGATCTGGCCGCCGTTCGGTCCCGCCGAAGGCCCGGCCAGAGCCGACAATTCGTTTGACAGCTCGTCAGGATCGTCGGAGAGCGCATCGAGGTCGCTGCCCTTCAGCACCAGGGCGCTGGCATTGGCGTCGGCCTCGGTGCTGACCGTCGGAGCTCCCTCGTCGGTGACCACCACCTGCTGCTCAGCCTGCTCAATCGCCATCTTGATGTCGACGTTTTTCGATTGGCCCGCGCTGAGCTGAATGGGCGAGGAAACAAATGGAGCGAAGCCGGCGAAGGTCGCCTGGATGACGTAACTGCCGGCGGCGAGGCCGTGTACCTGGTACGCGCCGGCGGCGTCGGCAGTGGCGTTGCCTGCGCTCTTGCCATCCGCTGTCGCAACGGTCACGATCGTGCCCGGAATGAGCGCGCCCGTGGGATCGGCAATGTGCCCGTGCAACGTGCCGGTTACCGCCGGCGCGGTCTGTGCCGCAACCGCGGCAGTGGCTGATGGCGCTTGGACGACCGCGGCCGGCTGTGTGCTCGATGCAGCAGTTCCCGCAGCTTGCGGGGCCTGCGCCTGCACCGCAACATTGGCCAGAACCATGGCAACTGAAAACAGGAAAATAATCCAACAACTTAATTTGCGATACACGATTTCCTCTTGATTCTCCTTACGAAAAATGAACATGAGATTACTGGCCGGTATCGGGCGAGCCCTGATCCAGGCTCCAGCTCGAAAGCAGGTCCTGCGCCTCCGGAGCCTCAAGCAATGGTTCGACCCCCGCGAGCAGCTTGATCGCGTTCAGGCCCGATGAGTCCTCCGTCGCTACGATCATCACCGCCTCGCCTTTCTTCAAAGCGGGGAGCTGAATAACTGGCGCGCGCTCCAGCACCGTCTCCAGATCCATCCTCCCGGATCCGCTGCCCGCCTGGCTGAAGCTGCGCTGGGCCCCACCGTTGCCTGTGCCATTCACACCGGCACCGGCACGAGCTCCCCCGCCGTTTGCACCCGCACGGCCGCCGGCGCCTCCCGCGTTCCCCTTCAGGCGCGCGGCAAGAAGTGTCGCCATGTTGTCATCAAGCCGCCGCAACTGCGAATCGGGCTCGATGTGGATGGTGACGGGCTTCTTGGTGGACAGGTCCTTCACGGTCACGCTTGAAGCCGAAGTATCCGTGGATAGCACCGTGCCGGGAATGCTCCTGAAGGTGCCCGAGACGATTCCTGTTGCATCCATTGAAGCATTGTCGGCGCTCTTGGTCCCGCGCGCCCACAGCTGGTCGCCGGCGCGGATGTCACCGATGGGTGCGGGCTGCGCCTGGTCAAAGCGCACGGATCCCGGAGCGTAACGCTTGAGTACCGTCGCTTTGGTGGTGTTCACGGTGACTTCCTTGGTCGCAGTCCCTACCCGCATGTTCACGACGATGGCGCCCGTTGCCGGATCGATGCTCTTCACCAGGCCGTGCACGCCCTGGTTCCATGCTTCGATCTCCGCAGCCTGCATCTTGGCGACATCGGCGTGCTTGATGGCGATAAGCCGCAAGGCTTGTGGCGTGCCGCTGGTGACGCTGGGATCAAGGTTCACCAGCACGCGATCTCCAGTCGTCAGGCCGCTGAATTCGAGGGGCTGCGCCTTGGTTAAATCAGTCTGCCCGGGCTCGATCTGCTTCAGCTGCGCCGTAGACGGGACCTGGACCTGGTGCTCGTCTCCCGCATCGGTCTTCACGGTCAGCGTGTCGCCGCTGATGGCGGTAATCGTGCCCAGATAGCGCGTTGCCTGCGCCCGCGCTCCAGGCGCGGCCGCCAGTAGAAGCGCCGCCAGTGCCACGACCATCGAGGCTACTGGCCCACACGATCTTTTCCCGCTGAACATAAACCTCAACTCCACGGTCCTGAACTACCAGGAATAGTGATAAAGATTCTCATTTCCTAGACGAAACAGTGCCTCAAAAGGTTGAAATCCCGTCTCAGGATCTGCGAGGATCGCCGGCAAGTTCCCGCAAACCCTGCATTTGTGTCATTTGCGGAACCGATATAATCGGCCCGTGAGTCCCGCCGCCGCGAGCGCCCATGATGGATATCTGCTGGCCTGTGTGGCCGGCACGGTCGGCCTGCTCCTGCTTTTTGTAGGCCGCCTGCGGGTGCACGCCGCCGTAGGCCTGTCGGTCGCCGCTCTGGCCCTAGGTGTGGCCGCGCGAATTCCTCTGGAAAAAGTTCCGCTCCTGTTCACGGCCGGCGCCGGCGACATGATGGGCCACATCGCCATCATCCTCGGCATGGGCGCGATTCTCGGCCAACTGCTGGCGAGTTCCGGCGCCGCTGCCGCCCTGGGCAATGCACTGGTGGAGCGCTGCGGAGCGAAAGGCATGCCCTGGGCTCTGCTTTGCCTCGGCCTCCTGGTGGGGGTGCCGGTCTTCTTTGAGGTTGGGTTGGTGCTGCTGTTGCCGGTGATCGTCGACGCGGCGCGGCGCGCCGGCCGCTCTCCGATTGTGGTCAGCTTGCCGGTGCTTGCCGGGCTTTCCATCATGCACGGTCTTGTGCCGCCGCATCCCGGCGCACTGCTTGCGGCGACTGTCTATCACGCTCCGCTGTCTGCCGTGATGCTCTGGGGCATTGTCGCGGGAGTACCCGCAGCGGTGCTCGCCGGTCCGGCACTGGAGGTTGTGCTCTATCGCATTTTGCGCTGGTGCAACGTTAGTCTTCCGGCGGAACCTCCCGCGCTCGGTGCGATGGCGGCGGCGCCAGCCAGCAAAAGGGAAGCGGCCTCCGACGCCGGCAGTTCCCTGGAAGCGCCGGTCGAAGATGCTGCCGGGCGCATTCCCGCTCCCGGCGGCTCTCCGCGTGCGCTGGTCGTGATCCTGCTGCCTGTCGTGCTGATTCTGGTGGGCGGCTGGGCCGACAGTCTCGCCGCTCGCGGCAGCGTGCCCAATCAGCTTCTGCACCTGGCCGGTTATCCCGATGTCGCCATGGTGTTTGCCGCTCTGGTGGCGCTGGTGATTCTGGGAGGCCGTGTGCAGGATCGCGCGTATCGCGTGCGCGGAGGCTTGCGCCGGCTCACCGCGGATTCGTTTGTGCCCATCGCCGGCCCGCTCGTGATTCTGGCCGCGGCCGGCGGATTGAGCGGCGTGCTGCGCGCCTCGGGCGCCGCACAGGCCGCCGTCACAGTCGCGATGGGCGCGCATATGCCGCCGCTCATTCTGGCGTGGGCATTGGCTGCCGCCGTTCGCGTCTCCATGGGATCGGCCACGGTGGCCATCGCTGTGGCCTCAGGCATCCTCGCGCCCCTTGCAGGAACTATGGGCGTGCGACCGGAGATGCTGGTACTCGCCACCGGCTCGGGATCGCTCATCCTCTCGCATGTGAACGACTCCGGCTTCTGGCTGGTGGGCTCTCTTTTCAAAATCGATGTGAAGACCACGCTCTCTACATGGTCTGTTCTCGAAACGGTTCTTTCCGTCGCCGGCCTCGCCTTCACGCTGCTGCTGGCGGCGGTACTGAAGTAGCTCACAGCTTTCAGCCTTCAGCTTCCGGCCAGGAGCTAAAAGCTGAGAGCTGAGGGCTGGAAGCTGTTTTCCTCACCACGCGCCCAGCAGCCGCCGCACCAGCACCAGTTCGCCCTGATGGTAGGCATTGTGATCCGCAGCCAGCAGCGCTTCGCGCAGGATGGTCTGACCGTTACCGTGGGGAATATTTGCATACAGATCGGTCGAATCATTGGTGACCAGGCCGCACATCGCCTTCAGATCCTTGCGAAAAGCGCGCACGCTCCTGTCCCACGCTTTTTCATTGGGCGGTGCGGCAGACGCCGGCCAGTAGCCGCCGGGCCACTCGGGTGACTGATGTTTGGGATCGCGCGAAAACTCCAGGATGTCCCATTGCGCGATGCGCATATGCTCGAGAATCTCCCACGGCGAATGTTCCGCACCCTTGGGCCGCTTGCCGCGCAGCGCTGGTGGAAGGTTGCGGATGGCAGAGGAAAAATCGGCGTGTGCGTGACCGCCGTTGAGCAGGCTAAGCAGGTGTTGCCGCAAGGCCGCCTCGTGATCAGCGGCTGCTGAAGCTTTCTTCTTTGGCATGAGCATTCTCCCGCCCGGTGCGGACGCTGCAGATTCCGGACGTTTCGGTAGATGGATTCACGCACGCTGTGAATCGATGCATCAATTTTCGGCGAGAGTGCTCTCCGAGCCCGGAGAACATCGCAGAGCGGCTTTCTGGATAAATATTTCTGATCGCCCGTTTTGCTCCCTCGTTCCCTCGTGCCTCGCTCCCTGCCATATCACCCCAGCACTTTTCGCTGCGCCGCAAAGATCTCCCTGATTCCGGCCTCCGCCAGATCGATCAGTCCGTTCAACTGCGCCCGCGAAAAACTGCCTTTCTCGGCCGTCGCCTGCGTCTCCACCAATCCCCCGTCGGCGGTCATCACCACATTCATATCCACCTCGGCCTGCGAGTCTTCTTCATAGCAAAGATCGAGCAGCGCCTCGCCGTCCACGATCCCAACCGATGTGGCGGCGACCAGTTGCTTGAGCGGCGATGCCTTGAGCGTGCCCGCCTTGACCAGCGCGTTGAGCGCTAGCGCCAGCGCCACCGCCGCGCCGGTGATCGCCGCGGTGCGCGTGCCGCCGTCGGCCTGGATCACGTCGCAGTCGAGAATCACAGTGCGCTCGCCCAGCGCCTGCATGTCGACCACCGAGCGCAGGCTGCGCCCGATCAACCGCTGGATCTCGTGGGTGCGCCCTCCGATCCGTCCGCGCTCGCTTTCGCGCGGCGTGCGGGTCACGGTGGAGCGGGGCAGCATGGCGTATTCGGCGGTCACCCAGCCGCGGCCCGCATTGCGCAGCCAGCCGGGCACGCCCTGCTCGATCGTCGCGCAGGTCAGCACGCGCGTGTTGCCCAGCGTGACCAGGACCGAGCCTTCGGCGGTCTGGACATATCCCGGCGTAAGAGTGAGCGGGCGCAACTGGGCCAGGCCTCTGCCACCCGCACGGTAAGAAACGCCTGATGTTTGCACTGAATCTTGCCCCGAACCTTGCATAGACGGATTGTACGGGAGCGGAGAACTGCGGCGCGAAGCAGAGACGCCCGTCCCGTGATGGGAAAGGCCGAATCTCATGTCCCGCAATGGGAAAACCCATTAATCCATTGAAATGGCTCCACTTGCAGTGATCTTGCAAGAAGCGCCCGTTCCATTTCGGGAGGTTCCGGAAGCTTCCTCCGGGGGTCCAGCTCTCCCTCGCGGTTTTCATCTCTTCCCTTATCACCAACTTAGAATCCGCGCCCTGCTTTGGCACGCTACGTGTATGAAAACAGGACAAAGCCCGGACGCAAAAGCAGGAACGGGAAGAGCGAAAAGCAGGGAACAAGGGACGAGCTAAAAGCTGGTTCCTGCACTGCTCTCTGAACGAAAGGAAGACACCCATGCAGCAGACAGAACCAACTCAGGCACTGAACAATGCAAAGCCGGCCACGAATCGGACAGAGCGAAAGCGGGTGGAACAAGTGATGCAGACGCTGGCCACCATCCACAGCGAAGGAGAAAGTCTCGCTGAAGTGGCGCACGAGGCCCGCAATATGGTGACGGCGCTAGGTCTTTACTGCGATCTTCTCGAGGGACCGGGAGTGTTGGCGACTCCCTACGCGCACTACGGGCACGAACTGCGGCTCGTGGCAGCAGCCAGCCGGCGCCTTGTGGAAAAGCTGGTGGCGCTCGATGCCCATGCGGGCTCGTCGCCGGCCACCGAGCCCTACGCGTGGCGCAACACCGGGCGATGGCCTTTGATCACCGCTGCGGCGAGGAACTCGATGCAGAGTGGCGTCCCGGGCATGGATCCAAAAGGCGAGCCTCAGGCGAACCACCGCTGGGACCTGTTGCCCGCGGTGCCGGTAGCGAACCTTGCTGCCGAGCTCCTGGCCAGCCGCAACCTGCTCTCTGCGCTGGTCGGCCCCGCAATCGCATTGACGATGGAAGCCGACGGGGGCGCACGGCCCGTGCGTCTTACGGGCGAGGAACTCACCCGCATCCTGGTGAATCTGGTGAAGAATGCCTCGGAAGCAATGTCCAGAGGCGGGCGCATTCACATCAGCCTGCGCGAGCGGCCGGCGGCAGCGGGCACAGCAGCGTGCCTGGCCCTGGCTGTCGAGGACAACGGTCCGGGAATCCCAGAATCTGCTCTCGAAAAGGTCTTCACCTTGGGATACACAACGCGCGGGAACAGCGAATCGGAAGGCGCATGGGCACTTGCCCATCGCGGCCTCGGCCTCGCAATCACGCGCTCCATCGTCGAGACGGCTGGCGGGCGCATCGTTGCCGTCAGCCGCAATGAGGGCGGAGCCCGGTTCGAAATCGAGCTTCCGGTGCGGGAAAGCAGACTTTAGCACTCATCTGTCAGCTCCCAGCGTTTTTGCGGGCGGGCGAGACAAATCACGACAAACTTGAAGCTGGTGGCTGAAGGCTGAAAGCTGATAGCTGCCAATCAACACTCGAGGCGAATACAATGCTGGATACAGTCTTCAACTCACGGGCCATGGAATTCGTTCCACAACTCGCTGAGCCGGTCATACGGCTGCACCTGCTGGTAGTGGACGCGGATGCGGCGGTGCGCTCGGCCTGTGCGGAGATCGCAGCCAGCCTGGGCTACGCGGTGGAAAGCACCGGTGACCTGGGCCAGGCGCGGAGCCTGCTGCGCGGCCATACCTCGGACATTCTCCTGGTGAATCTGCCCGCAGGATCGAACGAGGGCCTCGAGCTGGTCTCAGAGGTCAAGCTGCTCTATCCCGACACGTCGGTGATCGCCATGACCGTGACCGGCTCGGTGAACGCGGCCGTGGAGGCCATGCGTTGCGGTGCTTGCGATTACCTGACCAAGCCGTTCGCCATGGATGAGCTCTCGACGGTTCTCGATCGTGCGGCGCAGAGCCATATGACCGACACTGCAACACGCCAGTTGCGCGAGCGGCTGCGCCTCAGCGAAGGCCTGGGAGCCATGATCGGCCGATCTGCGGAGATGGAGAAGATCTATCGCATCCTCTCCAAAGTGGCGCAGAGCACGCACCCGGTGCTGATCCTGGGCGAAAGCGGGACGGGCAAGGAACTCGTGGCGCGGACCATCCACGCCTACGGGCCCAATTCGCAGAAACCGTTTCTGCCCGTAGATTGCGGCTCACTGGTGCCCACGCTGATAGAGAGCGAGCTCTTCGGCTACGTCAAGGGAGCATTCACCGGGGCCAACCGCTCCAAGGACGGTCTGCTGGTCTCGGCCGAAGGGGGAACCGTATTCCTCGACGAGATCGGGGAGCTCTCCCTCGACCTCCAGGCCAAGCTTCTGCGCGCCCTGCAGGAGAAGGAAGTGCGTCCGGTGGGCGCCAACCATCGCATCCCCATCAAGGCGCGCATCGTAGCCGCCACCAACCGTGACCTGGCCGCAATGGTGGAGAAGGGAAGCTTTCGCAAGGACCTCTTCTATCGCATCAACGTCGTGAACCTGCGCCTGCCGACGTTGCGCGACCGGCGCGAGGACATTCCCCTGCTGGCGGCGCATTTCCTCGATCGCATCAGCCGCGACCATCACCGCAAGTTCACCCTCTCGGACGAGGTGCTGCGCACAATGATGCGCCATGACTGGCCTGGCAACGTGCGCGAGCTCGAGAATTCAATCGAGCGGGCCTGCGCGCTTTCGTCGGGACCGGTCATCCATCTCGGCGACCTGCCCACGCAGCTGCAGCAGAAGGGTCTGGAAGAGCGTCGCGCAGCGGCTGCCGCCGGCGTGGAACCCGGACCAGCCACGGCGCCCGAGTTGAAGACCCTGGCGGAACTGGAACGCGAGGCGATCCTCGGCGCCATCCGCACTCTGCATGGAGACAAGCTGCAGGCCGCCCGGCTTCTCGGCATCGGAAAGACCACGCTCTACCGCAAGCTGAAGGAGTACGGCATCGCCGACCCGCGGCAGGAAGAGTGAAAGAGCAGCCTCTGCTCCTAGCTTCTAGCCGCTAGCTTGTCTTGTCAGTATCAGCTGGTGTGCCTCTCGTTAGGAAACTGTTAATAGAAGCAACAAAATGGCTGAGACCAGCCGCGACGCCTGTCTTAACAGGCAGAGTTTTTTTCAAGCCGACGGGCTAGGGGCTAGGGGTAGGAGCTAGCAGCTAGAAGCTCTCAGCAAGCTGCCCAGGGAGAGATGAGGAATTCTAAGATGAGCATTCTCATGGTGACGGGAATCGAAGGCGCGCAAAACTGCGCTGCCACAGTGGGCAAGCAGTTGGGCCTGGATGTTGAAATTGCGCAGGGCCGCAAGGACGCGCTGGCTGCGCTGCGCCGCAAAGAGTACCTGGCGGTGCTCATCGACGAGACGCTGGCCGAGTGCGATCCCGCGGCAGCGGACAAGATCTGCGAGTCCGCGGGGCTGGCCATTCCCCTGCAGATCAACTTTGCTCTCTCCGGCGCGGCGCGCCTCATCCGCGAGATTCGCTCGGCACTCCACCGCCGCGAGCGGGAGCAGGCATTGGCCCGCCGCGCAGCAGCCGCGGCCATTGAGGCCGAGCTCAAGACGACGGTCGCCGGCCTTTTGCTGCAATCACAACTGGCCCTCAATGGCAGCGAGGTGGCGCCGCCGGTGGCCGAGCGCCTGCGCGTGGTGGCCGATCTTGCCGGCTGCCTGCGCCGGCAGTTGAGCGAGCCGCTCGCGGCCAGTGGGCAGACGGTGCACTGAGGGCTGGCGTAACCGGCCAGTGCGATCTTGGTCTTCTCGCTTTGTCCGCTCCGCGACAGCCGCGCGACGGCGCTTCAAATCTTTACACGCGCCGTCGGTCATCGAATACCCTAGAAGGTTAAGGGGACCGAAATGACCGTCATCCGGCAGGAAGATTTCATCGCCAGCGTTGCAGGCGCGCTGCAATACATCAGCTACTACCACCCGTTGGATTACATCACCTCGCTGGCCAAGGCCTACGAGCATGAGCAGTCGCCCGCGGCGCGCGACGCCATGGCGCAGATCCTCATCAACAGCCGGATGTGCGCCGAAGGACACCGGCCCATCTGCCAGGACACGGGCATCGTCAACGCCTTCGTCAGGCTCGGCATGGACGTTCGCTTCGAGCCCGGCGCCGGTGAGCGGCTGATGGACCTTCAGGAAATGGTTGACGAAGGCGTGCGCCGCGCCTATCTCGATCCCGACAACAAGCTTCGCGCCTCGGTCCTCGCCGATCCCGCTGGCGCGCGCAAGAACACGAAAGACAACACGCCAGCGTGCGTCACAGTCGAGCTCGTGCGCGGCAACACCGTCGAAGTCACCGTCGCCGCCAAGGGGGGAGGATCGGAAGCCAAATCCAAATTCACCATGCTGAATCCATCGGACTCGGTGACCGAATGGGTGCTCAAAACCGTTCCCACCATGGGCGCCGGCTGGTGCCCGCCAGGCATTCTCGGCATCGGCATCGGCGGCACGGCAGAGAAGGCGATGTTGCTGGCCAAGCAATCTCTGATGGACCCGATCGATATGCCCGAACTCATCGCCCGCGGCCCCAAAACCACCGCCGAAAAGCTGCGCGTCGAGCTCTACGACAAAGTGAACCGGCTGGGCATCGGCGCACAGGGATTGGGCGGGTTGACAACTGTTCTTGACGTGAAGGTGCTCGATGCCCCTTCGCACGCGGCCAATCTGCCCGTGGCGTTGATTCCCCAATGCGCCGCCGACCGCCATGCGCACATTGTGCTCGATGGCTCCGGGCCGGTCTTCCTCGATCCGCCGAACCTCGACGACTGGCCGAAGCTTACCTACGACGTCTCCGGCGCACGGCGCGTCAACCTCGACACAGTTACGCGCGCCGAGGCCGACACGTGGAAGGTGGGCGAGGTGCTGCTCCTGTCCGGCAAGCTGCTCACCGGGCGCGACGCGGCGCACAAGCGCATGAGCGACATGCTCTCGCGCGGTGAAAAGCTCCCCGTCGACTTCCGCAATCGCTTCATCTATTACGTCGGCCCGGTGGACCCGGTGCGCGATGAGGTGGTCGGCCCCGCCGGCCCCACCACTGCCACGCGCATGGACAAGTTCACGCGCCAGATGCTCGCCGAGACAGGCCTGCAGGGCATGATCGGCAAGGCCGAGCGCGGCCCCGAGGCCATCGAGGCCATTCGCGAATTCGGCGCGGTGTATCTGATCGCTATCGGCGGCGCAGCGTATCTCGTCTCGAAAGCCATCCGCGGATCGAAGCTGATGGCCTTCGGCGATCTCGGCATGGAAGCGATCTACGAATTTGAGGTCCGAGATATGCCGGTTACCGTCGCCGTAGACGCGAAGGGCACCAGCGTGCACCAGACCGGCCCGGCCGAATGGCAGCAGCGCATCGCCGGAATCCCAATATTACAGTGATTAGTGTTCAGTGATCAGTCGTCAGTAAAAGCAGGGAACGAGGGAGCAAGGGAGCTAGGGAGCGAGGAACCAAGGAACCGTCATGTACGAAGTCATTCTCAAACGCTTTGAACAACCCGACGAAGTGCGTACGTTCGAGAAGGGTAAGTTCGAACTCGTGCACATCGGCGGTATGACCATCGACCGCGCCACCTACGAACCGTGATGGGGTACGCTGGCGCCTAATACAATGCTCGATCGATTCCAGTTCACAGAATCAAGATCGTTCGACTCGGCTCAGGACAGCACTCCACCCCACGGACAAAGACTCGTCTCTCGGGACCCGGGCTCTGGGCACCGGCGCCCGGTGAGGTCGTAGCATGTACCATGCAAAATGCGGAGATGCTGATGAAGCCCTTGCTCCTTGCACTATGCGTCGTGTTCCTTTGTCGTACGGCTGGCGCACAAACTTCGGATTGGCAGCCGGCCCCCGGGCATACGCAAATTCCCATATGGCCGGGCGCGGCGCCCGATCCCCGGCCGGTCAAAGGGCCGGAGCTGGTCACCACCGATCCAAAAGCGCTGATTGCCGGAAAGACTGTGACAGCCGTTTCCAACGTGACGCGGCCCACGATGATGGTGTACGCGCCGCAGGGAAACATCACAGGCGCAGCAGTGGTGGTTTTCCCCGGCGGGGGCTATCAGGTCCTGGCCATCGACCTTGAAGGCACCGAAGTCTGCGACTGGCTCACGCAGAAGGGAATCACCTGCGTGCTCTTGAAGTACCGCGTGACCGACGTGGGGCCGTATCCGAAATCAGGGCCTTACCCCGAATCCCCCATGGCGCTCGAAGATGCGCAGCGCACGGTAGGCCTCGTTCGCTTTCACGCGGCGGAGTGGCACATCGATCCCAACAAGATCGGGGTGCTTGGATCTTCCGCGGGTGGGCATCTGGTCGTGGCGATGAGTGTGCACTTCGACAAGCGTTTGTATCCGTCCGTCGACGCTGCCGATGGCGCGAGCTGCCGTCCTGACTTTGCCATCGCCATTTACCCGGGCCATCTGTCGTATGCCGCTTCGGAGTGGGATGCGCGGCAGGGAACGGAAAAATATGCGCTTCCTCCACCCGACGATGCGTCGATCACCGATCCCAACCTTGAGTTGAATCCCGACCTCCACGTCACCAGCCAGACACCGCCGACATTTCTGCTGCAGGCCGAAGACGATCATATCGACAGCGTTTACGATTCGCTGTCGTATTACATCGCGCTCAAGAGGGGCGGCGTTCCTGCAGAGATGCATCTGTATGCCCAGGGCAACCATGCGTTCGGGTTGCGGCGCACGAAGCTGCCCATCACCGGTTGGCCGCAGTTGGTGGAAACGTGGCTGGCAACGATCGGGATCATCGCAGAGTAAGCGAGCTAGTAGCGAATAGCTAGGAGCTGGAAGCTGCTTTTGTCAGGTACCCCATCCCATCCAGCACGCCGCGCATAAACGCGAAGCTCTCAATCACGCCGGGCATGGGATCGTCGGCGTGAATCTCGTATTCGAGATCGATGAAGCCCTTGTAATGAATCTCGATCAGCGCCTGGAACATCTCGCGGAAGGGCAGGATGCCTTCGCCTACCGCAACCTGGCTTTCCTTGCTTTCGAAACTGGTCAGGTCCTTCACGTGCAGGTCATAGATACGAGGTCCCACGGCGTGAATGGCCTCGACGAGGTTGGCTCCAGCGCGCGCGGCGTGGCCCACGTCGATGCAGCAGCCGATGCGCGGATCCATGTCCTTGACCACGTTCGTCACGTCGAAGGGCGAATGGTAAATCTTGTCTTCGGGCCCGTGGTTGTGGATGGCGAGGCGGATATCGTACTCCTTCACAAATTTTTCAATGCGCGGCAGCGTAGCGGGCGCGGGATCGCCGGCCACAATCACGTTGACGCCTGCGCGTTTCGCGTATTCAAACTTGGAGCGGATATCGTCGTCTTCGTCCTTGGGAAAATACACGGTGCCCACGGCGTGCAGCTTGATGCCGTTGGCAGCATAGTCGGCCACCGCCTGCGCTTCCTGCGCGGAATCCATGGGCAGGTGATCTTTCGCGTCCTTGCAGTTCAGGTCGGTCAAGTGGAGCTGCTTCATGAAGTCGATGACCTGGGCGCGCGTGAAGTTGCGGAAGGTGTAACTAGCCAGGCCAAGCTTGAGCGGCGAGGGCTTTCCCGAGGCAGGAATGGCCTCAGCGTGCGCGGGAGCGGCGCTGGAAAACGTAGCCGCGGCTGCGAGCGCACTGGTTTGCATAAAGTTGCGGCGAGAAAAGGAATTTTTCATGGCGGAAGAGACTCCCTTGGTTCTCCAACCTGAAACATTACATCAATGGGCCGGGTGCGCGGCAGTGATGCGTACCATGATGACGCCGTGCGGCGGGACGACCGGCGAATAGTTCTGTGCAAACACGCCGAGGTCGCGCTGCCGCCATACGTCGCGGATCTTCTGCGATCCCTGCAATCCCAACTGGCTCCAATCGGCGGAGATCGAGCGCGGGCTGGTCGTCAGATTAAACAATCCCAGCGCGACCGATCCGTCTTCGAGCGGCTTCCTCAGCACAAACTCCTCGTCTGTTTTTCGCACGATCGACGCCTGCTTGCCCAGCGGGTCCTGATCCACGTCGATGACTTCGGAGTTGCACAGGACATTCAGCGTGAAGGCGTCGAGATGGTCCATCTGGCCTGAGAAGATGAGCGGCGCCGCCATAAGCGACCACATCGACATGTAACTGTACTGCTCTTCGTGCGTGAGCGATGTCGGTTTTCCCGGTGCGTTTTGGTCGCGTGCATTGCCCACCGTGCCGATAAGGATGTAATCGGGATCGTTCCATCCACCGGGGCCGGCATCCTGGCTGTGCGTCGCGTTGGCAAAGGCGATGTTGTAAAACCCCGGCAGGGCACTGCCGGCCTGCAATCCCAGGTCGCCGGTTGTGCGCCATGAGTTGCCGCCCACTTCGCGGCCCCAGTTCCACACGTCTCCCATGCCGTACTGGCACATGTTCAGCACCACATCGCGGGGCTGATCTTTGAGCAGGCCGCCCATTTTGATGTAAGGCTTTTCGAGCTCCTCGATCGATTTGTCTTTTGCGACGCGGGTGTACGAGCACCAGTCGTACTTCAGCAGGTCGAAACCCCAGGACGCGAATTGCTTCGCGTCGCGCGCTTCGTTCCCGTACGAGCCTTCAAAGCCAGCGCAGGTCAGCGGGCCAGGCGAACTGTAAATGCCGGTCTTCAGCCCCAGCGAATGAATGAAAGCCGTCAACGCCGCCATATCCGGGAAGCGCGCATTGGGCAGGATGTTGCCCTGAGGATCGCGCAGCTCGCCGGCCAGATCCGGATCATGCGCATTCGGCTTGCGCGCCCAGCAGTCGTCGATATCGACGAACTGGTAACCGAAATCCGCCATTCCGGAAGAAATCATGGCCTCTGCGGCAGTACGCACGTCCTCGTCCGTGATGCGTGAGTAATAGCTGTACCAGTCGTTCCAGCCCATCTGCGGGGTCAGCCCGATGGTGTCGCCGATAACGATCCTGAGGGTACGCCGGTCGCGGCCGAGGGAATTTGTTGCGTCCAAAGCGACGGTATATGTGCCGCGCTTTTCCGGCGCCGTGCCGGAGATGATGCCCGTCTTCGGGTCGAGCTGGAGCGAAGCGGGCAGATGACGCGCATGAAAGACGATGGGTCTTGTACCCGTGCAGGGAACCCGGTAAAGGAACGGGTGCCCCGGCCGCGCGCCGTATACCTCTGGTCCGTTGATGTGCGGAGTGGGCGGAGGCAGTGGCGTGCGCAGGTCAGAAGGCTGTTGAGCCACAGCCGCGCAAAAGGTGAGGAAAAACGCGGCAAAGCCGAGCACTGCATGTCTTGTAGCGCGCAACATCTTCGAATGAAATCTCCGCGCCCGGCGGAAAGTTATTTATGAGACGAGTTCTGATTCACGCTCTGATCACTATTCTCGTTCACTGCTTGCCGAAGCGGTAGACCATGCCGATGGTGAATCCGCGGCTGGCCTGCACTGTCGAACCGAAGCCGGTAAAAAAGTACTCGGGAGCGAGCTTGAACCCGACGTTTGACGTGAGATTGTATTCGGCGATGACGGCGGCGCTGGCAGCAAAGGTATCGGCGTCGGAATAGAGGCCGAGAAGCTTTGGAGAGATGCCGTTGGTGTCGCCGGAGAAATTCCCGTGGGCCCAGCCAGCCATCGCACGGCCTGAAATCGAGTATTTCGGCTGCAGATAGAAGCGGTAAATCGGCCCGCCGAGCACATCGTACTGGCTGATTGCGGGGCGGGTGAACTGGCCCTGGCTGTATGGATTCAGCCCAACATAAGCCGTGCCGAAATAGCCGCGCCCGTCAAATATGTATCCCAGCCTCTCCGTCGAAAAGCGCGTAAGCGCGGTTTCCCACGCGTAGTAAGTCAGGCGCTGCATCGGCGAAGGGCCGGGCCTGAAGCGCAGGTAGCCCATGTCCATGTAGGTTTCCCAGCGGTGGTCGTAGGCATCATGGATGGCGGTGGCGCGGCGTTGCTGGCGGCGCTGGCGGATGCGTTCCTGCACTGTGATCTGCCCCTGAGTCAAGGCAGGCTGTTGCTGGGCCTGGCTCGCGTCGGAGCTGTGGCCGGTGCTTTGGCTTTGATCCTGAGGTGCGCTGGATGAAGAACTGCTCGAGCTTTGGGCCAGAACTGCGGGAATTGCCGGCAAACTGAGTGCCAGCAAAAGAGTAAGAGGGCGAAATGCTTGCATCGGGTTCGGATTTCCTCCACGGGTGTACGGAAGCACATCCGCCAGCCATTTCCAGAAGCAGGAATCCGAATGCGGACCCTGACTTTGCGGCGGACCGGATGCAGTGCTTCCCCCTCTGGTATTAAACCATCCCAGGGGCAGCCTTGTGCTGCAGCTCCAGCAGTTTCGGCGATGCTCTGAGGGCCTGCGAACGAATGAGGTCCTTTACCGGCGCTTTGCCCCTACGCATTTCCGAAATTGCTCTGGTGATTTGACTCGCATTCATTGGACGCATAGCTCGGCCAACCGGCGTTGGAAATCGTGAAGTCTCCTGACGAAGATTGCCAGGCAAGTCAAGGGTTGGGAGTTCCGATGCATACATTATGCGAACAACGGCGTTGACTCGGCGAACCATGACGCGCCGCCATGCTCTAGGATGAAAAGAATATGGAGGCGTGAGGACGAATGGGACGAATCCTGTTTGGCATCATCCTGGGCTTTATACTGGCGCCGCTGCTGGTGCTGGCATGGTTTCACTGGGGACATCCACCGGTGGCCGTCGCCGATCCGCCGCTGCCCTTTGAGCGGCAGATTGTTCACGTTCCTTTGAACCTGCGCATTGACCGCGACAAGCCTTCGGCCCCTTCGATCGAGGTGAATGAAGCAAATCTCAACGCGGGCGCCGAGATTTATCGCGACCAGTGCTCAGCGTGTCACGGCTTTTATGGGAAGCCTTCGAAATTTGCCGGCCACATGTACCCTAGCGCCCCGCAACTGTGGCAGAAACACAAGAATGGCCCGGTCGTGGGCGTGAGCGACGACCCGCCGGGTGAGACTTTTTGGAAGGTGGCGAACGGCATCCGGCTCACGGGCATGCCCGCCTTCAACGAGATTCTGTCGCCGACCGAAATCTGGCAGGTGAGCCTGTTGCTGGCCAATGCGGATAAACCGCTGCCGCCGGGAGCGCTGGCCATTGTGCGTGGTGACCAGCCACCCGCTGCGCCGCCGGCTGCGGCCCCGTCCAATGCCCCGCCAAAACAATAGAGCGAGATTCAATTGCAGAACGGTCGCCGCGAAACACGAAAGGGAAGCGCAACCATGAGCGTGCTCGATCTGCTCAAAAAGGGATTCGGCTACTTCCTGCTGAGCATGGGCGTTTCGCGGCCCATACCCAAGCCGAAGCCCGCGCAGAAGCCTGCGCCAAAAGACGAACCGGGGCGATGAAAGGGGATTTCGATCCTCGGGAAAGCAATCGGAAGCATCTTCGCCTGGGACGGCCCTTGCGCTGTAGCAACACCTTCAAGTGCCTGTCTTGTAACAGGGCACGACTTGAGTCGGGCCGCAAAGCGCTCGAAATGAGTGAGGGCTTTAGCCCCTGTGGGATGGCCTTTGGACGAATCCCGGGCAAGCCCTGAAGCATCTCTGCAAGTAAAAAGCATCTCCCCGTAAAATAGAAAGGGAAGCGCGCCCCATCCATTCCATGGCGGACACGGCAGAGAAACAAGCGAGTCAATCCGGCACCCCGCAGGCCCGGCGCAAAGCCGACGACGAGGTCGACGGCAAAGTTTACGATGCGCGGCTCATGCGCCGCCTCGGCCGATACGTGCGCCCCTACTGGCTGCAGGCCGGCGTCTCCTCGCTTGCGGTTTCGCTCAAGTCCCTCTGCGATGTTGCCGGACCCATCCTGGTGATGGTCGCCGTAGATCGCTATCTTGCTCCTGCATCCACCGACAATGATGCCTCGAATTTCGTAGCGCACTGGCTGGCCAACAGCAGCCCATTGGCGCACCTGCTCCCCGCGGCCGCCGTTCCCGGCGTCACTCGCCTGGCCGAAATTTACCTCGTCCTTCTGGTCACTGCTTACGCCCTGCAGTTCATCCAGGTTTACCTGATGCAGTGGACCGGCCAGAAGATTATGTTCGACCTACGCCGCGACATCTTCCGGCACATGCAGCGCATGCACGTGGGCTTCTTCGACATCCATCCGGTGGGCCGCCTGGTCACGCGCCTGACCTCGGACGTGGACGCCGTGAACGACATGTTCACCGACGGCGTTCTGGCCATCGTGAACGATGCGTTCATGCTCACCATCATGGCCGCCGTCATGATCGCCATCAGCTGGTGGCTGGCACTGCTGGCGTTTTCCGTCCTGCCGCTCATCCTCTTCGTCACGCGCATCTTCCGCGACCACGTCCGCGAGAGCTACCGCCGCGTGCGCACCGCCATCGCCCGCATCAACAGCTTCACGCAGGAGCACATTTCGGGCATGAGCGTGGTGCAGCTCTTCAATCGCGAAGACCGCGCCTTCAAGGACTTTGAGGCAGTGAACCGGCAGCACATGGTCGCGTTCATCGACACCATCTTCGCCTACGCGCTCTATTACCCCGCGGTGGACTTCCTTTCATCCGTCGCTATCGCTCTTGTCGTCTGGCGCGGCGGCTTTGGCGTGCTTCACCTGCCGCCCACCGTCACCATCGGCGTCCTCATCATGTTCACGCAATTTTCACTGCGCTTCTGGCGGCCCATCCAGGATTTGAGCGACAAGTACAACATCCTGCAGGCTGCGATGGCCGCCTGCGAGCGCATCTTCAAGTTGATGGATTCGGCCCCGGAGATTGTGAGCCCCGCGCATCCCGTCGCCGGCGACGGCTCCAACCGCATTGAATTCAAGCACGTGTGGTTCACCTATCAGCCGCTGACCGATGCGCAGAAGGAAGCGGTCGCGAAGGTGGTACGCTCCACCGCAGATGGCGCCGCGCTGGCTGCGCTCGACGGCATCGAATGGATTCTCAAGGACGTTTCGTTCACCATCGAGCCGGGACAGACGGTGGCGATCGTCGGTCACACCGGCGCGGGCAAAACCACCCTCACCAGCCTGCTGATGCGTTTCTACGAGGTCACCGCGGGCCGCATTCTGCTGGATGGAATTGACCTGCGTGAGCACGACCTGACCGCGCTGCGCCAGCACTTTGCCGTGGTGTTACAGGATCCGTTTCTCTTCTCGGGCACCATCGCTGAGAACATCCGCTTCGGCAACGACCGCATTACCGAGAAAACCATGCGCCGCGCAGCGCGTGACGTCAACGTTCTGGATTTTGTGGAAAGCCTGCCCCACGGCTTTGACGAGCCGGTGCGCGAGCGCGGCAGCTCGCTCTCCACCGGGCAGAAGCAGCTCATCAATTTCGCACGCGCGCTCGCCTACAATCCGCACATCCTCATCCTCGACGAAGCTACCTCAAGCGTCGACACCGACACCGAGCTGCGCATTCGCGGCGCGCTGGAGCGCATGGTCGAAGGCCGCACCAGCGTGCTCATCGCCCACCGGCTCTCCACCGTGCAGCGCGCCGACACAATCCTCGTGATGCACAAAGGCCAGTTGCGCGAGAAAGGCTCGCACCAGGAGCTGCTGGCGCAGCGCGGCCTCTACTGGAAGCTCTACCAGTTGCAGTACAAAGATCAGGAAACAGGCTTCCTCGCACCGCCATCGGCCGAACCCTCCACCGCGCCGGCGATTTAGCTTCCTGTTCCCAGAGTTCGCATTAAATCAGCCTGTCATCGTGAGCGAAGTCCGCCGCTGCGGATGGAGTCGAACGATCTGCAGTTGCTTTTCCAGCCGCTTTGCCTTCACGTTATGATGAAAGAAGGGATCATCGGTGCGATGAGCTCATCGCGCCACCCCACCCCACGCCCTGCAGGAAAAGATGACAGACCACACGCCACCAAAAGTCGAGCTGTTCGACACCAGCCTCCGCGACGGGCTGCAGCAGCCGGAGCTTGAGATTTCGGTGCCGGACGCCGTGCTGCTGCTCGAGCGAATGGCCGGCTTTGGCGTGCACTATGCCGAGATCGGTTTTGCCGGCGCCAACCAGTTTGTGGCCGATCTGACCAGCGCTGTCACCCCGGTCGATACCGGAGCCATGAAGCTCGCGCTCTTCGGCCGCACGCGCGGCCGCGGCGCCAAGGTTGAAGAGTGGCCCGACCTGCAGTTCATCGTGCGCCACAAGCGCCGCATTCCCGTCGCCGTAGTGGTCGTGAAGTCGCGGCTGCTTGACGTGGAGCGCTCACTGGGGGTCACTCCGGAAGAAAACCTCCTGATGGCCTGGGAGACAATCGAATACCTGCAGGCCAACGGCCTTGAAGTGCTCATCGATCTCGAGCACGCCATGGACGCGAACAGCGGGCGCTGTGAGAACGGCAATCCCTGCAGTGACGACTACACCAGGCGCAGTCTCGATCACTTTCGCCAGCTCATCGATCAATGCGTTCGCCAGAACGTGAGCCGCATCGTGGTGTGCGACACCAACGGCGGCGCAAGCCCCGAGGAAGTCACTCGCGTCTTCGAAGGGCTCACGTGCGATTATCCAAGTGCGCACTTCGCATTTCACGGCCATACCGATCGCGGACTGGGCATTGCCAACACGCGTGCCGCAATTCTGGCCGGTGCGATGCATGTGCAGGGAACGTTGATTGGAACCGGCGAACGCTGCGGCAACGTGAACCTGACCACGGTTGTTGGCGCCATGCAGCTTCGCGGCGAGGCTGACTTTGTTTCACCCGAAGCGTTGACGGGCCTGACCAGCCTGGCGCACTCGGCCTACGCGGCCTTCGGGCTTGAGCCGCCGCACGGCGCGCCCATCGTCGGTCCCGGAGCCTTTGGCACCTGGGCCGGCATGCATGGATCGAGCGAGCGCAAAAATCCCGGCGCGTATTTATGGTGCAACCCGTCGCTGGTGGGCGCCAACCCGACCATCGGCGTAAATGCGCAGTCGGGCCGCGCCAACATCATGCTGCTCTCGGAGTCACTCGGCGTTCAGCTCAGTTCGACGCAGGCGCAGGCGTTGATGGATGCGAACCAAGCGATGGTCGAGGGCGGCGGCTATACCGCCAGCGAAGTTTCGTTCCGCCTGGCCGCGATGCGAACGCTGGGTACCCTGCGCAACTGGTTCACCGTGAAGAGCTGGCGCGTGCACGATGAGTCCGACGAGGTCGGCGGACGCTACGTTCAAGCTCACATGGTTCTCACCGTCGGCGGTTCGAACGTCGCCGTTTCGCGCGCGGAAGGCGCCGGCCCCGTGGATGCGCTGACCAAGGCGATGCGCCGCGAGCTCGACAAGCACTATCCCGTGCTCGCGCAGATGAAACTCGGCACCTTCACCGTGGCTGCACTCGACGTGCGCGCACACGACTCGGCAGCCCACGTTCGTGTTACGGTCAGCTTCAACGCCGACGGCCATGAGCCGTGGGTCACCGCCGGCGTCAGCAGCGACCTCAACGAGGCGGCCCTGATGGCCATCGTCGATGGCTTTCACTATTGGTTGCTCATCAAGAGCGGCGAAGAGAATGCGCCAGCGGGCCTGCGCATGAAGGAATTTGCGAGTTAGCCCGCGAAGTTCCGCGCCGTGCTGCGCAGCCGGCACCCCCCTCAAGCACCTTCCTCATACACCCAAATAACACAAATGGGGAATCGCCGAATCGGGCTGAATTCTGCAACCTATCACAAGTGATTTAGCTCACAGCGGATTTTAAGATCCAGCATCACACTGGGGTCAATTCGGCGGGAAGTGCATTCCTCGGGACCTTCCCGGTGCTCTTGATGCCGTTCTTGTTCCGCTGATCTGAGTTGATCGACCCCGGGCCAATTCCCCGGAGGGAGGACTGCAGTGTCCACGGAACTTCTTCAATCGCCTTTTGATCCGGCAGTGGTCGGGCCAGCTTCACGCTTCATCAACGAGTCGCGCGAGAAGCAGCTCGCGCAAGCTGTTGAAGGGCTCGCCGTTCTGCGTTTTTCCGTTATCCTTACTGCTCGATGGGAATCCTCTGAAATCGAAGATGCCGAGCAGCGCGCCGAACTGCGCAAGGAGCTCGTTGTCCTTCGCAAGCAATACGGGGACAAGCTCGACGAAATCGCCATGACCTTTGGTGTCGACCACGCCATGACGGTGAAGGAAGAAGTGGAGCGGAACGTGATTCTGCCGCGCGAGGTGAAAGTGTCAGGATTGCCCGTCCACTGCAATGGTGAGGTCGCAGATAGCGACTTCGAGGTCTAGGATCGACACAAGTTTTTACCCGCACGCCTCCGCGGGGTAAAAGAATGCGTCGCCCCAGGTTGCCGGGTGGCGCATTCTTTTTGCGCCTGTGGGTGCCCGATTCCTCTGCGAGCTCGGTGACGGGAACCAAAACTCTCATCTTCTACTTTGAATCGTTCCCGCATCCTCCTCATACAGATTGCAGATATTAGCTACGGATGTCATTGGAGACTGCGCCGGCCGCTCTCTTCGGCTTCGGTCGAGACGTCGCCGTGATCGATCATCGTCTGTTGCAACCTTTAATGAGAGCCCGCGCATCCAACCATCCAACTAAGAGTTCCCCGCACTTCGTTTCGTCCCAGGTTCCATGTTTTCTACCCCCCACGAGCCGATCACTCAGGGTTCCTTCTGTCGGGGATCCTCCGACCATGCATCGGTGCCCGGCCACACCCACACCCCCCGGAGGAATTCATGAAAATCGAAGGCGCCGCATGCGCATTCCTGACCGCCTGTTTCTCAATTGGCGTGATGACTGCACAAACCGTTCCCACCAGCCCCGTCACGGTCACAGTGAATACCAACTCGCACGGATATGCCATTCCCATCGATTTCAGCGGATTGAGTTTTGAAAGAGGAACCTTGAGTTCGGGGAACGCCGGCGCCTCAGGGTACATATTCAGTCCATCAAACTCCCAGGTCGTCACGCTGTTTCAGAATCTCGGCATCAAGAACCTGCGGGTCGGCGGAGGTTCAGTGGACGACGAGAGCGTGGTGGGCACGGGAAGCGATGGCTACCTGGGAATCGACAACTTGTTTGGCTTCTCCAAGGCCTCTGGAGCAAACGTGATTTATACCGTCCGGCTGCTCAATCCTTCATCTAAGCCCATTCCCAACCTGATGTCGGAAGACGCTGCCGCCGCGGGATATGTGTGGAGCAATTACAAGGCTAACCTTGTAAACTTCGCCATCGGGAATGAGCCGGATTTCTTCAGTTACCACACTGTTGATCCGTTGATCTTTCAAACGCTTCCCGGGCGCGCCAATGCGGGAACGGCCTTCCCGTCATATCTGGCAGACTGGACGAATTTCGCCAACGCCATTGAAGCCGCGGCCCCCGGCTCAACATTCTCAGGGCCCGATTCAGGCTCGTATAACGGCACCATCGACTACAACGGCGTGCCCTGGACCATCAGCTTTGCTAATGCCGAGAACGGCCTGGGAACGATTACGGATGTTACGCAGCACCTGTATGTCGGCGGGAGCCCGGGAACCATTACTTCGCAGCAGGCAATCGACAATATGTTGTCGCCGGGGTGGGTCAAAAGCACTGAGCTCACGGCTGAGCCTGAAGGATCGCCAACCTCGTCCACCTACACTCCTTATCCTTGGATCTACACGAACGGCCTTGCGGCCATCGCGCAGGATAACCTGCCGTACCGATTGACTGAATCCGATGACTTTCTCACCGGCATCAACGGCGCCAGCAACGGATATGCCTCGGCGCTCTGGACGCTCGACTACATGCAGTGGTGGGCGCAGCATGGCGCGGCCGGCGTCAACTTCCACAACAAGCAATGGATTTTTACCGACACCGTCACGCCCGGCAACCTGGTTTCGGGCGCATGTTCTCCCGCGCCCTGCGCCAACTACCAAACCGCTCCCAAGGGATACGGTCTCAAGGCATTCGATCTTGGTGGTCACGGCTATGTTGAGCCGGTCACCATTTCGAACGCCGACAACGTGAATCTCACTGCCTACGCCGTTGGCGAGGGGCAGGATCTCTATGTGACGGTCATCAACAAGACGCACTCTTCAACGAATGATGTGACCACAGCTGCGTTGACCATCCAGCCGAGTGGCTTTACCGCAGCGAGCGCTGCATGGATGGCGCTTTCGAACGGCAATCCAGGCAACGCGGCGACGACCACGGGCACAACACTCGGCGGCGCAGCCATTGCCAACAACGCGCCGTGGTTCGGCGAGTGGACGCCGCTCAATCCGAGCACTGGAGGCGGCGTTACGCTGACGGTGCCATCCGCATCCGCGGCCGTGATTCACATTCGCGCGGCAAGCAACTACGGCGGGCCTGTCCAGATCAATCAGAACGGTGCACTCGACGTCTTCGCGCTCGACCCGAGCGGCAACGTCTGGCACGACACGCAAGTGAGCGCGGATGTTCCTGCAAGCGCCGCGAGCAATTGGAGTGGATGGACCGAGCTGCCCGGCGTCACTGCGACCGGCGGTCCTGCTGTTGTGAAGAATTGGAACGCGACGCTCGAGATCTTTGTGCCCGCGAGCAACGGCGATGTTTGGCATAACGGGCAATCCACTCCCGGCGGCGTATGGAACGGCTGGGTCGACATGGGCGCCGGCAGCGCCGGGATCACCGCGCTGCGAGCGGCCAACAATGCCGACGGCAGCCTAAGCGTGTTTGGCGTGGGCACCAATGGCGATGTGTGGACCGCGCGGGAAAGCGCGCCGGAAGTTGGTTGGTCCGCATGGAGCGACCTTTCCGGAGCGCAGATTCAACCTGGCTTCGCTGTCGGCCAGGATCTCGATGGCCTGCTCGAAATCTTCGGCATCGACGGCAATGGCCAGCCCTGGCAGAATGCGCAGAACAACAGCGGCGGCTGGGTGGGCTGGACCCAGATGCCGACCGATGCGCCCGCATTCAAGAATGCTGACCTGCTGCCATGGTTTGCAACGGCAAGGAATCTTGATGGCCGGCTTGCAGTCTTTGCGGCCGGATCGCGCTCGCACGTCTGGTTGTTCACGCAGGCCACGCCCGGAGGCGCAATGGGCGAGCCGCAGGATCTCGGCGGCATGCCCATTGATGCCGGCTTTGTCGCCGGTCAAAATGCCGACGGAACGCTCGCACTCTTTGCCACGCAGAAGCAGGGAGGCGGTAACGGGAACTCGCCGCAGGCTTCGCAAATCTACGCGGTTGCGCAGTTGACTCCGGGTGGCCTCTGGGGGGCGTGGGTGCCGTTGGGTATGATGCCGCTGGGCTCTGATCTGGCGGTTGGCAACACCCAGGACGGCCGTGTTCAGGCCTTCGGCATTGGCAGCAACGGAGACGTCTGGTCGAGCTGGCAGTTGACGCCGTTAGGCGGCCAACCGCCCATCCCTCTGTGGAATCCCTGGTCCGATCTTGGCAATGCCAATGGCTCGAATCTCTGTTTCTGCCAGACCTCGGCGCCGTAGTACTCGCCGCTTGCGCACTTGCGCGGAGCAGATTGGTTGCACAAACTCCAATCGCTCGCAGAGCGCGAAAAGGCCGCCCCTCAAGCGAGGAGCGGCCTTTGCTTTTGCGAACTGATTCGCAGTCTTACCGTGTGCCGGCCAGCGACGGGCGAGGGTCGAGGCTGCCGCTCTTGTAGCCTGCTGCCATCTCGCTGATCGGGATCGGCGCATAGTCGCCGGCATGCCCGGCCTGGCCAAACTCCGTCATGCGCGCAGCAACCACCTTGGCCATCGCTTCGCGCGCCGGCTTCAGGTAGTCGCGCGGATCGAACTTCTCCGGCGACTCGGCGAACACCTTGCGGATGGCACCGGTAATCGCGAGGCGATTGTCGGTGTCGACGTTGATCTTGCGCACGCCGTTGCGGATGCCGAGCTGAATTTCCTCGACGGGCACGCCCCAGGTCTGCTTCAGCTTGCCGCCGTACTCGTTCACGATGTCCTGCAATTCCTTCGGCACCGACGAGCTGCCGTGCATCACCAGGTGCGTCTGCGGAAGCCGCTTGTGAATCGCAATCAGCACGTCCATCTTGAGCACGCTGCCATCGGGCTTTTTATTGAATTTGTAAGCGCCGTGACTGGTGCCGATGGCGATGGCCAGCGCATCCACGCCCGTGCGCTCGGCAAATTCCACGGCCTGATCCGGATCGGTAATGTGCTCAAGGCCGGAGCCGCCCGCGCCATGGCCATCTTCAACGCCGCCCAGTACGCCGATCTCGCCTTCTACGGTGACGCCGCGCTCATGCGCATAATCAACGACCCGCCGGGTCACGTCGACATTCTCGTCAAAGGTCGACGGAGTCTTGCCGTCTTCCTTGAGCGAGCCATCCATCATCACCGACGTATAGCCCAGCGCGATGGCGCTCTTGCAGGTTTCAAAACTGTTGCCATGATCCTGGTGCATGGCGATAGGAATGTCGGGATTCAGCTCCGCGGCCGCCTGGATCAACTTGAACAGATAAAGATCCTCAGCAAATGCGCGAGCGCCACGGCTGGCCTGCGCAATCACAGGCGATTTGGTTTGCCGGGCCGCCATCATGATGGCTTGAATCTGTTCCATATCGTTGACGTTGAACGCGCCGACGCCATATCCGCCCTTGGCAGCTTCATCCAGAAGCTGTCGCATAGTTACAAGAGGCATAGGAATCTCCTTTTCTAACAACTCAACTTATTCAGTAGCTCCGCCGCTGCGATGCTCAGATCCTAAAAGGGCGGGAAATCAGCTCGACGCCGAGAGCGCAATCACCCTTATGGTAGCAGAGCAGTGATGGACGAACCGCGACCGGGCGCACAGAGTTCTTCGCGCATCGTTCCGATTTAATCCTGCGTAAGCTCCGCCGGTTCCAAAAAAGGTAAATCCCAACCAATTGCGCCGGTGAGCCTTAGGCATAGCTAATCTGTCCCAGGATTGCAGGGCGCTTTGCTCCTGTCGCTGATGGCACGTTTCCCGGCAGCCCATGCCACGTGTGCCACGCGAGCAACGCAAATGCTGCAGCTTCCTTGGCTGCCGCGGGCATGCCGAAGTCCTCACTGATGTGTACGGTGCAGCCAAGTGGTTGAAGGCGCTCGGCCAGCATGGAGACGAGTATCTTATTCCGCGCTCCGCCGCCCGAGACGATAAAGTCCGCTTCGCGGTTCTTCATCTTCGGAAGAACGGATCTCTCATAACTTCGCGCAATGCTCTCCGCAGTCAGTGCCGTCGCCGTGGCCAGCGCATCCTCGCTGTCTTTGCTCTGCCTCCGGCACGCGGCAAGAAACGTTGCCGCATACTCGCGCCCAAACTGCTCGCGCCCTGCGGACTTCGGAGGCTTCAGCCGGAAGAACGGATGCCGCAAAGCTTCATTGAGCACCGGCTCCAGAACTTTGCCGCGCGCCGCCAACGCCCCTCCGCGATCGAAGGGCCTGTTGAAGAGTTTTTGCGCAAGCCAGTCGATGACCATGTTGCCCGGTCCGGTGTCGAATGCGATCACTTTGCTCGCCGCTGCTCCCGCGGGAATCGCGGTCAAATTGGCGATGCCGCCGATATTCTGTAGAACGCGTCCGCGCTTCGCGTCTGCGAACAATACGTAATCGAGCAACGGCACCAGCGGCGCGCCTTGACCGCCAGCGAACATGTCGGCAGGCCTGAAGTTCGACACCACGGGCACGCCTGACTGAGCGGCAATCGCCTGCGCCTCGCCCGTTTGCCACGTGCATGCAAACTTCCGCCCCGCGTACCGCTCCGCGCGCCCCTGGTGGTAGAGCGTCTGCCCGTGGCAACCGATCAGGTCGAGGCGCAGGCGATGGCGCCTCGCTGTCTCCTTCACCGCTTCCGCATATGCAATGCCCAGCCGCCAGTTGAGCCGCGCCAATTCCACCGTCGAAGTCGACTGCGCGTTCATGGCCGCAAGCACGGCTTTGCGCAGCTCAGCAGGATAAGGAAATCCCTCATGCGCCAGCAGCGTGACCTTCGGAACGGATGTTGCCCCATCCTTGGCGGGTTTCTTGCGCCAAGGGTGGGATTGCTCAACACGCACCACGGCAACATCTATTCCATCGGCCGAGGTGCCGCTCATCACGCCGGCCACCGTCATCGCCTTCGCGCTCATACTGTCTCCACAATCGAAGGCGGCTTCGGCGGCCCGGCCTCCAATTCGCGCGGCGCAATCTTCTCGATGGTCTCGCCGAAGCGCAGAATGCGCGCTCGCAACCCCTCGAACTGCCGAGCGCTCAAAGGTTGCGCCATGTCTTTGGGAAACACCTTTGCGCACTTTCTCTGGGATTCGCGCGCCCTCGCCATCAGCACCTTGCGAAACGCCGCCGAGCGCTCGCCTTCCGCGATGAGCGATTCGAAGACGCTCAATATCGGCTCCGGATGATGACAGATCAATGCCAGATCCGAGCCTACCTCGACGGTTGCCACCGCTGCATCCTCGATCGGCATGAATTTCGTGACTCCGCCCATCTCCAGATCGTCAGAGACAACAATTCCGCCATAGCCGATGCGCTTGCGCAGAACCTGGTTGATCCAGAAATTCGACACGCTGGCCGGCGTCTTCTTTCCCGCTGTTGCGGGATAAGCGGCGTGGTTCACCATAACCATGGGCAACTGCCGGCACAATGCACGATAGGGTTCCAGGTCCTCCTGCCAAAGCTGCTGCCATGTTCGCCGGATCGATGGCGTTTCAAGGTGCGTGTCGCGCATTCCTCCGCCCAGGCCGGGAAAATGCTTGCCGCATCCTGCCGCTCGGTGCGCTGCCAGTCCAGCGAGAAACTCGCGCGCGTAAGCCACAACGCCCGCTGCATCCGGAGCCGCGCATCGCGTCTGCATCACGTCTTTCGACTCGGGAAGCCCGAGATCCAGCACCGGCGCGAACGAGCTGTTAAATCCAAACGCCTTCACTACGCGCGCCACAAGTTCACCATGCTCGCGTGCCAGCGCGGCGTTGCCGGTGGTCCGTGCAGCCCGCGCAACAGCCTCCACCGCGGGAATGGGAGCAAGCACATCGCGCAGCCGGTCCACGGTTCCGCCTTCGACATCTACGAAAGTTGCAGGGCGCGGCGCGCAGTGCCGCGTTGCCTCGGCGAGCAAGGCTCGCGTTTGCTTCGCATCCACAATATTCCGCCGGAACAAAATGACGCCCGCCGGCCGGATCAGCTTCAACCACGCGCGCTCCATTGCCGTAAGTTCGGTGCCACCGAGCCCGACGACCAGCAAACTCCCCGTCGCCCGTCGCAAACTTTCTGTCGTTTTCAACTCGCTACTCCTTGCTCCCTGATCCCTGACCCCTGATCCCGGTTTCCTTCAGCTCCTGCTGCAACTCTTCCAGCAGGTTGAGCGCCTGCAGCGGCGTCAGCGAGTTCAGGTCGGTGGCCTCGATCCGATCCACAATCTTCTGCGAGAGCGGCGTGAAGATCGTCATCTGCATCGGCTCGGCCGCCGTCTCCACTTGCACGCTTTGGCGTTCCTGTTTCTCGTGCTGGCGCAGTACGTGCTTGGCTCGCTCGATCACAGCAGAAGGCAATCCGGCGAGGCGCGCCACTTCAATGCCATAGCTTTTGCTGGCCGCGCCGGGTTCAATGGTGTGCAGAAACACGATGCCTCCTGCCCCTTCTTTCACGCCGACGCGCAGGTTGCGCACCCGCGGCAATTTTTCGGCAAGCATCGTCAACTCGTGATAGTGCGTCGCGAACAACGTGCGCGCGCCCACTTCGGCGTGCAGATACTCCACCGTCGCCCAGGCCAGGCTCAGCCCGTCGAAGGTCGCGGTGCCGCGGCCCATTTCGTCCAGCAGGATCAGCGATCGCTTCGTTGCCGTATTCAGAATGGTCGCTGTCTCCGTCATCTCCACCATGAAGGTGGATCGGCCGCGCGCCAGGTTGTCGCTGGCGCCGATGCGCGTGTAGATGCGATCGACAAGCCCCAGCCGCAAGCTCTCCGCCGGAACAAAGCTGCCCATTTGCGCCATCAGCACGAGCATGGCGGCTTGCCGCAGATACGTGCTCTTGCCGCCCATGTTGGGTCCGGTCACCAGCAGCAGGCAGGGGCCTACCTCTCCGGAATTCAAATACACATCGTTGGCGATAAAGCGGCCTTCGCGCGTCTCCTCCATCCACTGCTCAATCACCGGATGCCGCGCCGCGACAGCCTCGAGCACCGGCTCATCGGTCAGTTGTGGTCTTGCGTAGCGCCGGCGCACCGCCAGGTGCGCGAAGCAGGCCAGCAGATCGGCCTCGGCCACGGCCGCGGAGCTGCGCCGGATGCGGCCGGCATTTTCAACCACAAATTTGCGAAGCTCCGCAAAAATCCGCTTTTCGATTTCGATGCACCGGTCGTGCGCCGTAAGAATCTTGCGCTCGTACTCCTTCAGCTCCGGTGTGGTAAAACGCTCCGCATTCACCAGGGTCTGCTTGCGCTCGTAGTCGGCGGGAGCCAGTGCCTGGTTCGCCTTGGTGATCTCGATGTAATAGCCGAAGACCGAGTTGTAGCGCACCTTGAGCGATCCAATTCCCGTGCGCTGCCGCTCGCGATCCTCGATGGCCGCAATCGCCTGCCGTCCCGTGGTCGAGACGGCGCGCAGTTCGTCCAGCTCCGCGTCCACACTCGCGGCGATTGCGCCCCCATCGGCCAGGGTGAGCGGCGGCTCAGCCACCAAAGTCCTCACGATGCGCGTGGTCACGTCTTCGAGCGTGTCGAGATGTTTTACGATTGCGCGCCACGGCGGAGCCGTCATTGCGTCGAGCGCGGTTTTCAACCCGGGCAAACGCGCCAGGCTCGCGGCGAGCGCACGCACGTCGCGTGGTCCCGCTGAATCCAGCGAGATGCGCGCCAGCAGCCGCTCCAGGTCCAGGATTCCGCCAAAGGCCCGCCGCACCTCTTCGCGCTTAAGCAAATCGCGGTGCGCTTCGGCAACCGCCTCAAAGCGCGCTTCAATTTGTGCGGCGTCGTTGAGAGGCCGCAGAATCGTCGCCCGCAGCAGCCGTTTGCCCATTGGCGTCAGGCATGCATCGAGCGTGCGGAACAGCGTGGTCCGGTCATCCTGCCCGGCAAAGAGCGGCTCAACCAGCTCAAGATTCCGCACCGTCACCTGGTCCAGTTCGAGCGCCGTCGAGTGCTCCTCGAACTTCAGGCTGTCGATGTGCAGCGCTTCATTCTTTTGCGTTGTGCGCACGTAGTGCAGCACCGCGCCTGCCGCAATCGCCGCCGCTTCGTGCCCGTTCAGGCCAAATCCTTCCAGCGACTTTACGGCCAGTTGCCGTTCCACCAGTGGAACGGCGAACTCCGGCGTCCACACCCAGTCCTCGACACGCGTCTTCGCCGGAATCCGCTCGAGTTGCACAGGCGCTTCGGCGCTCGCAGCCAGCAGCACCTCGCTCGGCGCCGCCAGGAGCAGCCCATCTATCGCCTGCGCTCGCGCGTGCTCGCCACGAAATTCCGAAGTGCGAAACTCGCCGGTGGAAACATCAAGCAGCGCCAGCGCGCACACTGAATCAGGGTGCCCCAACCTCGCGGCGTTTTTGTCTTTGCCGCCAGGGCGAGGAATGGCCTGATACAGCGCCGCCAGAAAATTGTTCTGCTCCTGGCCCAGCGCCGCATCGAGCGCCGTTCCCGGCGTCAGCACCCGTGTTACTTCCCGCTTCACGAGTTTTTTGGTGAGCCTCGGATCCTCCATCTGGTCGCAGAGTGCGATGCGATAGCCCTTGCGCAGCAGGCGCGTGAGATATTGCTCCACCGCGTGGTAAGGCACGCCGCACATGGGAACATTGCGTTCCTTGTCGCGCGCCGTCAGTGTCAGTTGCAGTTCGCGGCTGGCGATTGCGGCGTCGTCATAAAAGAGCTCGTAAAAGTCGCCCATCCTGAAAAAAAGCAGCGCATCGGGATTCTGCTGCTTCGCCGTGGTCCACTGGCGCATGAAGGGCGTGAGATCAGACGAGATTTTCCCGGCAGAAGGGGTGTGCGCCGAGTTTTTTTGCTCGGGAAGGGAAGAAAGCGCAAACTCCGGCTCTGGCGCGGCAGGTGCGGCCACCGCAGTTTCGACCGCCGGCACCTGCGCAGCCGCCGCCGGCTCAGGGCTCTCTTCAAAAAGCCGGGAGCGCTTGGTCTCCGCGCCGGGTTGCAGATCGTTTTGGATCACGCTGGCTTTAAGACTATCGCGGCACCAAGCCCAAGCGATAGCCGGACGCAAACGCTCGCGCGCGCTGGCAATCGGCGCGGCGTCTTTCTGCCGCCCGCGCTCCGGCAAAAACGGATTGCAATAGTCAGACTTGGGCGCATGCGTGTACAATCGCTCCCTGTTCCCCGGGCCATGCAGATTCCCCCAAACCGGCCTTCGGCAACTGCATGTTGGCACTCCCAGCAAACCGAAGCCGGGCATGATTCGACGCGGCCATCAACTCGCGGATGCCCACCGGCGGATATTCGCCGCCGGGGCATAGGAAGTGGCGACCGTTAACGCAATGAAGGCCTGCAAGGTGATCTGAAACCGCCGTGCAGCGCCGCAACCGGGTTCCCCATGGAGGAAGTTCGAGATGAATCAATTCAAGCGGTACATTGTTTATGCGCTGTTCCTCTGCGCTGCTTTGTGCGTCGCAGCGGTCTCTCACGCCCAGTCCCCGTTCGACGGAACGTGGCGTATTGATCCGGGCAAAGCCAAGTTTGATCAAAAGCCTTTTACCGTCTATCTCAGCCAGGGATGGTACCACTGCGTCAGTTGCACTCCTCCCTATGACGTTCAGGCCGACGGACAGTTCCACGCCGTCGCCGGGCAGTCGTTCGACGCTCAGAGCGTGACGATCGTCGATCCGCACACCCTTAGGTTCGTCAGCAAGAAAGGTGACAAGACCATTGAAGACGACACCGTAACGGTATCGGCCGACGGAAAGATCACGTCCATTAAGAGCAAGAGCTACCCGTTGAACGGCGGCGACGCGCAAGATTCGTCGATGAAGCTCAAGCGCGTCGGCGCGCTGCCCGCAGACGTCCACGCCACCTCGGGCAACTGGGTGCCGCTGAACTTCACCGACACCGAGGCCGATCTCTCCTTCTCATTCAAGACGGATGGCGATCAATTCTCGATGACCGATCCAACCGGCGATAGCTATACGGCAAAGTTTGATGGCAGCGACTATCCCTACAAGTCGTATGGCGCGAATAGAGTCAATCTGCAAAAAGTAGATGCGCACACGATCATTGAGACAGACAAGCGTGATGGAAAGGTCGTCGGCGATTCAAAAATGACGGTCTCAGCGGACGGCAAGACCATGAGCATTGTCTCGCACAATCCGCAAAACAACACAACCTCAACCTTTGTCGCAACCAAAAAGTAGGACCCGCTGCATCATCGCGCAGGCCAAGCGGTCAATTTTGGCCGCGCTTTGCCGCGAGTAGAGTCATCGCGGTCTCATGGACCGGAATCGACCGGAGCTTTCGCCTGCCCTGGCGGCGAAAGCTCTAAAAACCAGATTCCCACGGAGGAAGATCGAAATGAACCAATGGAAAAGGTACGTTGCAGGCTCCTTGTTCCTTGCGGCGGCGTTGTGCGTGGCCGCGGTTTCTCATGCGCAATCGCCGTTCGACGGCACCTGGCAGGTTAATCTTGCACAAACCAAATTCAGTCCCAAGCCCCTCAGCTTTTACATCAGCCAGGGATGGTATCACTGCACCGGCTCTTGCAATCCGGCTTATGACGTTGCGGCCGACGGCCAGGATCACGCCGTCACTGGCCATGCCTACGACTCGATCAGCGTAACCATCGTCGACCCTCACACCATCTTTGCCGTAGCCAAGAAAGGTGGCGCGGTCATGTTCGAACAGACCCGCACCGTCTCAGCCGACGGCAAGACCCTCACTGTCAAAACCACCGATCATCCGATGGACGGCAGCGCGGCAACCACTTTTGAAACTGTCGCCAAGCGCAGCGGTGTTGCAGCGTCGGGAGTGCACGCCGCTTCAGGCAACTGGGTGATCACAAAGCAGAGCGGAAGCGGCAACGGACTGGTGACCACCTACAAAATGGACGGCGACCAGTTGACTATGACTGCCGGCTCCGGCGAAAGCTATTCCGCCAAGCTCGACGGCAGCGATTATCCCGTCAAGAATGCGTATGGCTGGGATGCCGTTTCGCTCAAGAAGATCAACGACCACTCCATTGAGGAAACCGACAAGCGCGGCGGCACGGTGACCGATGTTTCAACCATGACCGTTGCAGCCGGCGGCAAAACCATGACGGTCGTGGATAACGACAAGCTTTCAAACCGCACTTCGACCTACGTAGCGACCAAGCAGAAGTAGCTGCGTCGGCGCGAAATATATGCTTCACCCCTCGCCGGCGTCCGCTGCGGCGGGCGCAGGGGGTGATGCACCCCGATTCGGGCAACCGTCTCAGGCCCTACTCTCGGCCGGCGGGTTGCAATGCAGGAGTGATTTAAATCACTTTCATGGGGCCCGACCCAAGGCAAACTGGGTTCCTCGCAAGCCCGAGGAGGTCCCCCAAATGAATCTCACCGTTCTGCTGCAGAAACTGATTGCCATTGAGCGCTCCATTGGATCGGCGAACCACGCCGTAACCCGCAGTCTCGTTTACGATGCGCAGGATTGCCTGCTCCAGATGCAAAAGGAGCGGGCCGAGGACTTTCTCGCCACCGCATGGCGCGACTTGACGCTCCAGCCGGACTGGTTTAACCGGGCATCGTAGCGCGGCTTTCGTCGCGCGGCTTGCACTCGGCCGTTGTGCTGAATCCAGTCTTCGGCGTGGAAACAGCAGGGGGCTTGGCCGTGGAAGGCCGGAGATTCACAGCGGAGCCCATCTAGCTTGATGTCATGCCAAGCCGTCTGCCATATGCATTCTAGGAAGGTTGTTTACTTGACACAAATGAACCGAAAATGATGCGATATTCGAGGATTTACCAGCTCAAATGGCAACGCCCCCACCTAATGTGGGGGCGTTGCGCGAAAGCTGCTGGTGTAGTCGGACCTAAATGCCAAAAGGTCCTCAGCCGGAAGTAGTGGCCCCATGCGCCCACCAGCTAGACACGAGGATAGTTTTACCGGCCATCTAGGAGTGCCTTAATACTACCCTACTATCGGTAGTACTTGGCTATATAAGAGATGAATTTTGCACAGGAAAGTTGCTTTTTTGTTACTAGAGTAATCTTGCGGAGTTTCCTTCCCAAATGCGGCATTCCTCAATAATTTCTAGGAAACGGTTCCTTTTGAACATCGTATAGGCAGTGACGAACTTGTATGTGAAGTCTGCACCGCTCTTGCTTTGTCGTACCCAAACGACGTAATACTGCGGGTCGGTTGTCATTGGGACCGAAACTAC